>Ga0100389_1003095_pt1 | contig 13119 bp, 13 predicted proteins | sample CryGeymeta201513_FD_81537 | JGI IMG/M metagenome (GOLD analysis project Ga0100389, IMG submission 81537) | Groundwater microbial communities from Crystal Geyser aquifers in Utah, USA - Crystal Geyser metaG 2015-13 | ecosystem: Environmental > Aquatic > Deep subsurface > Groundwater | place: USA... | reverse complement strand
TTCCTTTTTGCCCGCCCGAGCGTTCAGTTTGGCGCGCGCCTGCCCGCCGAAGCCTCGGCGCAGGCGGGAAGCGCGCCGTCAATTCCGTTCAAAAAAGGTTCGGATTTCGTCAAACAAACGCACAGCTTTGGCGGGCGGGTCATCCTCGAAACAGCGGTTCAAATCCGCTTAGGGTCACCGAGCTCAGTTTGGCAAACATAGCCTCACAAGACGTCCTCTTTTGAGGCTATTATAAATATTATAAATCTAGAGCAACGTCTCGGATTAAAGATACATCTTCGGTTTGTTCGACAAACGCTTGGTAAGATAACTGGGGAATGGTTTTAGAAAAGAACGCTAAGATTTCTTCTGGATGAACCCATTCGGTTTTTCTTAACCCTAAATATTCATAGTAAGATGAAGGAGACCACGCCCGCAAGACGTCCCCTTGCGAGGCTAAAGCCTGAATAAATGGGTTTCGATGAATATAACTAGATAAATAAAGAAGTTGAGGATCTGATTCAATAGCAACAGCTTTATAAACATCTTGATACAAGACACCCACCCGCTTATATTTTCGATTAAAAAACATTGTATATCTGACACCCAGAGAATTCATAAACTTATCAATACTATTGGCCGATTTTTGTTTGACCAAAAGATGAAAATGGTTCGGCATTAGGCAGTAAGCGAGCAAAGTGATTTCTCCAGAGAAGTTATTTAATCTTAGTTCTTTTAGTATTTGCTCTCTTTCTTTGTAATTGAGGTTTGGGTTTGAGAGCGCTTGCTGAAGCTTTTCTTCATTTTTAGGTAGAAGATAGTTTTTAAGATATGAAAGAAAAACACCGTAATCTTGTTCATCCTGAAAAATTAATCGCTTTTCCACGCCGCGGTTATAAATATGATAGTAGGAATTTGGGGAATAGGTTTTCAGAGAATTTTTTGCTGGCATAATTTTACTATGCACCAAAATACAATGATTGTCAAAGGGTATCTACGCTCGCAAGACGTCCCCTTGTGAGGCTACTACTACGTTCAAATTTTTTCAAAAACGTTCACTTCTTTAGGGCGATTTTGAGGACTTCGTCCATGTGGGAGACAAAAATAAACTTAATATCCTTTTTAACCTTTGCCGGAATCTCTTCTAAATCTTTTTTATTATCTTTAGGTAAAATCACCGTTTTTAAACCTGCCCGGTGAGCGGCAATAACTTTTTCTTTAACCCCGCCAATTTCTAAAATCCGACCGCGAAGAGTAATCTCTCCAGTCATCCCTGTGTCTCGACGGGTTGGAGTTTTGGTGAAAGCGGAAACCAAAGCGGTGGTAATGGCAATTCCCGCTGATGGTCCATCTTTCGGTACTGCCCCTTCGGGGATGTGAATATGAACATCAAGATCTTTGTAAAAATTTTTCTTTAATCCCAATTGTTCCCATCGACTTCTCACATAAGAAAGGGCGGCTTTGCCCGATTCCTGCATTACCTTCCCAAGTTTTCCGGTAAGCAAAAGATTTGCCTTCCCTGGCATCAACGCTACTTCAATTAAAACGAGATCTCCTCCAGCTTCGGTATAAGCCAGACCCGTTGCCATACCTACTTCATCTTTCTTTTCCGCCAAAGTCTCAGAATATTTCCTTGGCCCTAAATATTTAGCAACATCGCTTTTCTTGACAATGGTAGGGATTTTTCTTTTTTCTTTATCGGCAATTTTTCGGGCAATTTTTCGACAAATAGTGGCTAAGGAACGCTCTAACTCTCTTACTCCGGCTTCGCGGGTATAGCGGCGAATAATTTCGTAGGCTCCCCCATCATCAATTTCAATTTGATTTTCTGGTAAACCATTAAATCTTAACTGTTTTTCCCATAAAAATTTTTTGGCGATATGAAATTTTTCGTCCTCGGTGTACCCAGGAAAACGAATAGTCTCCATCCGATCACGAAGGGCTGGAGGAATGGTATCTAAAATATTGCCCGTGGTAATAAACATTACTTTTGATAAATCAAAAGGAACTTCCAAATAATGGTCAGAAAATTCATGATTTTGTTCAGGATCTAAAGCCTCCAACAAGGCGGCTGAAGGATCGCCACGAAAGTCAATCCCCACTTTATCAATCTCATCAAGCATGAAAACAGGATTGTGGGTGCCGGCATTTTTAATTCCCTGAATAATCCTTCCGGGCATAGCCCCAACATAAGTTCGGCGGTGACCCCGAATTTCTGCCTCATCCCGAATTCCACCCAGACTCATCCGAATAAATTTTCTTCCTAAAGCCCGGGCAATTGATTTTCCAATTGAGGTTTTTCCTACCCCTGGCGGGCCAATAAAACAAAGAATTGTCGGTCCTCCAATATCTTTCTTCTTACTCTCCTGCTCTTTCACTCTTTTACTCTTCAATTTCATCACCGCCAAGTACTCAACAATTCTCTCTTTAATTTTCTCCAAACCCCAATGGTCTTCTTCTAAAACTTTGGCTGCTTGGGTAATACTAGTTTTATTTGGAGAACTGACTGACCAAGGCATTTCTACTAACCAATCAAGATAAGTTCGAATATAGCTATATTCCGGATGGTTATGGGTTAGGTTTTTGAGGCGTTTGAGTTCTTTTTGGGCTTTCTCGTTGACCTGGGGAGGCATTTTCGCCTCTTTAATTTTTTTATCCAATTCTTTTATCTCTTCATCCTCTTCGCTTATTTCTCCCAACTCCTCTTCGATGGATTTTTTCTTTTCCCGCAAAACCACTTCTCTCATTGATTTATCAAACCGCCTCTGGGTTTTACTAACTATGGTTTGCTCTAACTCTAAAACACCAATCTCATGGTTTAAATGCTCAGTTACTTTTTCTAATCTTCTTTTAACCGAAAAAGTTTCAAGTAATTCCTGTTTAGTGTCAGTATCAAGCTCAAGGGTATAAGCAATTTGATCACCAAGTGAAGGAGGATCATTTTCTCCCATTAAATGCATAATGGTCAAAACATCAACTGATTTACCTAGGTTAATCGCTTTCTGGAAATTGCTAATTAGAATCTTAGTAAAGGCCTTAACCTCATCAGTTGGCTCAGCAACTTCGTTAACTTTTTCTACTTTTCCAATTAGAAAGGGAACCTCTGCTTCAATAGATTGAAGCCTAATGCGGGTAATCCCCTTAATCCAAACCTGGAGTCCTCCTTCGGTTTCAAGTATCCTAGCAACCTTGGCTAAGGTTCCAATTCGGTATAAATCTTCTTTTTTGGGTTCAAAAAGCCTTGGGTTTCTTTGGCTAAAAAAGCAAATTAGACCATCGCTTTCGTGAGCGGCTTTAACCGCCGCCACAGATTTTGGTCGACCAAAACTTAGAATTGTTTCAATATGAGGAAAAACTACTCCCTCTCTTATAGAAGCAATTGGGAAAGTTTTTTCTTCCTTTGATTCTTTATGAGAAAAAATCTCCATAGTGAGTCGAACCATTAGCAGTCTAATACAATAATTGCTAAAAGTCAAGCCACATTTCAGTTTACCTGAACGTGGCGCACCCGCCTAAAATCGCACCGTGAGCCGTGTACGAATAGTACCTGAAGGCGAACGGCAAGATTAGGCGGGAACCCGCCTTACTCATGAACAACTACCTTCGTTCCCGGATTATCTTTCGAGGAATAAGCCATCCCTTGTCCTTGCTCTACTAATGGCGAGGTCCAATAAAAAAGTTTCTCGGCATCAGGGGTCGCCAGATTAACACAACCATGACTCATGGGATTACCAAAATTATTGTGCCAATAAGTTCCGTGGAGACCAAAACCTTTATAAAAATACTGGGTATAAGGAACATTTGGAAGATAGTAATAGGTGTGTTTTGCTTTATCGCCCCCATGCATTAAGGTATAGCGTAGCTTTATCCAAACCCTGAACTCTCCTGTCGGAGTCGGTGCCCATTTTCCTGAAGAAACCAAAAATTCATAAACAATTTTATCTCCCTCGTGGGCATAAAGTTTTTGGTCAGAAAGGTCAATTTCAATCCAACGCTCATCGGTCGTTGCCCCTAAAACCGCCCCTTCCTGTTGTTTCAAGGCCTCCTCGGAGGGAGTCAATTTTGCCATCTTGTAATCTACTGACTGGTTGTTAAAGATTGCTGTTTCGGAAGTTTCCTGATATTCACCTGTTGCTTCGGCTGTTGGCGGTCCGCAGCCACAAGAAGTATCAGCCAAAAATTTATTAGCGGACAAATACAAAATCCCCCCGGCAAAAATTATTGCCAAGGGTAAAGAAAGAAAAAAAACTTTCATCTTCATACCAAAATAGTATCATAAAATTTTTCTTGTTTCTAGGCTCAAAATTTGATAGAATTATACCGACCCCAGGGCCAGATAATATTGCGAGGTCGGCTAACTTGCCCCGCCAAATTTATGGTACATTTATATATTCTAAAAAATAATTCGGGGAAATATTATATTGGTATAACATCGTTATCTTTAGAGGCAAGATTAGCTAGACATAATAATGGAGAGGTAAATTCGACTAAATTTTATAGACCATGGAGTATGATTCATTCAGAGGAGTTCCAGGATTTTGAAAGTGCAAGGAAGAGGGAAAAACAAATAAAAAGTTGGCACGGAGGCAATGCTTTTAAAAAATTGATTGGCAGTGCTGCGGGATCGTCTAATGGTAGGACCGCAGACTCTGGATCTGTGTATCTAGGTTCGAATCCTAGTCCCGCAGCACTGCCAGTGAAAAATAAATTTGGCGGGGTGAAGTAGCACACCTGGCTCTGGACCAGGCAATCTAGGTTCAAATCCTAGCCCCGCAGCTGTTCGACTCCCCCTCGACATAGCTTGGGGTCGCTCACAGCTATAGCCCTCCGATTAAAGAAATAGCGTTGTAAGCGAAAAAGTCGAACATCCTGAGCTTGTCGAAGGAAATCTATGTCTTATTACGTGTATATTCTTCGTACCTCTTCAAATACCTTATATATTGGACAAACAAATAATTTAGAAAAACGTTTAAGGGAACACAAAAATAAATCTTCCAAATCTGCCAAATATATTAGATACTTCAATTCCTTTAAATTAGTTTATTCAGAATTATTTTCAACTCGGCAAGAAGCTATGAAGCGTGAGTGGCAATTAAAACAGTGGTCACTAGTCAAGAAAGAGGCATTGATTAAAGGTGATAAAATACTATTAAAGAAGCTATAGAAAATAGCCCTAGACCGGCCTGCTCAGCTGGATATAAATGATGACTAATCAACATAATCCCATCGACAATAAGGAAATTAAATCGGCAGTAAAGTTTTTGATTACCTCTTTTGGTAAACCTAAGAAAGGAGAAAAACCAGTTGTTATCCACAGTTTGAGAGTCGCCTTTTATCTGGATTCTCTTGGGTATTCTAAAGAGGTTATTATTGCTGCCTTGTTACACGATATTCTTGAGGACTCAGAGGTCACTCTGGAAGAACTTAAAAAAAGTTTGGTGAAAAAGTTGCAAAGCTGGTGGAAGTAAACAGTCTGGATTTGTCACTACCCAAAAATGCCGATAGATATAAAAAAGTTTACTCTCTTGCAAAGGAAAATGGACGCGATGCTCTTCTTATAAGGGGAGCTGATCTTCTTGATAATTCTAAATATTATTATTTAGTTAAAAGTAAAAACCTTAAAAAATTACTTTTATGGAAATATGATTATTTTCTTAAAATTTCCGAAGAACTAATTGGTGATACGCAGGTTTTTAAAGATCTTAAGGCTTACCGCCAAAATTTAGTTTGAGGGTCCCAGACCGGCCTGCTCAGCAGAGTAGAAATTTTTTATGATAGACAAATGTTCTCAGTGTGGCCTTTGCTGTCGTTTATTTTTAGCGAATTTAGCCAAAGAAGAATACCGGTCAGGTAAATACAGAACTCAGTTTGAGGAGTTTGGCTTGATTGATGATTTTCACAAGGCGGCCGCGTGTGGGGCAAACATTCTCAAACAAAAGGAAGATGGCAATTGCATCTATCTTAAGGGAAGCAAATGTTATATTCATAAAATCAGGCCCCAAGTTTGCAGAGAGTTTTTCTGCACCTCGAAGTTGAAAAAGTTCAGAAAAATGATTGAGCAGATTGAAAAGAAGCGAGCTAGTCTGGAAAAGAGAAAGAACAGAAAGGTCCTAGACCGGCCTACTCAGGGGAAAATTCACTTTCGGTTTAAGGAAAGAATTTTATGGTAAATTTGTTCGTATTCGTCAATCATTCTGTCAAGGGAAAAAAATTTTTCCACTCTTTCTCGGCAGACTTTCCTTTCAATTTTATCAATTTTTTTGATGGCTTCGATAGCCTCTCTTGTATCTGAGATAACAAATCCGGTCTTGTTATCTTCGACAATTTCTGGAATAGAACCTAAATTCATTCCAATAACCGGTGTGCCACTGGCCATTGCCTCAACAAGGGTTAGACCAAAACCTTCAGAATAAGTATTAAGGTGTAAAAATCCTAAGGCATTTTTCAAAAGTTTTTTCTTTTCTTTATTGTCGATTAATCCCAAATATTGAATATTTTGATTTAAATTGGGTTTGATTTGGGTATTAAAGAATTCCTCTTCCTCTTTTATAAGCAGACCGGCAATTTTAAGTTTAATTCCAAGTTTCTTGGCCAATTTCACTGCCAAATGGACTCCTTTATCCGGAGAAATTCTCCCCAAGAAACAAAAATAATTTTCCGGCTTATTATTAAATTCGTATTCATTAACCGGAATTCCGTGATAAATGTTGGCAATATAATTTAAATCAGGAGCGTGTTTCCGGTCTGCATAGCTTATTGAGATGTAAAATGTATTTGAGTATTTTTTGTAAATTTCGGTGACTTGAGAAGAGGAAAAACCGTGGAGGGTGGTAACAACAGGCGTTTTTACCAATTTAGAAAAGACAAGGGGGTAGGCATCGTAATGGTTGTGGATGATATCGTATTCATTTGCCTCTTCGAAGACTAAGGCGGAATGAAGGTATTGATAGACTTTGGGTTCAAGGGTTGGATCTTCGCAGATAGGACGGGGGCAGACCCAGCGAAGACAAGCTTTGGTTTGAGAATCGCCACTAGCATAGAGGGTTACTTCGTGTCCTTTTTTGACCATTCCCTCTGTGATGTAGCTGGCGATTAACTCCCAGGGTCCGTATTTCTTTGGGGGTGTTCGCCAATGGATAGAAGAGAGAATGGCAATCTTCATTTTTTTCCGTTTAGCGCAAAATACGCTAGGGCGTAACTTAAAATAGACTCTGCTCCTTCATTGGGATTTACTCCCCATGGCTCTAGGCCATCTCGGACCCCTTTAGTTTCTTGATCAAGAAGAGAAATTTTTAATATATTTCTTCCAGTATACCACTCAAACGCTTTCATAGCGAAATCGCGATAGTCTTTTTTTCTGGTAATTTCGTAAGCAAGACTACAAGCCTCAACGGTGCTTCCGGCTTCTATGGGTTGTTGACCGAAAACTGCCTTCTTTCCATTTTTGGGAAACCAACCTCGGTAGCCAGGAAAAGAAAAGCAATCTTTTGTAGTATCATAGGTTTGTTTGAGTAAAAAATCCAAAGACTCTTTGGCTATTCTGAGATATTTTTTATCTCCAATAGTTTGGTAGGCATAAAAAAGAGACAAAGGAATCCTGCCATTGTTGTAGGAGAGGACGTCTTCGTACCATTTCCAGGATTCAGTAGAGCTTTTTTGGTAATTTATGATTAATTTATCGGCTAAGCGGGCCATCTCTCTTTTAAGATCTAGGGGCAATTTTTCAAGGATGTCGCCTTTTAATTTTTTTCGCATGATGAGGAGTGGTACCAGGTTAGAATACGTTGTTTCGAATTTAACGCGATGAGAAATTCCAATTATGACTTGGGCTAAAGCCCGCGGTTGATCGACCTTAGAAACTAGCGGTATTTGTTGATCAAAAACAAACGCTGAAGTTAATTTTTGGTCGTCCGTCGGTGCACTAATTGCTGCTTCGCCTAAAGCGGCCATTGCCCGCCCAAATCCTTCTCCCGTACCATCATCATTCTTCCATGTCAAATCCGAGTTTAGATCCTGGTGAAATCCTTTTGGGGTCCGCGCTCCGATTAAAAATTTTAGAAAGACAGGAAGGAGTTTTTGGATCTTTTTTTGTTCTCGGCCGTTTATTCGAAGGGCCACCAAAAGAGCCCGAGCATTGTCATCGGTACAGTAACCTTCTGTCGGATCGGGAGTAGCAAAAATACAATGCTCCATAATGCCGATATTATCAGTCATTCTAATTATATGATCAGGTAAAAATTCTGTAAAACTCATTTTTGGGCCGCTTCCAAGAAAATATTTTGATATTTTTTAGCTACCTCGGACCAGATCATTTTTCTACCATAACGATAGGTTAGTTTAGACAGCCTTTCCATTATTTTTGGATGAGAAAAGAGATTTATTATCTCTTCGGCAATTGCTTGAGAATTTTCCCAAGGAACGATTCTTCCTCTTCTGTTACCAAGAACCTCTTTAGCGTATCCGAATGGAGTTGAGATACAGACTTTGCCGGCAACTACGGCATAGGCCAATGAACCAGAGCTACTTTCTTCAGGTTGCCGGTAGGGAGTTAGGAATATATCTGAAGCCTGAATATATTCGTTAACTTTATCTAACGGCAGATAACGGTCGATAAAAAGAACATGTTTTTTTAGACCTAGTTGGTTAATCAATTTCTCCAATTCCGCGCGGTAGGGGTTTTTGTTTTTTTCTCCTGGAGGATCAGTCCCGATGACAACATATATTAAATTAGGAAACTTTTTAAGTACGGCAGAGAGTGCCTTAATAACCAAATCAACGCCCCTGCTTGATCTTATTACATTAACCGTAAGAAGTACCTTTTTTTCTTTAAGACCCAATTTCTTTTTGATTAGATTAGGATTCTTGCAAGATATATCTTGGGCGCCGTGAGGAATAACTTTTATTTTCTTTTCATCTGCTTTATATATTTTTATCAAATCCTGCCTACTTCTGTGGGTCATGACGATGACAAAACGGCTTTTATCAACAATTTTTTTGGTTACTAGTAATTGATGCGTTGTCGGATTTATCAATACCATATGAAGAGTAGTTACCACCGGAATCTTTAATTTCTCAAGTAAATTAATAATGTAATCTCCCATTTCACCGCCATAAAGACCATATTCGTGTTGGAGCGAGATAACATTAAAATTCGCCTGGTTCAAAAATGTGGCTGCCCGGATAAACGAATCTGGGTTATCACTTTGTATTTTATATACCACCTCTGGTCCATAATTGTAATTTTCTTTTGAAGACTGAAGGCCTATTACCCTAGAGGTAATTCTTGGAGCGAGTTTATTCATTGCCGCAATCAAATCGCGAGTATATGAACCGATTCCACAAATTTTTGGAGGGAAGGAACTGAGGTAAGCAATCCTAAAATTACTCATTTTTTGTTTGATAGCGTTCCAAAAAGATCAAGATGCCTCATTGCTACATTGGCCCAGGTCATTAATCTTCCATAATCGTAGGCCTTTTTTTCAATTTCCTCCTTTTTTTCTGGTTCTTCCCATAATTGTATAACTGATTTGGCTATAGCTTCAGAATTCCGGAAAGGGATCAAAACGCCTCTACCATCCGAGAGAACTTCTTGGGCATAAAGGTAAGGGGTAGAAATGCAGCATTTGCCAGCACCAATGGCGTAGGCCAGTGCTCCTGAGGCTGCTTGATGAGGTTCAAGATAGGGAGTGACGTAAAAGTCAATCGTCTTAAGCCAGTCGATTAATTCATCAAGTGTTAAGTACCTATTGATAAATCTGACATTTTTGCCAATTCCCAGTTTTTTAACTATTTTTTTTAGGAAATTACGGTATGTTTCCCCGTTTGTTTGCAAAAAAACAGGATGCGTTTGGCCGGCGACCAGATATAAAACATTAGGATATTTTTTGGCGATTAAAGCTACCGCCTCAAGGGCATACTCGATTCCTCTGCTTGGAGTCAGGAGATTAATATTGCCCAGAACTAATCTTCCGGAGAGATTTTTCTTATTTTTAAAGTAGGCGCTTGGCGAAAAAGGTAAGTCAGGTGTCCCATGGGGTATGGGTATAATATTTTCTGCGAGAGCACCGTACTCCTTAACCAGTTTATCTTTTACCTCTTCCATCATTACAATTACTGCGGTCGATTTTCTAATTATTCTTTTTAAGATATTGCCACCTTCGCTGCGCGCGTCATCTGTAACTGTATGGAGGGTGCTTACCAGCGGCCGCCTTAATGATTCGATAAAGGGAATGATATATTCTCCCGAGTTTCCCCCAAAGAGACCGAATTCATGCTGGAGAGAGACTAAACCTGCGCCAGACTGGTTTACATAATTCGCCGCTTGGATATAGGTAGATAAGTCATTTTGGTTAATTCTGTACTTTGTTTCCCAGGGATAGTTGAGTGTTTCGCCGGGTCGGTCGACTACCATAATTTCGGCTAGAGCATGAGGGTTGAGTAAATTGATAGCATTTGTTAAATCTTTGGTATATGTAGCAATACCGCAACGTCGGGGTATGTAGGAGGAAACGTAGATAACTTTTATCGCTTTTCTTTTGTCGGTTAATAGTTTCTCAAGATCTTTAGTTTTCATTTGTTTGATTAATTAGACTTAACATTTGTTGAGCGATAGTTTTTGGATTGAATTTTTCTACTGCATGAGCTTTTGCGCTTCTTCCTATTTTAGATCGTAGCTGTTTATCGGTTAAAAGCATCTCAATAAATCGAGAAAGATCTTTAATTTCTGCTCTTGGGTATCCCTCATCAAAGTTTGCCTTTGCTAAAAAGCCGGTTTCTCCGTGCTCGATAATTTCTCTGGTGGAGGTGGCTTCTATTGAAATTACTGGTTTTCCACACATTTGCGCCTCAACGAGCGGAAGGCCAAAACCTTCGGATCTGGATGGGGCGATGTAAATGTCACACAGGGTCATTAATCCCCTTATAAATTCTTGAGAGAATTCTCCGACGATATATCTGATGTTTTCTAATATCCCAAATTTTTTGGCTAATTTTAGTTCTTTCGCAGAATCCTGGAAACTGTTTATAGAGGGCCAGGTTTTAATGATGTACATCCAAGGCCTACCGTTTATTTTTTTATTAACCTCCGCTAGGGCGGTGATTACCTCTTGAGCTCCCTTGCTGGTGGCATCGCCTCCGGTGGTAAAAAGAATAGGGACTTTTTCCTGGTGAAGCTTGAGAAGATCAAAATTTATTGGCAGAAGAAGACTTTGTTTAGAAATAGAGATTAACCTCAAAAATTCTGTCAGATCTTTTTCACTTAATTCATGCCAAAAATCGGGATCAACAGCTTCGGGAAGAACTTTAATAATTTTTTCATTGATTCCATCACGGATAAAAATTTGTCGACAGTGTTGACTGGGCGTGAGGATAAGCGGCAATTTGTTAAGACCGCCAATATAGCGGCTAATTTTTCCATCAGAGACCAACCAGGGAATCGTCCGAAATCCGAGCTTGTTGGGAGCCTCAACGATCAGTTTATAAGAATGCCACGAACCCATCCCGATAATAAAATCTGGCTGAAAACTGTTAATTTTTTGCGCCGGCACAGACGAATGGTGAACTCTTTCTATCTTGTTTTCAACGCCCAAAATTGATAAACCCTTGACAAGGGAGTAGGCTTGATTAACAAAACTGTATCCATGCTCTGCTATCAGTAGAAAAATCTTCATGAATAAATTTATGCCCCCGCTTTTTTTAATTCGTTTAACAAATCAGTTATTTTTAGAGACTTTACCCCTATTTTTGTATCAGCCGCTCCATAATATATGTAAAGTTTTTTGCCTTGAACTATTGCCCCTGTTGGAAAAACCACGTTTTTGGTGATACCGCTTTTTTCCCAAGGTTCTTCTGGGGAAAACAGAGGTTTTTTTAGTCGTCCCAAAACTTTGGTTGGATTATTTGAATCTACAAGAACCGCTCCCGCACGGTAAACCTTACCCGATTTGGTATTCTCAACTGCGTGGGAAATAAGAAGCCAGCCTTCCTTCGTCTCGATTGGTGGACAGCCGCCTCCAATATTTCGATTTTCAAATTTGTATTTTGGATCAATAATTACAAATTGTTTTAATTCTTTTAAATATTTTCGCCAATACTCATTGGTCAACTCCGAAAAATCATCAAAATACATTATCTGAATTCCAGGCAAAATTCGATGCATTAAGGCGAATTTACCCCTGATTTTTTTTGGAAATAGGCAGGCGTCTTTTTCCCAAAGAAGAACATCGTGTCCTCTTCTTTTTTTATAAATTTGTTCAAAAAGGATATATTTCTTTTCTACGCCAGATCCCCGGAAGATATCTTCTGCCTCATCATAAGTAATTTTTGGGGAAATTAAACCTTTTTTAGAGAAATTAATTAAATCTTTGCTGACAGCGTAGGCGACTAGAGCATTTTGACCATCAAAGGCGGTATAAAAAAGATAATAAAGACCATCTAAGAAAACAATTCTTGGATCTTCAAGTCCTCTTTTTTCGTAATTATACCAGGGAGAGAGTATTGGCCGATCAAATCTTTTGATAATTTTATTATCAGCAAGTTGGCAGTAACCAATAGAAGAGATTTTTTGCTTGTTAATGGCCCGATAAAACATATGGGTGATCCCATTAACTTTAATGCAGGCTGGGTTAAAAACACCTTTGTTCTCAAAGGGCAGATCGGTTTTTTCTAAGATTATCCCCTCATCTTTAATTTTTAGCATTTTAAAATCTCTCTCTTTTGGGTAGAGAATCAACTGTATTATATCAAAAAAGGCTTGACTTCGTAAGTTCTAGAAAGGTGCTTTAAAAAGCCCTATTTTTCTCGTCTTGCCCAAACAATAACAGATATGATACAATCAGAGTATAAATACAAAACTTACAGTAGACGAGCTTGTTTGTAAATTCTTGGAAAAAGGGGGGCGTATTGATAAGTATTATCTCCAAGGCTGGAGTAAAAACAAACCCACGCTTGTGTATCTTAAAGGCTGGTTTAGAGGAAAGAACATTCGCGAGGCAATATTAAAAGCACTTACGTAAAAGCTATCCCCACCGTATACTTGCTTTATTACGAAGTAACAAACTTGCTTTATTACGAAGTAACAAACTTGCTTTATTACGAAGTAACAAACTTGCTTTATTACGAAGTAACAAACTTGCTTTATTA
>Ga0100389_1003086_pt1 | contig 13141 bp, 13 predicted proteins | sample CryGeymeta201513_FD_81537 | JGI IMG/M metagenome (GOLD analysis project Ga0100389, IMG submission 81537) | Groundwater microbial communities from Crystal Geyser aquifers in Utah, USA - Crystal Geyser metaG 2015-13 | ecosystem: Environmental > Aquatic > Deep subsurface > Groundwater | place: USA... | reverse complement strand
TGCAAAAACAGGGAAAGATGATTTGCTATTCATTGGCATACTTACCTTTCCTATCTTATACATAAATAAGTCATTTGTTTTTTCTCCTTCGATGGTAAATCCAGTATAATCGCTAACTGGTTGTTCATTTAACTCATTTCCACCAAACCCACTGATATTGTTCATATTCGAATAGCTTTGGTATTGAATATTATTGTCCAGTTTGCCAGTTAAGGATGTCGTTTTAAAAATTTCTGATAAATAATTAAATGAAAGTGGGTCAGCTTGCCTGCCATAAAAAAACTGTGGATTACCCACCGTAAGTGTTAATTCGGCATTATCAATATTCTCTGAATAATTTTCCACTAGCGCTTTCATTTCAAGTTGCAATTCTTTGTCGCTAATAACCTTTATAATGTACGATGGAATCCATTGTATTCCGCTTTGCATATATATAAGCTTTAGTTTAACATTGTCGCTTGCTTTGTTAAATTCAATTTTAGCAAGACGTGCTAAAGAATCCACGCTTATTTTTTCAATAGGATTATCTTCAATAGTAAATTCTAGTATGTTTGCTGTTTGTAAGTATGTTATTCCTTTATTATCGCTGGTTTTTATCTTGGCAAGGTATGTGTCTTTATTATAATCGCTCAATGTACCACTCACTTCTCTTATGTTTTTGTCGTCGTAACGATAAGTAATTTTAACTTTTTTATTTTTGTTGGCATACATCAGATCAGTAAGACTGCTCACAGGTTTCATTTTCTTAATGGTATCGGTTTGAAATAATATTTTGTTAATCTTTACTTCTTTGGCAGTACTAATCCAGTATGTGCCAAGCAAAGGTTGCAATGGAACCAATAAATCGGCTTTGTAATTTTTTACATCTACATTGCCTTCTTTTACCACATAATAGGTGCCGTTTTTAAATACATTTATTTGTGTTGGAGTAAGGTTTTGCTGGGCAAATAAAGAAACCCCTGAACAAATAACTACCAAAATTAAAAAACATTTTTTCATATTTAGAAATTTAGAATGAGGGAACAAGTTAGTAATAATATTAAAATAAAAATTCATTTAGTTGTAATAATAAATAAATAATTGCATACAATTATTTGTAAATTGCAATTTAAATATTTAATTTTAGAGTATTTAAATCATCTTATTCTTAAAAATACAAATAAATCAGTACATTTAAACAGTAATCAATATAAAAACGTTTATAAAAGGCAATTAATGGTTTCCATCAAATATTAAATATTCAATAAAAATAATTTTTAGCTATAAACAGGTAATTAAATATGTGATTGTTTAATTATAATTTTGTATATTTGTAATCAATTTAAATAACATAAATTAATCACTAAAAATAATATAATTATGTCAGTATTAGTAGGTAAAAAAGCTCCAAAATTCACTGCAGAGGCAGTAATTAATGGAGGAGAATTTGTAGATAATTTCTCGTTAGAGCAATATATAGGTAAAAAACATGTAGTTTTTTTCTTTTATCCACTTGATTTTACATTTGTGTGTCCCACCGAATTAATTGCTTTTCAAGATAAAATAGCGGAATTTGAAAAAAGAAATGTAGCAGTAGTTGGTTGTTCCATTGATTCAAAATTTTCGCATTGGGCATGGCTAAATACCGAATTGAAAAATGGAGGGATTAAAGGTGTTAAATATCCCATTGTTTCAGACCTTTCCAAAACTATTTCAGAGAATTATGATGTATTGGCAGGCGAATACGATTATTCTGATGACGGAGAATTGCAATTTAAAGGAGATCCTGTTGCTTATAGAGGATTGTTTTTAATTGATAAGCAAGGAATTGTTAGACATCAAATTGTAAACGACCTTCCTCTTGGTAGAAGCACTGATGAAGCTTTGCGAATGGTTGATGCATTGCAGTTTTTTGAAGAAAATGGTGAGGTTTGTCCGGCAGATTGGCACAAAGGTCAAGCAGCAATGAAAGCCACTTCCGAAGGAGTTGCTAATTATCTAAGCAAACATTAATAGTTATAAAAAATTAAATCGAAAGCCTAACAATAGTTGGGCTTTTTTTATTCCAATTTTTTAGCTTCATTCCAATACACATCCATTTCGGCTAATGTCATGTTTTTCAATGATTTATCCGTTTTTTTAGCATGCTCTTCTAAATAATTAAATCGCTTGATGAATTTTTTATTTGTTCTTTCTAAAGCATTTTCGGGGTTTATATCAATAAAACGCGCATAATTAATGAGGGCAAACATTAAATCACCAAATTCACTTTCAATTTTCTCTTTATTGGCTTTGGTTTCTACTTCATATTTTAATTCATTCATTTCTTCTATCACTTTATCCCACACCTGATGAGGCTCTTCCCAATCAAAACCAACTCCTCTGGCTTTTTCTTGAATTCTATAGGCTTTTACTAATGCTGGTAATGACAATGGAACTCCTGCTAATACAGATTTATTTCCTTCTTTTAATTTAATTTTTTCCCAGTTATTCTTAACCTGTTCATCTGTTTCGGCAACAACATCGCCATAAATATGGGGATGTCGTATGATAAGCTTTTCACAAATAGCGTTTATAACATCATTGATATCAAAAAGTTTTTGCTCTGAAGCAATTTTTGCATAAAAAACAATGTGTAGCAAAATATCGCCGAGTTCTTTTTTAATTTCATTGGGTTCTTCATTGATAACTGCCTCTGCAAGTTCATAAGTTTCTTCTATAGTCAAAAGCCTAAGCGAATCGAAAGTTTGCTTTTTGTCCCAAGGACATTTGGCTCTCAATTCGTCCATAATTTTAAGTAAGCGGTCAAAAGTATTGGTATTATTGTCCATTTTATGTTTTTTTGGCAAAGGTAACAAGTATTTCTTTGAATATTTGTAGTTTTTATACTTTTGTAATTCAAAATGGAAATTTGACAAATAAAAATTTATATAATAAAATTCAATCTAAGCAAACTGCCTCTTTGGTTGTTTGCCTTTTAATGCTATTGTTTATATTACTAAGAGCAACTTCACTAAATGCTCAAACCACCAAAAACAAAGAAAAAAATGAAAATTATTTTATCGAAACCAAAGTCCATTACGGATTTATAATAAAACACCATAAAAAAATTGGTCATCTGCAAAGTGGACATTTTTCTGCTTTTGAATTAAGTGCTGGATTTGAAACTTTTGGAAAGAACTCTTGGGATAAACTTTATCATTATCCAACAATTGGCTGTGCGTTCTGGTATTCTGACCTTGCCAAATCGTCCTATTTAGGAAGTGCTTATGCTTTTTATCCTTATATGAAATTTCATCTTATTAATCAAACAAAATTTGCATCCAATTTACGCTTTGGAATTGGATTGGGGTATTTAAGTAAAAAATTTGATAGATATAACAATTACAAAGGTGTTGCTATTGGATCTCATATAAATGCTGCCATTTCGTTGCTTTTTGAAACTTCCTGGAAAATAAACTCACAATTATCAATAAATACGGGAATAGGTCTGACTCATTTTTCTAATGGAGCTTACAATACCCCCAATCTTGGAATTAATATTCCTACACTAAATGTAGGTTCTTTATGGCATTTATCCAAAAAACAATCTAAAATAATTGAAAATCCCTTACCTCTTCAAAATAAAAAATATGAATTCAACACATTTATAGCTTTTGGCGTTAAAGAAATGTATCCTCCACTTAGCAAGAAATATTTTACGTGCAGTTATTCGGAAATTTTTTATAAATTAAACAAACACAAAAGTAAATATGGACTTGGATTAGATTTCTTTTATAATACCGGAAATCTAACGGTACTTCGTTTGCCAACCAATGATTTTAATGCTAATGTTTCAATAATACGTATTGGTGTAAGCCTTGCATACGAACAGGTGTATAATCATCTTTCGTTTCTAATTCAAACTGGTCCATATATTAGAAGCAGAGATAAAACAGATGGGAGCATATATACTAGAATAGGATTAAGATATGCCATTTCAAACCATTGGTATATGAATCTTTCGTTAAAAACTCATTTCGGAAAAGCCGACCACATTGAATGTGGATTAGGATTTAAAATATAAATTATGAGAAACATTACTTTTTACTGTATTCTTTTTATTCTTTTTATTTCCTGTAAAAAGGAAAATAGATGTGATTGTTTGAAAAGTACTGGTAAAATTGTAATAGAGAACAGAGTTGTCGGCGATTTCACTAATATTTGGATTGAGGACAATATTAATGTAATTATAAAACCTGATACCGTTAATAAAATTGCGATTGAAGCAGGGAAAAACCTTTTAGAATTAATACATACTGAAATTAAAAATAATTATCTATACATTACCAATGAAAATCGCTGTAATTGGGTTAGAAAATTTGATATTCCTATAAATGCTTATATCTCTATTAAAAAGTTAGACTCCATTAATTATTGGGGGTATGGAAACATCACTTGTACCGATACTTTAAAAAACGATATTTTTCAGATTGATGTACACGATGGAGCTGGAACAATTGATTTAACGATTAAGGCACAAGAATCAAGATTAAAAATACACACAGGACCACCAACGATGAATATCAAAGGCATAAGTAGAGTAAATTTATTATATCAAGGAGGAACCGGAATAATAAATGCAGAAGACTTAATTACAGAATATACATATTTGAAGAGCTTTGGAACGAACGATTGTTATATTCATGTTACAAAAGTGCTTGAAGCTAAAATTAATTATATTGGAAACGTTTATTATAAAGGAAATCCGTATTCAATAAAAACAGAATATACGGATAAGGGAAAATTAATCAAATTAGATTAATAAACCAATGAGTGTTTAGTATATTTTAAATCATTGATATCCTTTTTTTTAACATTGTTTTTTCAAATCATAAGTGAATTTAGCTCATGCAATGGTTATTTAAAATCAACTACAAATACTATCTGAAAATAAATAATTATGAAAATTCTTTTTATACAAACAGGCGGCACTATAGATAAAGATTATCCAAGAACCACCGCAGGTTATGCTTTTGAAATAACTACTCCTGCGGTGCAAAGGATTCTCGAATGCATTCAACCTTCTTTTGAATACGAAATTCTCCCGCTATTGCAGAAAGACAGCCTCGATATGACCGATGACGATAGAAGTACCATTTACAATGCATGTTTGAAAAGCGATTTAAAAAAAATAATTATTACCCATGGCACCGATACGCTAATTGAAACAGCTCAAAAACTAGCAAGCATCAAAGGAAAAACAATTGTTCTAACCGCAGCCAAACTCCCCGAACGATTTAAAAACTCTGATGCAAGCTTTAATATTGGTATGGCTATCGGTGTTTTAAACATCATTGAAGAAGGTATTTTTATTGCTATGAGCGGAAGAGTTTTCTCATACAACAACGTTAAACGCAATATGGTAAATGGAAAATTTATGAATATTAACTAATTTTCTTTACTTTTACAATTATTAACCCAATGTTAAACTCTTGTCTGATGAATTTTAAGTTTGGTTTTGTTTTAATAATCCTATTTTCTACCACCTTACTATCTGAAGGTCAAAATTTTGATATTGATATGTTAAACAAAATTAATTCCACTTCGAGTCTTCCGTCCGACAAATCTTGGAATTTTGTTTCAAACACGGTAACACCTATTTGCTTTGCAACACCTATTGCTATGTTGGTTACAGGCTTATCTACTCATAACAAAGAATTACAAATTAAATCTATCGAGTCGGGAGCCGCTATATTGCTTGCCAATGCTTTTTCTTATTCCATCAAAATTGCAGTAAAACGACAACGACCATTTACTACTTATCCTGACCTGATTACCAAAAAAGGACATGAAAACACCTTCTCTTTTCCATCTGGTCATACTACTGCAGCTTTTGCAACGGCAACCTCATTAAGTATGGCATTCCCAAAATGGTATGTAATAGTTCCATCATACACCTATGCGTCTGCGGTTGCCTATTCGAGAATGCATCTTGGCATGCATTATCCAAGCGATGTGCTTGCTGGAATAATCATTGGAGTTGGCACTTCCTTATTAACATTTCAAACCGACAAATGGTTAAATAAAAAGTATAACAAGTGAACGCAAAAGATTATTTATACTATTTGTTTTCCTCTGGCTTAATCAGCTTAATCAGCTTGTAAGATGGTGGTGTAAAAGTATAATTGGGTTCTACGAAATATAAAACATTATTCAAATTTACATAATTGGTTTTTGAATCAAGCTTTATAACATTGTTAAACTCTTTCTTTTTAATAATACCAAGTTTAGCATTGACAACCAAAGTGTCATTTGTTTGATGATACTCAAAAGTTTTAAAATACTTAGCGGTACTCAAAATCTCCACTTTAAGTGAATCTTTTCCATAAAGATTTAAGAAAAACTCATCGTACTTCTCCATTTGACCAAATGAGACACAGCTAACTGATAATAGAATTGCAAAAATAAAGATTCTCATGTTTTACTAGTTATAAGTTGTTTATAAATTATTTTTAAAAGAGCTTATCATTAATAAATAAACCCAACTTGCAAAAATAATAAATTTTATATAACCAACTAAGAAGTAAAGCACCTTGATTTTAAAGTGCTTAAAGAAAAAAAGGATAACCATAATTTTGATATAAAATCGGAGACCACTTTAGGCATTTTAGGCACTCCAAACTTCAGACACTAATTAATAACATACAATATTACCAATTCTTATAAGGATTTACTGATAAATTAGAATTGTAATATTTCTTTTCTTCGGTAACATCTTGCTCCACCCAATCGGGCAGTTCAAACTGTTCATTTTCATTGCTCAATTCAATTTCAGCAACAATCAAACCTAGGTTGTCGCCTGAAAACTCATCTACTTCCCAAATTTTATTTTTGAATTTAACCTTATACCTAATTTTGATTAAGTCAGCTATAGCAAACATATCAAGCAATTGCATAGCATCTAGTTTTGGAATTTCATATTCAAATTCCGCTCTAGTTGCCCCTTGCGAAAGCCCTTTTATAGTAATAAAACCAAGGGTATCAGTCAATCTAACCCGAATTGTTTTATGAGGGTCGGTCAATAAGTACCCTTGCCGAATAAACTGCTTTTCAGTTTTAGTTATTTTATTCCACTTTTCTTTGTTTACCAAATACTTTCGTTCAATCTCTATACCCATCGTTTTTGATATTTTAATTACTCAACTTCAAAAATAGTGTTTTTTTTGTAATTGTATTTTAATAACGATAAAAAGAAAACCACCGATTTCCTTGAAATTCGGTGGTTTTCCTTGATTTTCTAGTATTACCAGTGGAGCTGGAGGGAGTTGAACCCTCGTCCAAACAAGTAGCAAAAATGCTTTCTACATGCGTATCTTCTTTTTAATTTTCGAGCTATTGCCGGCAAAAAGCCATCCAACAATAACCTTATTCTTTTAAATTTTCGTTCTGGCACCAAGACTTTACCAGACTTATCTCAGCATTTGCGATGCTTCATCGGGACACCGCTAAGAAGAGTTTCCCGGGAAACAGCACGGGCTTAATTTCTAAAACTAAGCAGCCATTGCGTAATCAAAATTGTCGCCATTTATGTGGCATGTGAGTTAGTATTTACGAGCCATATTCACAACGCTCGGCATGCTTACAAATCCACTAGCCTCGCTGTCAAATCCGGTCAGCCCCTAATTTGTGTTTGCAAAGATACAAATTTTTATTAAATAATTAGGTGTTAAATATTTATGTTTACCTATGTTTTGAGACTCTTATTTTGTTTTTTATTGATAAGATGTTTCATATCTCTTAAAATTATTATTAAAAGGTTAAATTATTAAAATATTTAGACTTTTTTGAAAACATAAATGACAAATAAATATTTTTATTAAAATTAAAAGTGTAATTTTGTATGTATTTTATTGGATAATAAATTTTATTTCTGTTTTGTTTTAAATTTTATTTTCTTAATAAAGCGTATTTTATTAATTTTTTAAATTTATTTTTATGAACATTTACGTGGGTAACATTAATTTTAAATGTACCGAAGAAGAATTAAAACAGTTTTTCGAAGAGTATGGTACTGTTTCATCTGCAAAAGTTATTAAAGACTATATAACAGGTAGAAGCAAAGGTTTTGGTTTTATTGAAATGGCTAATGACGAAGAAGGTCAAGCAGCTATCGATAATCTTAATGGAAAAACATTAATGGAGAAAGAGCTTGTTATTAATGTTGCTAGACCCAAAACCACTTCAGGGGGCAGCAGCAATTATAAAAAAGATAATTACAATAGAAGATAATTATTGAACATCTTAAACATTATGAACCCTGGCTATTTTTGTCAGGGTTTGTTTTATTTACAATAACTTATAAATTTTATTTTTTTAATTGTTTAGTAATGATTGTGTTAAAAATATTTAATTTATGACTGATTTTATTGATATTTTGCTCACAAGAAGAAGTATAAGAAAATTTAAACCCGATTTAATTTCCCAAGAAATAACAAATACTTTGCTTAAAGCAGCAATGTATGCTCCTTCTGCCAGAAATACACTTTCGTGGCAATTTATTGCAATTAATAAAAGAGAAATGCTTGATAATCTTGCAGAACTTCATCCCTACGGCAAAATGCTTAAGGAAGCTCCACTTGCTATAATAGTTGTGGGTGATAAAACTCTCGAAAACAATGAAAATTACATAGCTATTAACTGCGCTGCTGCAACCCAGAATATTCTTTTAGCTGCACATGCTGAAAAATTAGGAGCAGTTTGGCTTGGCGTGTATCCTAAGCAAGAGAGAATGTTGGCTATATCTAATGTATTCAAACTTCCTACAGATATTATCCCTATTAGTCTTGTTGCTATAGGATATCCAAATGAACAAATACCTTTTCCGCAAAGGTTTTTTTTAGATAAAATTCATTATAACAACTGGTAATCTTTTTAAAATCAATATTTTATTTTTATGGCTAATAAAATTTCTTTTGGTAGCGATAATTACGCTGGTGTTTGTCCTGAAGTGATGAATTATTTTCAGCAAATCAATTGTGGACATGTGTCTGGTTATGGCGAAGATGTGTTTACAGAAAAAGCTATTGATTTGTTTAAAATGGAGTTTGGTTCTAATATTGAAGTTTTCTTTGTTTACAACGGAACGGGAGCAAACACGCTGTCTTTGGAAGCGATGACACAGTCATATAATAGTATTATTTGTTCTGATGTTTCTCATATTATTGTTCACGAAGTTACAGCTCCACAAAAGTGGACAGGTTGTAAATTCATTAGTCTTCCCCATTTAAAAGGCAAGATAAATTTTGAACAAATAAAAACTGTTTATGAAGAAGGAATTTTTTGGGGTCATCATACTGCATTACCCAAAGTTGTAAGCATTACACAATCCACAGAATATGGAACACTATATTCTTTAACAGAAATTAAAAATATTGCAGATTATTGCCATCAAAATAATATGCTGCTTCACATGGATGGCGCCAGAATTTCTAATGCTTGTGTCGCTTTAGATTGTTCTTTTAAAGAAATGACTAAGGATTGTGGAGTTGATGTATTGTCTTTTGGTGCAACCAAAAACGGACTTATGTTTGGTGATGCCATTGTCTTTTTTAATACTGAATTAGCTTATCATTTCGATTATAGACAAAAACAAGGATTACAACTTCACTCTAAAATGAGATTTATATCTGGGCAGTTTATACCCTACCTTGAACAGAAAATATGGAAAAAAAATGCAATTCAAGCAAATAAAATGTGTCAATTATTAGCAATACAACTTGAAAAAGCATTACCTAATTGTTTGGTATATTCCTCAGAAACAAATCAAATATTTGCAAAAATACCATCCATTATTGTAGAAGAGTTGCATAAAGATTTCCATTTTTATCTCTTCAACGCAAAAGAAGAAGTGGTAAGATTTGTTACATCCTTTGATACAAAAGAAAGTGATATTGTAATGTTCGGGAACAAACTTATAACTCTATGTAAATAAAAAAGCTACTCTTTTGAAGTAGCTTTTAAAAATCAAAGTACAAAATTGTTTTTTATTTAACCTCTTCAAAATCAACATCAGTAACTTCGGCTTCGCTTGGTTTTTTACCATCATTTTTTTCTTCGTTGTTAGATTGATTTTGTTGGTTTGCATCGGCATTGTTCTGCGTTGCTTTGTACATTTCTTCGCTTGCAGCTTGCCATACCGTATTTAATTCATTTAAAGTCTTTTCTATTTGGTCAAAGTCTTTATTTTTATGAGCTTCTTTAAGATTATTCAATGCTTTTTCAATATTTGCCTTTTTATCAGCTGGTATTTTATCGCCATATTCTTTCAATTGTTTTTCGGTTTGAAAAATCATGGAATCTGCATTGTTAATTTTTTCTGCTTGTTCTTTAGCATTGCGATCAGCGTCTGCATTTGCTTCCGCTTCTTCTTTCATCTTTTTAATTTCAGCATCGGTTAAACCTGAAGAGGCTTCGATTCGGATATTTTGAGATTTTCCAGTAGCTTTATCTTTAGCGGATACATTTAAAATACCATTTGCATCAATATCAAAAGTAACTTCAACCTGAGGAATTCCTCTTGGAGCGGGTGGTATTCCATCAAGATGGAATCTTCCTATGGTTCTATTTTGAGTTGCCATAGGGCGTTCGCCTTGTAAAATGTGAATTTCTACAGATGTTTGACTATCAGATGCTGTGGAAAATGTTTCTGTCTTTTTTGAAGGAATCGTGGTGTTTGATTCTATTAATTTGGTCATAACGCCACCTAATGTTTCAATACCTAATGATAAAGGAGTAACATCAAGGAGTAAAACGTCTTTAACTTCACCAGTGAGCACTCCACCTTGAATAGCAGCACCAATTGCCACTACTTCATCTGGATTTACACCTTTTGATGGAGTTTTTCCAAATAATTTTTCAACCAGTTGTTGAACAGCAGGAATACGTGTTGAACCACCAACCAATATTACTTCATCAATGTCAGATGCTTTTAAACCAGCATCACTTAATGCTTTTTTACAAGGTTCTATAGTTAATTGCATCAATTTATCGCACAATTGTTCAAACTTAGCTCTAGTTAAGTTTCTAACAAGATGTTTTGGCATTCCATCAACAGGCATTATGTAAGGAAGGTTTATTTCTGTTTGACTTGAACTAGAAAGCTCAATCTTAGCTTTTTCAGCAGCTTCTTTTAAACGTTGAAGAGCCATTGGGTCTTTGCGTAAATCAATACCTTCGTCTTTTTTAAATTCTTCAGCCAACCAATTAATAATTTCGTGGTCAAAATCGTCTCCACCAAGATGAGTGTCTCCATTAGTAGATTTAACTTCAAATACACCGTCTCCTAATTCAAGAATAGATATATCAAAGGTTCCTCCACCTAAATCAAAAACAGCAACTTTGATTTCTTTGTTTTTTTTATCCATACCATAAGCCAGAGCAGCAGCGGTAGGTTCGTTGATAATACGCTTTACTTTTAAACCTGCAATTTCACCAGCTTCTTTAGTAGCTTGGCGCTGAGAATCGCTAAAATAAGCTGGAACAGTTATTACAGCCTCTGTAACTTCTTGTCCTAAATAATCTTCAGCGGTTTTTTTCATTTTTTGAAGAACCATTGCAGAGATTTCTTGGGGAGTATAAAGTCTGTCATCAATTTTAACTCGAGGTGTATTGTTATCTCCTTTAACTACGTTATAAGATACACGTCCAGTTTCTTTGGTAACTCTGTCGAATGTTTCGCCCATAAATCTCTTAATAGAGAATACAGTTTTGTTTGGATTGGTAATTGCTTGCCTCTTTGCAGGGTCGCCCACTTTACGTTCTCCATTTTCGGTAAAAGCAACAATAGAAGGGGTAGTATTTCTTCCTTCGCTGTTAGGTATAACAACTGGTTCGTTTCCCTCCATAACTGCAACACAAGAGTTGGTTGTCCCTAAATCAATGCCTATAATTTTTCCCATTTTATTTATTTTTTGAAGTTATAATGATATTTAACAAAATGGTTTTGTCAATCATTGTGCCAATTGAAAAAAGTGTATTATTATTGAAAAAATGACAGGTTTAAAGAGAATATTGTAAAATTATTATCCATAAATCTGACAAAAAGGCAGAAAATGATTTAATCAAATTATTGTTGAAATCCTAAATCCTTAGTATATCGACCACTATAAAGAGAATCAAGAGAAGGATTAGAAAGATTATATCCTAATTTAATATAGTATCTACTTGCAAAAATACCTATTCCGTTTTCAATATTCGTAAATTCTGGTTTATCTTGAGTTATCCCAGTAGAAGGTTTTACGGCTTGCATATAGGTATAAAAATCATCATTGGCAACATAAATAATCAATTCTATTTCTTCTCCATCTTTTATTTTCCTTATCATATTAGGATTGTATGGAATTTTGCTTTTAAGCATCGCATAAAGATTTTCTCCAACATAAGATAATTTTATTTCCTTTGCTATATTATCGTAAACGACTTCATTTACAAATAAATCACAATATTTATTGGTTACTATCATAGTGTTTTTATCTTGTTCTGAATAATTGAAACGGAAATATACTTGATAATATTTGCCATTATTAGCTGGATTGAATATTATTTCTGCAGGATTGGAGCTTGAAAATCCAATAGTAGGTGTTACTGGGTTTCTAAAAGGTTTTGAAACATAAAAAGTGCTAATTAATTTGGTTTTGGCGGCAATAATTTTACCTGTTAGTTTATTGGTAATAGCAAGCCGATATTCAATATTTTCATTATTGAATAAATCTAATTTTTCTTTCGATTTATAAATTACTTGATTCGGAAAATAAAAAGTGCCTGATTCCTTGTTATAAATGGTAGTAGTATCAAAGGAAATTGTTCTTTTTAAAGTTTGATTATTCCATTCTTCAATTTTAACATCTAGGTTGTTATAATAAGTTGATGAATCGGGAATTTGAGCCATCAATAATGCATTTCCTTCACCAAGATAGGCTTTGTTGATTTTTAAATATTGAATAGTGTCTCTTTGATCTAGCAAACCGTAAACAACAGTGATGTCTTTCCATTCAGCATTCAATTCAAGGTCATTTTTACAAGCGGTAATCAAAAGAATAAAAGCGAGAGAGACAAACAGAAATTTTTTCATAAATAAATCACATTAAAAAGTCCTCAAAATTAGTAAGTTTTTTAAATATTT
>Ga0100389_1003084_pt1 | contig 13144 bp, 16 predicted proteins | sample CryGeymeta201513_FD_81537 | JGI IMG/M metagenome (GOLD analysis project Ga0100389, IMG submission 81537) | Groundwater microbial communities from Crystal Geyser aquifers in Utah, USA - Crystal Geyser metaG 2015-13 | ecosystem: Environmental > Aquatic > Deep subsurface > Groundwater | place: USA... | reverse complement strand
GGTGTCTCCGAGGGATCTTATTATCATCTTTCAGGCCATAAAGGCAGCCGGAGCCTTGAGTGCCGAGCTGGAGGTCATGTAATGGCGGGGGTGGTATCTTTTGGGCCGATTGCGCCTGGGAGCCATTTGAGGGGTTTTAGGGCTACGCAGGCGACGGAGGGAAAGGGAGCGCAATCAGGGGAAAAGCGTTCCTCCGAGCTGAAGCAGGCCGCTGCGGGGATGGAATCCCTCTTTCTCCATGAGCTTCTAAAAAGCATGAGGGCTACTGTTCCCAAGAGCGGACTTTTTAACGCAAGCAAATCAGAGGAGCAATATACCTCCATGCTTGATATCTTTTTGTCTGACCACCTTGCAAAAAAAGGCGAGCTTGGTATAGGCTCGCTGGTGGAAAAACAGCTTCATGATGAAAATGATCCTAAAGTTTCTAAACAATCTGCCGATAAATAGTGGCAGAGGGATGTTTCAGGAAATCTTCCCCCTCATAAAGGGATAGCGGGAGGATCAGGAAAGAGATGAAGATCATAGGCGACAACCAATACCTGAAGCTGGATGCTTATTTGAAATCGCGGCCTGCAAAGGATGAAAAGGACTCCGGCTCAAGGACGACAGCCAAATCGGATGCCGGAGGCGATACGGTAGTTCTCTCAAACAAGGCCCAGGAGCTTTATGAAGCGCGCCGATTACTGGAGATGGAAGACATACCTGATGTCAGGGCGGATAAGGTTGCAAGGCTTCGAAGAGAGATTGAAGATGGTACCTACAGGGTGGAAGGAAGGGATATTGCCCGAAAGATGCTTGATGAGGCAGTAGAAAACGATCGTCTCCTCAGTGATTCCTGATTTATGTAAGAGCGATCCGGCCTCTCCCAAGACATATCCCTTGTCTCTTTATGGTGAAAACGGAAAATAAGACAATAACTTTACAAGGAGTCCCTGCCTTTCCCGGTCTTCCTGATATCCTCATGGAGACGGAAAGTGCCCTTCTAATGCTCATAAATGCCCTGGAAAGAGAAAACAGGGCTATCGTTGGAAGAAAACTCAAGGCCCTCGAGGATGCTGCGCAGGATAAGACAAGGGCCATTCATCTTCTCTCCCAGACCGGCACTTTCCTAAAGCAGTCCATGGAAGGTGAACTATCCGAAAGCGGTTTTAAGCAGGGGAAACCGTCGCCATTTCCAGGTCCAGTCTTGCCTGCCCCTTCTCAAAGGCAGTCTTCTATCCCACGGCTTGAAAGGGTTGCTGAACTGAGAGAAAAGTCCTTGAAACTTAACGAGGATAACTGTAAACTCCTTAAGGACTGTATCACTATCAGCGACCGGCTCTACGCACTTCTTAGCGGTCTTACGGCCTCCGGATTTGTTTATCAGGCAAGCGGGGCGGTAGAGCGCCGCGCGATGACTGGCCGTCTGATGTCCGGAGCGGTCTAGCACAATTTTCAGACACATTTACCGTGAAAATACCCACCTTTTTTCGGGGTAGGTATCGGTTTCGGGGTCGCAACCGCAATCGAGAAGAGCGGGCGACGCAGATAGGGGCCTTTGAACAAGCCGTTGGGGATTGTCAAGATCGGAGACTGTTACTATGCCAAAGGATGAGGAAGTTATTGAGAAGTTAAAGAAGATAGAAGAAGAACTTGAAAATATAAATCTTTCCGACTGCAAAGCGTGGGGTTCCCTTCACAAGGATTTGGGTCTTGCCCTTGAGGGGGCGTCCGAATCTGTAATTCAGACAGGGAGTCCTTTCGAACTGTGTCTGAGAGGGCTTAGATGCCTGGCTGGTGGAGATACGCAGGGAAAGGCAGGCAATATCCTCGTAGCCCTTGCCGACGTGCTGAGCGGGGCGATAAAGGCTTTTGAAAAGGGAGAGACCGGTGGAGGCGGGCAGGCAAAAGGCGTGGATGTCCTTGCCTCCCTTCCGTCGGGAGATAGCGCTGAAGGTAACGGAAAGCTCATAGAGAAGATAAACGATATTGCCTCACTTCTGATCCAGACTGATCCGGGAGATATCTCTTCGGTAGGTATTCTCCATGAATCTATCCTGTCATTTTCAAAGCAAAACGGACTCCCCGATGCGCTCAAGACACTTCTCGAAAACGGTGCTGAAGCCCTTGGAGAGATCATCAAAGGAGAATCAGACGGCGCCGAGGCGACCCTGAAGATGCTTGGAGAGGGACTGGAGTCCGCTATCCAGGATGCCGAGGGCTTTGGTAAGACTGAAACCACCCCCCACAGTTCATCTGCCTATCAAGCATCCCCGAAGGAGGCGGAGAGTGTAACCGAAGAGAAGTCCAATTATATGCCTGATGACTCAGATCCTGACATCATAGTGGAGTTTGTTACGGAGGGTATTGAACTCATTGCCAATGCCGAGGAGGCCCTCCTTGCCCTCGAGACCAATCCCGATGACAAGGACGCAGTAGGCATGGTATTCAGGGCATTTCATACAGTAAAGGGCACATCCGCGTTTCTTAACCTTGGACTGGTTTCGGAGATGGGGCATTTTGCCGAATCTCTCCTGAGCCGTGTAAGAGACGGGGAGATCCGTTATAGCGGAGGATACGCGGATCTGGCTTTGAAGGCCCTCGATATGCTTAAGGAACTGATCCAGAGGGTGAAGCTGGCGTTAGACAGCGGAGTGCTCACTAAGCCTGACGGCTATGATGCCCTGTTGGAAATCCTCAAAAACCCGGAGGCCGCTGGTTTCAGCGAAGAGGCATCCCTGGATACCGGGATCGCGCCGGTGCCCAGATTGGGGGATATCCTTGTCGCAGAGGGCAAGGCGCAGAGGGAGGATGTTGAGAAGGCGGCAGCTTCCGGAGGTAAGCGACAGATAGCCGGCAAGCTTGTTGAGATGGGGGTTGCGCCTCTACCCGAGATTGCGCAGGCACTCAGGACCCAGCAGCAGATGAAGAGCGCCAAGGGCGCGGAGGATTCATCCGTAAGGGTGAGCACTAGCCGGCTTGACCGCCTTGTTGATATGGTGGGAGAGCTTGTCATCGCTTACTCCATGGTCGCTCAGGATGATGTAGTGGCTACATCCCTCAACCGGGAACTCAACAAGAAGGTTTCCCACGCGGGAAAGATAATCAGGGAGCTTCAGGACCTGAGCATGTCCATGCGCATGGTGCCGCTCAAATCCACCTTCAACAAGATGACCCGGCTGGTAAGGGATCTGAGCCGAAAGGTGGGAAAGAACGTCAATCTTGTGACTGAAGGCGAAGATACGGAAATTGATCGCAACATGGTTGACATTATAAATGACCCCCTTGTCCACATGGTCAGAAACGCCGTTGATCACGGTATCGAGTCTCCTGAAGACAGGAGGAAGGCTCAAAAGAGCGAGCAGGGTACAATCAGGCTCTGTGCCTATCATTCCGCGGGTAACGTGGTGGTTGAGATCCGGGATGACGGCAAGGGGCTCGACCGGGAGGCCATCCTCGAAAAGGCCAGAAAGCAGGGGCTAATCTCAGAGGGGTTCACTCCCAGCGAGAGAGACATCTTCAACCTTATCTTTGAACCAGGTTTTTCAACGGCCAAGGTAGTCACAGAGGTTTCAGGCCGGGGTGTAGGCATGGATGTTGTAAAGAAAAACATAGAGAAACTGAGGGGACAGGTCGAGATTCTGTCAACGCAGGGACAGGGGAGCGTCTTTAGGATAAGCCTCCCCCTGACACTGGCAATAATTGACGGGATGGTGGTGAGGGTCGGTTCCGAAAGATACGTGATTCCTACCGGTTCCATTGTAAGGGCGGTAAAACCGGCCAGAGAGGATTTCTTCACCGTGGCCAACAGGGGCGAGATGGTCTCCTTGAACGAAGAGCTTCTCCCGCTTTTTCGTCTTGCCGATATCTTCAGCATCAGCGACGGGGTGTTGGATCCGGCGGATGCGCTTGTGGTAGTCATCGAGGAGGATACTGCCAGGGTGGGACTCCTCATAGATGAGCTTGTCGGGAGGCAGCAGATAGTGATAAAGAGCCTGGGAGACGCCCTGAGAAACGTCCCAGGGATTTCAGGGGGGGCCATAATGCCCAGCGGGAGCGTAGGCCTGGTTCTTGATGTGGCTGGCCTCGTGAGACTTGCCGGCGGTCAGGAGCCTCATGAACCAGATGGACTTAACTGACCTGCAGTTTCAAAAGATAAGCAGAATAATATATGATATCTGCGGAATCAATCTCAAGGAGGGAAAGGAGGCCCTTGTCAGGTCAAGGCTCCTTAAACGGCTCAGAACCCTTGGAGTAAACAGCTTCGGCGATTATCTGACCCTTCTGGAAGGCCGGGAAGCCGCGCTTGAAATCCCTCATCTGGTAGATGTCATAACGACCAACAAGACAGGATTTTTCAGGGAGGATGATCATTTCGCCTTTCTTCAGACAGAGGTCCTCCCGCAGATACGGAACAATAGAGTGAGGATTTGGAGTGCCGCCTGCTCATCCGGAGAAGAGCCCTACACGATGGCGATGGTCCTAAAGGAATCTTTCACGGGCCTAGACAGGCGGGATGTGAGGATACTTGCAACCGACATATCCTCCCGCATGATAGAGAGGGCCAAAAAGGGTATATATGCGGCTGATGCCGTAAGAGATGTGCCTCAGTCATACCTTGGCAGGTATTTCCTGCGGGTCAGGTGGAAAGATGAGGTGTGTTATCAGATACAGGAGTCCCTTCGCTCCATGATCGCCTTTGCAAGGCTCAATCTGATGGAGCCATGGCCGATGAAGGGGCCGTTTGACGTTATTTTCTGCCGTAACGTGATGATATATTTCGACAGGGCTACTCAGGAGAAGCTTGTCAATCGGTTCTGGGATCTTCTGGCATCCGGGGGTTATCTTTTCGTAGGTCACTCAGAGGGCCTCTCGGGAGTATCGCATCAGTTCAGGCATATAAGACCGGCAATTTACAGGAAGTAAGAAAGAGGGCTGAGGACGGAACAACAATGAGATATCTGGTTGAAGTGGGAGATCTGAAGCTCGGCAGGGATGGCGATGAACTGGTCACATACGCCCTGGGGAGTTGCCTCGGACTGGTCGTGCATGATCCTGTGGCCAAGGTGGGAGGCCTGCTCCATGCCATGCTTCCCCTTTCCAGTATCAATCCCGAGAAGGCCAAGAGCAATCCCTTCATGTTTGTTGACACGGGCGTCCCTGAATTGTTTCTTAGACTCTATGAGATGGGAGGCCAGAAGGGCAGGATGCTTGTCAAGGCGGCAGGATGCGCTAATCCCATGGGCAAGGACCAGATGTTTAAGATAGGAGAGCGTAACTATGTGGTGCTCAAGAAACTACTGTGGAAAAACGGTGTACTCCTCAAGGCGGAGGACATAGGAGGTTCTCTAAGCAGGACCCTTCACTTTAATGTTGCGAGCGGTCAGATAGTCATAAGCAGTAACGGAGAGAAGAGGGCGCTTTGATGGCAACTATAGCCGAAGATATAATCAAAAAAGTTGAATCCTTCCCGGCCATGTCCAGTGCCGCTGCCAAGGTTCTGAGTCTTCTCGATGACCCTGACTTCAATCCCGTCCAGGTCGAAAATGCGCTGAGGCAAGACCCATCCCTTACGGCAAATATACTCAGGTTGAGCAATTCCGCCTACTTCGGTCTGTCATCGAAGGTAGGTTCCATAAAACAGGCACTTGTGCTGCTGGGATGGAAAAGACTCTCACAACTTGTTCTGACCTCTTGCGTTACGGCGCTGATGAATCGGGAGGTTCCAGGCTATGACCTTCCTCCGGGAGATCTGTGGAGACACTCCGTTGCCGTTTCAGTCGCGGCCGAGGGCCTTGTGGTGGAACTGAAGCTCAGGGCCGGAGATGAGATTTTTACAGCGGCCCTTCTCCATGACCTGGGGAAACTCGTGCTCGGAGCATTTGTAAAGGAGCAGTTGGTAGAGATAGAGAAAGCCGCCGCGGGCGGGCTTGCCTTCGAGGAGGCCGAGATGCTGATTCTTGGAACCGATCATGCGGAGATAGGCGCCAGAATCCTTGAGAGATGGTCTCTTCCCAAGTCAATAGTCAGGGCGGTAAGATGGCATTCCGATCCTGATAAATCAACCGATACGGACGTCATGGTTGATACGGTCCATGTTGCCAATGTCCTCTGCTCGATGATGGGGATAGGTATCGGAAGGGAAGGCTTAAGGCATAAGCCTTCTACTTCCGCCACAAAGAGACTGGGTGTCAGCGTCCCTGTGCTGGAGAGGGTAGCAAGCAGGGCGCTTCAGTGGGCCAATGAACTGGCTCAGCTTTCATGATTGATTATCCTGAAAATGAGGCTTCCAAGGGGTTCATAATATGGCAATAAATGTTCTGGTTGTTGATGACAGCAGCGTCATGCGGTCTATGATTATCAAGACTATGAATATGAGCGGCCTTGAACTGGGAGAGGTTACTCAGGCTGCTAATGGAATGGAGGCGCTTGGCCTTCTTAAAGAAAAATGGGTGGATCTGGTCGTGGCCGACATAAATATGCCGGTCATGAACGGGGAAGAGATGATAAACAGGATGATGGAAGATCCGGATCTTAAGACAATCCCCATACTCGTAGTCTCCACCGAAGCCAGCCAGGCGCGCATAGAAAGTCTGATGAATAAGGGAGCAAGATTTATCAAGAAGCCTTTTTCCCCTGAACTTATAAGAAATACGATAGTTAAGATGCTAAGGATTGAGGATCATGGAGAAGGATGAGATCAAGGGTAAGTTGATTGAGGGAGCGGTATCGAGCCTTGAGAGGCTCGCGTTTATCTTCTCATATCCGGTAGAGGTGCCCGAGAGAGAAGGAATGGATGATTCGGTAAGGGCTGTTGTTTCTTTTACGGGAAGGCTAAGGGGGTCCCTATCCATTGAGCTGCCGGCTTCGGCGCTTACCGAGCTTGCCGGTAACATGCTGGGGCTGGACGGAGAGACTCCTTCTATCGAACAGCAATATGACGCCCTCGGGGAGACAGCCAACGTGATATGCGGGAGCGTTCTGCCATCGCTTGCGGAGGAATCCGCCATATTCGATATTGGAGCCCCTGAGATAACTCCGATTGCAAGGGGCTCCTTTGAGATGCCTGACGGAAAATTTGAGGTAAGGGGCTACCTGGAGCTGGACCAGGGAAGCTGCACCGTCAAACTGCGACTGGATGAGGAACTTTGAAACGCTATTTTTCCTAAGGTGCGGAGAATGATGAATAATGAATGCGGAAGAGCCTCCGGCGCGCAGGAATAAGAAGAGTTCTTTTAAGCCGGGAGAGGCTTTTCGGTTGGGGGAGTGAGTTGTGATAAAGGTCCTCATAGTTGATGATTCCGCCGTAGTGCGCAAGGTGCTTTCAGAGGAGCTGACCCGTTATCCGGACATACAGATAGTTGGAACCGCTGTTGATCCCTACATGGCGCGTGACAAGATAGTCAAGCTACGTCCGGATGTAATAACCCTCGATCTCGAGATGCCCAGGATGGATGGACTCTCCTTCCTCGCAAAACTCATGAAGTTCTACCCCCTTCCCGTGGTGGTGTTAAGCTCTCTTACGCCCAAAAACAGCCAAAACGCTTTAAAGGCCCTTGATCTCGGAGCAGTCGAGGTGCTCTGCAAGCCTGGATCGGCCTATGGAACTTCCGGTATAGCGGCGGAACTTGCAAGGGCAATACGCGGAGCGGCAAACGCAAACGTCAAAAGGGTCTCACAGGCGGAGGTAACAGCGGTGCCGGCCTCCGCCATATCCCTCCAGACTACCCACAAGATAATCGCCATAGGCGCTTCTACCGGGGGGACAAAGGCCATCGAGGTGGTACTCAGGGGGCTTCCTTCCACAGCACCGGGCACCGTTATAGTCCAGCACATGCCCGAGCACTTTACCAGCGCCTTTGCTTCACGGCTAAACGAGGTGGTTCCAATGGAAGTAAGGGAGGCCAGGGACGGTGATCATGTGCTGCCGGGTCTTGCTCTTATTGCTCCCGGTAACAAGCACATGCTCCTTGAAAGAAGTGGTGGCACATATCTTGTAAGGATTAAAGACGGCCCCAGGGTACATTATCAGAGACCCAGCGTGGACGTACTATTTCTCTCTGTTGCCAAGGCCGCGGAAAAAAACGCTGTGGCAGCCCTTCTTACGGGCATGGGCGCTGACGGGGCCAAGGGACTTGTAGCGCTAAAGGAAAGCGGGGCCTTTACGGTGGCTCAGGATGAGGAAAGCTGTGTGGTTTTTGGTATGCCCAAAGAGGCCATAAAGCTTGGAGGAGCAGAAAAGGTAGCGCCGCTTGAGCAGATCGCTCAGGTACTCATTAATTCTTTGAGAGAAAGGGGATGAATTTTCGTGTCGGGCATCTATACCACCCTCCACATTGCCAAACAGGCCCTCCTGACCCATCAGATGGGAGTAGCCGTCACAGGGCACAATATCGCCAACGTAAATACCCCCGGGTTTTCAAGACAGACTTTGGCCCTTGAGACCAATGATCCGGAGTGGAGCACCCCGGGACAGTTGGGCTTGGGAGTAAAGGGGGTTTCCATAAAAAGGGTTTATGATCAGTTCCTTATAGGACAATTTGCCGAAAGTGGACAGGCCCTCGGACGGTGGGAGGCCCAAAAGGAGGTGCTCGAAAAAACCGAGATGATCTTCTCAGACGGTATGCTGAGCCAGAGCATGGTTGAATTCTGGAACGCGTGGGAAGATCTGGCCAATAACCCTACCGGCCAGCCGGAGCGTCTGATGGTACTGGCCAAGGGGCAGCAGCTCACCTATCATTTCCGCAATATAACCAGCCAAATAGAGCAGATAAGAAGATATGATCTGGGAACCAGCATGAGCGGCACGGTGGATGATATAAACGCCAAGGCGGAGGAGATCGCCTCCCTAAACGTGCTCATCGTAAAGGCAGAGGCAGGCGGAAACGATGCCAATGATCTCAGAGACAAAAGAGACATACTTCTAAGGGACCTCTCGGAGATGATTGACATCAACTTCTTCGAGGAGAGCGACGGAAAGGTCATGGTGCAGATCGCAGGAGGGAGACCTCTTGTAAATCAGGACAATTCCTGGCGTATTGTCGCTGGAGCCAATGAAGAAGGCATGGTTACCATTAACTGGCAGGGGAAAAGCGGCGGGCTTGAGGATATAACAAGCGAGATAGAAGGAGGAAAACTCAAGGGCTGGATCGAAGCAAGGGACGGTGTTCTGGAAGGTTATCTGGAAAAATTGGATGCGCTTGCTGCCGCTATAATTGCTGAAGTCAATCAGATTCACTCGGCCGGTTACGGCCTTTCAACAGATCCGGCAACGGGCCTGCCTTACACGGGAACAGATTTTTTTTCGGGTTCATCCGCTTCCACAATCAAGGTGAACAGTGATATAGCCTCCGACACGGGTCTGATTGCAGCCGCTCAGAGTTCCGATGGGGTTCCGGGAGACAACAGGGCGGCAATCGCCACTGGGAATCTCCGGAACAAGAATGTCCTCAATGAGGCAACAGCGACCTTTGAGCGTTTTTTCGGAGGGCTCCTTGCCGAGGTGGGAAATAATACCCTACAGGTAGGCAATTCTTTCAACCACGAGACCCAGGTAAAGAATCATCTGGAGGAATATCGGGAATCCATCTCAGGGGTATCCATTGATGAAGAGATGATCTCGCTGGTTGAATATCAGCGGGCATACGAGGCGGCCGCCAAACTGGTAAAGAGCACGGATGAACTTCTGCAGACGATTCTAGCGATGGTCCAGTAACGCAATTGCTTGGTTCCGCGAGGTCAGGCGGAGGAATCTTTGGGCGTAGCATGGTCGTGCTTCCGATTTCTGATATCCGCCGTTCTGATTTTCGACCTCTGCGGCTCAGATTTCCCGGTCTTTTCCCTATGATGAGAGAAAGAGGTGGTTTATGCGCGTTACCAACAAACTCATGAATGACGTCATGGCAAGGAATCTTTCTGCCAATATCGAACAGATGATGAAGACGCAGTCAAGCGTTTCTTCAGGAAAGAGGATAACCAGACCTTCCGATGATCCGCTGGGAACAGCCAAGGCATCCGATTACAAGCATCTGATCTCCACGGTGGATCAGTACACCAGAAATATTGACGACGGAACCGCCCGCCTCCAAATGACGGAATCAGCCCTCGATAATCTTAACAACCTGGTTGTGAGGCTCAAGGAACTGGCGGTCTATCAATCCTCTGAGACGGCTAACGCCCAGACAAGGTCAGCCGTTGCCGAGGAGGTCTCCGCCATAAGGGAGGAGATCGTAAGGCTGGCCAATACACAGTATAAAGGCGGTTATATCTTCTCAGGATATCAGACGCAAACCGCTCCCTTTGATACAACCGGCACCTATTACGGAGACCAGGGTGAGATAGGGGTCAATGTGGGAGACGAGATCGGTGTCAAGGTGAACATAACTGGAGATGAACTCTTTAAGGGAGGCGGGGGAGGAGTTGATATCTTTTCGGTCGCTGACGGGCTCATACAGGGCCTGCTGGCTAATGACACAGAGGCCATACAGGCGCAGATCGAACCCCTTGACGATGCCCTTTCACAGGTGCTCGGCTTCAGGGCGCAAGTAGGGGCCGGGCTCAACAGAATGGAGACGATGGGAAAGATCTATTCGGATTTTAAACTCAACACACAGGAACTCCTCTCCGACGTGGAGGATGTGGATGTGGTTGAGGCCATGACACGCCTGGCTTCGGAGGAGGCCGCCTATAGGGCATCACTTGAAACGGCTGCAAGGATAATGAGCCAAAGTCTTCTCGATTTCATTTAAGGAAGCAATGATGGAATATTTTTCCCGCCCGATCCTGGCCTTTGCCATTGCTCTGTCTCTCTGTGTGCCTGCCTTTTGCCTGTCGGATCAGGACTTGATAGCGCTTAAGCGTGCCGGGGTTGGCGAAGAGCTGCTTCGGAGCATAATAATAGAAAAGACAATTGAGACTTGCGCCTTTACAGTGGAGGAGATAGTCTCCATGAAAAGGGCGGGGCTTTCAGACGATACCATAAATGTCATCGTCAAGGAGGGTTCCTTTCTCAAGGACCGCGAACCGCTGCGTTACGGAAGGATATTCAGGTCAATCAAGGCCGCGACGATTGACGACCTGGTCAATCTGAAAAAAAACGGAATGACTGATGAAGGCATAAGGGCTATAGTTATTTTCAGCTCTTCGGATTCATCCGAACAGGAACGTTCAAGGGCCTGGGAGATGTTGCAATCCATGGGCATAGTAATTGACGGCACGGGAAGATAAGGAAAGTGAACCGGGAAGAGAGCCCTGCTGTTACAAGCTATTTCCTCCAGCCTGGCTATATCTTCATGGCGAGGGAGCCTGCCGTTATCTCAACGGTCCTGGGGTCGAGTGTGGCCGTATGCATCTTCGACAGGAAGAGGTATTTTGCCGGGATGAATCATTTCCTTTATCCCGCTGCAAAGAGGAGGAGCGAGGCAACCGCCCTCTACGGCAATGCCGCCACCCTTACCCTGATACGCATGATGTTGAATGAAGGGGCCAAGACCGCACATCTTGAGGCTCAGATAATGGGTGGGGCCCATAATCCTGAAGTCTCCCCCAAGGATATCGGCAGAGAAAACCTTCTTGTCGCAAGAAGGATACTCAGGCGTGAGAGGATAGCGATAGTGTCCGAGGACTGCGGCGGGAGCAAAGGCAGAAAGGTGGTCTTTACAACGCATTCAAACGAGATCGCGGTTCTCAAGGTGGATAGACTGAGAGGCTGCGACTGGTATCCCTACGACAGGGTAAGGTAGGGTCAGGTGCAGGGGACAAGCGACCCGGGCCGCAGGAAAGGCCCCGTCATTGACTGCCATAGATGCGGTCACTATTACGTTACATGGGAAAAACAGTTTCCACACGGATGCAGGGCAATGAGTTTCAAATCAAGGAGCCTTCCCTCAAACGTGGTAAAATCCGCCTCGGGGCCGTGTCTCCTCTTCACCGCCAAACGTCTATGACAGGTTGTTTTTGTCGTGCCAGTGGGTGAGAATCCTTTTTTCCCCCAGCGGGTAGTGTGAAAGAGCGGTTGAACGCGCATCTGCCGGGTAGGAAACGAGGAGTTCAGGCGCTCCTGTGGGAGGCGGAGATCTTTTCCCGGTATTCGATCTCTGATCTCTCTGGTTATGTGTTTTTTGCGCTTCGTGTGATCTTTTCTATCAGGCGGGAGTTTTTTTAATTGTTCCTTTTCGGAAGAAAAAGAGATAACGATGACGCTATTGATCCGAGGGGGCTTGAGGCCGTAACCAAGCGATCCCGGATATTGAATATCCTCAGGGAGGCTGAACGAGAGAGGTCTTATCTGGAGATAAGACTGAGCGGAAGGGGCCGGATTTATTCCTCCGTTATCCTTGGTGTCGGTTCAGAAGCCTCGCAGCCCTATCTGCTTGTGGACAGCCTTATCCCTGCAGAGGGCAATGCCTTGATAAAAGACGCCCCGCTCGTAACGGGTTCATTCCTGATAAGAGAGAAGGGTCACAGAGAGGGAAGGATGCCCTATGAGTTCAGGGCCAGGTTCATCTCTGATGCCATTCTGGACGGCCTCCCCGCCTTTCGGCTCACCTTGCCTTCGGTCATAAGAAGAAATCAGCGCAGAGAATACCTCAGAATTGAGCCACCGGTGAAGGTGACAATCAGATTCAGCTCCGGTAGGTATAATGTGACGGGCCTTGTTGCCAACATAAGCGGCGGAGGGGTTGGATTCTATGTAAGGCCTGAGGGGCTTAGTTTAAATCCGGGAAGCTCCATGACAAATGTGACTTTCGATCTGGAAGATCTTCCGGCCATCCCAAAAGGAGTGGTGGTCTATCTTCTGAGACCGCTCAGCCACGAGATAATATCACAGGGAGATCGTTTCGGGCATTATTGCGGCTCTCAGTTCGCTGATGTCGAGGAGCAGGTACGGGAGAGGATAGTGCGCTATGTCGTTGAGGTGGAACGTATGGCACTTCGGAGCCTTGACCGCAGGTTCGTGGAGGCCTTCGAATCAGTAGAAAAATAGAAGGCTTTTAGACAGTCATAGCGGCGTGGCCTTGCCGGGCCTCGATCCGGGAGCCGCTAACCCGTCATTGTTCTTGCTTCCGCCGGAATGACGACCTGGATTGCGGATCTACTCCAAAATGACATGCGGCATTTTCATGCTTCATTGTGCCCTGGCGGGCATGGCGGTTTATATGAAAAT
>Ga0100389_1003074_pt1 | contig 13161 bp, 13 predicted proteins | sample CryGeymeta201513_FD_81537 | JGI IMG/M metagenome (GOLD analysis project Ga0100389, IMG submission 81537) | Groundwater microbial communities from Crystal Geyser aquifers in Utah, USA - Crystal Geyser metaG 2015-13 | ecosystem: Environmental > Aquatic > Deep subsurface > Groundwater | place: USA... | reverse complement strand
GAAAAACAAATTGCAATTTTATATTGTGGGACTAAAGGTTTATTGCAATCAATTCCTGTAAAAAAAATCAGAGAATTTGAAGAGCATTACTTACAAAATATTGAAGACAATCATAAGGATATACTGAAATCGCTTAATCAGGGAATACTTACAGATGAAATTGCAGCAATTCTTGAAAACACAGCCAAAGAAGTAATGACGAAGTATAAAGAAACAAAGTAAGATGCGTATTTACATCTTTAAATAATGTATAGATGCCAAATTTAAAGGAAGTTCGCGAGAGAATTGTATCTGTTAAATCAACACAACAGATTACCAGTGCCATGAAGATGGTTTCTGCTTCTAAACTAAGAAGAGCTCAGAATGCTATATTGAAACTTAGACCTTATGCAGCTAAATTAAAAGAAATTCTGATAAATGTATCTTCAAATCTTGATAATATTGAAGAAAATACTTTTTCTATAGAGCGAAGCCCTGAAAAGGTTTTATTAATAGTGATTACATCAAACAGAGGATTGTGTGGTGGGTTTAATTCTAACATTATTAAAGCAACTAACCTGCTAATTAATAACCAATATGCTTCTCAGTTAAAAAAAGGAAATTTAAGTTTAATAACAATTGGTAAAAAAGCAAGCGAATATTACAAAAAAAGGAGTTACCAAGTGATAGAATCCCATAATGATTGGATTGATTCCCCTTCTTTTGATAAAATTGCTCCTGTTGTTGAAAAAATAATGATAGAATATTCGAAAGGAGCTTACGATAGGATTGAAATCGTTTATAATCAGTTTAAGAATGCAGTTAATCAAGTGCTGGTGAACGAATTATTTTTACCGATTGTTTCAGTTGTTCCAAAAGACGCAACAAAAAAGAAATTAAAAACTGATTTCATTTATGAGCCTGACAAGCAAGAAATTATTAAAGAACTAATACCTAAGTCGCTGAAAATTCAATTTTATAAATCCATTTTAGATTCAATTGCATCAGAACAAGGAGCTAGAATGACCGCAATGCATCAGGCTACCGAAAATGCTTCCGAAATAATAAAAGGACTTAACTTAGCATATAATAAAGCCCGCCAGGCAGCTATTACTAAAGAAATATTAGAAATAGTGAGTGGGGCTGAAGCTCTTAAACAATAATGTTATTGGAAAATATATAGTGGTAGTTAAATTGATTGGTTATTTATAAAAAACTCAATATAAACGAAACTTTAAAAAAAAATTATTTGTATATTTGTTAAATAAATTTATACTTGATATACAAACACTTAAAAAATAAATTATGATAAATAAAAAAGTAGAACTAGCAATAATAAACCAGATTGAAGTGGAAGGTTATTCTTCTCAACTATACCTTTCGATGGCATCGTGGTGCGATGTTAACGGTTATGCTGGTGCAGCAAAGTTTTTGTACCAACAAACTGAAGAAGAACGAATGCACATGCTTAAATTTATTCATCATTTGAACGAAAGAGCTGGTCATGCGTTAATTTCTGCATTAAAACAACCAGACCATGAGTTTAAATCGATAAACAATGTGTTTGATTTAGTTCAAAAGCACGAGCAGTTTGTTACAAACTCCATCAACAACTTAATGGATATTTGTTCTTCAGAGAAAGATTATACTACTGCAAATTTCCTTCAATGGTTTGTAAATGAGCAAATTGAAGAAGAAGCTACTGTTCAGACTATTTTGGACAAAATAAAATTGCTTGGAAAAGATAAAGAAGCTTCTTTCTTTATGATGGATAAGGAACTGGAAGTGATGGCTATTGCCAAAATAGCTGCTGCAGCCGCTGCTGTGAAGGCTAAACCGTAATAAAACATTTAAAACAAGGAGTTTAAACTCCTTGTTTTTTTAGCCCAAATTATATAACATTTATGTAGCAGATTAAAATATCTTTTCAATAATTAAACAGGTTAGTTAATTATTAGTTTCAGTTTTTTAATTTTTTCTACAATAACCATCGAAAGTTTAATTTTTGATTCCATCGTCCAGCCAGCAATGTGTGGCGTTAAAATTACATTTTCTGATTTTAAAAGATATCTAAAATCCTCTGGAATATCTTTATTATCAATAAACTCAAAGGAATGGTTTTCATATTCCATAACATCCAAAGCAGCTCCAAGTACTTTACCTCTTTCTAATTCAACAACCAAATCTTTTGTTTTAATAATTTTGCCACGAGCCGTATTGATAATGTAAATATTTTTTTTAAATTTATTAATAAATTCAGCATTTACCAAATATTTCGTTTCCTCTGTTAAAGGTAAATGGAGGCTCAACACATCTGTATGCTCAAATAGCTCCTCCATAGTAGTTTCTATGACAAACTCATCTGTATAATTAAATTTATACTTGTCGTAAGCAATGACATTGGCTTCAAATCCTTTTAATTTTCGAGCAAAAGAACTTCCCATATTTCCATATCCTATAATTCCAATAGTCTTATGCTTTATCTCAATTCCCCTATTCTCTTCTCTTAGCCAAATACCTTTTCTAATTTGATGATTTGCTTTGCATATATTATTCAATAAATTTAGTAACATTCCTAAAGCATGCTCTCCAACAGCATCTCTATTTCCTTCAGGTGAATTAATGCAAGCAATACCTTTACTTTGGGCATAAGCAACATCAATACTTTCCATCCCTGCACCAACTCTGGCAATAAACTTTAAATTAGTTGCTTTATCTATAATTGTTTTATCGAATAAGATTTTACTACGAATAATAACACCAATATATTCGTGAATGCAATTTTCAAAATCTACCCTATTATATTGGGGGAAATAATCACAATAAAAACCTAAATGCTTCAATTCTTTGCTTAAGCAAGGATGAGCATTGTCAATAAATAGGATTTTGTAAAATTTTCCCATTAAATAAATATTATAGTAACTAAATTAAAAGGCTTTAACGTTAAATTATTCTATAAAATCAATCATAACAGAACTATCAATCCATAAATATCATTTTCTGAACGTCTAATCCTTCAATTTTCAATAATTCATTTTCGAGTTTAACACATTCATCAATATTTCCGGTCAGTTCTAATATAATTAAGCCACTTTGGCTACATAAATCTTTATCAACTTCGTGCAAACCAAGCCTAGTTTTGATTGAACAACCATATTTTGTTAAAATACCTTGTATAAGCGATGCACCTTTCACTCTATTAGAGATGTAGATGCCTATAATTCTTATTTCTTTCATTGGTTTAAAATTTATTTTTATATCTATTTAAGAAAACTCATTTTTTTAACTTCTATTCCTCCAATTGATAGGAGTTCTTCTTCAAAAGCATCGCATTCATTATTATTACCATCAAGTTGTAAAACAATAATACCAGAACGACTACAAACATCGGTACTAAATTCATGGAAACCAAGTCTAGTTTTAATCAACTGGGCATATTTTGAAAGTACAAGCTGGGTTCTATTAGATTCTTTGATGCGATCAAAAATATGTAAGCCAATTATTCTTATTTCATCCATCTTTTTCGTTTATCAATTAAAAATATAAATCTCTTTTCCCTTGTTTAACTAATTCAATTTTATTGGTTAATTCAACAATATCTTGTTGTGAAGCTAATTCCAATAATTTTTTCTAAATAAGCAAGTATCCCTTTTGTTTGGTAGTTTCTTTCGCATAGTCTTCCAGGTATTCGGCAAAAGTCAATAATGCATTGGGAGTGCAAAAACGTTTTATAAAGCCAGGAACAGAAAATTCCATAAAATGCTCACCAGTTCTGCCTCTTCTGTAGCAAGAAGTGCAAAACGAAGGTATATATTCATTTTTAACCAATTCATCAATCACTTCGCTTAAAGAACGGGTATCATTAATCTGGAATTGTTCCATATTCAAATCCTGACTTTTGTTCTTTTTTTTGCTATAACCACCAATTTCCAGATTAGTACCTCCATCAATTTGCGATACTCCAAAACGAAGTATTTCATCTCTTATTTTAGCTGATTCCCTTGCTGTCAATATCATTCCGGTATAAGGAACCGCAAGTCTCAAAATAGCGACCAATCTAACAAATTCAGAATCACTAACTAAATGAGATTTGTCAATATTTAAGGAAGATGCATTTTGAATTCTTGGAAATGAAATAGTATGTGGACCAACATGATAAGCCGCTTCAAAATGATTAACGTGGCGAATAAGCCCTAAAACCTCAAAACGCCAATCGTATAAGCCAAACAAAGCACCAATTCCAACATCGTCAATGCCGGCTTCTTGTGCTCTATCAAGAGAAGTCAATCTCCACTCATAATTACGTTTTATCCCTCCCAAATGGACTTTTTTATATGTTTCTTGGTGATAAGTTTCTTGAAAAACCTGATATGTACCAATTTTAGAATCTTTAACTATTCTAAAGCCATCAATATCTAAGGGAGCAGCATTGATATTAACCCTTCTGATTTCTCCATTTTTAACTTTCACCCCATAAACAGTTCTAACAGAATCTGCAATAAACTCAGGCGAATATTTAGGATGTTCGCCAAAAACTAAAATCAATCGCTTATGTCCCTGCTCTTCTAATGCTGCAACCTCTTCAATTAATTGTTCTTTTTCTAATGTAATACGATTCATTTCTTTATTAGTAGAACGAAATCCACAATATTGGCAATTGTTGATGCACATATCGCCAACATACAAAGGAGCAAACAGTACAATTCTTTCTCCATATACTTTTTCCTTCAGCATCCTTGCACCTTGCTTTATTTCTTCTATAAGTTCAGGGTCGGTAGTATTAATAAGAGCAGCCGTTTCTTCTAAAGAAAGTCTATTTTTATCAAGCGATTTGGCAATAATGTCCTTAACTCTTCCTACTGTAGGTTTTGTGTTATTAATATAATCCCATATTTCATTGGTATCAATGAATGGAACCATTCGTTGGTCTTTTATTTTGTATTTTTCCGGTTTATAAATCATTTATGATTGTTGTTTACAATTAATATATTTAAATGCAAAATTATAAAAAATACAGCTATGCATTTTTTATTACTATAATATTTTTATTCTTATTGAAAACAGGTGTTAATACCTATTAAAATATTGCAAAATCACAAAAAAAATCGTATGTTTGTTCTATAATTTTACAAATTTTACCAAATAAATATATGTTTAAGTTAAAAAATATTTTCACTTTATTGTTTTTATTAGTTTGTGGTTCGGTTTATACTCAAATTCCAACCAATGGCAATATTGCCTGTTATCCCTTTAGCGGAAACACCAATGATTACAGTGGAAATGGGCATAATGGTACTAATTCGGGAGCTATTTTTACTTCAGATTATTATAATAGAGCAAATAATGCGTATTTTTTCAATGGCTCCAATGCTCATATTACCTTACAAAACATAAATGACCTTTTAGTTCCCAATTTTACATATAGCGCTTGGGTAAAGGTTTCATCTTATCCTGCAAATGGTAATGTTACAAAAATACTATCCATTGGTGGTGGTCCTAATACTCAAAACATTTGTTTGTTTAATAACTACAATAGCAACTTAAACGGTTTAGGATTTTATGGAGCCAATCAAGGTGGTACCACCAGCGATTGTGATTTTGGTTTACTTCCTCAACTTAACACTTGGTATCATATTGCCATAACAAGAAGCAATAACAGCGTTAAACTATATATTAATGGAAATTTTGAGCGTGAAAATCTCATCAATAATCACGTAGCTGTTTATGGTGGAGGTATAAATTCTGCTATTATTGGAGCTTCAACAGGTTTAAACCAGCATTTTAATGGTAACATTGATGATATTCATATTTACAATAGAGAATTAACTGCTATAGAAATTCTATCTCTTTATGGAGTCGGAACTAATACGCTTACAATTACATCCAATTCGGGAGATACCATTTGTATGAACGAAAATGTTACTTTTATTGCAAATGGAGCAGCTCATATTAGTAATCCTAATTATCAATGGTATGTTAACAGCAACGCAGTTGGTATAAATGCTCAAAACTATACTACTTCAACTTTAATAAATGGTGATATATTGTGGTGTTATGTTTTTCCTCCTGCTAACGACTGCGAAGCCCCTGTATTATCAAATTCAATCTCAATGACGGTTAATCCATTAAATCAATTAGGCATCTCTATTATCGCAACTCCAGGAGACACTGTGTGTAAAGGAGATTTAGTGCTTTTTAATTCTATTGTAACCAATGGATTTGGTAATCTTACTTATCAATGGACTATTAATGGTATTAATGTTGGAAATCAAAACTCTTTAACTTTAGATACCTTATCTAACGGAGCAATAGTAAATTGTATTCTAACATCTTCTGCAGAATGCTTAACCAACAATCCAGCAAGCTCGCTTCCTATTCAAATGACAATTAATGAAATCATCCCTCTCATTGATACAATTACAGCCTTTCCTAGCAATATTATATGCAAAGGAGATAAAGTTACTTTTAATGCTTATGGCTATAATGGTGGAAGCACTTATTCCTATCAATGGAAATTAAATGGAATTAATGTAGGTGTCAATCAAGAATCTATTGATATTGATACATTGTCAAACGGAGATATTGTTACTTGCATTTATTCTTCAACAAATTCATGTGTTTCAAATAATCCCGCTACTTCTAATCCTATAGTAATGATTGTTAAAGATTTTTCTGCTCTTCAATTTCAAATAATTGCTTCTCCTAGCACTTCTATTTGTAAAGGTACGAATGTACAATTAACAGCAGAAATAATTGGACCTCCAGCCAATGGCGTTACTTGTCAATGGCAAATAAATGGAACTTACGTTGGCACAACTCAAAACACGCTGCTTCTTGATACTTTATCCAAAAATGCAGTAATAACTTGTACTTATTATACTACTGACCTTTGTTATACAAATGTTCCAGCAACAGAATCTTTAACTATTGATGTTAATCAAATTCCAATAATTGATGCGGGAATTTCACTTGAAACTGGCATTTCAGAAGGAGTTCCTCTAAGACCTATTATTAATGGAGGTCTTGCTCCTTATCAATATAATTGGACTCCAATAGAAAATCTTTCTGACCCTCATGCTGCTAATCCTATTGCTTCACCTAAGATAACAACGCAGTATTATGTTGAAATTATTGATGCAAATGGATGTTCAAATAATGATTCGGTATTAGTTACGGTATTTGATTTTTTAAATGCCTTTTATATTCCAAATGCCTTTTCACCTAATGGAGATCAACAAAATGACGTATTATATGTCAGAGGGAAAGGCATTAAAGAAATGCAATTTGTTATTTATGATAGATGGGAAAAAGAAATTTTTTCTACAACCTCTAAAGATATTGGTTGGGACGGAACCTATAAAGGCACAATGCTTAACCCTGCTACTTTTATTTATTATCTTAAAATCAAAACTTATGATGGTAAGTTGATTGAGAAAAAGGGAAACGTGACATTAGTTAAATAATCAGACTTTATGAAAGCAATCATTTTAATTATATTCGCATTGATGCTAAATTGCATATTTGTTAATGCACAAGACCTTTATTTTTCTCAATTTGATAAAAATCCTTTAATTTTAAACCCTTCAAATACAGGATTTTTCAATGGTGGTAACCGATTAGGAGTCAGTTATAGAACCCAATGGAAAAACATTACCACTCCTTATGTTACCACTTCAGCTTTTTATGATGCTCAGTTTTTAAAAAAACAACCAAAAGACAAAATAGGCTTGGGTTTGGTTTTCTTTAATGACAAGTCTGGGGATGTAGAAATGGGTTTAACACAAGTATCACTTTCTTTTGCTTATTCTAAATTACTTACAAAAGAAAATTTATTTTTATTTGGTTTTCAGACTGGATATGCTCAACGTAGCTTCGATTTTTATAATGCCACTTGGGATAATCAATATGATGGCAATACATACAATCCCAATTCTCTAACAAATGAAACAAGTTTTAATTTAAATTATTCATATATTGATTACGCTGCTGGGATGGGATGGAGTTTTAGACCCAGTAACAATTTCCGTTCTAGCACAGGAGTTGCATTGTTTCATATAAGTAGCCCTAAATTTAGGTTTTCAAAAGATATTAAAGAAAGATTGTATAGAAAAATAGTGGTGCATCATAAAACAGAAATATATATTGAAAAATCACCTCTTTCTTATGAGCCTGCTTTTGCATATATCAAACAAGGGGTTGATAAACAAATATTAGCTGGTTTAATGTTTAGATTTACCGAAGAAGGGAATTCTTATTACTCTAGCTCTTTACCCCCTACTGTTTTTTCTATAGGTGCATATTATAGATCTGAAAACGCATTAATATTGGCTGCCCGATTGAATTATAATAATTTTGAAATAAACTACAGTTACGATTTTAATATTTCTACCATTGGGAAAGCTACTAAAAAGCAAGGTGGAATGGAGTTATCATTAGTATATACCCAACATTCAAAAGCAAAGAAAAGAGTTACAAGAAGCGGTATTCCCAATTTCTTTGAATAAATCTTAATTTTTCTTTTATATTCTATTTCAACTACCTATTATTCAATAGAATATAATTTTATTTTTGAAAAGCTATTATTTATTTGGTAAATAGTTTTTTATTTAATACATTTGCGTATTCAATTACCACATTATTTGTTTATGAGTAAAATAATAAATATATCAAGTGCTTCATTTATTGCCTTGCATTCTTTGGCTTACATTGCTAATTGTGATCAAATTACAAACATTAAAACAATAAGCCAAACAATTAATATGGCAGAGAGTCATGTAGCAAAAATTATTCAATTACTTGTAAAATATGGTTATTTGAAATCAACAAGAGGACCAAAAGGAGGATTGGTTTTAATTAAAACACCCTCATCCATTACTTTATTAGAAATTTTTGAATTAATTGAAGGAGAAATTCAAATTGATAATTGTCCAACGCAATGCATAAAGTGTCCTTTTAAAACGTGTATTTTCGGCGGATTACCTCAGAAAATGAGTATGGAATTTCTGAATTATATGCAAAATAAGACTCTGCAACAATTTATAAATGAAAATAAATAAAAGAATATGAAAAGAACAATTATTAAAATAGATGAAAAAAAATGCAATGGCTGTGGATTGTGTGTATCTGGATGCCACGAAGGTGCATTACAACTAATTGATGGCAAAGCGAGAATGATTAGTGAATTATATTGCGATGGGTTGGGTGCATGTATAGGTGATTGTCCCGAAAATGCAATTATTTTAGAAGAAAGAGAAGCTGAGCCTTATGATGAATTGGCTACAATAGGAAAAATAGCAATAAAAGGGGAATCTACTATAATTGCTCATATTAATCACTTATTTGATCATCATGAAGCTGAATATGCTCAACAAGCAATAAATTATTTAAATAAAAACAACATAAAAATAGATACTTCAAAATTAAAAATAAATATGAATCAAGAACATGAGAATCATAGTGGCTGCCCAGGCTCTAAAACTATTGATTTTAGGGAAAAGCAAGAAATAACTAATTTAAATGAACAAAAAACAGATAACTCCTCCCAATTGAGGCAATGGCCCGTTCAGCTTCATTTGCTGAGTCCAACAGCTGGATATTTTAAAGGAGCAGACGTCCTTCTTGCTGCAGATTGCGTGGCTTTTGCCATGGGAAACTTCCACCAAGATTATTTAAAAGGTAAAAGTTTAGCTATTGCTTGTCCAAAACTGGATTCTAATAAAGAAGTATATGTAGAAAAACTTACTGCAATGATTGATGAGGCTAAAATAAACACATTAACTATAATGATGATGGAAGTGCCTTGTTGCGGTGGTTTATTGCAAATGACTCGAATGGCAACAGAAACTGCTAAACGCAAAGTGCCTATTAAAGCAATATATGTAAGTATGCAAGGTGAAATCATATCAGAAGAATGGATGTAATTCAAATATTTAGTAAAATCAATTTAAAAATAATTTAAAATAAAAAAACTATGAGTATGTTTTGTTATCAATGTCAAGAAACCGCTAAAGGTACAGGTTGTACTATTAAAGGCGTATGTGGAAAATCGGAAGATGTTGCAAATTTGCAAGATTTATTAATTTTCACATTAAAAGGAATTTCAGTTTATTCAACTGCTGCAAGAAAAGCAGGGATTGAAAATGCCGAAGTAAATCATTTTGTAATGGAAAGCTTGTTTGCAACCATTACGAATGCTAATTTTGATAGAAGTGCATTTATCGTAAGAATTAAAAAGGCTCTAAAATTACGAGAAGAAATCAGGAAAACTGTTGAAAAATCTGGTATTCAAATGCCAAAAAATTTGCACGAATCAGCCAATTGGTTTGCAGATTCTGAAAAAGAATTTGACGAAAAAGCATTAAAAGTTGGTGTTTTACTAAGCGAAAACGAAGATGTTAGGTCTTTGAGAGAATTATTAACGTATGGGAATAAAGGAATGGCAGCTTATACAGAACATGCATATAACTTAGGAATGGAAGACCCCGAATTGTATGCATATATGCAAAAAGCATTAGTAGCAACCATTGAAGAGCATTCTGCAGATGAATTAGTTGGTTTAGTTATGGAATGTGGAAAGTTTGGTGTTACAGCGATGGCATTATTAGATAAAGCAAATACTACCGCTTATGGTAATCCTGAAATCACCAAAGTAAATATTGGGGTAAGCAATAAACCAGGCATTTTAATAAGTGGTCATGACTTGAAAGATATGGAAGAATTGCTAAAACAAACAGAAGGAACCGGCGTAGATGTATATACCCATAGCGAAATGCTTCCTGCAAACTACTATCCTGCTTTTAAAAAATATAAACATTTTATTGGCAATTATGGAAACTCTTGGTGGAAACAAAAAGAAGAATTTGCTACTTTTAATGGTCCAATTTTGTTTACTACCAATTGTATTGTTCCTCCTCCAGTTAATGCAGTATATTCAGACAAGGTATATACCACAGGCGCCTCTGGCTTTGCTGGTTTTAAACACATCCCTGATAGAGTGAAAGGCGGACAAAAAGATTTCTCATCCATTATAGAACATGCAAAGCGTTGCCAATCCCCAACAGAAATTGAAACAGGCGAAATAATTGGTGGTTTTGCTCATGCACAAGTATTTGCTTTAGCAGATAAAATAGTTGAAGCGGTAAAGTCTGGTGCTATTAAGAAATTTTTTGTGATGGCTGGTTGCGATGGTAGAATGAAAGATAGAAATTATTATACCGAATTTGCAGATAAATTACCTAAAGATACTGTTATTTTAACAGCAGGTTGTGCCAAATATCGTTATAACAAACTACCTCTTGGCGATATTAATGGAATTCCCAGAGTTTTAGATGCAGGACAATGTAATGATTCTTATTCATTAGCAGTAATTGCTTTAAAACTTAAAGAAGTTTTTAAACTAAATGATATTAATGAATTGCCTATTGCATATAACATTGCTTGGTACGAACAAAAGGCAGTTATTGTTTTATTGGCATTGTTATATCTTGGTGTTAAGAAAATTCATTTGGGACCTACTTTACCAGGTTTCTTATCACCCAATGTTGCAAAAGTATTAATAGATACATTTGGAATTGCAGGAATTGGCACGGTAGATGATGATATTAAATTATTTTTAAGTTAATAGATATATCTTTCAATGAATTGCAAACTATCAAACGGGTTAAATAATAACCTGTTTGATTTATAAAAATAAAAATCATTAAAACAAAATTAGAAGTAGAGAAAGAAACTGTTTCAAAAATGATTGCCATTTATTGTCAGTCAAATTGTAAAACTCAATTAACTCTTTGCGATGATTGCAAAGAAATGCTTGACTATGTATGGAAAAAACTCGATAACTGTCAATATAAAAAAAGAAAATCCACATGCAATAAATGCCCAATACATTGCTATTCAGTGTCAAAAAGAGAAAAAATAAGAAAAATAATGCGATATTCGGGACCTCGAATGATGTGGAAACACCCATTATTAACATTAATTCACGTTTTAAAGTAATTAAACAATTGTAAATATGGAAAATTCAGAATTAGAAAAAGGCAAAAAGTTAAATTTAGAAGGAATAATAGATTATGCAAAAGGAGCCGTAGTAAGCAAAACTATTATTAAAAAAGAAACCGGGAATGTATCTTTATTTGTCTTCGATAAAGGAGAAGGATTAAGCGAACACACAGCTCCATTTGATGAAATGGTTCAAGTGATTGATGGAAAAGCTTGCATAATCATTGGTGGAGTAGAAAATAATTTAGAAAAAGGCGAATCAATCATTATGCCAGCAAATATCACTCATGCATTAAAAGCAATAACGCCCTTTAAAATGATATTAACCATGGTAAAATCTTAATAATTCAATGTAATTATTTCATGAAAAAATATTTTTCCATTTCATCTGAATTCACTCAAAAATGATTTAATTTTACTTTTTAAATCATCAAATTAAAAAACTAAAACCTTAAATTTATGGAAGAATATTGGATTTACATTGTGATTGCTATTGGTTTACTTATCTTTTTAAAGTTTTTTTAACTGTAAAGCAAGGTACCGTAGTAGTAATTACTGTTTTTGGAAAATTTCGCCGTATATTAAGACCAGGGCTTAATATGAAAATTCCTTTTATAGAGGCTATTTTCAGGCGTATTTCTATTCAAAATCGTTCGGTTGAATTAGAATTTCAAGCCATCACGGTTGACCAAGCCAACGTTTATTTTAAAGCAATGTTGTTGTATGCTGTTTTAAATCAAGAAAAAGAAACAATAATAAACGTTGCTTTCAAATTTGTAGATGAGAGAAGCGTGATGCAAGCATTAACAAGAACGGTAGAAGGCTCCATTAGAGGATTTGTTGCAACAAAGAAACAATCTGAAATACTTACAGTTCGTCGCGAAATAGTTGAAGACGTTAAAGACCAACTTGACAAAACTCTTGAGAATTGGGGTTATCATTTGATTGACCTTCAAATTAATGACATTACTTTTGATGAAGAAATTACCAAATCAATGGCAAAGGTAGTAGCCTCAAATAACTTAAAAGCGGCTGCTGAAAATGAAGGACAAGCCCTCTTAATCACAAAAACAAAAGCAGCTGAAGCAGAAGGAAATGCGATTAAAATTTCGGCAGAAGCCGAAAGATTAGCAGCTCAATTGAGAGGACAGGGAGTAGCTCTTTTCCGCGAAGAAGTTGCTAAAG
>Ga0100389_1003062_pt1 | contig 13191 bp, 7 predicted proteins | sample CryGeymeta201513_FD_81537 | JGI IMG/M metagenome (GOLD analysis project Ga0100389, IMG submission 81537) | Groundwater microbial communities from Crystal Geyser aquifers in Utah, USA - Crystal Geyser metaG 2015-13 | ecosystem: Environmental > Aquatic > Deep subsurface > Groundwater | place: USA... | reverse complement strand
CCCAGTCCGTCATTCAGGCCGTGGTTTCCGGTCGGCGGGCCGCCAAGTATATCCACGCCAGTATCGCCCAGGTCGAGAAAGAGCCGGCCGAGCCCCGCTTCAACTTCACCCGCGGCCAGACCTTCCAGGAGGTCGACCGTTTTCTGATCGAGGGCTATACCCCGCAGAAGCGCGAGGTCATGGACCGGGTGGAGTATGAGGAGCGCATCACCAATTTCGATGAGGTGCGGCACGGCTTTTCGGAGAAGACGGCCCGCCGTGAGGCAGACCGTTGCCTTTCCTGCGGCTGCACGGCCTTTGACCGCTGCGATCTCCGGAAATACTCCATTGCCGACGGGGTGGACTTAAACGAGACCGGCATGGGCTCCATCCATCTTTATGACGTGAATCCCAGACATCCGCTTTTTGAGGTCGACCTGAACAAATGCATCTATTGCCAGCGCTGCAAGAACAACTGCGAATACGACGCCCTTGACCTGACCTGCGAGGGGCTCGATCAAAATTGCCGGCCGGTGGGGCTCAAGTTTTCCTTTAACGAAAAATGCGTCAACTGCTGTAACTGTGTGGATGCCTGTCCCACCGGCGCGCTCACCAAGAAGGATGTGATTGTCCCGATCATCAACGAGCCGGTCCGCTATGTGCCCACCACCTGCCCCTACTGTGGTTCCGGCTGCCATCTGATCCTGAAGATCAAGGGCCGCACCCTGATGGAGGTGGTGACCAACAACGATAAGCCCCCGAACTACGGCATGTTGTGCGTTAAGGGGCGCTTTGCCCTGGACTTCATCCGCCATCCCGATCGCCTGACACAACCCCTGGTGCGGAAATGCGGCGAACTGGTTGAGTCCAGTTGGGAAGATGCCTTGACCCTGGTGGCCAAGCGCTTTAAGGAACTGCGTGATCGGCATGGGGCCGACTCCCTGGCCGGCTTCAGTTGCGCCCGGGCCAGTAACGAAGAAAACTTCCTCATGCAGAAGTTCATGCGGGCGGTGATCGGCACCAATAACATCGATCACTGCGCCCGACTCTGTCACGCTCCCACGGTGGCCAGTTTGGCCCTCACCCTTGGCAGCGGCGCAATGACCAACAGCATCGAGGACTTCAGGAACGAGCAGCCCGATGTGGTGTTGATGATCGGCTCCAATCCCGATACCAGTCATCCCATGACCGGACTGCGCATCCGTCAGGCGATCCGCAAGGGCGCCAAACTGATTGTCATTGATCCGCGCGGCCACAAGTTCGCCCGCCAGGCCGATATCTGGATGCAGCACAATCCCGGCAGCGATGTGGCGCTGCTCAATGGTCTGATGCACATCATCATCAAGGAAGATCTGTGGGACAAGGCCTACGTGGCCGAACGCACGGAAAATTTTGAAGAGCTGCAGATCGTTACCGAGAAATACACCCCAGCTTACGTGGCCGGGATCACCGGAATCTCCATGGAGAAGTTGCATGAGGCCGCCAGGCTGTACGCCAGCCCCGGTAAGAAGTGTGCCATCGTTTATGGCATGGGCCTGGCCCATTGGGCCTCGGGCTCCGACAACGTCAAGAGTGTTTCCAACCTGGCCCTGCTGTGTGGCAAGATCGGCGCCGTGGGCGGCGGCATCAACCCGTTGCGCGGCCAGAACAATGTGCAGGGGGCCTGTGACATGGGCGCCCTGTTCAATACCTTGCCGGGCTATGCCGGGCTTAGCCGGGATGATATCTTCGACAAGTACGAAAAGCTCTGGGGCGTGACGATGCCCCGCAAACCCGGCATCCCCGCCACCGAGGTCTGGAATAACATTGTCGCCGGCAACATCCGGGGGCTTTATATCTTTGGCGAGGATCCGGTGCTGGCCGACCCCAACGCCCGGCATGCCGTGAACGCCATCGACAAACTCGATTTCCTGGTGGTGCAGGACATTTTTCTGACCGACACGGCCAAGAAGGCCGACGTGGTCCTGCCGGCCGCCTGCTTTGCGGAAAAAGACGGCACCTTCACCTGTTCGGAGCGCCGGGTGCAGCGCATCCGCAAGGCCTTTAACCCGCCCGGCCAGGCCAAGGCCGACTGGGAGATTTTCTGCGAACTGGCCCGGAAAATGGGCTATCCCATGCACTATGATTCTCCCAAGGAGATTTTTACGGAAATTTGTTCGCTGACGCCCCAGTATGCCGGCATGAGCTATGAACGCATCGACGAGGTTGGCCTGCAGTGGCCTTGTCCGGACAAGGATCATCCGGGGACGCCGGTTTTGCATATCGGCACCTTTCCCCGCGGCCGGGCGCTCTTCATTCCCGCGGACTATGAGCCGCCCAAAGAGCTGCCTGATGACCAGTATCCCGTGCTGCTGACCACGGGCCGGGATGTGGCGCAGTATAATTTCGGCTCCATGACCAGGCGCACGCCCAGCATCGAGCGGATCAGCCCCGAGGCCCTGGCCGAGGTGCATCCCGCCGATGCGGCGCGTCTCGGCATCTCGGAAAAATCATGGATCCGGCTTACGTCGCGCCGCGGCGAGGTGAAGGCCCGCGCCACCATTTCCGATCGGGTCCAGGTGGGCACGATTTTCATCCCGTATCATTACGCCGAGGTGCCGATCAATAATCTGACCATGAACCACCTCGATAAACTCTCGCGCTCTCCGCAGTACAAGGCCTGCGCCATCAAGATTGAGGTGCTGGGCTGAGATGCAGCGGCTAGCAGCTAGCGGCTAGCTGCTTGAATATAGAGTTACCTTTTTTGGAGTTCATTATGGCGGAAGCACAAGACAAAAAAACCGGGGCAGTCATGGTGGTCGGCGGCGGGGTGGCCGGCGTCCAGACCGCCCTTGACCTGACCGAACTGGGGTTTTACGTTTACCTGGTGGAAAAGTCGGCGGCGATCGGCGGCGCCATGGCGCAGCTCGACAAGACCTTTCCAACCAACGACTGTGCCCTCTGAATCCTGGCGCCAAAGTTGGTCGAGGCCGGTCGGTCTCCCAATATTGAGATAGTCAGCAACGCCGATCTGCTGTCTTTGGATGGTAAACCCGGGAATTTTACCGCCACGGTGCGGGTGCGGCCCCGTTACATAGACGCCGAGGCCTGCACGGCCTGCGGCCTGTGTACAAAATACTGCCCCAGACATATGGTGGACGGCTACAACGAGGGGTTGGGTATTACCCGGCCTATCCACATCGATTACCCTCAGGCCGTGCCGGCCACCTACTACATCGACCCTTCGGCCTGCCTGTTTCTCCAGCACGGCACCTGTCAGATCTGCGTGCCGGTCTGTCGCAGCCGGGCTATTGACTTCTCCCAGCAGCCAACGGAACGCAAGCTCGCGGTCGGCGCCGTGATCATGGCCCCGGGCTTTGGCCGGGTACCCGAGGCGGCCCTTACCAGATACGGCTATGGCCAGCACCCCGACGTGGTGACCAGCATTGAGTTCGAGCGGCTGCTCAATCCGTCCGGCCCCTTCAAGGGCGAGGTGCGCTGCATCTCCGACCAGCGGCATCCCCACCGGATCGCTTTCATCCAGTGCGTGGGCTCGCGTGACCTCGGCTGCGACAATGGCTACTGCTCCTCGGTGTGCTGCATGTATGCCCTCAAAGAGGCGATGGTGGCCAAGGAGCATGACCCCGAGTGCGAGATTACCATCTACTACATGGACATGCGCACCCAGGGCAAGGATTTCGACGCGGCCCGGAAGCGGGCCGAGGAGCATTCCGGCATCCGCTTCGTGCGTGCCAAGGTGGCCGCCGTCACGTCTTGGGACCAGGGGCTGAAACTTACCTATGCCACCATGGACGGCAGCCATGGCTTCACGGGCTACGATATGGTGGTGCTCTCCGTGGGCCTCGATGCCCCGACCGATGCCGGCAAGCTGGCCGCCATCGGCGGCTTTGCGCTGAACCGCTACGATTTCTGCAGGACCAGCACCTTTGCGCCCTTGGAGAGTTCCAGCCCCGGTGTTTATGTGGCCGGCGCCTTTCAGGGTCCCAAGGATATCCCGGAGTCAGTCACCCAGGCCGCGGCCGCGGCCGGTATAGCCACCGGCCGGCTGAAAACCCAGCGGGGCACCGGAGTTATTCTCAAGTCCTATCCTACGGAAAAAACGGCGGATGCCGAGGCGCCCCGGATCGGCGTCTGGATCTGCCATTGCGGCATCAACATCAGCGGCGTGGTCGACGTCCACAAGGTCACCGACTATGCCGGTCAGATGGAGAATGTGGTCTACTTCAACGACTCCATGTACTCCTGCTCCCAGGACGCCCAGGAGACCATCAAGGAAAAGATCAAGGAGCATAAGCTGAACCGGGTGGTGATCGCGGCCTGTTCGCCCCGCACCCATGAGCCCCTTTTCCAGGAAATCCTGAAGGACGCCGGTCTCAACCGCAGCCTCTTCGAGATGGTCAACATCCGCGATCACTGCTCGTGGGTGCATGCCAACGAGCCCGAGGCCGCCACCCAAAAGTCCATGGATCTGGTGCGCATGGGGGTGGCCAAGGCCCGGCTCATCCAGCCCCTGCCCGAACAAACCGTGCCGGTTAACAAGAGCGCCCTGATCATCGGCGGCGGCGTGGCCGGCATGACGGCCGCCCTAACCCTGGCCGACCAAGGCTTTCCATGCACCATCGTTGAACGCCAGGATCTACTGGGCGGCATGCTGCGGCAGGCGCATTACAACCTGCCGGGCGACGATGTGCCGGGCTTCCTGAAAAACCTGGTAGACAAGGTGAAGAAGAACAAGCTGATCGACGTGCTAACCAACGCTGCACTGCTTGCCACCGAAGGCTTTGTCGGCAACTTTGCCAGCGTCGTGCAAGAGACCAAGGGCAAGAAGATGGTCGAACACACCATTGACCACGGCGTCATCCTGGTGGCCACCGGCGGTCGGCCACACCGCCCGGCCAAGGTGCTGGGTGTTGAACTGCCCAAGTCCGACCGGATCGTCACCCAGCAGGAGCTGGAGGCGCAACTGGCCGGCAAGGCCAAGAACCGCGCCCCGGGCTCGGTGGTCATGATTCAGTGCGCTGGTTCACGTGGCGATGATCTGGCCTATTGCAGCAAGATCTGCTGCAACGAGGCGGTGAAGAACGCGCTGAAGATCAAGGAGATCAATCCCGCCTCCCAGGTGATCGTGCTCTATCGGGAGATGCGGACCTACGGCTATGCCGAGGACGCCTACCGTCAGGCGCGGGAAAAGGGGGTGCTCTTTGTCCCCTACACCATGGACAACAAGCCGGTGCTCGCTGCCAAGGGCAAGGGCGTCAAGGTCTCCTACCATGACCCGATTCTTCGCGAAGCGGTGGAACTGGCCCCGGAACTGCTGGTCCTTAGCGTCGGCCTGGTGCCGGAGAGTACGGACGAGCTCTCCAAGCTGTTGAAGATTCCGGTCAACGCCGATAAGTTCTTTCTGGAGGCCCATGCCAAGCTGCGGCCGGTTGAACTGCCGGTGGCCGGCATCTTCCTGGCCGGACTGGCCCACGCCCCGAAGCCCCTGGAGGAGATTATCGTCCAGGCCCAGGCCGCGGCGGCCAAGGCGGCCATGCCTCTGGTGCGGGGCAAGGTGGAGGTGGAACCTATCGTCTCCCATGTGGATCAGGATACCTGCATCGGCTGCGGTATCTGCGCCAGCCTTTGCCCTTTCCAGGCCATCCAGATGCTGAAAGTAGACAACAAGCGCAAGGCCGAGACCATTGCCGCCTCGTGCAAGGCCTGCGGCATCTGCGCCGCGCATTGCCCGACCTTTGCCATCTCCATGGGTGGCTTTACCAATGAACAGATTAATGCCCAGATTCAGGCTTTTGGTGCTATTGACAAGGAGTAGACAATGAGCAAGGAAGCGTTCTCCCCAAAAATCTTGGGGTTTCTCTGCAACTGGTGCTGCTACGCCGCCGCCGACTCGGCCGGGGTGTCGCGCTACCAGTATCCGCCCAACCTGCGGACCATCCGGATCATGTGCACCGGCCGCCTCGATCCGGCCTTCATTCTGCGCGGCTTTGCCGAGGGGGCGGCCGGCATCTTCACCGGTGGCTGACAACTCGGCGAATGCCATTACCAGGTTGGTAATTACGACGCCATGGGAGTGAACGCGCTGGTCCACCGGGTCCTTAAAGAGGCCGGCATCCGCGAGGAGCGGTTTAATCTGAGGTGGGCCTCGGCCGCCGAGGCGCCGCGCTTTGTCAAGCTGATCACCGATTTTACCAACACCATAAAGGAACTGGGCCCCTTGGGCGCGGCCGAAGGGCTAGCCCCTGACGAGGTCAAGGTCCGCATCCAGAAGGCCCTTGATCTGGTTTCCAGCCAGAAGCTCAGGGTCTCCTTCGGCAACGTCACCAAGGCCATCCGCAAGGAGGTGCCCAAGGTGGACGATGCGGTCATGGCCGACATGGTTGAGGAGAAGCTCGCCAAGACCATCAGCGCGGCCTTTGGTGCTGCTGAATAGTTTTCACTAAAAAACCGCAAGAGCATAAGATGGCCTTATAAAAAAGCCCGTTCATGAACCAGTCTGAACGGGCTTTTTGCTAGGTCGATCGGGACAGGATCCCGTTATAGCTCAATCCATGAAAGCGATGTCCACCGGTGGCCGGAAAGAGGCGCAGGTGGCCAGGGCCTGATGGATCTTGTTGCCCTTGAAGGCGGCGATCAGGGCCGGGTCGGCTGGTAGCCCAAGATCGTAGTTCACCAGGGCCTGCTGGGAGAGGTTGTAGTCAAAGCGTGGCGCCCATTTCCGGGAACCCAGGCGGGCGGTGGTGGAGCAGTTGTCCACCATGAAGGCGACCCCTTTGTGATGCATGTAAGGGTTCAGGGAGTCCACCGCCTCGATGACCGATTCGTTGGCCACCTCGCTCAGGCAGTGACCTTTTTCCATGAGCAGGTCGACCTGGGCCATCATGGTGGCCACATACATTCCGGCGGTGAAGGGGTTAATGGCGGCCGGGGTCGCGCTTCGCGCTGCCCGCACCTTCTCGCCCACCTGCCACATGCGGGTGCCGTCGATCTTGTCCATGGGAAAGCGGCGGTGCCGCTGGCCGGCCATGACTACCGAACGGATCTCGTTGCAGGAGGACACCTCGTCGTAGATCTCGAGCAGGATGTCGAAGGCCGGTTTGTAGCTGTGCGAGTAAATGCGTTCAAAGACTTTCTTGCCCTCGGCATCGAGCTTTTCGTAGACCGCCAGGATACCCTGGTGGGAGATGGTATGGCTGATGGGGCCGGTGATGTTTTCCACCGAGTCCAGGAAGGCCTGCGCCTCGCTGATCCCCGTTTCCATGACCAAGCGGCGGTAGAGGGCCTCGACAATGCCATGCACCGCGCCCAGCAAGATGCCGCGCTCGCCGAAGATGTCGGAACGAAACTCGTAGCCCAGGGTGGTCTTGAAGACATATGGGGCACCAACGCCCACGGCCCAGCCCAAGGCCAGGTCGGTGGCGCGACCGTCCTTGTCCTGCTGCACCGCGAAGCTGCAGTTGATACCGGCGCCGTTGACCTTCTTGCCCTGGACGTAGAGGCGGCGCACCGACGGCCCCATGCCCTTGGGGCAGACGCCCACCACGTTGATGTTCTTGGGAAACTCCTTGCCAATGGACTCGAGATAACCCAGCAGGAAACCGTGAGACAGGCCCAGGGTGGCGCCGGCTTTCAGGTTGTCGAAGACCTGCTGGTGATTTTCGGCCTGGGCCGCGTCGGAGATAAGCAGGAGCACCAGGTCCGATTCGCGAACCACTTCGTACATCTCGCCCAGGGTGCCGGCCGCCTCGGTAAAGCCGGCGGCGCGGGCCGCGGCCATTGAGGAACTGCCGGCCCGCAGACCGATCTTTACCCGGACGGAGGTGCCCTCCAGGGAGTCACGCAGGTTCTGGGCCTGGGCCGGGCCCTGCGAGCCCCAGCCGATGACGCCGATCTGCTTGATGCCTTCGAAGGCCCGGGGCAGAAGATGAAACTGATCCCGGCCGCCGCGCACCACCAGTTCCTGGGTGTCGGCCAGGGTCATGGTCTCGGTTTGAAAAACTTTAGATGTGAAGGTCGCGTTCATCTATTCCTCCTGTAATGAAATCATCGCGGCTAGCCGCTAGCAGCTAGCCGCCGGTTCGCTGGGAAAAAACTGTATATACCTTAAAGCGCGGCTTTCGTAAAGCGGCGAGCGGATTTATTCCCGGGTCGGGGAGGGGCGTGGCTGATGAGCGGCGGAGCCGGCCGCGCATAGTGCTAGTGGTCGTGGTCGGGAGGGGCCGCCAGATAGTGGCATACGGCCGTCCGCCATTCATCCATCTGGGCCTGGTAGCGCTCAAACGGCGATTCTTGTTTGCACACCGTGCAAACCACCCGGGCGTTGCTTCACTGGCCCTGGATGTGGCTTTCACCGTTACAGAAGCAGCACTTGAGCTTCAGTTCGGGCAGGCTGGAGGTGATTTTTTTCATGAAAGGCATAGGGTTTTCAACTGATAGCCCATGCGCCCGTAACTGTCAAGATGGATTGTGGGGCCGCCCCCCGCTTTTGCTTAGAGAAACGGGCCGCCTGGCATCCCATGAATGGCGCTGGTCGCCAGGTCGAGGATGCCGGAGGGTGCCAAGCCCATGGCCAGGATAAGCAGCATGAGGACGACGCTCACCGCCCTGGTCAAGCCGTCCACCGGCACCATTGGCCGGTCTTCGGTGTCGGTGCAGTAGGCGACGCGGACCACGGAGAGATAATAGTAGAGGGAGATGGCGGTGTTGATGGCCGTGATGATGACCAGGGGGAGGTAGCCGTGCTTGAGGGCCTGGGTCAGCAGCATGAATTTGCCCATAAAGCCGACAAAGGGCGGGATACCGGCCAGGGCGAACATGCCCACCGCCATGGTCAGGGCCAGGAGAGGGGCGCGGTGGTGCAGCCCGGCGAGGTCCTCGATTTTAAGGTTTTCGCCTTGGGCCGAAACCTTGCAGATCACCAGAAAACAGGCCAGGGTCATGACCAGGTAGCCCATGATGTAGTATATGGCGGTGGCAAAGCCGGCGTCCTTGAAAATAAGCAGACCCAGGAGAAGGTAGCCGGCATGGGCGATACCGGAGAAGCCGAGCATCCGCTTGATGTCTTTCTGCACCAGGGCCAACAGGTTGCCGTAAAGCATGGAGCCCACGGCCAGCACGGTAAGCAGCAGGGGCATGTTGTGGTCGGCGGGCATTACCAGGGTAACCAGGCGGATCAGCAGGGCCACGGCGGCGAGCTTGGGCACCGAGGCGATGAAGGCGGTGGTTTCGTTGGAGGCGCCCTGGTAAACGTCCGGCACCCAGAAATGCATGGGGAAGACGCCCAGTTTGTAAAAAAAGCCGGCCATGACCATGACAATGCCCACCAGTACGGCGGGCTGATCGGACATGAAACGCAGTTGCGGGAGCAGGTAGGACAGGTAGGTGGTGCCGGTCAAACCGAAGAGGTAGCTCATGCCAAAGAGCATGATGCCGGTGGCCACCACCCCGAAGAGAATGTATTTGACCGCCGCTTCCATCTGGGCGCGCTCGCCGGTCGCCTCGTCGCGCATGGGCACCAGCAGGTAGAGGGTAAAGGAGGACAGTTCCAGGGCCACCATCATGGTGAGGAGTTCAACGCTGGAGACCAGCATGACCAGGCCCAGAACGGAGAGGAGCATGAACAGGTAGTATTCGGACCGCACCCCGTCGCGGACCCCTTTCAGGGCGCGGCCAAGGAGCAGCACCACGAGGAAGCCCGCGGCAATGATGAGCTTGAAAAATTGGGAGAAGAGATCCACCCGGTAGGCATGGTAGAAAAGTTCCCCTTGCTGGTGCAGGCAGAAGAGGCAGAGGCCGAGGTTGATGACGCCGATAACCGTGGCCACGCTTTTGGAATGATTGCCTCGGGAGTCGCCCAGGGTCAGAAAAAAGAGGACCAGGCTGCCCAGGAGGAGGAATAGCTCGGGAGCGAACAACAACTCAAGTTTCATCGTCTGCCTTCCGTATCCTAAGTGACCACGTTTATAAGAAATCGCCAACCGGCGGCTTGTTTCTAAAAGGTGTTATGGCAGCAGGTTGGCGGCTGTCATGAGGTGCGGGGTGGCCTGGTGCACCTGCTCCAGAAGGTGCGCCACGCTCGTGTGCATGACGCTCAAAAACGGCTCGGGCCGCAGGCCGATCCAGAAGACAAAGACCAAAAGTGGCGCCAGGGTAAAGACCTCGCGCAGGTTGAGGTCGGATAATATTTCCGGGTGGGGGTTGGACTTGGCACCCCAGGTTATGCGCTGCAGCATGCGCAGCATATAGGCGGCGGCCAGCACGGCGCCGGGGATGGCGCAACCGGCCACGATCTTGGATTGGCTGAAACCGCCCGCCAGGATCAGAAACTCGCCGATGAAACTGTTGGTGCCCGGGAAGGCCAGCGACGACATGGAGAAGAAGGCCAGGAAGGTGATGTAGATTGGCATGAACTTACCGATACCCTCGGCGGCGTCCAGTTCACGGCTGTGGGTCCGTTCGTAAATGAGCCCCACGCAAAGAAACAGGGCGCCGGTGGTGACGCCATGGTTGATCATCTGCAAGAGCGCTCCCTCCACCCCCTGGGTATTCAGGACAAAGATCCCCAGGGTGACGAAACCCATGTGGCCGACCGACGAGTAAGCGATGAGCTTCTTCATGTCGCTCTGGGCCAGGGCCGTGAAGCCGCCGTAAAGGATGCCGGCCACGGACAGCCCGAGGATATAGGGCATGAAGGTTAGGGTGGCGGCCGGGGTAATGGGCAGGCAGAAGCGCAGGAAGCCGTAAGTGCCCATCTTCAGGAGTATCGAGGCCAGGATGACGGAACCAACGGTGGGCGCCTCGACGTGGGCGGCCGGCAGCCAGGTGTGGAACGGGAACATGGGGACCTTGATGGCAAAGGCCAGGAAAAAGGCCAGGAAGACCAGGGTCTGGAAGAGCGTCGAGTATTCCTGCCCCATCATCAAGGGGATAGACCAACTACCGGTCTTGATGTACAGGGCGATGATGGCCACCAGCAGGAGCACCGAACCGGCCAGGGTATAGAGAAAGAACTTGGTGGCGGCATACACCTTGCGCGGCCCACCCCAGATGGCGATGAGCAGGTACATGGGGATGAGCATGGCCTCCCATAGGATATAGAAGAGCACGAAGTCCAGAGCGATAAAGACCCCGAGCATGGAGGTTTCCAGGATGAGCAGGCAGACCATGAACTCCCGCACCCGGGTCTTGATATACTTCCACGAGGCTAAAACGCAGATTGGCATGAGCAGGGTGGTCAGCAGTACGAGCAGCAGGCTGATGCCGTCAAGGCCCAGGGTGTAGTTGATGTTCAGAGATGGAATCCAGGCCAGGTGTTCGCCGAACTGGTAGCGGGCGGTGCTCACGTCGAACCCCCAGTAAAGTGGCAGGGAGAGGGCGGCGATAATGGTGGTGATAAGCAGGGTCCAGAGGCGGGCAAAGGTCACCGACGAGCTTATGAGCAGCACGATGGCCCCGGCCAGGGGCAGCACGAGCAAGGCGCTCAGGGTTCGGAACCCTTCATTCAGAATGAGAAAGTCCATGTCAGATGCCTTTTTCCTCTCAGGTTAGGCCAGGACGTAGGCGGCCAGAAATAGCGCCAGAATGGTAACGGCGTAAAAAATGGTGTATTGGAGTTGGCCGCTCTGCATCCGCCTGAGAAAGCCGCCCAGGTTGCGCATGCCAGTGGCGGCGCCGTCCACTGCCCCGTCGATACCGTGCCAGTCGAACCAGCTCGCAAAGCGGGCCGTGATCATGAGCGGGATAAGCCCCAGGTAGCGGTAGAACTCGTTCACGCCGCTGTCCACCCACTGGATTGGTTTCCTGGCCAGCCAGTAGAAGCCGCGGCCGCCCATGCGGTAGAACCAGTCCAGATCGATGGAGATGGTGGGCTCCGGGGTGAGTTTTTTAATGAGCAGGAAGAAGCCCAGGGCGGTGAACAGTAGAATCTGCATGGTCTCGGCCAGGTGATAGGTGGTATAGGGATGGAATTCCGCCGCGGCCTCGGGATAGGGCAGCATATGATAGAGGTACGGAGTGTACGAGCCGATGAAGATGCAGAAGAAGGCGGCAATGGCCATGCCCAAAAGCATGTTCCAGGGCGGATCGGCGGCCTTGTCCCAGGTTTCCTGGCTGCAGTGGTTCTTGCCGAACCAGATGAAGTAGGGAACCTTCAGGCCGGTATGCAGGAAGGTTCCGGCCGAGGCCAGGGTAAGGAGGAAGCCGGCCCAGTAGATGTGTTCCTCAAAGCCGGCGGAAATCACCATGGACTTGCTGACGAAGCCGGAGAACAGGGGGAAGGCGGAGATGGACAGGCCGCCGATGAGGGTAAAGACAAAGGCCAGGGGCATCTTCTTGTACAGCCCGCCCAGTTCGCTGAATTTACTCTTGCCGGTCATGTAGAGCACCGAACCGGTCCCCATGAACAGCAGACCCTTGTAGAGGATGTGGGCGAAGGCATGGGCCACGGCGCCGTTGATGGCCATCTGGGTGCCGATGCCAACCCCGGCCACCATGTAGCCCACCTGGCTGATGATGTGGTAGGCCAAGAGCCGCCGGGCATCGTTTTCCAGCACCGCGTAGACCACGCCGTAGAGGGCCATGCAGACGCCCAGGGGGATGAGAATTTCCATGCCGGCAAAGCCCCGGGCCAGGGCGTAGATGGCGGTTTTGGTGGTGAAGGCGCACATGAAGACAGCGCCGGTGACCGTGGCCTCGCCGTATGCGTCGGGCAGCCAGGCGTGGAAGGGCGGCACCGCGGCGTTCAGGATGAAGCCGATCATGATGAACCAGGTATAGAGCGACGGGCTATGCACCCCGATAGGCCCGAAGGAGATGTCGCCGCCGGTGGCCTGATAGCGCAGGACGATGCCGGCCAGCAGGATGAGGCCGCCGGCGGTGTGCACCAGAAGATAACGATAACCGGCGAAGAGCGATTCCTTGCGGCCCCTGAACCAGACGAGGAAAACCGAGGAGAAGGCCATGAGCTCCCAAAACAGGAAGAGCACCAGATAGTCGCCGCAGAAGATGACGCCAAGCGATCCGGCCACATAGGTCCAGGCGACCATGTGTTCCCAGTCGTTCTTGACGTGCAGGCCGTAAATGGTACCGATGATGCACATCAGCGTCATGATGTAGCCAAACACCTTGGACAGTCCGTCCACCCGGCCGAAGGTCAGCACCCAATCCATGAAGGGTACGACGCCGAAGGTGCCGTTGGTCATGTGCAGCACACTG
>Ga0100389_1003053_pt1 | contig 13209 bp, 9 predicted proteins | sample CryGeymeta201513_FD_81537 | JGI IMG/M metagenome (GOLD analysis project Ga0100389, IMG submission 81537) | Groundwater microbial communities from Crystal Geyser aquifers in Utah, USA - Crystal Geyser metaG 2015-13 | ecosystem: Environmental > Aquatic > Deep subsurface > Groundwater | place: USA... | reverse complement strand
TATTTGGGAAAGGTACATGGAGATAGCCTCTGACATTGATATATTTAATTTTTTCAATATGATCTGGGCGCTTTCTTTCGTTGCCGGGTCGACACGTGTTTGAATTATTGCTGTTTTTGCCATGGTTTTCTCCTGATTACGAGCTTATGTATTGACAATATCATTACAAACACTATACGGCTTACCCTAAAAATTTCAAGGTGATTTTCTAGTAAGCCACTTACAATCCCAGATTTTCCTATATAGGGGGGCCACAAAGGCCGCCTTATCCGCATTGATAAGGCCGATGATTCTTTCCATGGGGAATTATCCCAGATGCGTCAGCGGATTCAATCAGCTGGAACCAGAGTGACAATTGAAAAGCTTGGGCCAGAGCAGACAAAGGCCATCACAATGGAAATCGCCTTTCTCGGAAGGTCTGGTTTCAGGATCAATGAACCGGAGAAGAGATACAACCTCAAGTCCCTCAAGGGGGATTTTTCCGGGCTTCAATTGGTTTCATACATGTATGTGGGGTTAAAACAAATAGCGCCTGAAGCAGACCCAGGGATTGACCTGTCCAAAGAATACGCCACGGCCTTGGACTTTCTTAAAGGCAGAGATGTTCCTCAGCAGAGCTGATAAGACTAATTCAGGACGTCTATGGAAGACAGTTTCGCCAGATTATAAGGCATGATCTAGAAGCGGCGCTACCTCTTTTCTCCTTTTTGCTTGAAAAGGTCAAGTCCGCATAGGTATTGACATTACTCCGGCCGCATTCAAACAGCTTCCCCTGAGTCATTTTGGTCGCGTCTTATGGCACTGAACCCACCTTGACCTCAGCGTAAACGGTGGTTTCTGTACTGTAAAGAAGTCTTCGTACTGGTGGCAATGGTGACCACAGCATGATTATGCTGCAATTGTCTCCTTGGATATCTCTTTGAGTACTCCATATTCAGGTAAGTTTTGGCTCCCCCGCAGGTGTCAGCTATATGTTTGAGGCGGGCAGCACAAGCATCATTGCAGAATGCCCATCAAGGAACGCGCCTACTGCCCGAGTCCTCCTCACCTCCCGCAGGATTATCTCGATCATTACCCTTGTTCCTTCTGAAATACCTGAGCAACGCAAATTGAACACGGTCAGAGACAAGCTCCTTGAAAACGCTCTTCTCCCAGAAGGGAAGAACCGTTTCCTTTATACTGAACAACCCTCTTTTCTTGTCGAGGATAAAGAAATCCTTATCGGTGTTGCTGAGGAAGTTAAGAGGCATCTGTTTGAGCTTTGAAACAACCTTGTGTAGCGGAAACTCCTCAGGGGCATGAGAACGTGCAAGTTCAGGGTAATCAGCCATGCGGTCTTTGTGTGTAAGGAAGTACGACAGAAAACCCTTTGCTATTTCTTCAACTTCCCATGCTCCGCCGGGAAGGCCCAATAATACCGTAAGAACGACCATCTTATAGGAACGCACCGGATTCAGATCCCTTTCAAGATGCTGAAGAAAGGCCTCTCCCTGGGTTTCAAGCAGGCTTTCTTCAAAGGGAGGCAGGCTGCCATCGCAGTATTTCTTTGCCCTTATCCAATTGCCGAATGCGCGGATAAAGGCCATTGGATCTATCTCGATTCCACTTCCGTAAAGATCGGTAAGAGACGGGGATCTCCCCAAGCATTGTCTTATATCCTGGTACAACGCACTGAGTCTTTCTTGTGGAGAAAGCCTCTCCGATATTATCCTTCGGATCTCTTCATCCCATATCCTCTCGACCTCCACGTCAGGGCTGAAAAAGCATCCACGCGGGAGGATTCCCTTGATCTTGCTTATTCCCATCTTGCAGGCTTTCTCGAAGAAATGCTCAACCGATGTATACCCCGCGAGGGCAAGAGGCGCCACATTGGCTTTACGGAAGTTTCCCACAAAATCAATCGCCACAAGAAACTCCTTCCCCGGCGAGTTTCTGAGGCCTCTTCCGAGTTGCTGGAGAAAGACCGTGAACGACTGTGTAGGTCTCAGAAAAAGCACATGGGTCACATTCGGTATGTCGAGGCCTTCGTTAAAGATGTCCACCGAGCATATTACCTGCAAAGGGTCTGACTCAGATTCCAGCCTCCTTATTGCTCTTTGTCTCTCTTCCTCGTCGCTCATTCCGGACAAGGCGATAGCTTCGATCCCGAAATCATCACTCAGGTGTCTCGCCGTATATGCAGCATGATTTATGGAGCTGCAGAAGGCCAATGCCTTTATCTTGCCATGGGATGGGAGAAATTTCTTTAGGTTCCTTGCAACCACATCAGTCCTGCGGTCGGTACTAAGAGCCGTCTCAAGCTCGGCTTCATCGTATCCGGTTCCCCTCCAGGCAATGCGACTATAATCTGTTTCATCATAAACAGCGAAATACTGAAATCGGCAGAGCCACCCTCGATCAACCGCTTCGAGGAGACGCACCTCGTAGCCGATCTGATAGTCGCAGAGCGCCAGGACATCTCTTCCGTCCATTCGCTCCGGAGTGGCAGTCAGGCCAAGAAAGAAACGGGGTTTAAAGTATTCGATGACCTTCTGGTACGAAGCAGCCTCAGCATGATGAAATTCGTCAAGGACAATGTAGTCGAAAAAATCAGGAGAAAAGCTCTCAAGGACGGTTCTTCTGCTGAGTGTCTGAATCATGGCAAAGATAGCATTCTGCCCGAGGTTTCCTTTTCTCCCTCCACCCAAGATACTGCCAAAGAACTTATCGCCAAGTGCGCTCCTGAATGTTTCAAGGGCTGAAGCAAGGATATTTTCCCTGTGGGCGATATAGAGGAGGGATGCGCCCTTAAAAGCACTGAAGTCAAAGGCTGCAAGATAGGTCTTTCCAATTCCCGTTGCTGCTATTATCGCAGCCTTTCTAACTCCCTGTGACCTCATCTCGGCCAGATTCCTGAGCGCCTCTTCCTGGGCAGGATTCGGCTTTACCCTGGGGCCATAAGCCGTTTCTTCAGGTTCTGAGATGCCCGGAAAATCCTTGCTCTTTTTATCCTCGACTACAGAGGGCAGAAACGATCTCTCCCACCGCCTTTGGTAGCCGGCAATGAAATCGGATGAGACAGGCACTGCCTCTTTAGTAAAGCACCGATCGAACTCATCTCGGAGAATGTCGAAAGCGCTTATTCTGCTGAAAGGAAGGTTTATCTCCCCGGGGGTAAAATAGTTCCACTCAACATTGCGGCTGAAGGCAGCTTGAGTCAGGTTGGAAGACCCGATTATCATGGAGCCCGATCCATCCCTTCTTCTGAAGAGATATACTTTGGAGTGAAAATCAGGAGGGGATTGGTCAAATGGGATTTCAGGCGGGTGAAATACCTTCACCTGAGCGCCTGGCACTTGCTCCCTCAGATGGAGAAGGTATTGTGGAGGAGTAATGTTTCCCATTGTTGAAAGAAGTATCTTGAGAACTCCACGGCAGGCCAGGAACCGCTCGAATGCCGAAATGAAAAGATTTGTCACACCGGGGGAAAAGAATGCCGAAGCGATCCAGGGCCTCGCTTCTTGAAAATTCCTGGTTGATGAGTTCGATCAACTGCCTGTTTTGCTCAGGAGATAGAAATACTCTTGGGTCATCGAATTCAGTCTCGGCGCCGGGAGGTCCTCCTACGTTTTCAAGAAAGATGTGCCCTGAAAAGCCTCCCCTTTCCTGCTTCCTTTGATCCCTCGCCCTGATAAGGTCGTCCAGGTTATAGCCATGCTCTTTTAGGGCCTCAAGTATTACCTCCAGGATGTCCGCGGACTCGCAGAGGATTTCCTTGGCATTTCCATTTTGCCATGAAGCGAAGAATTCAAATGCCTCCTCAAGAAGTTTTCGGCCTAAAGCCTCACAGAGTTCGCTTCCAGCAAGGCCTCTGAAAACCGGATCCTTTCCGGACATCTGTATGATCTCCGGTATCTTGTCTCTTACAAGCTTCCTGTAAACAATGCTGTCAAAGCTCAACGGCGCGTGCCCCCTGAATTGTCGGCGGGGTTATCCTTTTTGCCGCCGTCTGCGCCTTTTTCAAGCACGTATGTAAGCCATGTATCCTCATCCCTAACGGCGGAGACATCCCTTTGGAAGCAGAGGATCCCAAAACCATTTGAAATCAACAAGCCTCTGAGGTCGTCCTCCTCCCAGAGGTAGAAGACTCTTCCGTCTTCCCTCTCCGAGACGCCCCTTCCCTCCTTGAGGGTCAAAAGGACCTTCCCGGCAGGGTTTAGGCCATCCGTTATTCGCAGTAAGGTCTCGGCCAGGCTCTCGTGGGGAATATGGACCAGAGCCCCTATAAGCAATATCCCGTCCACGGGATGAGCGGCAAAATCCCAGATCCTGAAATCGCCAGCGAAGACTTCACAGCCTGAATGAACAGAGGCCAGTTTTGCCAGAGCCGGAGATCGCTCAAGGCCCTTTGCCTGATAGCCTCGGTTGCGCAGCCATAGTAAGTCGCGCCCCGATCCGCAGCCGACGTCAAGGACGCTGCATGGTGGGAGCAAGAATTCTGTGAAGGGTTTAAGGAATGCCTCTGGCTCTATATAGGCGGTTTGTTGAAAATACGAAAGGCTGTTTCTATCGTAGAAATCGCTCATAAGGTCAACTTGAGTTTACAGCCAATTCACTCGTGAAATCCGCAAGAAAAAAACGTTTTCTTCACAGGAGTTCCTTTAGAAAAAAAAGAGTCCTGAGCCTCTGGAGAGCACACAACCAAACGCTCATGACAGCAATATTTTGTCATCCCCGAGCATGAAAACCCCCTTTCCCACAGATGAGAGAGCAGATCTCTTTTACTAACCGCCATGCCCTGTTGGGGCATAACGAAGCATAAAAATCACCCCCACCCCTGCCTCCCCTGTCGAGGGGGAGGAGTGAAGAGAACGGGCATTTTCATATAAATCCCTAATCTCTGATCCCTGTGTTGGTGAGTGTATTTTCACGGTAAATTTAATATGTAGTCTCAAAATGACTCATTCCACTTGTCGGGTATGATATTCCATGATTCCCTCGACTCCTTCTTATTGCATCCGGGAGGGGCAGGAGAAGCAACTGCAATAATTCCTGATATTCCTTTTGCCCTGGCCTTGGCCTTGGAACCCAAGGCAACTATTAATGCATTATTGAACAGTGCAAGCTGTCGGCGCAGATAACGCTCACCACATTCGCGACAAGTCTCCGCCGGGACAGTGCCTCCTTCCTTCTCGGCGGAGCATAACACCGACTCATTTATCCAGGTCCTCCTCATCTGCTCGGCAAACGATAGCACCGGCCAGCACTGCTTCAGAATAGTCCTCACATTTCTGTGAAACAAATCTTCGCCTGTGTTGTAGCATTGGTACGCATAACCCGTTGAGGCCTCGAAGAGCTGCGAAGCTGTTGCTGCATTTGAATAAGATTCTTGCGGATGGGGATTTCCAGGCACAGAGGGAGTCCCGTTTGCCATCTTAATGTTCAGAGAGTCTAGCGAGAGGCACAAGGATAGCCAACTTACCAGAAAAATCTAAAAAATCGATTATGCCCTTTATAATCTTTTTAGCATCTACCATGCGAGCAGGAGTTAAATGAGGAGCCATCCTCTTTATGTATAGCTCTAAATCATTTTTAATTGCCTTGGTTTTATAAGAGTCTGGATAAAGGAATCGGCTATCAACTTTTCTGTAACGTAACAGATATAGAAGAAGAGATAAACTTACAAAAAATTTCTTTTCATAGTTATTTTGGTCTGCATATTTTCTCAGTTCTTTCAAGACTGCGTCTAGCAGCTTATTAGCACTATCATCATTCAAGGCATTTTGCCCATTGATTCTATAACTTAAAATATTTTTGCTTGCTCTAATGCATTGTATCACAAGATTATTTTGTGGATGCACTTTCTTTACTATTGATTTAAATAACGAGGTTAAGTCGGGCTGTGCCATTATGGCACGGCTCGCTGCCTCCAAAGTACGCGGTTTAGGATCTTTTGGGATACCTTTTCTCAGTTGATTGAGGAGGTTTTCCGGGGTTAAACCATAAAGCCATGTAACCCGTGTTAACAGCTTGTCAACTCGGTTCATGTCCCATAAGCTCATGAACTCTGTATGTATCTGCAGGACTTTGGAAAGCCTGAAAACTATCTCCTCACCTTTCAGGCACCCCGCAACGCCATCCTGACTAAGTACAGGCAGATATCTAATAGAGTTATCCCCAGAGACATACTGCTTTCGTGACTTGAAGAAGTCGTAGACCTGATTGAGTAAAGCAAAGAATTCATCAGTGCTAATGGATGGGTTTTCAAGGGCACTAACTACCCCTTCCATATGCACCCATATAGAGGGATTGGGATTCGGCGTTAACTCAACCAGTGGCGGCCAACCTCTTCCTCCGAACTCTTCCGGATGAAAGGGACGCATAGTCCTGTAGTCTACAAAAACCGGCCGTCCGCGCAGGAAAGATTCCCTCTCTGGCTTTATCTCCAGATGAGCCATGCCGCTTGCAGGCCTGATACGCATATGCAAATCAACTGGCATCTCATCTGGTGCTGGAATGGGAAATGGGAAAGATAGCGATCGAAACTGAGAATCATTAGGTTCCAAATGATCCCTTTGTCCGCTTACCTGTGAATTTGATGAATAGTGATCCTCTTTGATTTCATACCAAAGTGCTGCAAATCTTTCAGCGTATTTAAAAGCTGATTCAAAATGCCCAAACTCCTTTCGGTTGGACTCAAGGCTTCTTAACGCCTTGTAACGATCCTCGGGCTCGCGCACAAAATGGCGAACCAAACTTGCCTCTGCTCTTGAAAGCCCTTCAACTTCTACTTCTAATTGTCTGTCTAGTTCATCAAAAGCATTTGCTAAGTTCACCACTTCTTCCAAAGAACTGTGGCGCGAGATAACTATGTCAACTTTCCGTGTATTCTTCTCTATCTTAAATTTACCCTTTATAGTTTTATTGTATTCATCGCCTCCCTCAACATCTCGCTGATCTACCAATGGAAATGGGCTTATCCCTCCATTTTCTCGAACTATTAGGAAGTATTGAGGCAGAGTATCTAAATAAGTAGGCTGGCATTCTAGTAATCGCTTCTGAAAAATGGCACATCCTTGGGCAATCGCAGTCTCTCCCGGACTCATCCACAGTCGGTTTGCCTCTCGGAGATCCCAAGGGCCTCTTGTATCAAGCCCGCGAGACTCTAGCTCAGGGAAACAAGATGAAAGCCAGCTTGGCGGTTCAGGTGGCGTTAAAGGGCCGCATACTATCATGCCTAGTAAGCGCCCACTTTCATGGGTATTCAGCCTCTCACGAATTATGGCAGCTATTCGCTCCGGCCAGGATGATTCACAAGAGATGGTCCCATTGACTTTGCAGGATCCTTTTTGCACTTCTCTCAACATTTCTGAGGGACCGCATTTTGCGCTACTAATCATCGCAGATAATTGATTGGCGTCTGGCTCCCACAAACTATATGATTTTTCTAATCCCCAGATTCTGGGAGGATCAACCCTTGTCAAGCGTCTCCCGGCCAGAGTTTCCCATATATCCGGGAAAGAGACCAAGGCTTGCCAAAAGGCACCTTCTCCATTCGCCTGGACAATTCTTTCAAGGACATTTCCAGCCCAGTCATACCCTGCAAGAGGCGAAATGCGCTTAGGCCTCTCCCTTCGCGGAACGACATAGTATAGCCCCTTTTTGTCACCACGGATTTTAATTCGAAACGACACGCACTCTATGGAATCAACTCCAAGGTACAGAACAATGAAGAAGTCCTCAGGATTCCTCTCCACGACAACCTTCTTCATAATATCGCCCCCAGCTTCTTCCAGCCAAGCAAGTGCAGCTCCAACCGGCCTCCAAAGGAGGCTAACCTTAAAGTGAGCGTTTAACCTATCGAATTCCTTCCTCAGCTCGTTGAGAAGACTTTCTTGGCCATATTCATCAAGATCATCGGGGATTGATATCGTAACTGGCACTTCTTTCTCTTCTTGGCAGCTGATCAGCAGATTTGCGATATGGTCTGCTAAGATTCGAGCAACTGAAAAAGAGACCCCACCGCCAACTTCCCAGCGTATATGCCGGTCACGAGCCTCAACAAGCGAACGCCATGCACTAAAGATCGGTACTCTCCTTAAATGATCACCCTGTTTGATCCAGGCTTCAGGTGGCCAAGGCAGCCCTGAGTGTTCACGCGAGGCATTTGCTTGCTCCCCGGTAAGTATTATTCCATTGGGTCGTCCCGGCAGTATGGCCACGGAGGGGCAAAAATCACTTCTACTAAGAATTGAACCTTGCGAAGATGCGGTCAGGTCTCCAAGGCCGAAAGCCGCGCAGCCGATCAATTTAGTTTTTGCATTGGGATTCATTCGTTAATGTTTTCCGAGATGTAGACCAAAGCGTGGGCGATGTCTTCAGCAGCACCCAACCAGTTCGCCGGAGCAGTGGGCACGGAAATGACAACCGTCCCACTCTTGTTGTCAAACTCAATCTCTGATTTGTCTCTCTCACGATTACTGCATATGACAAGACCACTGAGGTGAGGACGGCAAGAGACCCGCGCAATATTCAAAAGGGCTTGGTATCCTTGCAGAGCATTGTGCGCAGATTTACCTATTGCATCCCAATTATGTGACTTTGAAGACCCCGCCGTATGGGCTGCCCAAACTATGAGGACATGAGCCCTATCGGTTGTTCCCAGTTGCCGCATCACTATGTAAAGATGAGCTCCTGTTGCTCCCAGATGGCATGTGACAGGGTGATGCTCTGCCTGGTCAGGATGAACAATCTCCATAACGGCACGATGAACAAGACGTCCATTCTTAAATCGCTCAATTAGCAAAGGACCAGTTTCGCTGCCCGCTGCGGCCCTGCAACCCAATATCTGTTCACTTCGTATACGAAGCGCTCCTTCATACACAGTAGAGAACCTGAAAGAAGAGTTATCAAGAAGTTGATTCTTGCACAAAATGATGGCAATGCTTACCAAGAGCCGCGCTATGTCGTCCCAAGTGCGGCTCTGCCAATCCCAGAACGAGTCCTTTTCATTCTCTTGTCTCAGCAGTTTCTGGTACCAGTACCAAATCACTCTGTAACGCACATCATTGAGAAGTACATAATTCGGTGGTGTAGCAGGGTTTGGAGCAGGAATATCGACCAAATGGGGAACCTCAGAGAGCTGATTGCAAAGAGCTACAAGAGCCTGCACAGTAATGATCCGCTTTGAAACCATGAATGTTTGATTTTCGCTCCGGGCATTTGCAATATACCTCTTTCCCGCGACTGAACATCGAAGCAAGAAGTCCTTGAGAATACGGTTTTCATGCAGGTTGTGGGTCTCCTTACGGGCAACCATCAGCAGCCTCTGTCTCGGCCCAGCTTTCTCCGCCATGCTTTGCCCCGGCTGTTTTATGTACCATTGCAGGCAAGCACTGTCTGTCTCTTCCATTTGGCATGCCGGCAGAAGCCCTCGCTCCCGAAATAAGACCCTCCTAGATGAACGCACTGTTTCCTGCAAAGGGCGACGCATTTTCTCTGCAATGTCAACAACCACAGATCGAAACGGGTGCTGCGCCTCTTTCTTTAGTCGTTCAAGATAGTCCCTGACTGCCTGCCATTCTAGCCTTTCATTTCTTTCGTCATGCCGTTGGGCCTCATCAAGTAATTCATCGAAGAAGCTAGACCAGTTGAGCAAAGTCCTCGACAGAGGCGAATCCTTTGGCTTACCCTGTTCATCAATGCCCTCATAACGCGGCACAACTCCATCAGGGCGCAGCCTAACTTTCCACCTGAGTAGTTCTCTCCCTTCTCTGCAATGGACCAGTATCTGACCGCCAGCCTTATCTGCTGCGACTGTCCCGTGTGGCACTTCAAACAACCGGCAATTAACTTTTGAATTTGGCGGAAGAAAAGGTGGCCCAAGCTGGTGGAATCTCTCGTACCTAGAGGCAAGCAGAATCTCAGCCCCCTCTACGATTGATAGAGTCGGACTTCCGTAGAAAGGAAAACACGCTTCCCCTTCAAATAAGTCAAATGTCTCGCTGCTGGTGGCACAAGACCATGGCCACAAATGAAGTCTGGCCTGAACTCGCATCAATCACTCCTCTCGAGTGACCCCATACCACATGAACATTCCTGTAGCACTGCTCTCGCTCGCAGAGTGAAAGGCTTTGAGCAGCGCATCATCTTCGGTTTCCTCAATCACGTTTGCTATTTCTTCAAAAACAGTCTTACTTGCTGACTCAAGATTATCAAGTCCACGGAGCTTGGGAAGGATTTTCTGCTCGATCTGGTCGGAAAACGCCTCTCTCAATAGATTCTCGCCATCTTCAATTCCCGGGTAGTTGGATATGTAAGCCAGAATGCTCTTTTCAACGCGATGGCCGAAAGGCCTACCAATTTTTACAAGAGCGTCATTCAGGGAATTTATCCATCCAAGCGCCTTTTGAGTCCAATTGCCTGTTATAATTTCCCTGCACCAGCGCTTCCAAATAGCTGCGGTCAAATAGCCCGGTGCTGGCGGAAGCAGCGGATCATGATTCTGATCATCAGCATTCAACCTAGCCGGCCTACCAAAGCGTAGCACATTCGCACGGTCAATTACCTTATCTGAAAGAGTCTGGGTGCTTTCGTCTTCGTTCATCGTCCCTGCGAAGAGAATATTTCGATCTACCCAAAATGAAATTGCATTTCGACCAGGCACGTTGTCCAAATATATCCGCGCATCCTGGCGGCTCTCAGCGCTGGCAGACGAGCCAACAAGACGACGTAGTTCAAGTTTTGAAAGAAATTCGCTGAAATAATATTCAGTCCTGGCAAGATTCATTTCGTCTAGAAGAACCAGAAGCATCCTTTCAGAGCATCGCTGCTTCTCATCAAGACCCTCCAATTTAGTGAATGGGTCCATGCGCACTAAGGCACGTGCGAGCTCAGTCGCCTTATACCTCTTCTCCAGGTAGTTATAGAATCCGAACATATCTTGAGGGGAATCCCATCGGGGCTGCACTGCAATAATTAGGCGATGCATCCCCATCAGTTGGGCATAAGCAGCAGGAAGAAGCGTCTTACCAGTTCCTGATACGCCTGCCAGAACAGTTAACGGGTTTATGTCTTGGCATTTAAGCGACGTATGGAATGCCTTGAGTACACGCTTATGGAAGTGATATCCAGCATTATCAAGAGAACTCCGAGCTTCTTCCAGAGCCTCCACCTCATCAGTATATGGGAATTTCTTGTCTGGTAGCTGTTTCCTATCCAAACACTTAGGAGGTTCTTTTAGAAGGTCAGAGAAAGGATCCTCCAGCGGCGGCACGCCACGGTCTCCTTTCATACGTTCCACTTCCTGCTCCAGATAGGCTTTCTTTGCTCTCAGTTCTTCGGTTTCTTCTCTAGCTCTCTTCTCATTCTTTAAAGTCTCATATAGATCTTTCTCTGCCTGGACGGCCTCGCCTCTGAATGCCCTAGCAGCTTCTGCTGCCTTTTCTAATTCGTCTTTCGATTTCTTCACTGCGTTCTTTAAGGTATCAAATCCTGCCTTGGCTTCCTCTAATAGGTGGACTTCTTTTTTCAAACTGGTCTTATTTGCGATTAGCTCACCGATTGCTAGTTCAAGATTTTGCTTTTCCCTTATTAAACTCGCTAGGTTAGCCTTCTCGCTTACAGTCTCTGCACGCGCTCTTCTTGCTTCTTCTATCTCCCTTTGAGAATCCTCAGTAGCGTTCTGTTTTTCTTGCTTAAGGGTAGTGGACTCTTCAATGAGGCGATTTATCTCAGTCTCAATTTCCGATCTTTTATGACGAAGGCCGTCCAATGCCAAGCTCAGTTCAAACCTCTCCTTTTGGGCCGATTCAAGCTCACGTTTCAATTCTTCTGCGACCCTTCGCTTCTTCTCTGCACCCTCCACCTCCTGCTCGGCCGCTTTTCTTGCCCCTTCAGCAATTGATCTATGACCATCAATGACTTGCTCAAGAGAAACCTTTTCCGCGATTAGCGCCTGCATTTTAGCCTGTGCCTCAGAAAGACCGATGACCGCCTTCTGCGCCTCCTCAATCTTTGTCTTCATTTCAAGCAGTCGCCTCTCAATGGTATCTGCCTCGGCACGCTTTGAATCAAGATTCCCAATTTCCCGCTCTAGCTTCTCATGTGTAATTAGTAGTTCATGCCGACGGTTTTCTAATTCGCCCACTTCCTTCCTGAGGCCCTGGTTTTCATTGTCCTTGGTAGCGCACCGGCTATCTAGATCAGCCAGTAAAGCCCTCAAGCGTTCCTGTTCCTCTCGCTCCGAAGTAAGTCGGTCTACTTCCGCCTTCTGATCTATGAACCATTGGCGAAGTGCCTCAACATCCCCTTGAAGCATCTGCTTTTTAGCCGCCAAGCTACCCACGTCATTGGAGTCTTGAATTGCGGCCTTAACTCTTCCTCGAAAATAGACATGGTAGCCCAGCATCACAAGAACCACCAAAATGGTTACAGCACCTGCCAAGAGCCACAGGATGGTTGGGAGGTATGGGATGTTCACGCCTTCCATACGAAGATCCTCACTTTCCTTGAAAAATCATTACATCGGTCCATCTATTGCTTTTTTGGATCAGGTGACTGACGAATAGCATTCTCCAACTCAAGAATCATATTATTTATTTTTTCCAACCTCTCGGAGAGGCCAGTGAGCATCTCCTCCATAGTCTTAAATCCTTCTGAGATATCACCCGACTCCTGCTCAATTTGTGTTTTTGCTTGTGATAGGATACCTTTAACATTGCCAACCTCACTGGCCAAATCTGAACGCGTCTGTGAGAGTGGACCAACCACGTTCTTGAGATTCACGATTACCTCTGAGAGCTGTGAGTAGGCATTTTTTGCTTCGGCCACGGTCTTCTGGAGATCTCCAGTAGGCCCGTCCAGGGCATTGACATGACCTCCAACCTTAGCAACATAGCTTCCTAGGCTTGTCGCTGACTGTTCAAGAACAGGAAGAGTTTGCTGAAGAATCTTCAATTGGGCATCTGTAGTCTCGGCTAAGCGCCGGGCTTGTTGCTCTGCCCCTTCTGATGCTTTCTTTAGTTGTCCCATCGCATCGGTAAGGACTGTCTTAGCCCCTTGAATGTCACCAGATGCTTGTTTCACTGTCTGACTGGAACTCTGTATCCCTTGCACTGTAGCTGCAAAGTTACCGGCTTCGCGGGAGACAACCTGGGTCTCTTTTGCAAGACCTTGGGTCTGTTTATTTACTTCTTCAACGGCTTTGGTGAACTTCTGACTCTCAGAATC
>Ga0100389_1003049_pt1 | contig 13211 bp, 9 predicted proteins | sample CryGeymeta201513_FD_81537 | JGI IMG/M metagenome (GOLD analysis project Ga0100389, IMG submission 81537) | Groundwater microbial communities from Crystal Geyser aquifers in Utah, USA - Crystal Geyser metaG 2015-13 | ecosystem: Environmental > Aquatic > Deep subsurface > Groundwater | place: USA... | reverse complement strand
TTCTCCGAACTCGAACGCTTCATCGATCAGAAGCTGAAGAATTATAGCAGTGGGATGCAGGTCAGGCTCGCTTTCTCTGTTTCTATCCATGCGAATCGTGATATACTACTTATGGACGAAGTCCTCGCAGTGGGGGATATGAATTTTCAGCAAAAATGTTTAAATGAATTTAATCGTTATCGTAATCTTGGGAAAACAATAATCCTTGTGACTCACGATATGAAGAGTGTTATGGAATATTGTGATCGTGCCCTCTTATTGCAAAATGGAAAGGTAATAAGAATTGGTAATCCTCAAGCTGTGAGCAATGAATATTTGAACCAGAATACTCTTAACCTAAAAAATGAATCTTATGAAATTATTGTTGATGGACAACGAGTAGGAAAAAATATTGGTTTTATTCAAAAAGTTTTTTTTACCAATAAAGATAAAAAAATTACAAATTCTTTTATTACAGCAGAATCGATGCATATTGTTATTGAATATAAAACACATCCAATTATCAAAGACTTATGTTTAGGTGTTAGTATATATCCAGCATCAAAGAAAGAAAATATTTTTTCTTTCGAACAAAAATTATCCAAAAGAGATGGCATAGTTTCTTTAGACTTAGAGAAACTCAATCTTAATAGTGGAAAATACTTTATTTCTGTTGGCCTTACGGATATTTATGGCAATTGGACTCACCCGTATGATTTGATTGAACAACAATTATCAATATTGGTACAAAACGTAAATAATCATCAAAGTGTTGGTACTCAAGATTACAGTTCATGTTATATTCCTTTTTTGTTGAAATATGAAAATAAATAATTGTCTTTGGTGTGAAAGCGGCAGCTTATTGCCGGTGGCCAAAAGAAAAGATGGAATTATTGTAGTTTGTTGTCAAAATTGTCGTTTGATAATGCTTTCAGAAATTCCTGAAAATATTAGCGAAGATTATAATAAAGAAGATTATTTTAACGGCGAGAAGATTAGTGAAAATGTTGGATATAATGAGAATTATGACCTTACTTCACCGATTTATCTTTATTGGCAAAAATTATTATTGTTAACATCTTTGCGCTCAGCAACGTATGATCGATTTTTGGAGATTGGTTGTGCGACAGGAAGTCTCCTTCAAATGCTCCAAGAGGAGAACATACCCGATAATGAATATTTCGGAATAGATATCTCAAATTTTGCTATCAATATAGCTAAGCAAAAGAAATTAAACGTTGAACTTGTATCCATAGAAGAATTTCGTAGTGAAAAAAAATTTGATGTTATTTTTTCGGTAGAAACAATGGAGCATGTTGAGAATTTAAAAACATATATTAAGAGTATAAAAGAGAATTTGAATGAAAACGGAATCTTTTTGTTCTATATTCCTAGTGTTAAAATAGAAGAAATTGAAAAATATAATGATGACTACAAGCCGTTCAGTGTGAATTTCGAACATATACTATACTTCACAAAAGAATTTATTGAAAATGAATTGAGTAGATACTTTGATACCTCAATATCTGTTTATGAGTTTTCTATTGGGTCAGATACATCTACTTTAGGTTTTATTACGAAATCATACGAACAGAAAGAACTTTTTAATGAATTGCTTCAATGTGTTTCAAAAGAAAAAATAGAAGATGAAAAAAATAAGAGTAGCGAATTTTTATTTCAGGCCAGTGTTCTATCAGCTAAATTCGGTAAATATCAATTTGCAGAAAGCCTCTTAGAAAAAAGTTGTATTGTTTGCTCGGATCCTTCGAGAACAACTTTCTTCTTTGGTTTAGTTAGTTTTATGAAAGGAGAACTTTACAAAGCAAAGCAATATTTTTTGCAATCCTTTCAAGGAAAACCTATCGAAAACACATCTTTGAAGATTTTTTATGGTATAGAAAATGCATTATTGAAGTATAATGAAAATCTCATTAAGAATATAGGCGTGGGATATACAGTCAAGAGAAAAAGGAAATTAATGAAAATATTATTCGCCACATATTTTTTTCGGGACAAATAAAAAACGAGAAGGTATAAAAGCAATCTATGAATGATATCAAAGGGAAATATTGCCCGCTTGTCTCTGTCGTTATACCTTGTTATAACTATGGTAAGTTTATTGAGGAGGCTATTAATAGTGTTCTCGCATCAACTTACCAAAATGTCGAAATTATTGTTGTGGACGATGGTCCTACAGATCTTTTCACTATTAACTTACTAAAGAAATTACGGAAACCGAAAACGCGAGTGATTTTTCAGAAAAATCAAGGTTTAGCTCGTGCGAGAAATAATGGTATCGCCCAAGCAAGAGGGGAATATATTTTACCGCTTGATGCTGATGATTATATAGATCCAACCTATATAGAGAAAGCATTAATAATATTAGAGAAGAATCATCGTTTGAGTCTTGCTTATGGATATGTTCGTTTGTTTGGAGCTCAAGACTCTTTGTGGAAGACAGGAGAGTATAATATTGAAAAATTAAAGAAGGAAAATATCATTCCTTCCTGTAGTATGTTTCGGAAGAGTGCTTGGAAAAAGGTTGGCGGATATGAAAGTGATCGTTATCAATATGATGATTGGACTTTCTGGCTCAAGCTTGCAGCAGCCGGTTGTTATGGTAGGTTGATACCAGAAGTATTGTTTTATCATCGTAAACATTTTGATCAGGAAAGTATGACTGATAGTCTTCGAAGGAAACACGAAGAATACTATCAAAAAATAAAAGATAGACTTCCTCATCTTTTTCAGAAAAAAAGAAGAAACTTTTTGAAACATCTTCGGAAAGGAATTGCTATCGCTGCTCGTCGTTATGTTCCTAAACGAATTCTTCACATCTATTTTTCTTTTAAATTACTTCTAGATCCTTTAGAAGAGTGGTTTTTGTGTACTTTCATTAAAAAAGAATACAGAGATAGAGATTTGAATCTGAATTTTTTTAGGAAATCGGTGAGTAATAAAGAACGAATTATTATTTTTCTCCCTTGGCTTAGCCGTGGTGGTGCAGAAAAAGTAGTACTGGACTTGACGAAAGAACTTGACGAATATGATATTTTTATCATTACCACTGAACAGGATAACTATGATTATGTTATTGATGGAGAATTCAAAAAAATTACACCATTTATTTATCATTTATCAAGCTTTTTGAAAAGGAGAGAATATTCACGATTTGTTCTTAATATTATTAAACATTATAAAATTAATATACTTCTTATAAATCATTGTGCTTGGGCTTATGAAAATTTAGAGAATATAAAAAAAGAATGTGACTTCATAAGAACTTTTGACCTATTGCATAATACAGCCAATGAAGGCTACAAGAATCGTTCGAAAAAATATGAAAAATTTATCACGAAAACTATTGTTATAAGTAATGAAATAAAACAATGTCTTGTGCAAAATCTCGGATTCCGTTCTGATCGAGTAAAATGTATTCTGAATGGTATTGATTTGGATCAAACTTTTAATCTTGAGAAGATGGATAAATCTATTATTCAGAGAGAACTAGGGATTCCTGAGGATAAGATAACACTTTCATTTATTGGTAGGTTAAGTAGCGAAAAAAATCCTTTAAAATTTATAGAAATTATTAAAAAATTTAAAGATGACTCTCGATACTTTTTTCTTCTAGCTGGCGATGGTGAATTACGAGAAAATGTTTTGAGTGAAACTGAGAAATATTTTACCAAAAAAAATTTTTGTTATTTAGGTAATTATTCTCACCCTGAAAAAGTACTTGCAGTATCGCATCTTCTATTGAATACTTCTTCTATCGAAGGAATGCCACTCACTATTATTGAAGCATTCGCTATGTGTGTGCCTGTTATCGCACCAAATATAGGAGCAATAGGCGAAATTGTGAAAAATGATTATAATAGTTTTCTTTTAGAGAAGAATCCATCTCTGGATGCTTATGTAGAGAGCATTCGAAAAACGGAAAATGCTTCATTCTATGATATATTGAAATCTCATACGCGTGAATCAATAGAGAAAGAATTTGCCGTAAAGAGAATGGCTAAACAATACAGAGAAGTTTTTAAAGAAATATAGTTCTATAGATTTATGTTAAAGAAACAGAAAAAAGTTTTGGTGCTTGGCGCGGATGGTTTTATCGGGAGTCATCTTACTGAAGCTTTGGTGCAGAAAGGTTTTTCTATTCGCGTTTTTGATCTTTTTAAAGATGGAAAATCAAAAAATCTGGAACATCTGAAGGAAAAAATAGAATTTTTTTCAGGGAACTTCCTCAATCAGGCTGATATAAGTCAGGCTATAGAGGGTTGTATGTATGTGTTTCATTTTATTTCTCTTACCACCCCAGCATCTTCGATGAATGATCCTCTTATCGATATTGATGGCAACATCAAAGGATCAGTAAATTTATTGCAACGCTGCGTGGAAGCTAAAGTGAAAAGAGTTATATTTGCTTCTTCCGGAGGGTCTATTTATGGTAATCAGGACGAAGCCTCATTTTCAGAAAATGATCCCGTCTTTCCGATTTCTCCTTATGCTATTTCTAAACTTGCTATCGAGAGATATTTAGAATATTTTCGCATTGAATATGGTCTTGATTATCTTTCCCTTCGCTATGCAAATCCTTATGGTCCAGGGCAGAACATTGTAGGGAGTCAGGGAATTGTTCCTATTTTCCTTAACTTGATTAAGCAAGACAACCCATTGTCTATTTTTGGAGACGGAGATAACGTACGTGACTATATTTATATTGACGATTTAGCTGATGCTACTGTAGCTATATTTAACAAAGAAACATCTCAGAGAGTCTTTAATATTGGAAGTAACAAAGGAGTGAGTATAAACGAGCTAGTCACTCTTATGAAAAAGGTAACTGTTAAAAATATCATTACCAAAATGGTTCCATCTAGAGGTATCGATGTGCGACGAATCGTGCTTAATACGAAAAAAATTGAAAAAGAAATTGGTATCATCAGTAAAGTGTCTCTCGAAGAGGGAATTGCGAAAACATGGAGATGGATACAACAGTTATAATTTATAAAGAATTCTTGAAATATGTCTAGAATAAAAAAAATTATTGAATCTGTTTATTTTCCTTTTGCGCTCGCTTTTCTTTTGGTTTTTCCAAGTATTATTTGGATTTTCTTGGATAATCACGTATGGCCATGGGATCAAGCGTGGTATGGACAAGTGTCAGTTGATTTGTATTATCAGGCTACGCACTCTTTCTCTGGATGGTGGCGCTTGATGATTACCGCATTCGGAATGAAGGCCCCTGCGATAGCGTGGTTTGGGCAGTTATTTATCCCCTTAGAAACTATTTTTGGTTCAATAGATAGATCGCTGCTTATGTTCATTGTGATTGTGCAGCTTTTATCTTTGGCTTTTTTGTATAAATTAATTCTACTACTTACGAGGGGAGATAAGGTTATAGCGCTACTTGGATGTATAGGCATGGCTTCAGCGCCTTTATTTACTGGGATGGGAAATCAATATTTCGTGGAGTCTTTGCAATTGTTTGCTGTTATAGCTTTCATATATATTTTCGTCGTTATGAAAATGTGGAATATATATGATGTTGTTCTTGCTCTATTATTTATTACCTCATTTGCGATGGCAGTGAAGATAACCTCTCCACTTTATATCTTTTTGCTTTCTTTGGTAATGTTGCCTCGATTACGAGAATTATTACCTCTTTCCATGATTACAACGAAGGAGTATTTTAAGAATAAGATGAACATCATATTGTACGTCTTAGTATTTATTCTTTTGTTTTTTACCGTTAGTTGGTATGTTGCAAATTGGATGAGTATCTACTCGTTCATGCAGTTGGCCTCATCTGGATCCGCCGCAGAATTGTATGGATCGAGGGCGCCATTTTTTGATAAGATGATGCTATGGTTGTCATTCTCTCAGAAAAGTTTCTTCTTTCCTGTCGTTGGATACTTTGTTGGATTGCTTGCTGGTCTATATTGTATTAAAATATTTTTTCTTGGAAAGAAATTGCAGATCAAGGAATCTCTTTTTGGACTTCCATTTATTTCGGTCGCTTCTTTGGTGATGATACTGATATTTTTTTCTTTTCAGATTAACGAGGAGACACGTTATTTATTACCAGCTCTCCCGTACTTTATTATTCTATTGTGTTGGTTCATATATAAAATAAATAGTAATATCGTAAAATACGCGACTCTGTCTGTGTTTTTTATGCAGTTTATTGTAATTCAAGGTATGTCACTTGGATTGATAGAAAAGGGTGCAAATCAGATCAGTGTCTGGGTAAATACGCCTTATACAAATTCTGATCAGAAAAATAATATAAGGAGTATTATTCAAAATACTTGTACGTTAGAAAGCGCCAATAAGACCAGTATACTTGGTGTTGAGTTTCCTTATATGAATGCGAATTCTCTCTCGTATTATGTCAGCCAAGAAAAAATACGAACAGATTTCACTTGTTACTATACATCATTGGGTTATGCAGAGAGTGATATCGATAAGGCTATGAAGCGATTATATAGCATAAACCCACCGTACTTTATAGGTGTTACTACAGATAAACTTCCTACGAAGGATGCTTTCAACGCCGTATCATTTTCAGCATTTGAAGCGATTGAAGAAGATAAGAATTTTTCCGAGTTGAATATTCAGAATATTGGATCGATGCGAATATTCAAGAATTCCATTATTAAATGATGCAGAATTTATGATTTTGCAAGGGCTATAACCCCAATGATGATAAGAAAGATACCGATGAACTGTATTGGTGATATTCTTTCTCCAAAGAGGAAATAAGAGGCAATTATTGCAAGGACAAAATTCAGACTTGTTATCGGATAAGCGATACTTAGTTTCATTTTAGAGAGTACAAGAAGCCAAAGTAAGAAACTGATACCGTAAAAAACAAGTCCAGAAAGAAGAAAGGGATTTTTTAGAGTACTTACAATGAGGGAGAGAATGTTCGAGAGGGAAAAGTTGATACCTCCAAGTATCAACATACCCTGTTTGAAGAGGAGCTGGCTAAGTACGGTGGTAATGATGGCGATACCAAGGAGAATATAACTTTGCATTATTTTTTCTTCAAGATGATATATTCAAGCATTCCGAGCCTTCTGATAAGAGGAATGTGATAAAAAAATCCATTAATAGATTCAGAAAAATACGGTATAAAAGCAGGGAAGATGAGACGCCAATCCCTTTCTATCGTTTCGATGTCGTACGTATTAAGAATTTTTTTGAATTTGTAGAAAGGAATGCGATAGTGTGGACCTTCGGGCATTTTCATATGCAATTTTTCGAGAAGCATCAGAATCGGTTCCCAGAGAGGATTAGCGTACGTGAAAATAATGCGAGTATCCTTACTACAAATTTTGCTGAGAGCTTCTACTGTTGATGGGATATCTTCTAAATGTTCTATGACATCGGCTAAGAAGATATAATCGAGAGGTGTATTTAGTTGAAACGCCTCTATAGTAATAGCTTCGAATATGATTTCTGGATGTTTTTCTCTAGCGATGTCGATCATTTTAGGGCTGATATCAATACCAAAAGCTTTCCTTGTTTCAAGTAAAGAAATCAAGTCGCCAGTTCCGCAACCTATCTCAAGCACATTCTTGTCTTTCGGAATAAGTTCTTTGTAGAGCTTTTTGAGATTTCTGTAATAATACCAATTCTTTTCTTTGAAATAATCGTATTGAGGAGCTATTTCATCGAAGTGTTTTTCAACAGGTGTTTGCATATTCTTTTCAAATGAATTTAATTTTCTTAGCGGCAAAAAGACACATTTTAAGAAGGATAACGCCATGGCGGAAGCGACTGATATTTGTTTCGCCGTAAGAACGTTCTTTGTAACGAATAGGAAGCTCTATGATTTTTAAATTGAGCTTAGAAGCACCAAAGATAAGGTCAAAGTCACCGAATGGATCGAAATCTCCGAAGAATGAGCGTCCTCGTTTAAGCATTTCATAATCTTTTTTGAAGATAACTTTTGTACCACAGAGCGTGTCTTTGAATCGTTGATCGAGAAGCCAGGTAAACATTAAGCTGAAGAACTTATTCCCGAGAAGATTGAGGAATCTCATAGCTTTCTTGTCCATATTATAAACCAAACGACTGCCGTTGACGAATTCACCACGCTCTGAAGCGATCGCATCATAAAATTTTGGTAAGTCTTCGGGCGGTACAGTTAAGTCAGCGTCGAGAATCATGAGAATATCTCCAGTGGCTATCTCAAATCCTTTTCGTACAGCATCACCTTTACCCTTGCCACCTTGACGATCAATCTTGATATCAATAGTACCTTTATATTTTTCATGCATCTCTTGAATTTTCCCCCATGTATCATCGGTTGAATTTCCTTCGATAAAGATGATTTCAGTATGCTTCCCCATCGCAGGTGTACGAAGAATAGCATTTTCAATATTTCCACTTTCATTACGAGCAGGAATAATAACAGAAACAGAATATTTTTTTTCGTATACTTCTTTCGTTACTTCTGATAATGGTTTAGCAATTATATAATTATTAATACAAAGACCTTTGAAGAAGGGGAGATGAGCTATGTATTTATTTAATACGGTTGAAATAAGAGGAATATATTTAGGAAAGAGAAGACGCTTTCCACTTTTGAAAGTATCAAAACCAGAAAGATAGAGAAGATTGGTGATATCATTCTCGGAAAGCCAATTTTGTGTTGGTTGTTTCATCCTCATACCAAGTGTTTCTCCTGTGTTGAGAATTGGCTGCCAAAGAAAATTGTAATATGTCACAATAACTTTCGTATGAGGATGGCTGATTTTTCGTATTTCTGTAAATGTAGCTTCTATATCTTCGAGATATCCAATTATGTTATTCAAGATGATGTAATCGAATGTCCTATCAAAAGAGAGATTCTCCGCTTCCATAAGACGATAATCGATATTTGGATATTTCTTTTTTGAAATACCTATCATTTCGGAACTAAAATCAATGCCGATTTTATCGCTATTCTTCAGTCGAGCAAGGAAATCACCTGTGCCTGAACCTATATCCAAAATACTCGCATCTTCTGGAATGAGAAAACGAGAAAAATCATAAAGATCTTTCCAATAATATGAGTTTTTTCGTTTCCAGAAGTCACGCTTTGCTGCGACATTGTCGAAATAGTTAATAGCTTTTTCTCGAATCATAGAGAGGAGGATTTAATTTATATTATTCGCTAAGAACCATTGGTAGGTACTTTTTATTCCATCTTTCAAATCAGTTTTGTGTTTCCACCCGAGATTGTGTAACTTGGATACGTCGAGCAATTTTCTTGGTGTGCCGTCTGGCTTTGTTGTGTCATTTACGATTTCACCCTGAAATCCTACAATTTTCTTGATAATTTCCGCCAGTTCTCGGATAGCCACATCTTCTCCAGTTCCGATGTTCACTATCTCATCTCCTACATAATTCTGCATCAGATGCACGCAGGCATCTGCGAGGTCATCTACATACAGAAACTCTCTCATGGGTGATCCTGTACCCCACATCACTACTTCTTTCTCATTATGTATCTTTGCATCATGGAATTTCCTGAGGAGGGCAGGGAGGACGTGAGATGAAGTGAGGTTGAAATTGTCATTTGGTCCGTAGAGATTTGTTGGCATCACAGAAATGAATTTTGTGCCGTATTGTTTGTTGTATGATTGGCACATCTTAATCCCAGCAATCTTGGCAATAGCATAGGCTTCATTGGTCTTCTCCAGTGGTCCAGTCAGGAGATATTCTTCTTTGATAGGCTGTGTACAATCACGAGGATAGATGCAAGAGCTTCCGAGGAAAAGAAGTTTCTTTACATTGTTTTTGTATGCATTATGGATGATATTGTTCTGAATCTGTAGGTTCTGATAGATGAAATCAGCAGGGTAGTCTTCATTGGCTTTGATGCCACCAACTTTCGCTCCTGCGAGGAATACATACTCTGGTTTTTCTTGAGAGAAAAAATCAGCAACCTGTTTCGTATCGAGCAAGTCCAATTCTTCGCGTGTTCGTACGATGATATCAGTATACCCTTTCGATTCGAGGTTTCGTACGATGGCGCTCCCTACGAGACCACGATGTCCAGCAACATATATTTTTGCATTCTTTTCCATAAGAGAGTCTTAGATCTTGATATTTTCTTCATCCAAATCAGCCTGCATCATAATTTTGACCAATTGTTTGAATTTCGTCTTCGGTGTCCATTTGAGCATCTTTTTTGCTTTCCGAGCATCACCGAGAAGAAGGTCAACTTCGGCAGGTCTGAAATATCTTTCATCAATTTTGATAATTGCTTTCTTTGTCTTTCTGTCGATACCTACTTCTTTGAGTCCTTTTCCTTTCCATTGTAAATCGATATTGAGGAACTTACAGCATTCTTCAACGAATTCACGGACGCTATGAGTCTCACCTGTTGCAAGCACAAAATCATTTGGCTTTTCTTGCTGGAGCATCAGCCACATACCTTCAACATAGTCTTTGGCATAACCCCAATCTCTTTTGCTATCGAGGTTTCCGAGATACAGACAATCATCTTTACCAGATAAGATACGAGCAAGACCCCTTGTTATTTTTTTCGTTACGAAAGTTTCTCCTCGACGAGGGGATTCATGGTTGAAGAGAATACCATTGCATGCAAACATATTGTAACTCTCACGGTAGTTTACAGTGATCCAGTAAGAGTATAACTTTGCTACAGCGTAAGGGGAGCGTGGGTAGAACGGAGTATTTTCGTTTTGTATCTTCTCTTGTATTTTTCCATAGAGTTCACTGCTCGAAGCCTGATAGAATTTTGTTTTGAGCCCAGACTCTTTGATAGCATCGAGGATTCGGAGTGTTCCGAGACCAACGACATCTCCTGTGTATTCAGGAACATCAAAACTAACACGGACATGGCTTTGTGCGGCAAGGTTGTAGATTTCATCTGGTTGTATCTTCTCTATGAGACGGTTGATATTGCTACTGTCTGACAGATCGCCATAATGAAGGAATAGTTTTACATTATTGACATGTGGATCTTGGTAGAGGTGTTCGATGCGACCAGTATTGAATGAGCTTGATCTTCTGATTATGCCATGTACTTCATAGCCTTTCTCGAGTAGTAATTCAGCTAGATATGATCCATCTTGACCTGTGATGCCTGTAATGAGTGCCTTTTTCATATCTGTGATTATCTTCATTATGTATTATTCCTAGATAAAAAATGGTATTATAGGTAAGGTGAATCCAGAAACGAGATTCAATTCTAAATTGAAGAATACCATAATAATAGTAATCATACAAGAATGAATAGTGACACAGACCCTAAATTAAGTGTTATTATCCCTTGTTATAATCTTGGTCAATATGTGAATCAGGCTGTTCAATCTGTGCTGAATCAGAGCTTTCGAGATTTTGAAATAATTATTGTTGATGATGGATCTCAAGATTTCGAAACGATAACAGTACTTGATAAGATAAGTCATCCGAAGATTCATCTTTTGAGGACGAAGAATCAGGGTTTGGTAACAGCACGAAACACTGGCATCTCTAAGGCAAAAGGTGTCTATATTTGTTGTTTAGATGCTGACGATTATATCGAAAATACTTATCTGGAAAAATCTGCTTTTATTCTCGATCGAGATAAAGAAGAGAAAATTGGGTTTGTAACATCTTGGGCACAACTTTTTGAGGGTGAAAATAGGATATGGAAAACATCTGAGTATGATCCTGTCGGACTCGCGATGAATAACATAGTATCAGTAGCTTCAGTTTTTCGGAAAAAAGCTTGGGAAGAAGTGGGAGGATACAATATAAATATGAAAGAAGGTTATGAAGATTGGAATTTCTGGATTTCTATCGTTGCATATGGATATAAATGGGAAGTTATACAGGAACCGTTGTTTTTCTATCGTGTACGGAATAATTCAATGATAACTAAATCTCGACTAAAACACGCAAATTTATATGGTCAATTGATGAAGAATAATAGAAAATTTTTCCATCAGCATATAGCTGAGATTCTTGGATTAATTGAGAAAAAAAGAACAAAAAAGAAAAGCACAAAGTATTTTGATTTATTTGTGTACGGTTTTCGAGATCTGCGAAGTAACGGTCTTAAATCTTTTTTCTTCCGAACATTAAACTATCTTAAAAATAGGAAAAGTATAAGTGACACCAAACTTTCTATAGAGAATTGGTATAATAGGAAAAAACGAGAGAATTCAAGACAGTCTTATGTTAAATGCCTAGATTATGATCCAAAACAAGTTACGATTGTCTACATTGTTCCTGGAACGAATATCTCTGGGGGTGTTGCTGTTGTGCTTCAACATGCTAATCGTTTGATAGAGCGAGGATATGATGTAAAAATATTATCCCAAGATAGAAAATCATCCTTAGATTGGTTTCCTAACCAAAAAGCGCTTATCATTCCTTTTTGTGAAGAATTCTTGTTTTTATTGGGTGAGATCGATATCTTGGTGGCCACTAGCTGGACAACCGCACCATTTTTAGAAACACTCTCTGCTAAAAGGAAAATCTATTTCGTGCAGTCCGATGAAAGGCGATTCTCACCCGAAGATATTCATAGCGTCGAAATTATTGATGAAACATATCGAATAGACTGTGAATATATGACAGAGGCAAAGTGGATACAGGGATGGTTGGAAAAAGAGTATAGTCATAATGCATATTATGTCCCAAATGGATTGGATACAGAAATGTTTCATAAAACAGAACCTCTCCAGCCGAAAGGCAAGAAACCGAGAGTTCTTATTGAAGGATCAATCAATGTTCTATTTAAGGGGATGGATGATGCATATAGCGCGATTAAAGATCTTGATGTTGAAATATGGATTGTGAGTAATAATGGTACTCCGAAACCAGGATGGCGATATGATAAGTTTTTTGAGAATGTATCTATCAATGAGATGAAAAATATATATTCTTCTTGTGACATTTTTTTGAAGATGAGCCGTATTGAGGGGTTTTTTGGTCCACCGATGGAGGCAATGGCTTGCGGTTGTGCGGTTGTGGTTGGTAAAGTGACTGGCTATGATGAATATATCGTAGATGGTTATAATGCCCTCGTTGTAGAACAGAGTGATGTAGAAGGAGCCAAAAAAGCAGTTGAGAGGTTGATGAATGATGATAATCTTCGAAAGAGGTTCATTGAAAACGCCCACCAAACTGCGAAAGAATGGAATTGGAATCATTCGATAGACCTCCTCGAAAAAGTTATTTCAGGCGATAACCCCGAAAAATATTATTCTGATGATTCT
>Ga0100389_1003044_pt1 | contig 13225 bp, 10 predicted proteins | sample CryGeymeta201513_FD_81537 | JGI IMG/M metagenome (GOLD analysis project Ga0100389, IMG submission 81537) | Groundwater microbial communities from Crystal Geyser aquifers in Utah, USA - Crystal Geyser metaG 2015-13 | ecosystem: Environmental > Aquatic > Deep subsurface > Groundwater | place: USA... | reverse complement strand
GCTAATATAAGCCTTTTATAAATACCAACAACAATAAGTTATTAACATTCTATTGTTTATAACTTTATTAAATTTGATTTCTTTGATTGATATGAATTGTAGAGTTTTTAGAGATGCCCTATATATTATAAGTCTTATGATTATAGGTCAGTTTAAAAGCACGCAATATTCAGCGAAATCTATTATAACAATCATAATCGATAGCTTAAATAGCAAAACCAATTAGTTTGCATTGCTTAAAACATTTGTATGGTAAACATTTAAATAAATATAAACCAAGCTTATATTCTATACATTAATTAATTTGGTTATTAAAATTCAAAAATAGCTGAAATAATTGACTATGTATTAGAAAATTGTTTAAAATAAAGTAAATCACTTTAAGATAATTTGTAAAATAATTCATACTTTTGTAAAAAAGCAACATACCATAAAGCTTTCACCTATACAACTATATGAGATGTAATAAGGAAGGTTTGTTGCGAGTTTAAGAGTGTTAAATATGTTGATTAGTATTATGATTCAAAATTAAGAAAATGAAAGGAAAAGATTTAAAACCGCATATTGGAATTTTTGGACGTAGAAATTTCGGCAAAAGTTCATTTATCAATGCTATTACAAAGCTTGATGTCGCTATTGTTTCAGAAATTGCAGGAACAACTACTGACCCCGTTAAAAAATCAATAGAAATTTTTGGCATTGGACCTGCAATTATTATTGATACCGCTGGCATTGACGATAGCGGAGAACTTGGTGAAAAAAGAATTGCAAAAACTATTGAAATTATAAAACAAATAGACTGTGCCATATTGCTCATTGCAAATAATATTTTTGGCGAATATGAAGAAATGCTTATTCAAAAATTCAATAAAAATAAAATTGCATTTCTAATTGTAAATAATAAAAGCGATATTGAACCACTATTAAACTCAACTATCAATAGAATTAATCAATATACCAATGCTTCAATTACTGAATTTAGCGCAAAAACAAATTTTAATATTGAAGGAGTTGTTGAGTCAATTAAAAATACAATTCCTGAAACAGCCTATCAAAATCCATCATTATTAAAAGGAATAATATCACGTGGAGATATTGTAATGCTTATTACTCCAGTTGATTCTGAAGCTCCTGATGGAAGAATGATTTTGCCACAAGTTATGGCTATTCGTGATGTATTGGATAATGATGCCATAAATATTGTAGTAAAAGAAACCGAAGCAGAATTGTTTTTACAAACAACAGGAATTAAACCCAAATTGATAATAACCGACAGTCAGGCTTTTAAATTCGTAAATAAAATTATACCTGCTGATATTCCATTAACAGGGTTTAGTGTTGCTTATGCTAATATGCGAGGACCTTTTGATGAATATGTAAAAGGCACCAAAAAAATTGCGGAATTAAAAGATGGAGACAAAATATTAATTCTTGAATCCTGCACCCATCAAGTAAGTTGTGAAGATATTGGCAGGTTTAAAATTCCACGCTGGTTAAAAGAATTCACTAAAAAACAATTGGAGATTGATGTAGTGGCTGGTTTAAATGAAATTAAAAATCCTATAACAGATTACGCTTTAGTTATTCAATGTGGCGGTTGCATGATTACCCGTAAACAAGTTTTTAGTCGTTTGTTTGATGCAATAAATGCAGGTGTTCCTGTTACTAACTATGGCTTAACCATTGCATTTATTAATGGGATTTTTAACAGAGCTATTGCTCCTTTTATTAAATAAAGAAAGTATGATAACTGTTGATGAATTATTATGCAAAGAGACTTTATCTAAGCAGGATATTATTCGCTTACTTTTGCTTACTGATAAAAGCGAACATAACATTCTGATTAAAAAAGCATACTCAATAAAAGAAAGTACCATTGGAAAAAAAGTATATTTACGAGGATTAATAGAGTTTTCCAATCATTGTAAAAAAAACTGTTTTTATTGTGGCATTAGAAGTGGAAATGATAAATTTACAAGATATTCCCTTACTGATGAAGAAATTTTGCAAGTTATCGAATTGGCAATAAAAAACCAATTAATAGGAGTTGTCCTGCAGTCGGGAGAACAAAACAATACGGTTTTTACTAAAAGAATTACGAAGCTAATAACTAAGATAAAAAAAATAACAAACGCTGAATTTCGCATTACACTTTCGCTTGGAGAACAATCATTAGAAACATATCAAGAATGGTTTGAAGCTGGAGCCCAGCGATATTTGCTTAGAATAGAATCTTCTGACGAAGAACTTTATAAAAAAATTCACCCTAATAATGAATTGCACAATTATAAAACGCGACTGCAATGTCTTGAAAACATCAAACAAGCGGGTTATCAAGTAGGCACGGGTGTAATGATAGGATTGCCATTTCAAACCATAGAAAATCTTGCAGACGACTTATTGTTTATAAAACAAATGAATACTGATATGGTTGGCATGGGACCTTATATTGAACACGCTGACACCCCACTATACCGTTATAAAAACACTTTGTTGCCTCTCATTGAACGATTTAATTTATCCCTTCGCATGATTGCAGTTTTAAGAATTATGATGCCTAATATTAACATTGCGTCTACTACTGCACTTCAAACTATTGTTCCTATGGGAAGAGAAAGAGGATTGAAAGCAGGAGCAAATGTTCTTATGCCAAATATTACACCAGGAAAATATCGCAGTAATTATCTGCTATATGAAAATAAACCCTGTATTGACGAAGAAGCTGATGATTGCATAGACTGCCTTGCAAAAAAAGTTAAAATGATTGGCGAAGAAATTATCTATAATGATTTCGGCGATTCTATACATTTTACAAAAAGAAAAAATAAGAATTCCATCGGCATAAATCCAAAAGAGCATTCAAATTTATAATTTATTCTCTCTTATCAATAGAAAAACATTATGATGAATAAAAAAACCGAATGATAGAGCAATAAATGTATAAATAAAAAACGAATTGTATATTTGGAGTAAATTTACTATTATTACTGTGATTTAGTATAAGAAAACAAACAGCAAAGTAGTTATATATTAACTTGCAAGAAATGAATAAACAAAAAGGCTTACTTAATGAATGAAGTGAGCCTTTTAATAATATAATACATTACAAAGAAAATAAATATAGTATAAGGAATTTGAAAACAGTATCTTAATAACTATTTTAATTCAGCCAATGCTTTTTTCATTCGATGTATTGCTTCTACAAGCAAATCGTTAGAGGTAGCATAAGATATTCTAATGTAATTAGGAGCTCCAAATGCAGAACCAGGAACAGTTGCCACTTGAACAGATTTTAGCAAGTACATGCAAAAATCATTATCAGTATTAATCTTAGTTTTTCCATCTGACTTGCCAATATAATATGAAATTTCAGGATAAACATAAAAAGCGCCCTCTGGAGTATTAGTTTTTAAACCAGGTATTTCTTTTAGCAGGCTTAAAACAAGGTCTCTACGCTCCTTAAATATTTTAACCATCTTTTTAACAATAGCTAAATCGGCATTCATAGCCATAAGAGCAGCCTTTTGAGCAATAGAACTCGGAGCCGATGTAATTTGTCCTTGCAATTTATCACATGCTTTAGCAATAAATGTAGGTGCTGCTAAATAGCCTATTCGCCATCCTGTCATAGCAAATCCTTTTGAAACGCCATTGATGGTAATTACATTTTCTTTAATAAAATCGAACTGACCGATGCTTTGATGTCCATCTTTAAAATTAATATACTCATATATTTCATCGGCAATAATGTATATATTTTTATGCTTTGCAAATATTTCGGCTAATTTTCGCAACTCCTCTTTAGAATATACTGAGCCTGTTGGATTACAAGGCGAACTAAACAAAAAAACTTTTGTTTTCGGAGTAATAGCGGCTTCAACTTGTTCGGGGGTAACTTTAAAATCTGCATCAATTTTAGCATTTATATAAACTGGAACGCCTTCAGCTAACTTAATGATTTCAGAATAGGAAACCCAAAAAGGAGCGGGAAGCAACACTTCATCGCCAGGATTAACAAGGCTTAATACTGCATTGGCGATAGATTGTTTTGCCCCATTAGACACAACAATTTGTTCGGGTGTATAATCTAAATTATTATCTCTTTTTAACTTAGAACATATTGCTTTTCGCAAATCTAAATAGCCAGAAACAGGAGTGTAAAACGTAAAATTATTATCTATAGCAGTCTTTGCTGCATCTTTTACGATATCTGGAGTATTAAAATCTGGTTCTCCAAGACTTAAATCAACAACACTTTGCCCTTGCGATTTAAGTTCTCTACAAAGACCTGCCATTGCTAAAGTTGCCGATTCAGAAAGTTTGTTGATTCTGTCAGATAGAATGTTTTTCATTTTATAATAAAATTAATTGTTTAACGTTTGTTTTACTTTGTTATTCAACAAAATTAATAAAATATATGAGCAACTATCAAAATAAATTTAACAAATTTTCTAATAAATTCCGATATTTGCGATTAATTAATTTAAATATTGTCTGTTATTATTTATTTGTTCCACCAATATCTGTTTTTTATGAATGATTTATTAGAAATTTTAAAATATGTACTTCCTTCAGTAGTAGTTTTTTTTACATCATTCTTTGTTATGAAACTCTTTTTTGATAGCGAATACAAAAAAAAACAAGCAGAAGTTAAGCAATTATCAAGCAATATAACTACTCTAATCCGTTTACAAGCTTATGAACGTTTAGTGCTATTTTTAGAACGCATTTCCCCAAACAGCTTGTTAATAAGGGTTTATAATACAAATTTCTCAGCATCTCAGTTTCAAATGGCTCTTATAAAAACTGTTCGTGAAGAATTTGAACACAATCTTTCGCAACAAGTTTATGTTTCATCTCAAGCATGGGAGTTGGTTAAAAATGCGAAAGAAGAAATACTAAAACTTGTTAATACTTCTATGGGTGAGTTGAATGACAATGCCTCCTCTTCGGATTTATCAAAGAAAATATTTGAGAAATCCATATTAACAAGCAAGTTTCCAGTTACGGTTGCAACAGAACATCTAAAAACAGAAATTAGACAATTGTTTTAAAATAGGAAACTATCCATTTAGGATACACTTAAACGGTTCGAATCGAACTTTATAAGAACAAACAATAAAATTGTAAAAGCCCATAATGATGAACCACCATAGCTAAAGAATGGAAGCGGAATGCCAACTACAGGAAAGAGTCCAAGCGTCATTCCTATATTAATCATAAAATGAATGAAGAAAATAGAGACTACTCCATAGCCGTATATTCTACTTAACACGGAGCGTTGCCGTTCTGCAACTAACAATATTCTGTAAAAAAGAATAACAAATAGAATGATTACCACAGAGCTTCCCATAAAACCCCATTCTTCACCTATAGTTGAGAAAATAAAATCGGTACTTTGCTTTGGAACAAAGTCATATTTTGTTTGTGTGCCCTGTAGATATCCTTTACCCATAAAACCACCCGAACCGATTGCAATTTTCGATTGATTAACGTTGTATCCTGCTCCCTTTAAGTCGGTTTGCTTTCCTATCAATACATCAATTCGTTGTTTTTGGTGTGGATGAAGCACATGGTCATACAAATAATCTACGCTATATACAAACCCTACCGATAATACGATTATTGTAACTAATGCGATTAAATCTTTTTTATGTTTTCTCATCAAATAAAATAAAATTGCTCCAATCCCTATAAGAACCGATATGATTATCAATTTATCAAATAATAATGGCAAGAAAAACAGCACAGATAAAAGTAAACCAAAGATTAATACGTTACCTGAAAGACCTTCTCTATATAAAACAAAAATAAATGCTAAAAAAACAATTGCAGAACCAGTATCATTCTGAAGTAGCACAAACAAAACAGGCACAAATATTAATGCAAATGCAGACATTTTTGTTTTAATATCTTGCATACGAATGTTTATAGCACTAAGATACTTTGCCAATACCAATGCGGTAGTAAATTTAACAAACTCTGATGGTTGTAATGCCAAATCACCAATTCGGAACCACGATTTAGAACCAGCCACTTCCCTACCAAATAATAAGACTATAATTAATATCAATAGCGAAAAACCATAAATAGGATAAGCGAATGCAGTAAAAAACTTTTGGTCAATTACAAGAATTGCAACAGCTATTAACAATGCAGTTCCAATCCATATTAGTTGTTTGCCATAAGCCTGGCTCATATCTATAATGCTTTTGTGATTTTCATTATATACAGCGGCATAAATATTTAGCCAACCCATCAATACAAAAGCAAAGTACAGACTCACTAAAATCCAATCGGTATTGTGAAGTATATTTTTACGATTTATCATTTCTTTTTCTTAATCACATTCATAAAGTTTGCATTAATCATAGAAGCTTCCACATCTAAGCGTTTTACTTTTCTAAACAAGTATTTTTCTATCATTAAACTTGCAATTGGAGCGGCATAAGTAGCTCCATATCCAGCATTTTCAATAATTACCGATACTGCAATTTTGGGATTATCTTTTGGAGCAAATGCAATAAAAACAGAGTGATTCTCTCCATGAGGATTTTGAGCAGTACCAGTTTTACCGCAAACTTCAACCCCTTCTAATTGAGCAATTCTACCTGTTCCCATTTCAACACATTGAAACATTGCTTCTACAATCGTTGCAAAATAAGTGTTATCAACTGCTGTATAGTTTTTATTTGCATATTTAGTTAATACATAATTTTTTTTATCAACCGCTTTAACAATATGAGGTGTATAATAATAACCTTTGTTTGCTATGGTAGCTGCTAAGTTTGCGAGCTGCAATGGGGTGATGCCAATTTCTCCCTGTCCTATGGCTAAAGAAATGATATTATATGCACTCCACCTGTTAACACCAAAAAATTTATCATAATATTCAGCAGAAGGAATGTTACCATTGAGTTCATTGGGTAAATCGTTATTAAATTTTTTATTAAAACCAAAACTCATTACTGCTTTTCTCCAATTAACATAACTATCTCTGGTATTGACAAAGTCTTTATCGTTCATAATAGTTCTAAAAACATTACAAAAATAGGTATTACAAGAAATAGCAATGGCATGAATAAGATCATTCGGGGATGAATGAATATGGCAGCCTACCGATTTTCCGCCACCTAAGCTAAAACCGCCTCCACAACCATAACGTGTTTCTGGTGTTAGAACTCCTTCTTGTAAACCAATAAGTCCATTGACCAATTTAAATACTGAACCTGGAGGATATTGTGCCATCAAAGCCCTATCAAATAGCGGTTTTAAATCATCAACTAACAGCTTTGCATAATTTTCAGAACGAATTCTTCCCACTAATAAGTTTGGGTCATAAGTTGGACTTGATACCAAAGCAAGAATTTCTCCTGTAGATGGTTCAATAGCTACAATACTGCCAATTTTATTGGTCATTAATTTTTCGCCATAACTTTGCAAATCTGCATCTAGCGTTGTATAAAGATTTTTACCTGGTTCTGCTAAAGTATCATATTTCCCATTTTGAAAACTCCCTTTTTCTCTATTGAAAACGTCATACATTTTTATTTTAACGCCTTTCACTCCGCGTAAAACCTCTTCATACGATTTTTCAATTCCACTGATACCAATGTAATCACCAGATTTATAATAAGAATTTTTTAAAGTAGTTTCAGGGCTTACTTCGCCAATATATCCTAAAGTATGCGCAGCAATTGGCGAAGGATATTTTCGTACCGTTCTTGCTTGAACATAAAAACCAGAAAACTTATACAATTTTTCTTGAAGAAAGCCATACGTTTCTACAGTAAGTTGTTTCTCAAAAAAGGAAGGTCTATAAATTGAATATTGACGGGCTTTATCAATCCTCGATTTAAAAGTAGAATCGTTAATCCCAATTAATTTACATAAATCAGCGGTATCCATTGATTTAACCAATTTTGGAACTACCATCAAGTCGTAAACTGCTTCGTTATAAACCAATAATTTTCCATTGCGATCATATATCAATCCTCTTGCAGGATACTCAGTGATATAGCGAAAAACATTATTATTGGCTGATAGTTTAAACGATTGGTCAATCAATTGAATGTAGAACAACCTTGAAATATAGATAAAACCAACTAAAGCAAAAATTGCAAAAATGATATATTTTCTATTAGAAAAAGCTGTTTTCATTATTATAGTGTAAATGCAATTATTTGGGGGTGTTGTGCAAAATTAATATTTAGTTTTATTTTGTTAGTATATTTTATTGTAAACAAAGAATTTGTTTAGAGTATTCCATCATATTTAAACACATAGCATTGTATAATAGTGTTTTATTAGTTTTAATGAAATATTTATTTTTATTTATTAATTTTGCATGAGTTGTTTTATTAAAGAATTTCTTCGTCTAATATGGAAGATGCCACAATTATCAAGGAGTTAAGAGCATTAGTTAGTTTACTGGATGAACCAGATGAAGGTTTTCTTGAACAAATACAAGAAAAAATATTTACTTATGGCACTCAAGCGGTTCCTTTTCTTGAAAATGCTTGGGAAAACTCTTTTAATAGTATCCTACAATCGAGGATAGAGAATATTATTCACAAAATTCAATTTGACAATATTTACGTAGAGTTAAATAATTGGTATCATTTTGGAGCAAAGAACTTATTTTTGGGGCATTTCTTATTATCGAAATATCAATATCCAGAAATAGATGAAACTATAATAATAAAACAAATAGATGCTATTGCTAAGAATGTGTGGCTCGAATTAAATGATAATCTTACTTTTTTTGAAAAAATAAAGGTAATTAATCATATTCTATTTGAAGTTCATGGTTTTGGAGGCAATCTATTAAACTTTCATTCTCCTCAAAGCTCCTATATTAACACATTGCTTGAAACCAAGAAAGGAAATTCCTTATCTTTAGGAATGCTATACATAATAATAGCTCAAAAAAACAATTTGCCTGTTTTTGGGGTTAACCTACCCGAACATTTTATTTTAGCTTATACCAATCAGCTTCTTGAAGATAATATTTCTTTTGTTAGCGAAAAAGAAGTGCTTTTTTATATTAACCCTTTCAATAAAGGAGCTGTCTTTTCTAAAAAAGAAATAGATTCTTTTGTTAAACAACTTAAACTAAAACCTGATAAATCCTATTACTATCCAACTGAAAACGAAGGAATCATTAAAAGAATGATATATAACCTTATTTATTCATATAAAAAATCAAACGACACTAGCAAAGTAGAGGAGCTCGAAATATTACTAAATATTTTTATTAAATAAAAACACTAATGTCCGATTAAATTTCACATTTTAATAATGTCGTACCTACGGCACTTTGCTGATTTTCTTAATTGCTTATTCTACCATAATTATGCACCGATGGTGCTTTCTTCAGCCTCGTTAGAGGCGACATTATGGTAGAAATAAAGTTTAATTTTTCAAATAAAGCCCCGTAGTGGGCGACATTATGAAAAAGCATTGAAAATAGGCATAAGCCGTATCGTTTGAAATATTTTTATCGGACAATATTGAAATAAAAACTTATCAGATAAAATATTTTTTTAAAAATATAATAAACCGCCCTATTTTTAGTTATGTTATTAAAAATATTAGTTTCTTTGTACAATCAAAAATTATTAATGTGAAAAAAACATCATTTATTTTTGCAATCATTTCTATAACTTGTTTAATTACAGGTATTAAAACACAAGCACAAATTGGCGGAAATAGCACTTATAGCTTTCTTAATTTATCTAACTCTGCTCGTATAACTGCAATGGGTGGGCATGCATTTGCCATCCAAGACAATGATATTAATTTAGCATTGGTTAATCCTTCATTAATTAATGAAGCGATGAATAATCATCTTTCTTTCAGTTTTGTTGATTATTTTGCGGATATAAATTACGGATATGCCCTTTATTCTAAAACATTCAAAAAAGTAGGCAGTTTTACTGGAGGTGCACAATATCTTAATTATGGAAAGTTTGTACTTGCTGATGAAACTGGACAAAATTTAGGAAATTTCACTGCGGCTGATTATTGTATGAATATTGGTTGGGGTAAATCATTAGATTCAACATTTTCTATTGGTGCTAATCTGAAAGGAATTTATTCTAAGTTAGAAAAATACTCATCATCAGGTGTTGCAGTTGATGTAGCGGGAACTTACAATAATCCCAAAAATAATTTTACTGCCAGTCTTCTTTTTTCAAACATTGGCAGACAAATTAAACCATATACTGAAGGCAATTACGAACGATTACCTTTCGAAATACAAATAGGACTTTCAAAAAGATTAAAACATGTACCATTTCGCTTATCAGTAGTGGCTACTCATCTAGAAAAGTTTGATTTAACTTATGAAAGCTCTGTGGGAGTTACGCCAAGTGTTGACCCTTTAACCAATGAGCCCACTAGTCCTCAAAGAGTTTCGGACATAGCTGATAAAGTGATGCGACATTTTGTGTTTGGTGGAGAAATGTTGCTTTCTAAAAATTTAAATTTTCGCTTAGGTTACAATTATCAAAGAAGAAAAGAAATGAAAATAGAATCTAAAGGTTCTACTGTTGGCTTTTCTTGGGGATTTGGTTTAAGAATTTCATATTTCCAGTTTAGTTTTGCACGTTCTAAACAACATTTATCTAATTCTCCAAACACTTTAACAATAACAACAAACCTTTCAAATTTTATAAAGAAAGGAAAATAGCTTTAACAAGCATTTTAAATTGTTATTTTTAAACCATCGTAAGCTAATTTAATAAAATTAGGTAATTCTTTTTCTACCTCTTCATGAAATCCCATCATGTGGCTGATGTGTGTTAAATATCCTATTTCTGGTTTAAGCTCTTCTAAGATATTTACTGCTTGTTCTAAATTAAAATGTGAATAATGAGGGCGTTTCCTTAATGCATTAATAACAATTACCTTAGAACCTTTCATTTTTTCTTTTTCAGCTTCAGAAATATAGCTTGCATCAGTAATATAAGAAAAATCTCCTATTCGATAGCCAAACACTGGTAAGTGAAAATGCAAAACATCAATAGGAATAATTTCAATATCATTAATATTAAAAGGTTTTTTAGTGATTGTATGAAGGTTTATTTCAGGTACACCAGGATATTTATCTTTGGCAAAAGCATAAAAAAAATCATTTTTAATAAATTTCTGAACGCTTAATCGGGCATAAACATCAATGGGACGCTGCAAAATAAAATTAAACGCTCTAACATCATCCAATCCGCCAATATGGTCTTTGTGCCCATGCGTAATTATAATGGCATCAATCTTTTTTACGTTTTCGCGAAGCATTTGTTGCCTAAAATCTGGTCCAGTATCAATAATAAAGGTGTTTCCTTTTTCCTCTATCATAATAGAAGACCTTAAACGGTTATCTCTAATATCATTCGATTGACATACTTCACAATTACAAGCAATAATTGGTACTCCTTGCGATGTTCCGCTTCCTAATATAGTAATGTTCAAGGGTTCTAATTTTGATGTAAAAGTAGTGTTCTTCCTTAAAACTACAAAATATTTATTCTCAATAAAGCGTAAATAAATAAATCAAGGATTTTTGTGTAATCATTAAATTTTATGTAGGTTTGTTTTGCAATATTTTATTTAAAATGTATTTAAAAACTAATCCATGAAAACAAAGTTATTGGTAACATTGTTTGCTGCTATTTGCTCAAGCACACTGTATTCGCAATCGTTAAAAAACACACCCTCATTTATTAAAGATAGCATTGATGTTTATGTTGAACGTTCCTTAAAAACTTGGAAGATACCTGGCGTTGCAGTTTGTATTATTAAAGATGGGAAAGTTGCATTAATGAAAGGTTATGGTGTTAAAGAACTTAACAAACAAGATAAAGTGGATGAAAACACTTTATTTCTAATTGGTTCAAACACCAAGGCTTTCACAGGTACCGCAATGGCGATGCTTGAAAATGATAAAAAGTGTAATTTGAATGATAAGGTCATTAAATGGATACCGGGTTTTACAATGAAAGACCCTTGGGTTGCAAAACAACTTACACTTACTGATATTCTGTGTCATAGAATTGGAATGGAAACCTTTCAAGGAGATTTTATGTATTGGACGTCAGACTTAACAAGTGAAGAAGTTATTAAAAAATTCGGTTCACTCACCCCAATTTATGATTTTAGAACCAAGTGGGGATATACCAATGCTGGCTTTGCGATTGCAGGCGAATGTATCAAATATATAAGTGGCGATTCTTGGTCTGATTTTGTTAAGAAAAGCATATTAGAACCACTAGATATGAAAAATACCATTACCCTTACTTCTAAAATCAACAAACAACAAAATATTGCCTCTGCTCATACTATGGTATCAGATTCTGTTTTTGTAATTCCATTCCCAAATATCGACAATCTTGCACCAGCAGCAAGTATTTGTTCATCTGTAAAAGATATGAGCCATTGGATTCTTTGTCAATTGAACAATGGAAAATACGAAGACAAACAGGTTATTCCTAATGCAGTGATTAAAAAAACAAGATACCCCCAATCTATCGTTGGCAGAAAAAGAACTCCTTTCAATACTTCTCACTACGAACTTTATGCACTAGGTTGGGAATTATGCGATTACGAAGGAAAAGAAATTGTATCACATACTGGTGGCGTTAATGGATTTGTTACCTCCGTAACACTATTGCCAGAAATAAATCTTGGAATTGTTGTTTTAACCAACACCGATCAAAATGCTTTTTACGAAGCATTGAAGTGGGAAGTAATTGATGCATACCTTAATTTACCTTACCGCAATTATAGTCAGCTTTATTATTCTTATTTTAAAGGCAATATGGATGATGAAACAAACCAAGTAAAGGAATGGCGTGACTCAACAAAGATGAACATAAAGCCTCCTATTGATTTAGAAAACTATACTGGCAAATATTCCAATATTAGCTATGGAACAATAAGTATTGCAAAAGAGAAAACCAAACTAATAATGACTTTTGAACATCATTCTAAATTAAAAGCTACGCTCGAATATATTGGAAACAATCGTTTTTTAAGTACCTACAATGACCCTTGTTTTGGGATCAAGGTAATTCCTTTCAAAATTGAAAACAACAAAATCAAATCTTTCACCTTGCATGTTGCCGATTTTGTTGAATTTACCGAGTATGAATTTGTGAAGATACTATAAAACCTAAAAATGAAGAAAAGAAAATTATTACTTCTCTCTATTTTCTCAGGCATCATAATG
>Ga0100389_1003041_pt1 | contig 13235 bp, 10 predicted proteins | sample CryGeymeta201513_FD_81537 | JGI IMG/M metagenome (GOLD analysis project Ga0100389, IMG submission 81537) | Groundwater microbial communities from Crystal Geyser aquifers in Utah, USA - Crystal Geyser metaG 2015-13 | ecosystem: Environmental > Aquatic > Deep subsurface > Groundwater | place: USA... | reverse complement strand
GGTCATTGCGATCCCGAGCGTAGTCGAAGGAGTGGCAATCTATGATAGATTGCTTCGTCACTTTCTTCCTCGCAATGACAAGCGGATTGCTTCGCAGAGTTTATCCCGAGCATAGTCGAGGGGCTCGCAATGACGATAAACAATTCTTTTTATAATAGTTTTTTAATTGATAAATGTTTAATTGATAAATGTCTTGCTATTTCTTGAGTTCTTGTTTTAATGTTTGGTCGTGGCGTTTAAGCCATTTGCGCCAGAAGAAAATGATGATGAGGAGGATTGCTAGACCGATAAGGATTGGAATTATTGGAATTATCCAAAAAGTGGCAACAGCGGTAAATGGAAACTTGTCACCGGTGGGCGATTGCAAGCTCAAATCGGCTTTAGCGTAGTATCTGCCCCAAGACAGAGTTTTTGTTTCGCTAGTAAACTCCCGCTCGCTTTCAGGCAAAATATTCCCGCCTTCTTTGTTAAACTCCAAACTCTCTTCGGTAGCGCTCCAACCAGTAATTTTAATCTCTCCCGACGGTTTTAAATGAATATTGCCGGTATTCTTAATCTTAGTTTTGAGCGTTGCTGGCGGTTTAGCGTAGATTTTTTTACTTGGCTTAAACGATACAATTTCGCCACTGGTTTTAATATCGCCGGAAACAGTCATCAAAATTAGCGATCCGATTCTGGCATTAATCGCTACTTCGCTTTTGCCGGTTGGATCGGGCGCTTGACTGGTAACAAAAACCGCCCCATAGTGTCCGCCCGGCTCGGCATCGGCTGGAGCCTTTATTGTATATTTTATACTTTTTGTTTTCTTGCTCCCAAGCATAAAAGACTCTTCATCAAAGCTAACCCACTTGGAAAGAGCATAGGCATAATCATCGGGAGTCGCTTCGTAAAACTTTGGGGAAGCGCTGGTTGGGTCGTCGCTTGGTGCAAAATCACGCACGAGTGGGTAAAGTGTTTGAGTAGTACCGCTCGTGTCGGTAATATCAACTGTACCAGTAATTTCCTCTCCTGGTTTGACGGTTACTTCCCTAATAAGCGGCGTAATCGAAACCCCAAAACTATCTTGAGCTTTTGCAGTTGACCCAACTACTAATAGCCCAATGCAAATCATCATACTAGAAAATAACAAATATCTTCGATTTTTTAATTGTAATTTTGATTTTTGCATTTTGATTTTTGCATTTATTACTGCAACTAATAGGTTGCAGTAATATTGTATGTCACCGTCGTTGAATAGGCACTAGCCTCTGTAGTCGATGCAACATTGGCGATCATAGAAGCGGTAAAGGTAGTAACAGCCGATGGACCGGCAACGCTGGCAATGCTGGCGCCAGCAGTATTAAATGCAAACTGATCGGCGGTATCATAGTTAGCACTCGCCGCTCCACTTCCGCCGCTGGCTTCCGCTCCCACATTTGGCGTAGCGTTATCTTTTAAATTAATTCCAAACTGCTCGTTACTAGTTGAACTGGCGGCTTTTGTTCCTCCGATAGCAGAAATTGTGTCGGAATCGGCATTTGTTAAAGTGTTGCCAGCGATATAAGAAATCGTATATCCACTAGTACCGTTGGTTGCCGCCGTCATGGTGTGTGAGCAAGACCCAGTCGCTGATGTAGTTAAAACCCCTAATGAACAAGTGGTTGAGTCAACAGTAAAAGTCAAAGTCGGATTAACAGTCGCTGAAACAGTTACTCCTGTTGTATAAGCAAAGGTAGTGTCTCCGCTGTCAACTCCGCTGGATGCGCAATCAATATTATTAAAAGTATCAACCTCGGCAAAGTAGGTGGTATTGGCGGTTGAGCCATTGGTAATACCGGTTAAAACCACTGTCCGATTGCTGGCGGAAGCCGGCGTTTCGCCGGTTGCGTAGGTAATAGAAGACACGCCGGTCGTGTTATTGTTAGAAATGCCCCAAGATCCGGGAGTCGGTATAAAATCTGAAGCCGCATCCAGCGCCGCCGAGGTAATAATCATTCCAGTCGGTTTGCTGTTTGAACCTAAAACAGTGGTTAACCTGACATTAATACATTTAATGGCTGAAACGGTAACTCCGGAAAAATTTATGGTATAGGTGACGGAACTGGCGCTCGCCGCCGGTGTAGATAAAGTTGCCGAAGCGCTGGAAAGTGAGGCGGCATGAGCAACATTAAACTCGCCACTGATAAAAATCAAGGATAAAGATAGCACCAGTAACAAAGAAATAAAATTTTTCATTGTGTATAATATTATGTTTGTTTTATTATAGCACAAAAATCGCCAGCGCAATAGGTGCTTGCGCTGGCAAACGGGGAAATCGGGGAGGGGTTGACTAATCGTCTTCGATAGTCCAATCGGAAGTCGCCGAAGACGAGGCGATTCGGGTGCGACGGTCAAACTTGACATGACTATCGCAGTAAAGGATGTTGAGACCGCCATTGTGACGGTCAGTGAAGTTAGAAAATCCCCAACGACCACTGGAATCTTCCCATGCGATTTGGGGGGTAGCCAAAACACCGGCTTTGCGATCCATCGCCAAAAAAGTTCGACTCGGATCTCCAACAAGTGCCGATTCCGGCTGACCAATTGGCGGAGTCAATGAATCTCCAGTACCATAGTTGGCATTGTTTACACCGTAGTGATGCACCAACGCCTCGTCATCTCCCCAAGCGCTGGGACACTTAAATATCTGGCTGTTCTTTACATACGGGCGGATCAATTCCGCCCAAGTTGAATCATCGCTTTGATACCCGGCAGTGCCGTTGTCGTCGAGCAAGACAAGTGGCAATAACTCGTCGTAATCCTGCGAATACATCATTATTGCCAACCCGATCTGTTTGAGATTGCTGGCACAGCTGGCAGTGCGGGCTTTCTCCCGTGCCCGTCCGAAAACGGGGAACAGGATCGCCGCCAGAATAGCGATAATGGCGATGACAACCAACAGCTCGATCAGGGTAAAACCCTTTTTGTTCATGTGCCTAACCCCCTTGAGATTAAAGTACTTGTATCTTACCAAATCTTAGTTCAAAATGCAAGAAAATTTCATTTTTCGCCGTAGTGTCAAATTCGGGGTCTAGGTTTGATACATCAATCTACCTTCCCTTCTGTCATTCCGACCGAGTGCCTCCCTAATGTCATTCCGACCGAGTGTAACGAGCGGAGGAATCCCTTAAACCCTGTCTTTGCGAGTGAAGCGTGGCAATCATCTAACAAGTCAAGGGATCTCTCGACTTCGCTCGAGATGACACGGGGGAGGTGTCACTGCAGACGGGGATCAATGATAAATGATAAATGAACTACGGTAGCACTGTTGCCGAAATTGCCACAATATTAGAATAATCACCAACAAGTTGAGCAGACGCCGTGTCTAATTTGTAGTCAATTACCGTAGCGTCCGGGGTGTTTATGGCTTGTGAGGTAGTATGGAAAGTTGTGGCGGTTTGCGTTGGAATTAAAGCATAATTTGATCCGCTTCCCCATTTGGCTTCCAAATTAGTAGCGCTTGAAACTGTAAAACCAAAACCTGTCCCGCTCCAAACCGCCGGCGAGGCAATTGTGCCGGCAATATCGGCTATCGTATTGGTTAAATTTGAGTGAGTTAACAGTTGGTTTTTTTCGATTGCCACGCTGTAGCCGGCGCTCGAATCAGTAGCAACAGTAGCGGTTGTTTGCCCTGTAATTGGCGTTCCCGGATTTAAGTCACCCATATCAACAGTCCCCGAATTTAGAGATAGTGTAATCGTCCCGCCAGTAACCGATGGAAAGCCGGTGTCTAAACCGTAGTTAGTGCTACTTGCCACCCCGACAATCGGACCACCAGTGGCATCCAAAATATAATGCTCGCTACTTGCTTTCCCGCCAAAATCCGGAATCTGATACTGCGGAATACCGTAATTAGTGCTCGTAAGAGCCAAAGCACTTTGCGGAAATATAAGAAATATAAAATAAATTATAATAAATAATCTATTAATTATTAATTGCGATTTATCACTTCTTGCTGTTTGTAATCTTAACATTGATATAAATTATGTAATAATATATTTAATCACTGCAAAAAGGACCCTAATGCAGTTTCGTCTGCGTCGGGGGCTTTTTTATTTTACCACCTTTAATGCTCTCTGATGTTTGTAAATAATTGCCCTTTGAAACAATGCTCCTACCAATTTCTTTTTCCGTCTGCTTTCTGGCATTACCCGCAACATTGCCTCCTCTTTTTGCTACAATCTTATTTTTAATAAATGTATTTGGTTTTTCTTGCGTAGATATTTCAGTCGTCACTTTTTCTCCTAGCATATTAAAAATTAATTCAAAGTCATCCATATGATCACGGAGATTCTGTCTCCGCAACCCTTTTAGTTTTTTATATTCGCTTGGTGTTACGCCAAATGTCGCTTTAGATATTTCTGCAGTCAGTATCTCGAATTCTTTATGATGTTTTACGCCTCGTTTTTGCCATTCATCGGTTAATTCTTCACGGATTGCGATTCCTCGCATCCTTTTTTCTATCCAACCGTCGGAATAACCTTTGAGTTTGTATAACGCCCGAGTCCGTTTGGTTGCCAATTCCGGATCGTCTATTTCTTGCACCCGTTCGTAACCGACTCTTGCCAACCAGCGCTTAAACGGCTCAGCTTTAGGCGAGGGGATAGATTGGATAATACGCAAAATTCCTTCCGTATTAGCGCAATTCATTTTTTGTTTGCCACCTAGAGTTTGGACAATAAGGGGGGTGGCAATTTGCCCCCACCCTTTTGACAGTTCAGGGTCACGACGACGCATATCTTTAATATAGCCATCAGGCTGAATAGAGTCCGTTAATGCCAATACCACATCAATAATGACAAACCACCATTCATTTTTATAGATGATTTTACGGATATTTCTGCCTTTGAAAATAGCAATTTTTACTTCTGCCATAGCTCTTATTATCTCAAATTATCCTAAAACATCAACTTGCTGTGTAATCCACCACTTCAGGAGTGGCGGATTTTATTCAAATGATTGATCATTATTTTAATTTTTCAATTATCAATTTTCCAACCGATCAATGATTTTTCTAATTTTAATAATTTGGGCGTATGAAATCTTCTTACCATTTTTAATTTTGAATTGTCATTTTGATTTTTGAGATTTGCATTTTGAATTATTTTATTCATACCTTAGCGCATTGAGGGGATTTAATTTACTGGCTCGGCGGGCGGGGTAGATGCCAGTGATAATGCCGACAACCAATGTCAGTGCCAAAATGATTACAATAAATTGCCAGTTGAAAACAAACAATGAAATTTTGTCGCCTTTGGTAGCAGAGATTAACAAATTAAGTCCGGTGGTAATAACCCCAGCTAAAACCATCGCCAGAGTTGTGCCAATTACTCCGCCGGAAAGAGCAATAATAATTGCTTCCACGACAAATATTTTTCTAATATCTCGGTTGCGGGCGCCGAGCGCTTTCATAACCCCGATATCTTTAGTACGCTCTAAAAGCGCAATTGTCATAGTGTTAAACATCCCAATCGATGCCACCAAAAGTGCAATCAAACCAAAACCGGCAAGCACATATTGGATCACCCGAAATGCGCCATTAATTTCGTCTATCACATCCGAAACCGAATTGGCTTGAAAGCCTAAATCGGCAATCTCCTGTTTAATTTTTTCAACCGTTCCCGCATCATCGGCTTTAACTTTAACTTGCGAAAATTCTTTGACGCCATAAGCGGTTAAATTATCCAGTGGAAAATAGACAATGCCGGATGGGTTTTCCACCACGCCAACGACTTTAGCTTTAACGCTTTTTTGTTCCAAACTTTGTCCGTTTTCTCCCAGCGCTAAAAATAGCTCTAATGAAATTTCTTTGTTTAAAATATCGATCGGATTTTCTATCGTCAATAATTTACTGACCGCATCTGAAACCACAATCTCGTTTTTTGTGGCGAATTTATTCCCGGCGACAAATTTTGGTTGTTCCAATTTAAAATATTGCTCTTCCACCCCGAGCGTAATTATATCGGTGGTGATGGTATTTAATCCCGCTTGACTGGCAACCGACAGAATCGGGGAGACCGATTCCACATTTTTAATATTTTTAAAACGCTTTAAAGTTTCATCGTTTAAGCGCAAAACGGTCGAGCTGGATTGCGACACATCAATAGTTGTTACCGCCGAAGAAGAGGTAATTTTATTGATAGTCAGCTGTTGCAAACCAAAACCGAAAGAGACCAAAAATACCACCGCCCCAATTCCAACCGCAATCCCCAACACGGTCAAAAACGAACGGAGTTTATTGCCTAAAATATTGCCCAGCGCCACCCGGAAAATGTCGATGTAACGGATTGTATGTGATGTTTTGCTCATACTTTATTTATCATACACCATTTATCATTGATCATTAATTTATTCATATTTCATTTACCATTTGATACCAAGAATTGATTAATTTGGACATATTGGTCATTAATTTACCCGTTGGTTCATTTTTATTTAATTGATATATGTTTAAATGATAAATTTTTGATAAATGGTAAATGATAAATGATTGTTAAAACTTCTACGAAGTTTTAACAATCTTCCCATCTTTCATATACACCACCCGATCGGCGACTTTTAGCTGGTCGGGATTGTGCGTGACCATTAAAATTGTTCGTTTACTTTTGTTTAATTTTTGCAAAATTTCTATCACTTCTTGTGCCGATTTGCTATCTAAATTCCCAGTCGGCTCATCGGCTAAAATAATCCACGGATTATTAACCAGCGCACGAGAAATTGCCACTCTCTGTTGTTGTCCGCCGGAGAGCTCGCTCGGTTTTCTTTTAGCGTATTTACCTAAATCAAATTCTCGCAAAAGTTCCAACGCTCGGTGCCTCCGAGTCCGTTGATTTTTACCAGAAAACAGTTCCGGAATCGCAATATTATCCAGCACACTCATGCCCTTAATTAAATTGAACTCTTGAAATATCATTCCGATTTTAGTGCGCCGATGGAGCGCCAAATCGTCTTCGCTTTTTTTGGCGATATTTTCGCCCCGAATATGCACCGTTCCGCTATCAAATTCTTCCAAGCCAGCAATGCAGTTTAAAAGCGTTGACTTTCCACAACCCGATGGACCAAACAAAATCACAAACTCGCCGGAATGAATTTTAAGGCTGACATTGTCGAGCGCAGTAAACTCGTTTGGCTTCCCCGCCAAGAATGTTTTTTTCAAATTATGGGCTTCGATTACGATGGTTTTCATATTGATATAGAATTCAAAATGCAAATCTTAAATCTTAAAATGACAAAGTAAAATTCAAAATTATTTATTCTTCTTTTTTCTTTTTGATATGTCATTCCCGCCTGCTATCGCCAGCGAAGTCTCGTACCGTATGGTGCAGAGCGAAGCTTGGCGGGCAGGTTGATTTTTGATTTTTGTTATTATTTAAACAATCCTTTAATATTGCCAAGGAATCCAAAAGTTTCTTCCAGTGATTTGACGATGATTTGCAATGCCGATTCTTCTTTTTCCGGGGTTAGAATTGTAAAGTCACTGGAGCGGGAGGTATTTTTGGCGTTGTCGTTAGAAATCGATCTAAAGCGATAAGTGGTTGACGGCATCAAATCTCGCAAAATAACAATGTGATTTTGGTTGAGCGTTTCGTCAACCGGAGTTTTTGTGCCCAAGTCTGCGCCCAAAACGCCCGTGCCAAACTCCACTTGCGAGGTGGACGGTTCGTCGGTCAACCACGAAATAATGACTTGAATGCGTGAATTAGCGCCTCGCCCAACGGTCGAAACTTCCGATTTTACTGAACTAATCTCCGGTGGATAAATATCTTTTTGGGTGGTAAACGAACTGGTTGCGGACACCGCTTGATTGCCAAAACTATCTCGTGATTTGGCGATAAATACATAGCTTGTCTGTCCTTCCAAACCGATCAAACTGACTGTGTGAGTGGTGGACAGATCGCTCGAGCCCTGGTCGTGTTCGCTGGCTGTCGATTTTCCATACGACACAGTCGCATCGGTTGCAGTATTGGTCGCCCAACTAATCGTTGTTTTATTGGCTTGAACTTCGCTAATTTTCAAATTAGAAATTATTGGTAGAGTTTGAGTTGTAAAAATATAATCGTCCGACTCGACCGTTTTACTGTCGTCATCGATGCCAGCTAATTTGAAATGATAGGTCGTGCCACTGGCAAGATTTTCCAATTTAATCGTGTGCTTGGTAGTCGAGCCAAGGGATTGATCGGCAGTTGAAGATCCGTAGCTCGACGAAGTTCCATAATTTAGAACGCTCGTCGTGGCACGAGTGGTATTCCACGCAATTATTGCCGACGACAAGGTAATGTCGGTTATCGCCACTTCGGAAATATCGCTTTTGCTTTTGGTGGTAAAATCTTCAACCGTGCTTTCTCCAATATTGCCAGAGCTATCTTTGGAGCGAACTTTAAAATAATACTTGGTTGACGGCGTGAGCGCTTTGAGCGTTACCGAGTGCGAAGTGACACTGTCATCAAGCGCCTGTTCCTGCCCCAAACTGCTGGTCGTACCAAATTGCACAACCGAGTTTGCCCCCTCGTCGGTAACCCAAGTAATAACAGCACTATCGGCAGTCACGGAAACATTTGGTCCAACATCAGAAATTTCTGGCGCAACCGCATCGGCGCTGACACTTGACTCGGTCGTAAATGTTCCGCTAGCACTAACCGCTAAATTACCGTTAGCATCCGAGGAGCGTGTCCGATAATAATAAAGTGTTGATGAGCTAAGCCCAGTCAATGCCACTTCGTGACTCGTTGCCAGTATTGTCGAACCTTGTCTTAAACCATAACTTGCCGTTGTGCCATACTCAATATAACTATCACCGGCAATATTGGTCGTCCAAGAAATTGTAGCGGTGGTAGCGGTGGTAGCGCTAACGGTGGTGGCAGAAATTGACGGCACAGTTTGAGTAGTAAAAGTTAAAGTGGCATCGTCGCCATAATTTTTGGTTGATGAATTAGAATTGCTATCGCTGGATGAAATTTGAACATAGTAGCTAGTATTTGCCAAGAGATCGGAAACTGTAATTTGGTGGTTGCGATCTAATTTGGCATCCGTCTCGCCGGTTATTGAATATGTACCGGCATCCGTCCCCAAACTAACGCTAGAGCTTGCCGGTTCGTCGGTCAACCAACTAACGACCGCCGAAGATTGTCCGACCGAACCGATAGTCGCCGAACTAATAACTGGAGCTGTCGCATCACCAGTTGTAGTAAATGTTCCCTGCGCTGAAGTGGTGGTGTTAGCGCTGGCATCGGTTGAACGAACTAAATAATAATAAACTGTATTGCGGGTTAATTCCGTTAGCTGGACTGTGTGAGTTTGAGTGTCGGCACTCGTTGCGCCAGTAACTGCTGTCCCCGTAGCGTAAGCAAACCCAGTGGTAGTCGAATAGCTGACTGCTCCGGTTGCTACTTCGCCAGTCGTCCAACTAATTAATGCTTCTGTATTGGTAATATTATTTGAAACAACCGACGAGATTACTGGACCGGTCGCATCACTGCTGGTGGTAAACGAATAGCCAGCACCGCCATTATCATCCACCGTCATATTATTACTGGCATCGGCGCTACGGATGCGATATTTATACGCTGTACCATTTGACAGCCCCGTGATAATTACCGAATGCGAAGTAGCAGAAGCTCCGGCATTGCCCATTGACGATCCATAGCTTGTGGTCGTTCCATAATCAACAATTGAATTGGCATTTTCGTTAGTCGTCCAAGTGATAGTGGCGGTAGTCAAATTGGTGTCGCTGGTGGTTATCGCCGAAATTGTTGGCGCCGTATTATCCGCCGATGCCGGTTGATTGCTGTCAACAGCTGAAGTTGAGGTATTGTTGGCATCGTCGTTGATGGTAATTTTGTAAGAATAGGTAGTGGTTGAATTTAAACTGGAATCAATGTAGAAATTTTGCGCACTATCGGTAATGGTCGAAACGGTTGTATAATCAACCCCGTTGGTTGATCGTTTAACTTGATAGTTGGTAAAGTTGGGGTCGTCGTCGGCTACCCACCATAAGTAATGTTCGTAGTGACTACTACTAGCAACCGAGGTGTCGAAAACCGTCAATGATGTCGCATCCGGCGATACAGTATCAACGCTAAAACTGGTAGCGGTTGACCAAACCGACCAGTTATTTTTTGCGTCTTTGTAACGCACCCGCCAATAAAAAGTATCGTTGCCAAGCTCTGCGGTTGTATAAGAATTAGTCGGAGAGTCGGTGACAGTTTCGTTAACGACTAACGAAGCAAATGAATTGTTGGTGTCATCGACTTGCCACTGCGCCGCCGAGATAGTTGTATTGTCGGAATAAGCACTAGCTGTTAGGGTCGGCGTATTGTCTTGCGACGCAAAACCATCGGCGGGGGAGGAATGGGTCGCTGTTGCCGGCAGGGCGTTGTCCATTTCTAAAGCGCTCGACGCAGTTGAATTAACAGTGCCATTGGCAATTCCATCTACTGCCTGAACTCTAACTTTAAAATTACCCGATCCAACTGAATAATAAGAAGCGGGAATATTACTATCGGCAGAAGGATCAAAAGTTACTGATTTAGAACTAGGGGAGTCGCAACTACTGGAAACACCGGTTACACTTCCATAGCTATTTGTTCCCGAAAGTCCAGCGTTTTGAGCGGTCGCATAGTCGGAATTGTTAAGCGTATATTGAATGTTCATCGTCAAGCTGGAATGGTTGGTGTCGCAAACATTGTAAGTTATTGCAATATTTCCGCTCGAATCTTGGCTTGGAGAATTAGTTATTGATACTTGTGGAGGATCGTTAACAATAATCGAACGACTACTTGACCAACTTCCCCAAGAATTAGATCCGCTTGGCGCTTTGGCTCTTGTCCTCCAATAATATGTCGTATTGTTCGTGAGCGTTCCCTGCAGAGTATAGGTAGCCGATGCTCCTGTCGTATAGGTGGTTGAACCGTCGCCGTTTTGTCCGCTAAAACCGGTTTGCGCACTGCTTTGATCGGCGCTTTCAAAAACCGATCCAAAGGCGCTGTCGTCATCAATTTGAAATTGATACTGCATATTACTGGCATCGGCATTGGTGGTGGAAAATTGGAAAGCCACTCCAGTTGCGCCAGATCCCGAGGCATCTGCCGGCGAACTTAAAGAGGGGACTGCTGGAATTGATGTTAGATTGGTTGTCCCGTTTGATCCGCCATAGCCGGTCGTACCTTTGACAACGCTCGGAGTAATGGCGTTTGAGGTGACATAGTGAAGTGCCACTCGCCCCCCACCCCCGGCTCCGCCGTTCGAGTTAGCCGCCGATCCACCCAGCGCTGTAATAATCCCGCCACCTGCGATAACATTTGCGTTGATAAGAACTGAACCTCCAGAGCCACCACCTGAATTAGCAGTATAACTTGACTGACCATCGGATCTAATAATTCCACTCGTATCGACCGTAACTGTTCCCGATAAAGAATTGATTGTAATAGCACTCCCCCCGGCGCCCTGCCCGCCTTGGTCTGTGCCACCACTCGATCCTAAGGTTATTGGATTAACGCTATCACCATATGTACTTCCGCCAGCTGGTAGATAACTACAACCGGCGGTTCCAGATCCCCCGGCGCCTCCATGACCCGCTCCCGATCCGCAAGAACTGTAAGATCCTTTTCCAGTTCCATAACCATTTGGATAGCCCCAAGCGAATCCGTTAATGACACCGGTTGAGGCGACTGTCACATTAGTAAAATTAAAAGTATGACCAACTCCATCGTCGTTAGTACTCGATTCGCTGGCGACATAGAGCGTTCCGTTAACTACCAAATTACCCGATCCAGCGACTGTAATCCCACTCGCATCCAGAGAACAAGCGTCGGTTGGCGCTCCGCCTTTGTAACCACCGGTCGCATTGCCGGTTGTTCCGCCAATCTTTAGAGTTACATCGTTGTTGATAGTTAGCGTTCCAATATCGCTTGGCAGATCGTCGCTGTCGCACCAAACGGTGTTGGTAGAAATTGTGTAGTCGGACGATGCGCTGGCTCTTTGCGGATAAAAGCTATATAATTCGCCAATAAAAATTGAAAAAATATAAATTAAAAATATGCCAAAATGAATATGGTGGTGCGCCGGATGCTTGTGCCACCGGTCGTACCAACCCCAACGCCCGCACAAATGATTGTGGAGTTTATGCGTAGTGTGATGACGCAAATTATGAAAATGATTTAGCATTGTAAGTTGAGTAATAATTAAATTGACCTAATTTCTAATTGCTCTAATTGACCTAATAAATGACTAATTAATAAATTGGGATTTGGGATTTTTTTAGAAATTAGAATAATTAGGTTAATTAGAAATTTATCATTTGTTATCATTTGATATTTTTCCTAATCCCAGCCAAATTTGCATCATTTGGGTTGGCTTTTAATCCTTGTTCTAATACTTCTTTAGCTTTCTCGTTATTAGCTTGCAAAAGATAGAGGTTAATTAAATTGGTATAAGCAACGATATAGTGGCTGTCTGTTGCGATGGCTTTTTGATAGCTCTCTATCGCTTTATCGCTATTGCCGTTGTCCCGATAGACATTGCCGATCGAGTTCCAAGTGCTGGCGCTGTCTTGCCGTTGTTTTAACAATTTTGTGTACGACTCAATTGAATCGTCAAACTGTTGCAAACCATAACTGACTTGCGCATATTTTTCGAGATATGCTTCGTTATCCCCAGCTTGGAGCGCTTTTTCGTAGAGTTCTTTAGCTTTTTGCAGATCGCCTTCTTCCTGCGCTTTTCTAGCTTTCTCAAAATAGACCGACCCTTCCGCCTCAGAGATTTTTTTAACATTAGTCGTAAATTTCTTGGCGAAGTAACCAAAACCAATGGCTAACGCCAACGCCAAAACCATAACCCAAATCAAAAACTTATGGATTCTAACCACCCTCCATATTTTCATACTTTTAATTATAACAGAAAATAATGAACAATTACATTTATTTGTGACCATTTAGAACAAAATTAAGAATTAAGATCTCAAAGTTAATAATCTAATTTAGAATTGAGAATTATTGTTATTTTTAATTTTAGATTTTGGATTAGATTATGAATTCTGGATTTTGAAATCTTAATTATTCTGATTGATAAATGTTTAAATGAATAAATTAATGGTAAATGGTCATTGCGATCCCGAGCGTAGTCGAAGGAGTGGCAATCTATGATAGATTGCTTCGTCACTTTCTTCCTCGCAATGACAAGCGGATTGCTTCGCAGAGTTTATCCCGAGCATAGTCGAGGGG
>Ga0100389_1003025_pt1 | contig 13265 bp, 13 predicted proteins | sample CryGeymeta201513_FD_81537 | JGI IMG/M metagenome (GOLD analysis project Ga0100389, IMG submission 81537) | Groundwater microbial communities from Crystal Geyser aquifers in Utah, USA - Crystal Geyser metaG 2015-13 | ecosystem: Environmental > Aquatic > Deep subsurface > Groundwater | place: USA... | reverse complement strand
AGGGGTGTAATGTATGTATTCACCAAAAGGATAAACAGAATTCGTGTTTTTGTATTCATTTAAATCATAAAGCAGATTATACATATTATTTGCCTTAATAGCGAGTAATGGCTTTGAGAAGCTTTTCATTATTAAATCGGGTTTATCAATACTTAATATTTTTCCATTTTGTATCAATGCCACTTTGTCGCAAAGACTTGCTTCGTCCATATAAGGCGTTGAAACAAGAATAGTAATATTGTTTTCTTTCAATTTACAAAGCATTTCCCAAAATTCTTTTCTAGAAACAGCATCTACTCCTGTGGTTGGTTCATCTAAAATCAGTATTTCTGGTTTATGAATCATTGCACACGACAATGCCAATTTCTGTTTCATACCCCCAGAGAGTTTGCCTGCTAATCTTTTTTTAAATGGTTCTATCTGTTGGTAGATGTCTTTTATTAAATCATAATTTTCTTCAACACTTGTTCCGAATGTAGTTGCAAAAAATTTTAAGTTTTCTTCTACTGATAAATCTTGGTATAACGAAAATCTACCAGGCATATAACCCACCATATTTCTAATTTTCTTGTACTCTTTAACTACTTCATGTCCTTCCATCAAAGCAGTTCCTTTGTCTTGAATTAAAAGGGTTACCAAAATACGAAACAAAGTTGTTTTACCTGCTCCATCTGGTCCGATGAAGCCAAATAGTTCTCCTTTATTCACCTCAAACGAAATGTTATCCAAGGCGATTACATTCCCATAGTTTTTTGTTAACTCTTTTACCTGAATTGATATCATGGTTTGATAAAATTTAAAATGTTATAACTAATTAACAATATAGCAGCTACACTTAAAAAATAAGCAACCAATCCTATGGGTAAATATAAAAAAAGTTTCATTTTCGAGATTGCTTTCTCCTTTTTCAATCGTAAGATAAAATAAATACTGAAAGGCAAATTAATAAGTAAAGCGGTAATCAAACCGGGTGTGTATTCATTCATTATTAAGGTGTTAAAAATATGTTGAAAGGCATTCAACATCATTACCCAAGCGATTGTAAGCAATAAAAAGATTGTGATTTGTTTGTTTTTGGTTTTATTAGCCCAAATACAAATAAAAAGAGGAAGCAAAGTAGCTAAAGATAATGCAATTGCAATAAAAAAGATAAAGTTATAATGAAAAACTAAAGCTATTTTGGAACTGAGAAACAATGGAATAGCACTAATATTTTCTTCTAACCAAGATGGAAAAGATAAAAACTCCTCAATATTATGAATGAAAAAGACAACAAAAAACAACCAAACTAATTGTTTGAAACTAATTTTCTTTATTGACATTTTTTTTGATGTAGCCGATAATTCATTCATATATTAATTATTCCAATCAATACTTATTTAAAATTTACTTCCCCTGGCATTCCAATTTTTAAGCTGCCTTCATTCTTAACTCTTACTTTCACCGCATACACCAAATTAACTCTTTCTTCTTTTGTTTGAATTATTTTGGGTGTAAACTCCGCATTTTGAGAAATCCAAGTAATTATACCTTCCATTTTAGCTAATTCTTTCGCGTTTTTATCAATCAACACCTGCACTTTTTGACCAATTTTTATAGAAGACAATTGCGATTCGCTCACATAAATCCTCAACGTCATTTCGCTTAAATCAGCTATTTTGTAAAGTGCTTTTCCAAAAGTGGTGATTTCATTTGGTTCTGCAAACTTGGTTAATACGGTACCTGCCAAAGGATTTATAATATATGATTTCTTAATGCTCTGTTCAATTTGTTCAATTTGTTTCGTAATTCCTTCCGTTTCATTGAACACCGAACTGTTTTGTGTTTGTATGGACATAATTTGTTTGTCAATCAAATCTAAGCTCCCGTTGATGTCATCCAATTGTTTGGGGGTAGCGGCATTGTTTTTCAACAAATTTTCTATTCTTGTTTTTTCAATTAAAAGGTTCTTTTTCTGTTGTTTCTGTACTTCTATTTGTGAGAAAACATTGGCAGATTTATTTGAAATCGCTTTTCTTTGAGCCAATAATTGTTCTTTTTTCAACACTAAATCGGTGGTATCAATAAAACCAATCAATACGCCCGCATTTAATACATCGCCTTCATGGAGGTCCAATTTCAGAATTTTACCATTTGCCTCCGAGGAGATGGTAATTTCAGTTGACTCGAAAGTGCCATAAGCATCTGATTTATGATTTCTGCTCGAACAGGCTGTTAAAATTGTTAATCCAACAAGTAGATATAAATATTTTTTCATTTTTATTTCTTTTTAATTTATTGATATATGTTTGTATATAAAATAGTTACAACATTCCAAGGTTGTTTAAATAATTAATTTTTGAAAGCACCAATTGTATTTTGTGAAGTTCCAAATTCAGTTTTGCCTGCCATTCCGAGTTTAATTCGGTGGTGTATTCTGTTGCCGTAATAATTCCATTGTCCAATTGATAAGAAGCATTTTTTGCAATTTTGGTTTTTAAAGCAATGATTTCATTGTCTTTTTCTATCAATGCAATGAATTTTTTTACGTCTGCATTTTCTTTATAATTAGCCATTTTCAAATTCATAGCAAACAATTCTTTTTGAGAATCAACGATAGAAGATTGAATATTTAGTATGTTTTTTTCGTTTTTCGATTGGTTCCAATTCCAAATATTCCAACTCAATTTTGCACCAACCAGATAATAAGTATCAAAAGTAGTAGTAAACATGTTCAAGCCGGGGCGACCATAACCTGCTTGTCCGAAAACTGAAACCCTTGGCATTATTTTAGAAAAAGAAAGATTTTTAGTTTGAGTGATTTTGTCTTTTTGCAAATCGAAATATTTAAATTCGAGTCTATTATTGATGGTATCGTTTACATTTACAATAGGTTCTGGTAATACAAAAGTGGTTTTTTCTGTGATGGTTTTATTGATTAATTCTCCCAGCATTTGACTGCTCGCTTGTTTGCCCGCATTAATTTCTATTAATTGTTGTTCAATTTTTATCAATTCCGCTTTAAGGATATTGGCATTATTTTCAATAGCAACCCCCCCCTTGATGGCTGCTTCCATTTTTGCTAATTTCGAATTGATTTCATTTTGCATTACTTTCAAGAGCTTTTCGTTTTCTTGCAGTAGCAAAATGTTAAAATACAATTGATTAACCCTGTCTTTCACTTTGTAAAGTTCTATATCGAGATTTTGTTCATCCAAAAGCAATCCAGTTTTTTCTATGTTTTTTTGGTTTTTTGTTAAACCACCATCATAAACCACTTGATTAACATCTAAAGTAACTTTATAAGCATCTTTATTTAATTCAGGAATGGAAACTCCAGGCATTTTAATTGGTAATTCGGTAACATCCGATTGATACGTTGCCTGACCATTCAAAAAAACTTGCGGCAAATAATTGACATTCAGATTTTTTATTTTATATTCGGTGGAGGTTTTAAGCAAGTCTTTTTGTTTAATTAATGGATAATTGCTAATTGCCTCTGTGTAGCAATATTCTAAACTCAGAATGGGTTCGGTATTTTGACCAAAAACAAGTTGAGAAAATAATAATAATAAGAGTGTAAACTTATTCATAGTTTAATTTTTAATGGAACGAATAATAAATGCGGTAACTTCTTTTTTTCTTTCTGCAATAAACTGATTAAAAAGGGCTTCATCATTATTTAATATAAAACCTTTGATGATTGGTTTTGCTGCAAAAGGGAAAACGCACAAACTTATCATATTAATAATTAAGTGCAGGGGATGCAATGGCTTTATAGCGCCATTTTGCATTTCTTGCATGATAGATACTACAAACAAAGACGGATTAATTTTGGAGTTTTTTAGCAAATCGACTATTCTGTCTGGGTTTCTGTTGATTTCGTGAAGTATAAATGTGGGTATATGAGGGTTGTTGATAAACATTTCAATATAAGTATCCACAAAGATGGTTATTTTTTCAAAAATATCTTTGTCGGAAGCCATTGTTTCTGCAACTTTAGGAATGAATTGGCTGAATGCTTCTTCAAAAATGGCATCAAACAGTTTGTCTTTACTTCTAAAATAATAGTGTACCAACGATTTGTTTATTTTTGCCTCATCCGCAATTTCTTGCATTCTGGCACCATCAAAGCCTTTGGCTAAAAAAACTCTTTTGGCTGCTTCTAAAATTGTTTTTTCTGTATTTTTTTCTTCTTCTAACATGTTGATATTAAGATTAAATAACTGGTTTAACCATTTAGATTAACCAAGTGGTCAAAAGTATAAAATTATTTTTAATTAAACAAATTATTTATTAAACTATTTTACTGTTTTTGCAAAACACAAATAATACCAATTGATTTCAAAACGTAACTATTCAAAAATTTCCTTATTTACAACGAATGACCTATCAATCGGCACTCAAGATACTCTTGAAATATAAAAATTTTTGACGAGCTAATACAATAAAAAAGGTTGCTAAAAATTTACAACAATCCTACGTAATATATCTAAACACTTAAGAATATGGGAATTACTTCCCAAATAACTGTTTACAAAAAGGTTCTTGATTTTTTATTTGTAGTTTATCGGTTTAGTAATCAAGACAAAACGAACAAATAATTGATTCATTTAAATAAATTATTGGGTTGCTAAGGATATTAAATTAAAGAAGCCGTTTTCATTTCCGAAAACGGCTTCTTTAAGGTATTAAAAATTTGAAATATTAATTTAATTTGTTTTCATATTTCACTTCTACATTTTTAAAACACGCATCAACAGCATCTTTAAATTCTGTTGCCTTGGCATCTTTATATTTTTCTTTAAATTTGTCTTCCATGACATTACATTCTTTAACAAGGACGTCAATTTTGTCGTTTTCTTCTTTGTTTAAATCTGCCATACTTCGAGTTCCTTTAATATCAATCGCTTTTTTCATAACATTTTCGCGACAGTTACAAACTTTTTCGGCATCTGATTTTGGATTACTGCCACAAGAGGCAAGAATTAATCCTGAAACTACGGTTAAAAATAATAATTTTTTCATAATAAGGAATTTTAGTTAATTAATAATTAATGTTGTTTTTTGTTGTAGGAGTAGCTGTTATTTTATATTTTGTTGCTAGTTCTTTTTGAGCTTTCAAAAAGTTTTGAACTTCTTTGTTTAATTTATCATCAATTTTAGCAGATATTTCTTTCATTTTGTTGTTGTGTTCCTCAGTATATTCAGTATCAGGGATTTTAGCAATTTTTAAAACTTCAGAATATTCTTGCTTTGCAACCGAACTATATACCGATAATAAAGCCAATGTAGCATCTTTAAATTTAGAATCATCTCCCAATGCTTTAATGTTATTGACTACTTCGTTAGAAGTTTCTATTTGTTTTAAAAAGGCAGCATATAGTACATCTAATTCACTTTGTTTGTTGTTTACCACTGCATCCGTAAAAGCGCTTTCTGCTTCAATAATCAACACTTCTTCATTTACCAATGCGTCATGATATTTCATTGCTTCTTCTTTCGATGGTTTGCATGAAATCAATAACGTTATTGTTACAATCACTATAAATATACCAGTTAATTTTTTCATGATTTTGAGTTTTTTGGTTAAAAAAACAAAGATAAAAAATTTAAATAATTAAGACAATCAATTTGTAATTTTACAAAATTAAAAAAAAAGAATGAATCATCACAGCAAAATAGAATTAATGTCTCCCGTTGGCTCCTACGAATCTTTGATGGCTGCTATACAAGCAAAAGCCGATGCTGTTTATTTTGGCGTAGAACAATTAAATATGCGTTCGCGTTCTTCGGCGAACTTCAAATTAGAAGACATTGAAAACATTACAGCTATATGTAAAGAAAATGGAGTGAGAAGCTATCTCACCTTAAATACGGTTATATACGATAACGAAATTGATTTGGTAAAGTCTATTATAGACAAATCGAAAGCATGTGGCATTTCTGCTATTATTGCATCAGATATTTCGGTAATTAATTATGCACGTTCAATCGATATGGAAATACATATTTCTACTCAATGCAATATAACCAATATAGATGCGGTTAAGTTTTATGCTGCCTATTCGGATGTGATGGTAACCGCCAGAGAATTGTCATTAAAACAAGTAGGAGAAATTGTTAAGCAAATAAAAAACGAAAACATTAATGGACCTTCGGGCAATCTTGTTAAAATTGAAGTGTTTGCACACGGAGCTTTATGCATGGCGGTTTCTGGTAAATGTTATCTTAGCCTCGATAATTTAAATTATTCGGCAAACAGAGGAGCATGTATGCAACTTTGTCGGCGTTCTTATGTGGTTACCGATAAAGATTCGGGAATAGAACTGGAAGTAGATAACGAATTTATTATGTCACCCAAAGATTTATCAACCATTGCTTTTCTTGATAAAATAATTGATGCTGGTGTATGCGTTCTGAAAATTGAAGGCAGAGGTCGAGCTCCAGAATATGTTAAAACCGTTACTTCTTGTTATCGCGAAGCTATTGACGCTTATTATGCTGGTAATTATACCCAATTAGCTATTGATAACTGGACTGCAAGATTAAAATCGGTTTATAACAGAGGTTTTTGGGAAGGCTATTATTTAGGCAAAAAGTTGGGCGAATGGTCAGAACAATACGGTTCGCAAGCCACCAAAAAGAAAACCTATATCGGTAAGGTTACAAATTATTTTTCTAAACTAAAGGTAGCAGAAATCAAAATAGAAACCTATTCACTCCGAGTTGGAGATGAAGTGTTAATTATTGGTCCAACAACTGGAGTTGTAGAAGAGCAAATTAAAGAAATAAGAGTAGATTTGAAAAAAACTGATGAAACAGTAAAAGGCGAAGTGTGTTCTTTTTCTTTAAGCCAATTGGTAAGAAGAGGAGACCAGCTCTATAAATTCATTTGAACATAAAAAATATTGACAACAAAAAATTATTGCTGGGGTCATCCTCGAAGATTCAACTCTTATGCAGAATACTTTCGAATAAAATTTGGCGAAAGAGTTCAAAAAGTAAGTATTGATGCGGGCTTTACTTGCCCAAATAGAGATGGAAGCATAAGCACAGGTGGTTGTTCCTATTGCAACAACAATGCTTTCAACCCTTCCTATTGTCTGCCCGAAAAATCTATTACCCAACAACTAAAAGAAGGCATCGAATTTCATGTACGCCGCTATCGCAAAGCCAACAAATACCTTGCCTACTTCCAAACATATTCAAATACATACAGCAATATTGACAATCTTAAAAAACTTTACCAAGAAGCACTATTATATCCGGGAGTGATCGGTTTAGTTATTGGCACAAGACCTGATTGTATAGACGATGAAAAACTATTGTATCTAAAGGAGCTTTCGCAAAAGCATTATGTTATTGTTGAATATGGGATAGAGTCGTGCTACAACAAAACACTTGTCAATATCAATCGAGGACATACTTTTGAACAATCAATTACGGCTATTAAACAAACTGCTGCTTTTGGAATTAAATGCGGAGCGCACTTGATATTTGGACTTCCTGGTGAATCAAGAACAGAAATGCTTGACCAAGCAAACATATTATCTAAATTACCACTTGATAATATCAAGTTTCATCAATTGCAAATCATCAAAAATACGGCTATTGAAACTATTTATCAACAAAACCCCTCAGCTTTTTCTTTGTTTTCGCTCGAAGAGTATGTTGATTTTATGGTACGTTTTCTAGAAAAGCTCAATCCTGCATTTGTTGTGGAAAGGTTTTCGGGAGAAGTGCCTCCTCGTTTTCTTGCTTCTCCAAACTGGGGCTTGCTTCGAAACGACCAAATTGTTATAATGATTGAAAAAGAGCTTGAAAAAAGAAATACTTGGCAAGGAAAATGGTATAATAATAAGCAAAACTGCTATTAATAAAGATAATTATACCCATTTTTGCGAATACTTTATGTTAAATTCACCAATTAGCGAACTGGGTTTTTGGGTTAAAATGAAAAAATTTTTAAATTTATGTCGTTTAAATAAAAGTAAAGAAAACACAAAGAAATCAATTCATCTATTTATGTGAATTGCGATAGTGTTTTAATAAAAACAAATAAGGATAATCGTTGCATATTTGAAAAAAATGATGTTAATTTGTATAAAGAATTAATATTTAAAATGGAAAATTTATTTATTGAAAAAACCACGTCATCACCAGAAATAAATTTTGACCCAATAAGTGGAATATGTCAAATAACTGGTATTTCTATGCCAGAAGATGTAAAAATAATCTATACGCCAGCATTGATTTGGCTTGACGATTTTGGAAAAAGCACGCATAAATCAATCACCTTTAACTTTAACTTTATTTATTTTAATACTGCATCTTCTAAAATAATCCTTGATATTTTGATGCGTTTAGATGGTTTATCAAAACTTAACAAAGAAATTACTATCAATTGGCTTTACAAAGCTGCCGACCTCGATATGGAAGAAGCCGTAGAGGATTATGCAGATATGATTTCTCTGCCTATAAAGTTAATAAAACTATAAACTACGATCAATCGCTTTCCTTCTTGTTTTTATTTCTATAACTGCTCTACAATACTTATTAAATAGGTTTATAAAATATAATGCTGCGTATTATTTCTATTATATATATCTTTATTTGTTTTTTATAAATGCCTGTTGAAAAGAGTAATTCATTTTATAATTATACTATTATTGCTTTTGCCTTTTGTATTAAAATCACAAACAATAAGCAATTTACGATACGCTAAACATTTTGTATCGGGAGATACATTAGTGATTGATTCTTTAAGCATTATTCCACAGTCATTTGTTTTGCTCGACTCTTTAGGACAACCTATTGATAGTAATTATTTTAAATTTGATGATGCAAAATCTTTACTTATATTTAATAACTCCCATTATAAAAACACCACTATTACTATAAAATATCGCGTTTTCCCTTACAATTTTAGTAAAATATATTATCATAAAGACATTAATAAAGTCAAAAAGCGAGATACCTTAAGCAATGCCAACTATTTTATAAGTTTTCAAAAGGCACCAACTGATGTATGGGGTTTTGGCGGGTTAAGTAAAAGCGGAAGCATTTCGCGTGGAGTATCTTTTGGCAATAATCAAGATTTATTCGTTAATTCGAGTTTAAACCTTCAGCTTTCAGGAAAAATATCTAATGAAATTGAATTGCTTGCCGTTATTACAGACCAAAATATTCCTATTCAACCCGAAGGAAACACCCAACAAATACAAGAATTTGATAAAGTATTTATTCAGTTGTCTGATAAAAAAACAAAACTTATTGCTGGTGATTTTGAAATACAAAGACCCAAGAGTTATTTTATGAGTTTCAACAAAAAGTCGCAAGGTGTTATGCTGTCTTCTTCTTTTAACACCTCTAAAAACATTAAGTACACTAATGAAAACAATATTGTTGCAAGTGTAGCTCTCTCTAAAGGAAAGTTTGCGCGAAATCAAATAAATGGAATAGAAGGCAACCAAGGACCATATCAACTTATAGGAAACGAAAATGAAATGTATATTGTTGTTATTGCTGGAACCGAAAAAATTTATATTGATGGAGTACTGCTTGTTCGTGGGCAAGAAAACGATTATACCATTGATTATAATCTTGCTCAAATAAACTTTACCCCTAAAAAACAGATAAACAAAGACAATCGTCTTGTTGTAGAATTTGAATATTCAGATATTAATTATACTCGAACCTTGTTTTTTGTTGGTAATGAATGGATTAATAAAAATTATACATTGCGATTCAATTATTTCTCTGAACAAGATTTAAAAAACCAACCGATACAACAAGATTTAAGCACTAAGGAGAAAAAACTACTTACTTCTATTGGCGATAGTCTTCAAGATGCATTAAGCTATCATATCGATAGCATTCTATTCAATACCAACGAAGTTCTTTATAAAAAAATTGACTCTTTAGGCTTCGATTCAGTTTTTGTTTATTGTAATAATGCCGATAGTGCTCACTATAGACTATCTTTTTCAAATGTTGGACAGGGAAATGGTAATTATATTCAAATTAACACCATTGCTAACGGAAGAGTTTTTAAATGGATTCAACCAATAAGCAATCAACCACAGGGAAACTATGAACCTGTCGTATTATTAATCACCCCCAAGAAAAAACAAATGATAACGCTCGCTGCCGATTATTTGCTTTCAAAAAAAACGAAACTTTCTATAGAAACCGCATTCAGTAATAACAATATTAACCTTTTTTCAACAAAAGATAAAAATGATGATAATGGTTTTGCTATTAAAATGAATATTATTAATAAACAAAATCTATGGAAAACTAACAAAAACAATTGGAATTTTATCTCAGAAATAAGCTCCGAAATTGTTGATAAACAGTTTAGCCCCATAGAACGATATAGAGACGTTGAATTTGATAGAGATTGGAATCTAACAACTTTAAAAATTAAGGAAAACGAATATGTTTCAGGTTTGAAACTTACCATTATTAATAAAAACAATGAATTTATTAGTTATCAATTTGTTAATTACTTGAAAGGAAAATCATTTAAAGCATATAAAAATGCGTTCTGCTTTAACCTTAATAGCCGTAATTATTTCTATTTTTTTGATGGCAATTTATTAAAAACAAACTATACCAAAACTACAAGCGAATATTTCAAACAAAAATCAAGCATTATTAAAAAATTTGAACACTTTTCTATTGGTATAAAAGAAGAACAAGAAAAGAACAAAATAAAGAACACATACAACGATGCTCTTTCGGCAAATAGTTTTTCTTTTTTGCAAGGCGAAATTTTTATTGCAAACCCCGATTCGGCTAGCAATAAATTTAATTTGTTTTATAAAAGAAGATACGATTGGTTGCCTAATGATAGTAGTTTTAAATTGTCCACACTTGCTGAAAATTATGGTTTTTCAACGGATATTTTTAGCAATACCAACAATGCACTTACCTTAAATAGTTCTTACCGCAAAGTGCTAATATATGACACTTTATTGAGCAAAGATGAGGCAAGCAAGTTTTTGGTTGGGAGGCTCGAATATTTTTCTAATATTTGGAAAGGTCTATTAAAAACAACTATTTTTTATGAAATTGGGTCTGGTTTAGAATTAAAAAAAGAGTTTTCATATCTCGAAGTTGCCTCGGGACAAGGTGTTTACTCTTGGTCTGATTATAACGATAATGGAATTAAAGAACTTAATGAATTTGAAATTGCTATATTTCAAGATCAAGCGAATTATATTAAAGTTTTTATCCCTACCAACCAATCCATCAAAACCTTTACCAATCAATATAACCAAACTTTTGCTTTGAATCCTTCGGCGATTCTCAAAAACAACAATTCTTTTAATAAATTTATTGGTCGGTTGTACTATTCGGCTATCTATAACATCGACCGTAAAGTAATAGACAACAATCCACAAATAGCTTACAATCCATTTAGTACGCATATCTACGATAGCGTTCTTGTTTCTATTAACTCCACATTTAAAAACACGCTATTCTTTAACAAAACAAATGCAGTTTATGGAATTGACTTTAACTATCAGCAAAGTAATAATAAAATTTTATTAATAAATGGATTCGATACAAGATTGTATTTGTTAAAAGGCATTAAAGTGAGATGGAATATAAATAAGGTATTGTCCCTATTCATTCTTTATAATACAGGCAACAAAAAAAACACTTCAGAATATATGAAAACAAGAGATTATAACGTTTCTTTTTTTGAAATTGAACCAACTATAAGTTTACAAACAAATAGCAGATTTAGGGTAAGTGTCTTTTTTAAATATACCGATAAGCAAAATACGGTAAGTGTTTTAAAAGAAAAAACAGCATTAAATAAGATAGGAACCGAAATAAAGTATAATATTTTATCGAAAAGCTCTTTGGTTGGTCGTTTTGGTTTTACCAAAGTTGCTTATAATGCCCAAGAAAACACTTCTCTTGCTTTTGAAATGTTGGAAGGATTAAAAACGGGAGAAAATTATTTATGGAATATTTCTTACCAAAGAAATATATCAGACAACTTACAATTAAATGTAAATTATGAAGGCAGAAAATCAAATGCAATAAAAACAATACATGTTGGGACGGTTCAATTAAGGGCTTATTTTAACTAAAAATTATGGACATTTTATGCAGCTATGATTACCACTTGGTGGAGTTGCATAACAATAGGCGCCACAAAGCCATGGAGTTGAGGAAGCACATCCTGTTGGAGTACAGCCCGTATTGCCACCGCCAAAACAATAAACACCACCTGCACTTGCAGCACTACAATTTCCACTTGGCGTTGTTGTACATTGAAAACCACTTGAACAAGGTCCGTAACACAATCCATCGTTTCCTAAACAAGAACCTGTTTTACATTTTGTTGGTTGATCTTTTTCGCATCCGGTGAGTGTTACTGACATAATGCCCATAAATGTAATAACTAATAATATCATTCCCAAACCAATTGGTAATGCAAATTTCATAAATTTCGTTTTCATAGGCGTAATTTTTTTATATTTATAAATTAAAGACATGAATGATTTCCTTAATCAATTTTATGGCTTGTATAAAACTTTGAGTTATGAATGTTTCATAATAACAACAAATTAGATTAAAAATATTATTTGGAAATAGATAAATGATTCATTTTTCTAAACATAAAAGAAGAAGGCAATTCTGATTGGATAATAATTTTTACACTATCATGTTCTATGTAAAAAGCGGTTGGATAGGCTTTTGTTAACTCATCCATCGCTTTAATTGGCAAATCCTTAATCGTAAAATCGGGATGAAAATTTTGTTCAAAAATAAGCTTATCTTTTTCTTCTCCAATGGCAAAAACAACTACACTATCAACTGTATTTGTTTTTTGATATTGACGCAAATTTTCAATCGAATTCAAACAATAGGGGCAAGTATATGAAAAACAAAAAACGAGATAAGTACTATCTGAGGATGTTTTAAGGTATTTTGATAATTCTGTGCTTTTAATATTTTGATCTTGAAACTTGTGCGTTATTGATAAGTTTTTGAAAAAAACAGGTGTTCTAAATGTAAAGCCAGCAAAAAATATAGAAATACTCATTACGAATATAATCAAATATTTTTTCCAATTTGTAAAGTTATCTTTTTCTTTAGGATATTTTATTATTATGATTAACAACATCATTAATAAGACCTAAATTCAAGTAATTAATGCAACTTTTAACGAGGAAAACAATTTATTAATATTTTTCAAGACAAAGGAGAAAGAAAAAATCTTTCCCTTCGCCCTGATGGATAAAGTTTAATTTTGCCCT
>Ga0100389_1002999_pt1 | contig 13330 bp, 9 predicted proteins | sample CryGeymeta201513_FD_81537 | JGI IMG/M metagenome (GOLD analysis project Ga0100389, IMG submission 81537) | Groundwater microbial communities from Crystal Geyser aquifers in Utah, USA - Crystal Geyser metaG 2015-13 | ecosystem: Environmental > Aquatic > Deep subsurface > Groundwater | place: USA... | reverse complement strand
TACAAATGCGGTTCTTAGAATAGGTGCCTGGGTGCAAAGTTATTTGAATTCATTTACTGGTTCGATAGATGATATTAGAATTTATAATAGAGCCTTATCTTATCAAGAAATTCTACAACTATATAATCCTTCTATAACTCAAGGATTGGTAGCACATTATCCATTTAGCGGTAATGCAAATGACTCGAGTGGGAATGGAAATGATGGGACCTTAAATGGGGTTACCTTTGCATCAAATAATACAATGACATTTGCTCAATTTACATCAACAAGTTATATAAATGTACCCGACAACAGCACTTTTGATTTTTCTAATGCATCGGGTGTAACTATTGCAACATGGATCAGGCAAGAACAAAGCACATCAGGAGATATTTTAAGAAAGATGGGTACTTCTGGCTCTTCAGATGATGAATACGGGTTATGGCTAAGTTCAACAGGGCAAATATCAGGCGGTTTAAATGGTCCCGGCCAACAAAAAATACTTCAAGCAAAATCTTTTTTATCATTAAATACTTGGACACATGTTGTATTTATGTGGAATAAAGTGGATAGTAAAATAAGTTTTTATATTAATGGCATACTGGATACAATAACTAATTCTACAATAACATCAATTCAGAATACAAATGCGGTTCTTAGAATAGGTGCCTGGGTGCAAAGTTATTTGAATTCATTTACTGGTTCGATAGATGATATTAGAATTTATAATAGAGCCTTATCTTATGAGGAAATCCAAATATTATATGGTTCGACTGTTGATGTTAAAATTGATGAAAATATGGTTATTAATGACTACTATTTCAGTCAGAACTATCCTAATCCTTTTAACCCTTCAACAACGTTTAAATTTATAATACGTAAACAAACACAGATAAGAATAAATGTTTACAATGTAATTGGTGAATTAGTAAGAACTCTTGGTGAAGGTTTATATAATGCAGGTAGCTACGAATTAGAATTTAAAGCAAATGATTTACCGAGTGGCATTTACTTGTACCAATTGGCAGCAGAAAATTTTGTTGAGACTAAAAAAATGATCCTCCTAAAGTAAATTTAATTTTTATGGTTTCTGGTGGCTGTCGTGGTGTAAACTGCGGCAGCTTTTTATTTATTCAATCCAACTCATTTCTTTTAACCCAATTACCATTCTTCCAATAAAGAATTTTACTTTTAATAATATTCTTGTACTCTTCAGTATCTGTGTAAGGTTGATTTAGTTTGCCGTGTGCAACTAATGTATCTCTTTGTATTCTAAAACCGCTATTTATTACAACATTGATGTTTTTCAAGTCATAATTAATTTCATAGCCAACGGCTACTTCATCTGATGTATGGGGTATTGTAGTACTAAATCTAAATTTTGAGTTATTATCATCTAAAGTAAAACTACTTATGACGTAACCTGGAGTTCTAATTTTAGAATAATTATCAAAATCCGTTTTGGGAAAACGAATATAAGATTTCATCTCTGAAACAGTGTAATTTCTAATTAAGTATTGTTCTGTAGTTAGTCTAACTTTCATAAGTGTGTCTAACTCATAAGCAAAAAAAACAAAATCTTCGTAACCGTTTTCGTATCCAACCCCGACTATATCCTTTTTGCCATCATCGTCAATATCTTTAACAGTCGCATTCATAATATGTCCTGAAGCCCAAAATGTTCCAGGCAATCTTTTCCCGGTTTTTAAGTCTAAACGAAAAATTGCGGAACTAAAAGAGGGAAGGTTACTGGCAAACATTAAAATAGATTTTTGCCCCTGGAATGTTACAGTATCTAAAATGTATACTGTGTACTCTGTGTTTAAAATTTCTCTTTCAGACAAAACTGAATCTTGAAATATGTAATTCCAGATTTCTTCGCCTTCAGAATTATAACAAACCACCATAGCACTATTTTTAATTAGATTTGTACGTGGATCTCTTTCTCCACAAATTATAATTTCATTTAGTCTATCATTATTTATGTCTACAATCTTAGCTTCTTTTGAACAATAAGAATTACTTTGTATTTCAGCTTTTGACACACTAACTAATTTTGTCCAAAGTAATTTCCCATTTTTATTTTTAATAAAAATACATTGACCATCAGCAGATATTGAAGCAGGGTTATCATCAAAATCCATAACAAACAAGTAAGCAAAAAGTAGAGCAAGTAAAACTGTAGCAACAGCGCTCACCCAATTCTTCTTTACAAACTTCCCGCCTCTTAGAACAATTGGCTGCTTTTTTATATCAATAACATCTCTTCTATTTAGAACATCAGTAAAATCCTCAATAGGAATAAGTTTTAGATTTCTATTGGGATATTTTTGTTTTAACTGTGTTAATGTAAAGTACGCATAAGTTTCCTCGCACTTAGAAAAAACAAAAGAATTTATTTCTGAAAAGAATACAGCAGCAACTTTTCGTTTTATTATTTCTTCACTTGTGCATAAAACTTCGCCGGTTTCTAGTGCTCCACCTGTAAATGCACTTTGTCCTTTAATATTAATCAGGTAAGTGGGATTATAAATTTTTAATAGTCTTTCAAGGAATGAAAGTGTTAATGCAATACCAAGTGAGTTACCTTCATAAAAACCTTCTTTTTTATCAAAGCTAATAATTACTTCGTGATATTTATAAGGTTTCTTTACATATTTCTGTAATAAAGATAAAGCCAGCTGCCAGGATTGAGTGCATTGTTCAGAGATTCTTTTTTCAATCTCCTTCTCACTTGGCACAATTATAAATTTATCACCGTCAATTGCTTTATTAATTCTTACGGTAACAGAATCAATAACACCGTAAAATTCATTTGGTGCTTCTTTATCAATTAGTGGAAAGAATGCTTTGTGAGTTTCAACCACTTCACAATCATTTCCTTCAAGAATTGAATTTAATTTCTCTATTTGCTTTTCAATTCTATCAATTTCTTTAGAAAATTCATTGTTCAATTCACACGAGATTTCAAGTGCCGCTACATTCTTAATTTGCCCAAGAATTTTATCAGTTATATTTAGTTCAGAACCCCACACTTCATATCTGGCAATACAGGTAAGATAATCTTCAAGAAATTCTCTAATGAAAACTTCTTCGATTTTTAAATTTGATTGTGAAAGTATTCTGTTAAAGTAATTATTATAGAGATTTAATCGGTTGTAAATGGAGGTCGGGTCGAGAGTAGATTCGATCAATTCAGCCCTAAGGGCTTCTAATTCATAAATATTATACTTTTTATTACTGATTTTTTTCACATTACTAAAAGTTTATGCAAAAATAAAGTATTTATTCCTCTGAGGGTAATATCTAATAGGAAGTTCATTCAGAAATTCATCTGTCTGTTTAAAATATTACCTAAAATTCTAAAACGAAAAACAGAAAAAGCTGCGTAAGCTGTTTATTTTTGAATAGATAAAAAAAATAAATCAACAATCAAACACCACTTTTCTGATGAACAAAAATAAACAAAAAGTCGGTTTCAAAACACCACAGATAAATCATTGTTTTACTGCAACAAAGATAACAAAATTTGCCAGTCTTTCCCCGATAATGGAATTTATTAACTCACCCCACGCATGAGGTAGTATTTATAGCCACGACTTTTAGTAGCTATACAAAATCAAATAATGCGTAAGGTGAGTTATTAAGGGACGATCGTAGGTTGCCCCTTTGTTTTTTCCTTTCTGTTTATTCTTAACTTCTAAAAGAATTTTGTATTTTAGTATAAAATTTTATCATTAAAAGATTTTAAATGAATTTTATCTCCTCCGTTCCCCCGCCTTTTATACTTAACTGCTGGAAACATCATTTCCAATTTCTAAAAATAAATTCTGCAATACCGTTTGAGGAAATTAAAAAAGGGATTGTTCAAATCGGCGAATCTCAAATGGATATATATGTCGGAAATCTTTCGCCGGTAGAAATTTGTAATGAAATCGAAATTCTATTATCACATCAATTTAAAATTAACCTCTTCAATTATTTACAATGGCTTATGTCTGAAGGTAAAGGATTTAGATTGATTGAAATAAGCGATGGCTCATGCTGGACGCTGCGCTTCGGAGAGGACCCGCTGAATTTTATTCATCTTCATCCAGGAAGAAAATCGCCCCTTACTATAAGAGTGAAAGCGCAAGTATTAAAAATAGCGCTGCTTGCAATTTCATTAAATGAAATCGAAGAATTAAACACAAATAAAATTAACCATCTTAGAAAAGAATATTTAAACCTCCCGCCTGTTAAATCTATTAAGGATGATGGGGCTGTATTAAATTTAATAAAATTGTTTAAATGATTTTTGAAGCATGGTGTATAAAATAAACGGCTAAATGTAATGCTTAATACATGCAGCCGCTCATTAAAATTAAATTAATTACCGTCAGCCATTTTTTTAGGATTGTGCCGGAGCATCATCTTTAACCATAAACCATAACATCGCAGATATTGCGAGCGTCACAGTACAGATAATAAAAATTAAACTTTTATCTTCAGCCTGGCTTACTGCCTGCCCGACACCAAAACTTGCAACAAGCTGCGGCAGAACTACGGCAAGGTTAAACAGTCCCATAAACAAACCCATCTTTGCCTGATCAACTTTTTGCGACATGATTGCAAAGGGTAAACTAATCGTTGCTGCCCAGCCTATGCCAAGCACTGCCATGAAAAAATAAATTGCAGACGGCGTAAAACCAAACAAATACATACCGGCATAACCAAACGCCATGGTCGATATACAAATCGAATGAGTTTTTACGCGTCCAATTTTTCTTGTGATCGGCTCCAGCACAAGCGCCGGAAGTATTGCTCCAACGGCATTTAGAATTAGAAAACTTATTGATACTATTCTTCCCTGCTCTATTGCTAGATCAGCTTCGGAGACAGTTGAAGGAAGCACGACTTTATATTGTACGTACGCGAACATATAAACAAACATAGTTTGAATACCTATCCATGTAAATGAATGGGCGGCAAGTACTTTCTTAAAACCGATTATTCCGGCTTTTGATTTTGACAAACCTTCAGTACTTTTTAAAAGCGCTTTAAGTATAAAGGCTATTGTAATTGCAAAGCAGATAATCTCAATGTAATAATTGTCCATTTCAAACTTTAACATTCTTGCCGTTAAAGCATAAACGGAATAAATCAAAAATCCCCATAAAGGTTGAATGTTTACAAGGATTTCATTAAGAGAAGATTTTGATTTTGCGGGTTCATCATCGTCATCAACCGAAGCGGCTAACTGGCGCGGTTCTTCAATAAAAAATGGGGGGATGATTGAAAGTGCAAGTACAAGAAATACTCCGAGATAAATTAAAAGATAATTATTCCAAACTGCACCGATTACATAAGCCATTACTCCAAATGTACCCGAAACGGTTTGCATCCAGGCATAACCTTTTGTTCGTTCAACGCCTTCAGGCGTAACATCAGCTATTATAGAGCGAGTGGGATTAAAACTTATGTTTATTGCGAGATCAAGCGTTAACGCCACTGCAATTGCAACCCCGAGAATTCCTTCAAAGCCCATTGCGCTCGAAATAACATCAATGTTAGGTAATGCAAGCAGCATCAATGCGGCTAATAATCCTCCGATGAAAATAAAAGGACGACGGCGCCCTTTCCACAACCAAACCTTGTCGCTGATTATACCAATGATCACCTGTCCTAAAATGCCTGCAATAGGACCGGCTGCCCAAACGAGACCAACGTCATGAATATCGAGACCATATTTTGTTCCCAATATCCAGCTCAACGCAGATATTTGAATTGATAACGCAAAACCCATCGCCGTTGCCGGAAGACTAAGAAGCGCGTAAAATGAATTAGTTAATTTCTTTTGAATTGCAAGCATACAAACTCCTTATCAAGTTATTAATTACTCAAGCAGAAATATATCCGCATGAACACCTTTTATTTTTATTGTTTCCCGATTATCTAGCGAATTAATCTCGCCTGAAACTAAGTGTTTCAAAGACGAAAAACCATCTAACTGCGATTGAATGTATTTAAAATCTAATTTCACTTCCATAATATTTTCGTTCACAACAATTAATATTTTTTCATTCCCCTTTTGCCGAAAGTAATAGTAGACTCCTTTGTAAGGTGGGAAATGAATCAAAGAGCCGGTTTGAAGAGAGTTAAAACTGTTTCTAATTTCCAATATCTTTTTTAGATGATTGAATATATCGTTTTCCTTTTCTGTTCTTCCTCCTTCTATAAATGCATTTCGAGCATCTCCAGGAAAGCCGCCGGGAAAGGCAGAACGAATTGTTCCGTGCTGACGGCTGCCTATTATACCAATCTCGGTTCCGTAATAAATTTGAGGAATGCCGCGTGTTGTTAATAACATAGTCAATGCTGTTTTATACTTTGCGTAATTTGTATCTGCAATGAATAGTGCGCGCTCAACATCGTGGTTATCTAAAAATGTTACAAGATTCATCGGATCATTGTAAAGATAATCCATAGTTAGTGTTTCATAAATATCGTATAAACTTTTTTCTCCTCGCAGCCATCGTCTGAAAGAATCGGCGAGTCCAAAATCGGTTATTGCCGGCGTATTTGAAACAAAACCACCGGGTACTTTGGCATTTTTTTGATACGCCGAAAGAAACGCCGGTTCACCTTTCCAAACCTCACCAACAATATTGAATCGTGGATATTCGTCAATAATAACTTGCGCCCATTTTGCCATATGCCTATGGTTTGCATACGGATATGTGTCCTCGCGAATTCCATCAACTCCCGAATACTCAATCCACCACAAAGTATTTTGGATGAGATAATTACTTAAAAACTCATTTCGCTGATTCAAATCGGGCATATAATTTTCGAACCAGCCAGTCTCGTTAATCTCGAGCGTTACAGTATCATTGTGAATATCCATTATTGCAATTTTGTTATGGTTTGTTGAAATATGATTTTCAACAGAGCCATTAAACCAATCTTCGAAAGGAGGATTTATTGTCCATATGTGGTTTACCCCGATATGATTCGATACGTGATCGTAAATTACTTTTAAATCTTTTTGATGAGCAAGTTCCACAAATCTTTTATACTCCTCATTGCCGCCAAAACGCGCGTCAACTTTGTATAAATCTGTTGCGGCGTAGCCGTGGTAACTCATCCACATATTATTTTCGAGAACCGGCGTAACCCAAATGACAGAAACACCTAACTCATTTATATAATTAATATGATTGATTATGCCGGTTAAGTCACCCCCTTTTCGTCCGTCTAAATCGGAAGGTATAAATTTTTCTTCGTCATTATATAAAAAATCGTTAGAAGTGTTGCCGTTTGCAAATCGGTCGGGAGTAATTAAATAAATAATATCTTTGCTCGAGAAGCCATTTTGTTCTTTCATCGAATATTTTCTATGAAGAATTGGATAATCAACTTCAATTTTCTCATTGCCTTTTTGGATGATCAACCTATATTCAGCTTCGGGTAAATCTTTTGGAATTATTACATCAGCAAAAGCATATCTTTCACTACCAGCCGGATAAATTGCAGAAACCATTATTCTTTCGTCTTCAAAAGACGCTGTACAATCAGTTAAGCCCTCACCGTAAATCATTAGCTGCAATGGACTCCATTTAAAATCTGTCCACCAATTTGGAGGTTCAATTTTACTAACAGAAAATGACTGAGCAAATGATAAATAAAGTGAATTGAAAATAAATAGTAGTAGAATAATTTTAAATCGCACTAAATACCTTAAAGTTGATTGCCTAAAACATACTTAAAATTGTGTCAAAAAATATCTAAAGCAAGTAAATAATCAAAGTTTATAAAATCAGTCAATAATGATAACCTGATAAATTTTACAATTTTTAAAAATCTTAAAAACTCTGCGAACTTTATGAATCTTGCAAACCTTCATTTTTGTTCAAAATAATTAATATTTTAAAATGAGTTCACTCCAAAAGCTAATATTGTTTATTTGCCATTCTCCGTTGGCTAACGGATTAGCTAACCGACGGAAATTACCTTTTTAGAATGAACTCTTTTATAATACATGACATCTTCACAAAATCTAAAACCCCATCGGAACGGAATAAAAAATGTTTTGGACGGATGCGCAAAACTTATGAACTACCCAAACTTTATCTCATTTTTTCTTGATTTTAGTCCTCAATAAAAATAACTTCAATCTCATTTTTTAATGATTTATGGCAGAATCCGAAGAAAAGAATATAACTGTTAATCGCAAAGCCCGATACGAGTATTCAATCGTACAGACTTATGAAGCTGGAATTGTATTACAGGGCACCGAAGTAAAAGCTTTAAGGCAGGGTAAAGCTAATATTGTAGATAGTTACGCTATGCTGCGTGCCGGTGAAGTGTGGTTAATCGCACTGCATATTAGTCCTTATGAGCAGGGTAATATTAATAACCACGAACCTACACGAGACCGAAAACTATTGCTTAAAAAAAGTGAGATTAGAAAGTTAATCGGAAAAACAAAAGAAAAAGGTTTAACTCTTGTTCCGTTGCGTCTTTACTTTAAAAAAGGCAAAGTAAAAGTGGAAATTGCGCTTGCAAAAGGGAAAAAAGTATATGATAAGCGTGAAGCAATAACCAAACGCGATCAGCAACGCGACCAGGAACGTAACTTTAAATAATGTACAATGTACAATGCATAATGTACAATGTACAATGAGCACAATGAATAAAGATTAAACAATAGAAACTTTAAAATGAATAAAATTTCCTTCCCTTCTATAAATGAACAGATGGACCTGATCAAAAGAGGTGCGTTTGAAATAATTCCTGAAGATGAATTAGTCAAAAAATTGGAGAAGTCTATTCAAACCGGCAATCGACTAAATATAAAACTCGGATGCGACCCGAGTAGACCCGATTTACATATTGGTCACTCTGTGGTATTAAGGAAACTTGCACAGTTTCAAACACTCGGTCATCAGGCAATTTTAATCATCGGCGATTTTACCGGTATGATTGGCGATCCTTCGGGGCGCAACGTTACGCGTCCTGCTCTTTCCCTTGAAGCAACAAGAATAAACGGACAGTCGTATTTTGAACAAGCATCAAAAATTCTTGATAAAGTTAAAACTAAAATTTTATATAATAGCGAATGGCTAAGCAAAATGAATTTTGAAGAAGTAATAAAACTTGCTTCAAAATATACTGTTGCACGAATGATTGAACGGGATGATTTTACAAAAAGATTTAAAGCGGGCGAACCGATCAGCGTTCACGAGTTTCTTTATCCGCTTGCTCAGGCTATGGATTCAGTAGCAATAAAAAGCGATGTTGAACTCGGCGGAACAGATCAGAAGTTTAACTTACTTGTAGGAAGAGATATTCAGCGTGAGTACGGAATTGAACCGCAAGTTATATTAACTATGCCTCTAATCGTTGGAACTGACGGCGTTGAAAAGATGAGTAAATCATACAACAATTATATTGGCATTTCCGAAAAGCCAAATGAAATGTACGGCAAAACTCTTTCAATTCCCGATACACTCATTTTTAATTATTTTGAACTTGCTACGGATGTAAGCAAAGAAAAACTTGCCGATGTAAAGGCAAAGTTAGCTGACTCAAATTTTAATCCGCGCGATTTGAAAAGAGAACTTGCCCGCAATATTGTTGCAATGTACCACAGTAATGAAGCCGCAGTTCAAGCTGAAGAAGAATTTGACAGAATTTTTATAAAAAAAAATGTCCCGGATGATATTGTAGAATTCTCTATTGATACGGATAAGAATGGCGTAAACATAATTGATTTATTAACTCTTGTAAATTTTGCTTCGTCCAAAGGTGAAGCAAGACGTCTTGTTGCGCAGGGAGGCGTCTCTATTGACGGTGAAAAGATTACAGAAATTTCTACTACCATAATTGTAAACTCACCAAAGGTGTTAAAAGTCGGGAAAAGAAAATTTATAAGATTAATTAAGAAGTAACGCTCTCATATCAAGAAAGTTTTATGCTATTCAATGAATTTACATTTTGGATATTTTTTTCAATTATTGTTGCAATATTATTTTTCATAGACCTTTATGTAACCGATCATCGGCGCGGACAAATAACATTAAAAGCAAGTTTACTTTGGAGCGCAGTATGGATTGTAACTGCACTCCTTTTTAATGTTTTTATTTATTTTTATCTTGAAGAAGGTCATGCACGTGCACTTGAATTTATTACCGGATATTTAATAGAAAAGTCATTATCCGTAGATAATCTTTTTGTTTTTTTAATGATATTTTCTGTAATGGGGATAAAGAAAGTGGATCAGCCGCATATTCTTAAATGGGGAATTATAAGCGCAATCATTTTTAGAATTGTTTTTATAATTGCTGGAGTAAGTTTAATAAAACTTTTTCACCCTATCATTTATGTATTCGGAGTAATTCTATTCTACGCTGCATATAAAATGGCATTCGGGAAGGAAGAAGCAATAGACCTTGATAGCAATTTGGTGGTGAAAGTTTTGCGCAAATATTTTAAACTGCATCCTACTTATAGCGGGCGTCATTTTTTTATTCGGGAAAACGGCAAACTCTATATGACGTCTATGTTTTTAACTTTGATGCTTATTGAATCATCTGATATAGTGTTCGCAATTGATTCGATACCGGCAATCATTGCAATAACAAAAGATACATTTATAATCATTTCATCGAATATTTTTGCAATACTTGGATTACGCGCATTATATTTTGCTCTATCCGGAGTGGTTGATTTGTTTATTTATCTAAAATATGGTGTGGCGTTAATACTTTTTTACGTGGGCATTAAAATGGTTATTGCAGATTTATACGCAATTCCTACAATCATCTCTTTATGTATAATAATTTTTACATTAGCCTTTTCGGTTATCTTATCGCTGCTTCAAAGAAGAAGACTTGATGAATAAGCCCGTAGAATGGATAATTAGCGCTGCAGCAAAACCTACCAACATCGGTTCAATCTGTTGAATCGTTTGTCCGCCGTTTATTTTTGCTCTTATAAAAAACCATGTAATACTTAGCAGCGATGCGGTTAATATTTCGGCAATAATAATTTTTCTGTCAATTCTAATTTTCTCATAATAAGCTGATATGACCGGTAGGATAATTCCCGGTATACAGAACGACCCGATTGTGTACCAGATCTCAATTACTGAAGGAATTTTATATGCAAGAATGATTGATAATATTCCACTAATAATTAATCCTATAACAGTATATTTTTTTAATGAATTTTCACTCTTCTGTTTTTTTAAGCGATATATAAAATCTCTCCCGATTGTTGTGCCGCTCAGAAATAAAAAACTATTTAACGTTGACATTATTGTTGCGAACAATGCAGCATAAAAAATTCCGCGAATACCTGGAATCAAAACTATTTCGGCAAGCAGCGGATATGCGAGAACAGGAGTTTCGATGTTTGGCAACATTGCACGAGCAAACAATCCTGAAGTTGTTGTGAGAAAATCGAACAGCGCCCAGAAAAATATTGAATATATGATTCCTTTCACCGCTGTATTTTCATCTTTTGCTGCGTAACAGCGCTGATGAAAACCGGGATCGGCAAAAGTCCAAAGTGCAATTAAAAACCAAACTGAGATAAAAGCCGGCGAAGCCTCTCCGGTTAATTTTAAATGCGCCGGAGGAAGATTGTTTTGAAGCATCTCAAAACCATTTGAGATTATCAAGATAACAACAAGCACAATAAATCCGCCAAACATAACAAAAAACTGAAATGCATCAGTGTAAACGTTGGAGCGAAAGCCGCCGTAAAGCAAATACGAAATTGAAATTAACAGTGAAATAATAAGTGCTGCAATTATTCCGACATCAAAAAAAAGAGTAAGAAGATTGGCAGTCATAAGCAAATACGGCGCCGGTGAAACAAGTATGAATACAAGCACTGCTGCAATTAAACCGGCAGTGTTACCGTAAACTTCCGAAAGTTTATCGGGTATCGTAAACAATGATGCTCTACGAATCTTACCCGCAAAGAATATTGCAAATAAAAATGCGAATATGTAGTATGGCAATCCTTGTGTAAACCAGCTTACAATACCGTAACGGTAGGTAAATTCCCCCACTCCGAGAATCCCTCCATACCAGGTTGAAACATTTGTCAGTATAAAAAGAAACAGCCCGACTTTTCTTCCGGACAGCAAATAATCATCCGCATTGTTGCTTGATTTCTTACCTGTAACAAAACCAATTACAACTACAGCCGCAAAAAATAAAATGATGATAAAAATATCAACGCCGCTAAATGAGAGCATTTATTTTCAATATATTTAATTCGCGAATCACAAAAATAATCCCGCCTTTAATTGTTAATCGAATTTTTTCTCCAACTGCAACGTTACTTGTACTCTCACGAATACCGAACGGCAGCGCTTCATTATGCAATGGGAATTTCAATCCTTTAGTTGTTATTTTAGTTTTATTATTTAAACCATAAAATGAAATTGTTTCGCCGGGTACTGTCCGGATTTCAACTTCTCCTGTATAGGGAATAAGAATGGAACGTTCGGCAATTAAAATAATTTTAATCAACTTAAAAAATTTTAAAACAATGCCAAGGTTGCAAAAAGTGTGATCGAGCCTATCGCCGGTTGCGCCCAGCAGAACTGCTTCCGAATATTTATTTTTTATTGCCCACTTCAAAGCTTTTTCAACATCAGTATCATTTTGTCTTTTTAGCCGAATTATTTCTGATTTGTCAGTATAGTATTCAACAGTATCAACAGTGATTGAATCAAGATCACCAATAATTATTTCCGGCACGAGTTTTAATATTTTTGCTATATTAGCCCCGCCATCGGCGCAAATTAAGGTTGAGTAACCCATCTTTAGAAGATGGCTAATTACACTTTTCCGTGGCGGTTTCCCATTTGCAAGGATCGTACATTTTTTAATATTTAGTTTTGTTTTATTCATCCGTATTTATGTTGTAAAATTTATTTAACCAAATAAGCACTTGTTCTATTTAGAAGTGCAAATTTATTTTATTTATATGACTATTGCACAACTTCAAATTGAATTTTAATTACAAAAAAAGCCGCCCATCAAGAACGGCTTTGGATTATTTTAAATGTGTTTGTTAAGAACCCGCTTAACCGCTATTCGATTAGTTGTTCGTTCTGTTCACATCGGGAATATATTTACTTCCGAGAGTAATTTGTTTTGGCGGTGCAATTAATTCATGCTCAATCCAAACTTCCTTTGCTCCATCTTTCCAAATCGCTGCGCTGCGGTCAACTGAAATTTCACTTCCCTCTCCGGTTTGGATAGTTAAATGAATTGGAACAGGAATATTACCGACTTTTTCAATAAGTACTCGAACAACACCGTCACCGTTTTCAATTTTTTTAATC
>Ga0100389_1002951_pt1 | contig 13437 bp, 8 predicted proteins | sample CryGeymeta201513_FD_81537 | JGI IMG/M metagenome (GOLD analysis project Ga0100389, IMG submission 81537) | Groundwater microbial communities from Crystal Geyser aquifers in Utah, USA - Crystal Geyser metaG 2015-13 | ecosystem: Environmental > Aquatic > Deep subsurface > Groundwater | place: USA... | reverse complement strand
CTGTATCTCACCGGCACCATGTGTACGTCCAGATCATCGTAATCGGGAAAATCCGCACCGGAATCCGTGACGATCGCAACTTCCGCCCGTTTGGTGTGAGCAATCTCCTGCTGCCGCTGCATATCATCTACTTTTTGGCCATAAACGGTTCCATATTTGTCACAAACCTGAAACACTTTTTCAGGCTCATTCACATGGATATGTACTTTTACTTTTGTCTTCGATCCGGCGAAAACCAGGCTGTTACCCATATCCATCAGTTCTTTACGGATAGGTTTTGGCTCGATTGCTGTCCCCCTGATCATACATTCGGTACAGAATCGATAGGTAAGATCAACCGTTTCACCGGCGCTCTGAATTTTTAAACTGGGATATTTGCTGTAATTTTGAACGATATAATCTTTGATGGATCCGGTACTGATAAAATCAGAGATCCCATTGAGCAAGTCCACGAATCCCTGTGCGCCAGCATCCACTACGCCGGCTTTTTTCAGCACCTCCAGTTGATTCATGGTATTGGCCAGAGACGCCTCCGCCTTCTGGACGCCATTTTCCAACAGCGATACAAAATCATGACTGCCGTTGTCAATCAGATCAATAAGGTGGTGTGAGAAATCCGTCAGAACAGACAGGATGGTTCCTTCTTTGGGTTCGGCGAGCGCTTCCCTGGCATATTTTGCACCGTACCCGATCGCAGTGCAAAAGGAAGAGGTATCCATCTTTTGGATATCTGCAGCGCCATCACAGATCCCCTGAAAAAACTGGGCGAGGATCACTCCCGAATTCCCCCGTGCTCCGTCCAAGGCTGAATCTGCGACGGTCATCAGCATTTTATCCACATGGGGATGAACCTGAGATTGTGTACCCTCCAGAATGGCATTCAGTGTAAATGCCATATTTGTACCCGTATCGCCATCTGGAACGGGAAAAACATTGATCTTATTTAAATAATCCTGCCGGGAAACCACTTTATGAATTCCGGCTACCAGGGCACGATGTAACCGGGGACCGTCAAGGTAATTAATTTTCGTGACTATTTGATCCATAATTCGTCTTACCAACCTCTGAAGGTTACGTTAATTCGTAAAAATCTATCAACTTCTTTTGAATCGCGCCATATCCAAAAATATTTCATGTAAATATTGCCACAGCCTTCCTGATTTTTATTATATGTCGTTGCTGAGTTTAATATCGAATCACGGGAAGGAAGAATTATCAGAGGCTTTTCATCGAATCCACTTCGTTTTCAACCCAGCCTGATCGTTCTCAGAAATAAAAATTCAGTATTAAACTGATTAATGGAACAAACGAATAATCCCGGCGTAAGCATCGGTGAAGTTTGATTAAAGTGACTAAATAACAAACCTTCCTTCTCCTTTGTTGTGGTTAAAACCAGAAAGGACTCTCGCCCGAGAGTCCTTTCTGGTTATTTTGACAAATTATTCTGTGAATCCCCACTCAATTTCTTCAGTAAACGATGGGTTTTTAATCCATCAAACCACCGGTTAAACTGCATTGAAAAATGGGTATCCGAAGGGGATGACCGTTGTAATCCTTCCCAAACCGATTCAATTTTTTCAGCTTTTAAAATGGATGGCATCAGAGGATGAATTCGCCGGCTTTCTTCCAAAACCGGGTCCAGCCTCTTGGCACGGGCAGATTTTCCCAGCGCCAGCCATGCCTTCAATATTGTAAATGCTATCTCCGAATAGTGAAGCGATGACATATCCATGCCGGATTGTGCCTGGGACATTCTAAATCCCGTTCCCAGATACACCCGGTTTTCGGGTCGGGCGGACGGATGCACCAAAATATCTCTGATCCACCGGACACCGCAATATTTGGCTAATTCCTGTAAAAAGTAAAAATCTTCCGCAGCCTTTTTCCGGGGCATCCCTCCAACCGCTACATATGCCCCGGCAGTGGTGACCATCGTGGAGCCTAAGGCAGGGTATCCATAGATTGACCCTGCATCCTTCAATTTTTCTGCGGTTGTGATTAGAAATTCTTCAAATGCGGTAATGCCCTTATCTACGACGGGATCTCCCATTCGTCGATGAGCAAATCCCACGACTCCCGCCTGCCAACGTTTCGTGCGACGATCCTCTGATAGTGATTTTAGATAATTTTTCGAAAGGGTACAGTCTGCGTCAGTGGAAAATAGCAGGGTATCCGGTGTGGAATAGCTCAATGCCATATCCAACCCCAACTTTCTGGCAACGCCTACCCCGGCGATCCGGTCGGGGAGTACAAGGTTATTCGTCGATGCATCTACAATTCCAAGGTCAAAGGGAAACCGCGCCGATCGTAAATATTTCAGCGTACCCGCATTATTTTCACATACTTCCGGGGGCGCTGATACTCCGCGGTTCACCACGATAATGACCGCAGTGTCCCGAATAAAATCCTCAGACTGCAGGCGAATGGATTCCAGAACACCCGGGAGTAATGAATATTCAGAATAAGCGGGGATGACGATGATTCGAGGGTATGTTTTGGGGAATGGGGCATTGAGCCGCCAGGGACCGGACAGCGCTTTTTTTCTCAGATATGATCGAATGGGATCGGTCAATCTGGTTCCTGATTCCGAATGATATGCATCGCTGTATGGAAATCACCTTTGGGAATCCAGTGGATGAGGACACCCCGCTTTTCCAGATGACGGAAAAAGGTCATCTGACGTTTCGAAAATTGGTGGATCGCGGTGTTCAATTTCTGAACCATGTCATTCCATGATAATTTTTTCGCCAGAAATTTCCCAATGAAGCGGTACTCCAGTCCAAAATAGTCCAGACGGTTGAAGGAAATTCCCGAATCCAGCAGCCCCTGTACTTCTTCTACCAAGCCGTGATTCAGACGGTGTTTCAGACGGGCGGATATCCGGTTTTTCACGACGTCACGGGGATAGTGAATGCCCAGAACGACGGGATTGTGGATCATGACGAGTGGTTCCTGCTCCACCCCTGAATGAACGGCAATCTCAATGGCGCGGATCAGCCGTTTGCGATGGATCAGGTCGCTGGTATTATGGTGGTCAGGCTTCAGTGTCTGCAGTTTCTCACGCAGAGTGTCCATGGAACAGGCAGCCAGTTCTGATCGCAGGGATTCGTCGGGGGGAACCGGACACAATTTAAACGCCAGTAATATGGATTCAATGTACAGACCGGTCCCGCCACACAACACAGGGCATTTCCCTGCATTCTGAATGGACTGATACATGGGATAAAAATTTCGCTGAAAGTCAAAGACGCTGTAGTCCTGCAACGGGTCTAAAATATCGATGAGATGAACGGGAACCGTTCGATGCGGCAGAAGATATTCGGTCAGGTCCTTACCGGTGCCGATATCCATTCGGCGGTACACCTGTCGGGAATCTGCAGAAATGATCTCGGAATTTATCACGTCGGCGATCAGAACCGCCAAATGCGTCTTGCCCGTCGCGGTGGGGCCCAGAACCACGATCAGGTCAACAGGGGATTTTTTCGTCGATGGCATAGGGTGAATTTACAGGGATTTGGAGATGGATGAGGGGTAGAAAGACGGTAATCTCCAACGGGAATTCATTCAGAAAGATCAATAACAAAACGTATTGCCTTGCGGACCGTAGGTTGTATCGCTCTCAAATTTTCCCCGGATGCTGAATTTAGAAATTGACCCGAAACGTCACAAAGATAGCTCCCGGGAGTGCGCCATTAAACGCTGCCGTGTTTGTTATTTTTACAGACGGCGAACAGTATATCTCTATTCTCTTAAATGTAGGCAAAGGTTGATTTTTATAGGGAAAATTCATCTTTTAATGTTTCCCTGTACCATCACCGGCGGTGATACCTAAAGATATAACATGGGAAACCGATAAGCTGCGGAAGCCAAAGGCGCTCATCAGCTTATCGGTTATCTGTTATATAAAAATCTCCCTTTTACAAAGCGCTATTGAGAGACGTACCCATGTCCTTAGTGAATATTTGCGGGGTCAACCGAAAGTCCGGATTCCTTCCCTTCAGGTAATTATTGGGGACTCCGGGTGAGCTGAAAACTATTGTCCTTTCCAGGTTTATTCCGACTCAACCACCGGCCCACGGTGATGTACAATGCAGGGAGCACGAACAGAGTTAGCAGAGTAGAGGTGATAACACCACCGATGACCACTGTCGCGATTGGCCGCTGTACCTCGGCTCCAATCCCGGTAGAAATTGCCATTGGGATAAAACCAACCGCATCCGTAATGGCTGTGGCAAGGACCGGCCGGAGACGTTGTTTCGCAGCCCTAATTACTGCCTCGCTCAGCGGAAGCCCGGTGTTCCATAATCTTCGAATGGCCGTAACCAACACCTGACCGTTTAATACGGCAATCCCACTAAGGGCGATAAAGCCGACAGCGGCGCTGACGCTGAACGGTATACCCCTAAGCGAGAGCGCAAAAACACCTCCAATTGCCGCAAATGGTATACCCGTATAAATGATAAGCACATCGCTTAACCGCTTCAGGCTGAAATAAAGTAGAAAAAAGATTAGCGCCAGGGTGAGGGGAACGACAACCATGAATCGCAGTTTCGAGCGTTCCAGATGTTCAAACTGACCACTCCATTCGATGAGGTAGCCTTCAGGTAACGGCACTTCGCTTGCAATAAGGGATTGTGCTTCTTCCACAAAAGAGGCAACATCCCGGCTTCTGACATTGCATTGTACCTTGATTAAACGTCGACCCCATTCACGGTTGATGGTGGACGGACCTTCTGTTTCTATGACGTCAGCTAATCGGCGGAGGGGTAATAACGGGCCATGCGCTGTCGGGATCATTGTGTTTGACAATGTTTCTATGTCAGATCGTTGTTCATCCGGCAATCTTACCACCAGTGGAAACCGTTTTTGTCCTTCATAAATGTCTCCAACCCGACGAGCACCGATAGTCTCAATAAAATCGAGAACATCGCTTGCCGGGATGCCCTGTCTTCCAATCTGGTCCTGATTTACAATAATCCGAAGTATGGGTTGTCCTGAAATCTGCTCTCCGGAAACATCAGAAGCTCCTTCGACAGTTAACAGTAATTCCTGAATTTGATCACTCAGACGGATCAGTTCGTCGAAATCATCCCCAAAAATCTTGATCCCTACATCCGACCTTATGCCGGAAACCATTTCATTCAGGCGCATCTCAATGGGTTGGGTGAAAATCATGTTCAGACCCGGCAAGTCATCCACTGTGTCTTCTACCTTTGTTATGAGTTCATCCTGGGTTCTGGCACGGGTCCATTGCGCTTTTGGGTGCAGCGCTATAAATATATCCGTTAGTTCGATTCCCATAAGATCGGTGGCGACTTCTGCAGTCCCTATCCTGCTCCAGATTGTTTTGATCTCGTCCGGGAAGTTGTCCAGTAAAAGTTGCTCAATCAGTGTATTATAATCGACTGATTCATCCATGGAAACCCCGGTGAGACGTATCGTGTTGATGACAATGGCGCCTTCGTTGAGCTTTGGAATGAACTCGCCTCCGAGCCTTAATACGGTCATCGCCGTCACAACGAACAGAACCAAGACCGATCCATACAGCACCCGTTTTCTGTTCAATACCCAAGAGATTAGGTAGGTATATCCGGTTTTCAGACTCCGTTCCATCAGTCCTTCTTTTTCCTTGATTTTTCGCGGGAGAAAATAATATGACAAAATAGGCGAAAGAATTACCGCGATCACCAGTGCGCCCAGCATCGCAAAAATAAAGGTCCACGCCATGGGTCTGAACATCTTCCCCTCAATACCCTCAAGCGTTAGAATTGGAAAGAAAACGATCAGGATAATACCCATTCCAAAGACGATGGGACGTACAACTTCTTTGCTTGAATCAATGATGGTCTGAAGCCGTTCAGCAGATTTTAGGGGTCTCCCCAATTGATGCTGCTTTTCACCGAGACGCCTCAAGTTGTTTTCTGTCATCACCACAGAACCATCCACGATGATACCAAAATCCATGGCTCCAAGACTTAGCAAACTTGCGGCAATCGCAAGTTCGTACATTCCCAAAAATGCATAGACCAACGCAAGAGGAATCGCCATGGCAACAATGAGTCCGGCACGGAGATTACCGAGGAGGAGAAAGAGAACCATAATGACCAGCGCCGCTCCGGTGAGCAGGTTATGTTCTACTGTACTAATGACCTCTTTCACCAATTCCGTACGATCGTAAACCGTTTCGAGTAACACATCCTCTGGGAGAGATTTCCTGACGGATTCCAACTGTTCCTTTAATTGCTCCGTAACCTCCTTACTGTTTTCCCCCAACAACATAAATCCTAGTCCCAATACGGCTTCTCCCTGCCCATCTGAAGTGACCGCTCCGGCACGAATTTGGTGTCCGACTACCACTTCAGCAATATCCCGGATATAGACAGGGACACCGGCATCTGCCTTAATGACGATGTTCCCGATCTGCTCTATGGTTGTAACCCGTCCCACCCCATGGACAAGGAGCGAGTTCCCTGAAGCAATAACTTGTCCACCGCCCACATTGTGGTTGTTTTCTTCCAGCGCAGAAAATACCTGATTCAGGGTGAGATTGAATTTGATGAGAGATTGGGGAGAGACAATCACATGATATTGTCGTTCGAACCCACCCCATGAATTGATTTCAGCTACCCCTTCGACTTTCCTAAGCTCCGGCTTGATGATCCAGTCATGAAGTGTTCGAAGCTCATCCAGGGTGCGGTCAGGGTTTGTCGAGCGAAGGATATAATGAAAAACCTCTCCCAGACCCGTTGACATGGGACCCAGTTGGGGAGGTTCAATTCCATCGGGAAGTTGAACGCCTGCCAGCCGTTCCATAATGAACTGACGGGCGTCAAAAATGTGTGTTTTTTCATCAAAGGTAGCGATGACCTGCGATAAACCAAACTTTGAAATAGACCGTACATTGGTCAGTCCGGGTAACCCGGAAATAGAAAACTCTACCGGCAACGTTATTTGTTGTTCGATTTCCGCAGGGTTCAAGGCGGGTGCGCCCGCGTTGATTTGCACCTGAACCGGCGTGGTGTCAGGAAATGCATCTACAGGGGTATAAAACATCCCACGAATGCCCAGCCCCAGACTTGCCGTAAGCAGTAATATGACTATGAGCCGGTTATTTAATGATCCCTCGATAATTCTATTTAACATAAGACCGTTCCTCTGGTGATCATTCGTCCACACATCCCGCACCCAGGCGGGATTTGAGGAATTCTGATTTTAAGGTAAAACTATGGGTGACGACGACTTCTTCATCCGGTGATATTCCTTTTAAAATCTCGATATACTCAGGGTCTTTTCCTCCCAAAGTAATATTCCGGATCTCAAAGAGATCAACGGACTTTTTAATAAAAACATAGGACTTGCCATCAAATCGTTGGAGCGATTCAACGGCAACATAGAGTATCTGTTGATCTTGCTTCGGTAATATGCGCACTTCGCCGAACATCCCCTGTTTTAACGAGGCACCGGGATTCGGAACAATGGCACGGGCTTTCATCATCCGGCTAAATTCATCAATACCGGAAGCCAACCAGATTACGCGACCCTGCACGGTCACCTCCGGGAGTGCATCGAAGGTCGCTTCTACAGAGTCGCCCAACTGAATGCGGAACAGCCCGTCTTCAGGTACCGAGAGTTCTAACCACATGGATGACAGGTCTGCAAGCGAAAAGAGTATATCTCCCGGTTCGACTGCCTCTCCCACAACCGCACTTCGATCGAGAAGCGTCCCGGAAAACGGCGCCAGAATCTGGAAGATCGAGGATATAGACCCCGAACCCGCCGGATCAGGAAGTTGCTCGGTTGTCAATCCGTAATTCATCAGGCGCTGTCTTATCATTGCCGTTGTGTTTTTTGCGATATGGTATGCCGCCAATGCATGTTCATACTCTTGCTGTGAGGAAATCTTTTTCTCAACGAGTCCTTTTTCCCGCTTAAACAGAGTCTCATTCAAGGCTTCGTTCGCCAGGGCGCTCAAGTATTCGTTTTTCGCACCGGTTATTTCGGGAGAGATAATCTCAACCAGCACCTGCCCTTTAGACACAGCGTCCCCCGCATCTACCAGAACTCTGTAGATAATTCCGGACACAAATGGCGTGATACGGGCGAGTTGATTTTGGTTATATGCGGTCCGGCTCAGAACCACAAAACCGGCGCGGGAATTGCCGGGTGTGGGTGTCGCAGTTAATATCCCAGCCTTCTCTGCAGATGCATGTGATTCAAGGCGTATTTTCAAACCCTGACCCGGCTGCAGTGTACCCAGCAAATCGGGATGACAAATTCCACATTCTTTTTCCGGAACCCCGTGCTCTACACATTGAATATCCTCGAAAACGGTAGTTTGACCCTCGCTTTTTTTAAAAAACGTTCCCTCTTCATCTGTTGATTTTTTACCAGCCTTTCCCAGTTCCGGATGACAAAAAAAGCATTCATCTTCATAGAGTTTATGCTCTTCGCACCAGAGCCGGTTTGCTTCTTTGCTTTCCGGATGGCAAATAAAGCAGCGGTCTTCGTACCTGTCGTGTTCCTCGCACCACAATCTTCCATATTCCCTCAATTCAGGATAGCAGTAGATGCAATCCGTGACCAACGCCTGATGTTTATCACAACGCTCAAGGAATAAATCCGTCGTTGACGGAACCTCCATACCTGATATCAATTTATTTTTATGAGTCAACCATTGTACAAAAATGAGGGACAAAACGACAATAGCAGTTAGTAATATCATACTGTTTTTGAGTGTCATTGCAAATCCTTTCAATTATTCTCTGGTGGGGTAACAGCGTTATCAAGCGGTTCGGCGATCAAAAGTTCTATATCGGCAGCAGTCTTAAGATAAACTGCCAGAACTTCTATGTATTTCTTTCTGACTTCAACGAGGGTTCGTTGAGCCTCCAATAGTTCAAGGTATCCAAATTTTCCTTGACGGTAGCCTTCTTTGTAGACATCAAAAATACGTTGTGCCCCTGGTAAAACATCATTTTTCAAAGCAGATGCCTGAGCAAACGAAGAGGATAGAGTCTGATAGGTTTGGAGGACCAGGGAGTAAATTTCTAATTCTGATGCTCTGCGCTCCTCCTCAGCCTTGGCGAGTCTGTACCGTGCCTCGAGAACTCCTCCACGATTGCGATCCAAAACTGGCAGCGGAAAAGATAAACCAAATACGTATGTGTTGTCTTTTACCCCGCTTATCTGCCGAACCCCTCCGCTTAAAGTCAGATCCGGGATCTTTTTAGCGTTCTCCAGATTTACCATGGCTCTGTGTTGCTCTGTTTTCACAATCCCACGATTCATCTTCGGGTTCTGCGACAACCGGCTTAACAGATGCTCAACGGGAGGCAGCGTTCTCAAAACTTCAAGCTGACCATCTGCTTTTTCAAACACCGGTTTTATGTTACCCCAAGCCGTGGCAAGGGCTATCCTTACCATTTCCAACTCCCGTCTGGATTGATCAAGTTCAATTTGATTTCCAATCAAAATAACCCGGGCTTTCGTCTCTTCAACCGGTGAGCTCTGTCCCGACCTGACCCTTTCTGATACTGTCATGAAAACCTGATCCGCCAGGTAAGTCAATTCCTCAGCTAAAGCCAGACGTTTTTGTGCAGCAAGAACGTCTATGAAGGCTTTGGTGGTCAGGGTAATCACCTCCAGTCTCCTTGATTCATAATCCAATTCTGCCGCATCCCGCTCAAGAGCCGCTACCCGGGTACGTTTGGTACGTTTTCCTCCCAATTCTATGAACTGGGTCACCCTGTATGTCGTCTCATTCCCCTCAATTCCCCTGAAAGACCCTGACCCGCCAAAATTCTCCATCTCCATACCGGGTTCAGGATTGTGCAAAACTCCAGTTTGTATTAGTTGCGCATCTTTGGCACGAACTTCCCAGGAAAACGCCCTGAGCCCCGGGTTCTTTAAAAGCGCCTGTGCCAAACAGTGGTTTAACGTGATAATCCCAGATGGTTCTTCGAGTGCCGGTAAAGGGGAAGTATCTGTAAGCGTCTGGTGTGATGACTGATAGGTTTCATATTTTTCAGCCGGAACTTGGGACTCCTGCCAGGCCGTATCCAAACTATGAGTTGTGCAGCCGATAAATCCTGCAATCAGTACGCCTGTAAAATAAAAAAAGTATTTTATATGCATAAATAATCCTCAAAAATGTAATTGAAATAAATCAGGCACCGCCGGCTAAAGGCACGACGACACACACAGTCTGCGCTCTACTGGAGCGAGACCATTCAAAAACAGATCAGGAGGATTTCAACAGCGTAAAATAACGGTTTTGAGAAAAGGTGAGGTAGATTTGAAATCAGGGGGAGACGGGGAAAGAAGACGTTCATCCGTCAGTCTTGTAAAAGGGGGCAGGGAAATAGAAGAAGCGATAAGTACGGGGTTCCTTTCAGGAACTGCATTGGTTCGTGCGGATATGAAAAGTACATCTGTACTGATCGAGATGAGAATGTCTATACACGGACTACAGGAATCTTCAGAATTCATCGAATCTACAGTTATAGGATAGGTCGCGGAAGCATTATAATTTACCGCCGGTGTGAAATGATCTGAACAACACGCCGATTGAATTTGAATTTGTCCATCTGCAGTGATACATACCAAATGTCCTGTAACCGGTCTGGATATGACGAGGAGACAAATGAGCATCCAAATTAATGGAGCATATACACGTGTAATTTTATGGTTTAAATCGATCAATTCAGTATGTTGTTTCTAAAATTTTACAGAACCGAACGAGTACGCCGGGTAAAAGCGATAGTTCCGGTATAAATACAGAATGGTCTGCAGTTAATTATCTGCTCTGATGGAAAAATAACTGTACCCTTTTCATCAAATCAGTACTCCAATCAGCAGATATTCGGGATATTTTAAACCGGCCACAGAACCTATACCCTTGCACATCCGTTTCCACCATGGTGGAGCGTATATGATTCGGCAAACCAATCCCATTTGCCTATGTTTTAAATCAAGTATCCGGTTTTATCACGATCCGCTAATACGTGATTACCTTGTCACTATCCAGGATCCATTCGGCAATGGTATCCAGACTGCTTTTGATGACACCATTCATCATCATTTCCTGAAATACCCCACGGGCATCACAACAACTTCCTCAGGTGTGTACATCATAACCCCGTTTCACCAAACTATTTATCATCCGTTCAATATTATAATACCCCCCTGGAGTTTTCTGGTTTTTTATTGAGCATAAAATGCCATCATCCATTAAAAATATTCTGACGGGTTCGTTTTTCTTAATGAGTGCCAATGCTAGACGAAGAGCGTTGTAAGATTTTTCAGTCCCGTAAGGAGCATGATTTAGTATAAATGTCGTCAAATTTGTTTTCTCCGATAAAATTTTCGTTGGCGATGCTCAATCCCATCAAACACTAAACCCCAAAAAGGCGCTGAAAACCAGAACGCCGATAGCAAATTTTAAGCAGGTATCGCATAATGCTTTTCGTTTGGCGCGCAGGGTGAAAAATTCCTTTTCGATTCCCGGGTCTGAGGGTTCGCCGGGATGGAACCTGGAAAATAGGTCCCGCAACCGGGGATTGATCTTTAAAAAAATAATAAACATGATGGCTGCCATAGCAAATACACAGATCAGTTTCAAAACCAAAGCCAGCCAGGCAATGATATGTAAGTGGCTGAATGACCCGATGAAAGCATAATGATTCAATGGCATTCCTAATCCGGTGATAAAAAGTGTGATGATAAACGCTATGCAATACGGGGCATTCCCCTGGAGAGTATCTTCCACAACCTTATCCAATTTATAGTTTAATACCGGACCGTACTGTCCACGCATCATCACTAAATTGCGGTTGTAAAACGGAGCAGCCGCACACCCGACCAGTGCAATGTTATGCAGGGCGAGTAGCAGACTGTGAATAATGTGCTCGATCATTTTTCCTCTCTCTCAATGTGATTGTTAAAAAACAGGGCTGAGTGAAAATAAAGGATGGTATAAGACCTCATGAATTTCAGTCTTAATTCTTTTCATCTTCAGGATTTTACTGCGAGACAGCATTTAATTTAGTCATATCCTGAAGTTGCTCCATGAGGACCTCTCTCATGAGCTGGCATGCGGTAACAATTTTAGGGTTGGAAATTCGGTAAAAGATAGAGACGCCCTCCCTTCGGATTAATAAAATTCCTCTGGCTTTCATGATATTGAGATGCTGGGATAGATTTGCTTTAGAAATTCCCAATTCTTGGGAAAGGGTACCGGCGTTTTCCTCTCTGTCCTGCAGTATGTCGATGATCTGAATTCGTTTGGCATGCCCCAGCACCCCACAAATTCCCGCATGCATCTCATATAACTGATGTTTCATAAAATCTCTTTATCAAATAGTTTCGCAATTTCTTAACATTATAATGTATTAACTAATTAATTTACAATCAAAGCGATATTTTACCACTGAATTATCAACCGGACACCACATATTCCATTCCCAAACACTCTGCTCACCCATCTCTTAAAAACCCCATCACCCAACCATATCCTTTTGCTTAAATTTATTTGGAGGTTGTCTTCCGATTGGGCTGAATTCATCCCGCCGGCGACGGCTGATCTTTTTAACCAACAAGTTCAATAAGGACATATTATGTTCATCTCCTGGATCGCCCTGCTGATCTATGTGACGATAACACTCGCTATCGGCTGGTATTCATTTACCAAACAACAGACGGAAACCGATCACTGGACTGCGGGGAGAAAATTGAGTCCGCTGTCGGTGGGGTTGTCTCTCTCCGCCGGATTTATGTCGGTGTCCTGGTCCTGTGTCTATGCGGTTCAATTATTTTACTGGTATGGCATCGGCGCCTTCTGGATCATCACCTTCCCCTGGCTTATCGCCCTGTGGATGATCTTTAAACTGTCCGGACGGTACCACCACCTTGCCGCCTTCAGTCAGCCGGAGATGGTGGGCAGCCGGTTTGGGTCATCTGCGCGGAAATCTGTCGCCCTGGCGCTGGCTTTTGTGTTTCTGGTGTGGGGAGGCGCCGAGATTTACGTGGCGGCGAAACTGTTATCCCCGGAGTTGGGAATTTCAACCTATTGGGTGATCATCATCATCAGCGGGGTCGTGGGGATTTACATGACCTTTGGCGGATTTCGTGCGGTTGTGACAACGGATAAACTCCAGTTTGTTCTCGTTGCACTGTACATTGTGTTTATCGCAGTGTTGGCATCAAGGGGGATGTTGCAAACCGGGCGTATTCTTCCGGACATTGCGCTCACCGGCGCGAAATCCGGGATGAGTTGGGCGACGGTATTCTCACCGGGTATCATGATCATTCTGTTGACCCTGATCGCGTACCTCCCCGGATGGATATTCGAGGCGGATCTGTGGCTTCGGGTGCAGGCGGCTGAAAATCCGGAGGCGGCGCGTAAAGGTGTGATCATCGGTGCTGTCAACGGATTTTTGT
>Ga0100389_1002924_pt1 | contig 13515 bp, 14 predicted proteins | sample CryGeymeta201513_FD_81537 | JGI IMG/M metagenome (GOLD analysis project Ga0100389, IMG submission 81537) | Groundwater microbial communities from Crystal Geyser aquifers in Utah, USA - Crystal Geyser metaG 2015-13 | ecosystem: Environmental > Aquatic > Deep subsurface > Groundwater | place: USA... | reverse complement strand
CAATCATCGTCCCAGAAAGAGATTGGGATATCTAACTCCTTATGAAGTATTTTATGAAAAAAATTGAAAAAATGTTAAAATCTGAAAACGACGATGTTGCACTTCAGAATAGAATTCTAGAAAGAGAGAGAAGAAGAAAAAGAAGAAAATGATAGTTTCCGGCAAGAGTGTTTTTATTTTAGCTAAATTGATCGGAAATAAATCAAAAAAGCCTCTGACTTGACTATAAAGGTTCCGTATGCTAGTATAATCTAAGTTTCACAATTCTTATTTTGCCAATTTTTGGCTTTAATAAGCATTAAATAACCTGAAATAATCTTTAGATTCCACTTCCTGGTTAAGCCACAAGGTATTAAATAACAAGCTTGCCCTGTTAAGCGGGGAATAAAGTATTTTTAGAAAAAATGCTGCGCATAATCAATATTGCTGAAATCATTACCGCTGTCTTGCTGATAGCTTCTATTCTTATTCAAAATAAGGGCGCCGGCCTGTCTTCTACTTTTGGAGGCGAATTTGGAGGTTATTACAGCAAAAGAGGTTTTGAAAAGTTTTTAGTTTGGTTTTCTATCGCCTTTTCTGTCATCTTCATCGCTTTAGCCATAGTTAATTTGGTTTTAACCAATAAACAATAACAACCCCGGAGTAAATTCCGAACTTTATTCTCGCGGCAAACCGCAGAATATCAGCCAGCAAGCTCGCCCGCCCTTGGCGGGAATAAAACTTTCTAACCTTTAATATTCAAGAAGATTAGCGATTATCCTAAAATTAAATGGCCCTCTTTAAAACAATGGCCAAAAATAAATCGATGCCTTAATCTTAAGGAAAAGATTCTTTTTTATTTTCTTGTGATTTTTCTGGCTAGTTCGCTTCTTAGCTGGGGCATTGTCAGTTATTATTCCAAAACACAAGCTGTTCCCCAGTTTGGCGGAGAATACATCGAAGGCATTGTCGGACAGCCTTTATACATCAATCCGGTCATTTCTTCTTCCAACAGCACCAATGAGGACCTGGTTCAGCTGATTTTCAGCAGTCTCCTTAAATACGATTCGGAAGGTAATTTAAAGAATTATCTGGCGGAAAGTTATGAAATTTCCGATGATAAAACTCTTTACACTTTCCATTTGAGGCAAGATGTTGTCTGGCACGACGGAAAACCTCTCACCGCCTCCGATATTCTTTTTACCATTAATTTAATTTCTGATCCGTCTTACAAAAGCCCTCTGCGCTATAACTGGCAGGGTATTGAAACCAGCTTAATAGACGATTTTACCCTGACTTTTCAGATTAAAAGCCCTTATGTCGGTTTTTTAAATAATCTGACTTTCGGCATTTTGCCTAAACACATCTGGGAATCCGTCAGTCCGGATAAATTCACTTTAACCGATCTTAATCTCCAGCCTATCGGATCCGGACCTTATAAATATGTTTCTTTCCAAAAAGACTCAACAGGCAATATTATCTCTTACAAATTGACCGCTAATCTGAACTTTTTTGAAAAAAAACCTTTTATTTCCAAAATTACTTTTAATTTCTATTCGAGCGATGATTCGGCTCTCGCGGCTTATAACCAAAAAGAGATTATGGGCATTAACAGCTTATCGCCCCAGAAACTCAATCAAATCGAACTTTCCAAAGGCACCCGCATTTATCGATTAAGTATTCCTCGCTATTTTGCCGTTTTTTTCAATCAAACCAAGAGCTTTCCTTTAGCTAACGATGAAGTGCGGGAAGCTCTTTCTTACGCTACCAACCGGGAAGCTATTATTGAAAATGTTTTCTCTGGCAACGGCTTTCCGGTTTATTCGCCTTTTCTTCCCGGTATGATCGGTTTTGAAGATAATGAAAAAAAAGAAGATTTTAATTTGGAAAAAGCGGAAAAAATTCTGGAGGAGAATAAGTGGTTAAAGGGCGAGGATGGCATCCGTTCCAAAGAAAGCAAAGTTTTGGAAATCAATCTTTTTACCACCGATTGGAATGAGTTAATCCAGACAGCGGAGATTTTAAAAGAACAATGGGAAAAAGCCGGAGCCAGAATTAACATCCGCAGCCTTTCTATTTCCGATGTTCAACAAAATTATATCCAGCCGCGAGAATATGAGGCTTTGCTTTTCGGCCAAACGCTGGGAGCCAATCCCGACTTGTCCTCCTTCTGGCATTCCCGGGAAAAAAAGGATCCCGGTTCCAATCTGGCTCTTTTTGGAGATGATGAAACAGACAAACTGATTGACGACGGCCGCATTGAATTTGACAATAAAAAACGCGCCGAACTTTACCACGATTTGCAAAAAAAGATCGCCCAAGAGATACCCGCTATTTTTCTTTACAGCCCGGAATACATCTATCCGGTAAATAAAAAAATCCGGGGCATTGAAACTAAACTTCTTATTTCTCCCTCTCGCCGCTTCACTGATATTGCCAATTGGTATGTCAAAACCCAACGGGTCTGGAAATAAGAAATTCTCTATAAATTACCAATCGAATACGAATATACTAATATAAAATTTATAGTATCTACTAAAAAAATTATTCGTATATTAGTAAATAAATTAGTAATTCGTAAATAGTAACTAGCAAAAAAGTTTTATGGAGACAAAAATAAAAGAATTGGATCGTTCTAATTTTCGCCAAGTCATCCTGGATTCCCATCAACAATTGTTAAGGGGAATTGAGTTGGCGGAAAAAATAAAAGTTTCCGGCAATTTTTCCCGTTTGGTTATTTCCGGCATGGGCGGATCGGCTTTGCCGGGAGAGCTGCTCCAAATGTATCTTAGCCAATTAAATAAAAATCCCCTGGAAATTTATCTTAACCGCGCCTATTCTTTGCCGCCTCAATCTTTCCAGGATAGCTTCAATTTTTTTGTTTCTTATTCAGGCAACACCGAAGAAACACTTTCCAGTTTTAATGAAGCTTGGCGGAAAAATCTTTCTCCCCTTGTTGGTTTTTCTACCGGTGGAAAATTGAAAAAAATTTTTCAAAAAAATGATCTGCCCTTAGTAATAATACCTTCCGGAATCGAACCGCGTTGCGCCATCGGCTATTTTTTTTCTTCGATATTAAAAGTCTTGACTAACTCCGGACTGATTAGGGATGAAATTCCGGAATTATTGAAAGTAGCTCAAAAACTGAAAAAAGAAGCTCGCGCCATTGAAAAATTGGGCAAAGCTCTGGCTCAAAAAATCAAGGGCCGCACCCCTGTTGTTTACGCTTCAGATTTCTTCCGTCCTTTAGCCATGATCTGGAAAATCGCGCTGAACGAAAACGCCAAAACTCCGGCCTTTTACAATGTCTATCCCGAACTTAATCATAACGAAATGATCGGTTATACTTTACCCCAGGGTCAATTTCACATTTTAACGCTTCGAAGCCGGCAGGATCATCCGCGAATTCAAAAAAGAATGCGCCTCACCGCCGAATTACTTCAAGAAAAAGGCGTTGAAACCACTTTTATTGAAATTCCCGCGGAACATATTTTTAACACTATTTTTTATACTCTTATTTTGGGCGAATGGATTTCTTATTATTTGGCTCTGGGATACGATCAAGATCCCGCTCCGGTAGTTATGGTGGAAAAATTAAAAGGTTTGCTCAAATAGTCTTTTCCTAAACTTTTAAAAATATCCGGGGTTATATTTAAGCCATAATCAGATCACTACATTGTCCTGAAAGTCCGGGATTTCTCGCAATAACGCCTGCAATATAGAACTTTTTTATTGAACACCTGAAACAATATTCTGATATTCTCAAGAATATCAGAATATTATGTAAGTAATTAATTACGTAATTAAATAAGTAATAACTAACTTTTAATTTTATTCGTCTTGCCATTTTTTAAATGGCAAAACTGCTTAAAATCGAAAACTAATGATCAAAAAAATGATCTCGCCTTTAAACAGGCCGTTAGCGCGGAGCTACTCGAGAAGCAATCTCCGCATTATTCCTCTGGGAGGATTGGAAGAGGTCGGACGAAACATGACTATCTTTGAATATGGCCCGGATATTATCATCGTCGATCTGGGATTGCAATTTCCCGATGAAGATATGCCGGGAATCGATTACATCATTCCGGATATTTCTTACCTTAAAGGCAAGGAAAAAAATATCCGCGGAGTTATCATCACGCATGGCCATTACGACCATATCGGCGCCATTCCGCACATTATGGAAAAAATCGGCAATCCGCCTATTTATATGACGGAACTGACCCGCGGCATTGTTATGAAAAGACAAGATGATTTCAAAGATAAAGCCGCGCTCAATATCCACACCGTCAAAAAAATCGATCGTTTGAGATTGGGCATCTTTAATATTGAATTTTTTCATGTTAATCACACTATTCCTGACGCGGTTGGATTAGCTATCGGAACTCCGGTGGGAACTATTATCCATACCGGCGATTTCAAATTCGATCATTCCCCTATTTCCGACGCGCCGGCCGACATAGCTAAAATCGCCCGGCTGGGCAGTGAAAATGTTTTGGCGCTTATGTCGGATTCCACCGATTCCAAAACACCCGGCTATTCCCTTTCCGAATCCCGCATCGCGGAAACTTTGGATGAAATTTTCCAGCATACGGAAGGCCGGTTGATCATCGCGACTTTTGCCGCGCTTATCAGCCGGATTCAATCGGTGGTCGCCGCGGCGGAGAAAAACGGACGCAAAGTGGCTATTGACGGCTACTCGATGAAAACCAATGTGGAAATCGCCAAAAATTTAGGCTATTTGAAATGCAATAAAAATACTCTTATTCCGATCAATAAAATCAACGAATATCCGGATAACAAAGTTTCCATTCTGTGCACCGGGGCTCAAGGAGAATCCAACGCGGTTTTGATGAGAATCGTCAATGGAGAACATCGCTTCGTTAAAGTTCATAAAGCCGATACTTTCGTGCTGTCTTCTTCGGTTATTCCCGGCAACGAAAGAACGGTCCAGTCTATTATGGACACTATCTACCGCAAAGACGCCAAAGTCATCAACTACAAAATGATGGATGTGCATGCCGGAGGGCACGCCCGCCAGGAAGACTTGAAAATGATGATTAACCTGATCCGTCCCAAATATCTGATTCCCGTCCACGGCAATTATTATATGTTGAAACTGCACGGAGAATTGGGCATCTCCGTCGGCATGGATCCAAAAAACATTCTGATCGGAGAAAACGGCAAGGTTATGGAATTCGATTACCGGGGCAACGGCAAAGTGACGGAAGAAAAAGTCCCCACCAATCACATTATGGTGGACGGCTTGGGCGTCGGCGACATCGGACAAGTGGTATTGCGCGACCGCCAAGTTCTAGCTAAAGACGGGATGTTTGTCATCACCACGATTGTGGACGGCAAAACCAAAAAAATTGTCGGCAAGCCGCAAGTAACTTCCCGGGGATTTATTTTCGTCAAAGAAAATTTTGATCTGGTGAACGCCACCAAGAAAAGGGTGGAAGAAATTATCGCCCAAAAAACCACTCCCAACGAACCGGCTAACTGGGATTACGTCAAAAACGCCATCCGCGAATCCATCGGCTCATTTCTCTACATGAAAACCCAAAGACGGCCGATGGTACTGCCGGTTATCATCGAAGTGTAAATCTAGCTTTTAGCTTATAGCTGATAGCTTTTAGGAAACATAAAAGTCGCATATTATATACGGCTTTTTTGTTTGATTAATTAATTACTATCAAGAAATCAGCCTTACGGAAGGCTTAGAAAAATTTAAATATGTTCCGCCTTAGCGTAGTAAAGCGCCATAAATTCGAGACGAAGCAAACGTAAAAACTTCTCCTTTAGCGTTAGCGGCTTGAGAAGTTTTAGCGAGCGAGTCCGAATTTATCGCTTTACGAGCTGGGCGGAGAGTTCCCTGCCTGCCGGCAGGCAGGTTTTTGTTACTTTTTCTTGCGGAAAGAAAAGTTAGTAATTTATTGCCTAAAACCCCTTTTCAAGCTAAAATTAAATTACTTAAAAATTAGATTGCCACGCCCAAGCACTCGGGATCGCCCGCCTGCCGGCGAGGCAGGCAATGACAATTTTTTATGAAAAGAATCTTCTCGGGAATAAAACCGTCCGGCAATCTGCATATCGGCAATTATCTGGGCGCCATCAAAAACTGGGTCAAGCTCCAAGACGAGTATGAATCCATTTTTTGCGTGGTCGATTTGCACGCCATTACTGTCCCCCAAAATTCCGCAGAACTCCAAAAAAGAATCCTGGAAATCGCTAAAATATATCTGGCTTCGGGTATTAATCCCGAAAAATCTTCCATTTTCATCCAGTCGCATGTTTCCGAACACGCGGAGTTGGCGTGGATTTTGAACACAATTGCAAAAATGTCTGAGTTATTTAAAATGACTCAATTTAAAGAAAAATCTGGAGGACGCTATATTTTGAAAAAAAAGTTAAAAGGCGAGGTGATTGAAAGAAAGGTCATTACACAAGAAGAATATAACCAATACATGCTTGATAAAACTGGTGTCGGACTTTTTGATTATCCTGTCCTTATGGCCGCGGATATTCTGCTTTACGATACCCAAATAGTTCCGGTCGGCGAAGATCAATTGCAACATATTGAAATCACTCGCGCTTTGGCTAATAGATTTAATAAAAAATTCGGCGAAACTTTTGTTATTCCCGAATCTTTTATTACCAAAGAAGGAATGAGAATTATGGGCTTGGATGACCCGGCCAAAAAAATGTCCAAATCGGCCCAGTCCGAATACAACTATATCGCTCTCACTGATGACGCGAAAACTATTCGGAAAAAAATTAAAAAAGCGGTGACGGACAGCGGCAGTGAAATAAAATATACGGATGATAAGCCGGCTTTACAAAATTTAATCAATATTTACTCCGGATTTTCCGATAAATTGCCGAAGGAAATTGAAAAAATGTATATCGGTAAAAATTACTCTGCTTTTAAAACCGATTTAACCGAAGTTATCATCAGCGTTCTCGCACCCATTCAGGAAAAAATGGCTTCTTTAAGCGATGAAAAGGTTCTGGCCATCCTCAAATCCGGGGCGGAAAAAGTTAGGCCATTGGCGCAAAAGAAGATGGAAGAAGTTAAGAAGAAAATCGGGTTTATAATATAAACCCAAAAACCAAATTTCAAATTTCAAATCAAGTTAAAAACTCAAAATCCAAAGAACTATTTATTTATCTTAGAATTATTTATTATCTTAGAAAATATTAAGGTTAATTCATGAGCTTCTTTCCAGAGAACGCGACATCTTTCCGCGCTTTCTGGATTAGTTACTGCTAACATTCTTAGCCAATGTTTAGTTTCTTTGCATTCTTTTTTACAAATGCTTATTTTATGCTGAAAATCTTTTTTTGATTCTGCTCCGTCAGCCTCACAATAGTTAGCACCGACGCTGGTCGTAGAACGGACTAGCTGGGAAATTATAGGCTTGTTTACATTATCCTGCTTAACGCCTTTTACAAATTTTATAACTTCCTCGCCAAATACGGCTGTTCTTTCTTCGAGTTTAAAGATTTTATCATTTGGATTTGGGATTTGATTTGTCATTTGGATTTTGAAATTTTGATTTCCAATTAATCCCTGATTAATTGGAGTAATTCATCTCGCTTTTCCTCCATCAACTCTTGGGATTTGGCTTCCACATTCAGGCGAATGACTGGTTCCGTGTTGGAACCGCGCAGATTAAAGCGCCAGTCGGCATATTCAATCGAAACGCCGTCGATTTCATCTATTTTTTTCGCGCCGACAGAATATTTTTCTTTAGCTTGCGTTATTTTAGCTTTGACATCCGCCACTTCGTTATTGATTTCTCCCGAAACAAAATATTTATTCCAAAACATTTCCTGCATAATTTCCGAAAGGGTCTTTTTTTGCATGGAAAGAAATTCTAATATCATCACCAGCGGAATCAAGCCGTTATCGCAATAAAAATAATCGCGGAAATAATAATGGGCGCTCATTTCTCCGCCGAAAATCGCATCCTCTTTTTTCATCCTTTCCTTGATAAAAGCGTGCCCGGATTTGTTGGTAATAGCGATTCCATTATTTTCTCCGGCAACATCTTGGATGGCCCAAACTAAGCGTGGATCATGGATAATTTTTTCATTTGGATTTTTTTCTAAAAGTATTTTGCCTAAAAGCGCCGTGATAAAATAGCCTTCAATAAACTGCCCTTTTTCCGTAAAAAAGAAACAGCGGTCGGCATCGGCGTCCCAAGCTACACCAAAATCCGCTCTATTTTCAACAACTAATTTGGAAATTTCTTCACGATTTTCCGGTATCAATGGATCCGGCTGGCCTTTGGGGAAATTCCCGTCCGTTTCCCAGTTGAGCTTTACGATTTCAATATTGGTATTCTCCAGCAACTTATCCACGGCCCCTCCACCCATTCCAAAATTAGGATTGGCGACAATTTTCAAGGGTTTAAATTTCGAAAAATCGGCAAAAGTTTTTATTTTAACAATATAATCTTGCAAGATATTCTTTTTTTCCACCAATCTTAAATCCTCATCCGTTAATTCGAAATCCGAAATTCGAAATTCGAAATTCTTTGCTATATCTCTGATATCAAAAAGTCCCGTATCGGACGAGATGGGTTTGGACTCCTCACGCACAAATTTCAGACCGTTGTATTCCTTGGGATTATGCGAGGCGGTAATAGAAAAACCGCCGGCATAATCATAATTCGCCACGGCGAAATACAGCATATCGGTCGAAATTTCGCCCACATCGATAACTTTGATTCCCTGATCCACTACCGCCTTAATGGCTGATGCTTTGAGAGAAGGCGAAGATAATCGCACATCGCACCCAATCACTACCTCTTGGGGTTTCACAAATTCGCAATAGGCTTTGGCGATTTTATATACGTCCTGTTCATTAATTTCGTTAGGATAAATCCCCCGAATATCATAAGCCTTAAATATCGCTTCGTTCATATTTTTTGGTTTGCATTTATTGGTTAGGTAAGGTTATAATAGCATAAATTAGACATTTATTTCCAATCTAAAATTTAATTATTCGTATATTCGTATTTAATTAGTAATTCGTAGAGAATTCATGAAGATCGGCATCGTCGGCCTTCCTAACGTGGGTAAATCCACCCTTTTTAAAGCCCTGACCCGCGTTCCGGTCGACATCAGCAACTATCCTTTCTGCACCATCGAACCTAATGTCGGCATCGTCAAAGTGCCGGATTTAAGATTGGAAAAATTAGCCGAAATATCCAAGTCTAAAAAAATTATTCCGGCGGTCGTGGAATTTGTCGATATCGCCGGACTAGTGAAAGGCGCCAGCCTGGGAGAAGGCTTGGGCAATAAATTTTTAGCCAACATCCGCGAAACCGATGCCATTGTCCAAGTCGTTCGAGTGTTCGAAAATCCCAATATTATTCATGTGCATAAAAAGATTGATCCGGAGAACGATATTGAAATCATCAACGCGGAACTGATTTTGGCCGATTTGGAAACTGTTAGCAAGGTTCGAGTCCGATTAGAAAAAGATCAGCGCGGCAATAAAAAAGGCGCGACCGAGCAATTGGCGGTTTTGGAAAAAATCCAGAAAAACTTGGAAAAAGGATTATTGGCCAATGAAACCGAACTGGATTTGCTGGATGAAAATACGGAAATTATTGTCCGCGAACTTTCTCTGCTCACGCTGAAACCTTTTTTATACGTTTATAATGCTTGCCCCGTTAAATCCGACGAAGCCGGTGCGGAGCAATTTAACGGGGTTTATTATAAACTTTCGAAAAAACTAAAAGAGAAAAATAACTTTGTTGTATTAGACATTAAAATTGAAGAGGAATTGATGGATATGAGTGAAGACGAAAAAAACGAACTCGATCTCAAATCTCATATCTCAAATCTTGTCGTCAAGGCTTATGAAATTTTAGGGCTTATTACTTTTCTCACCACCGGCGAAGACGAAACCCGCGCCTGGACCATTAAAAAAAATTCTACCGCGCCCGTCGCCGGCCTGGCCATCCATACTGATTTTAAGGATAAATTCATCCGCGCGGATGTCATTCAATGGGACAAGCTTCTCAAAATCGGTTCTTGGTCTAAAGCCCGCGAAGCCGGAGTGCTCCGCACGGAAGGCAAGGATTATGTGGTACAGGATGGAGATGCCATAGAATTTAAAATTTAGATTGACAAAGGAGATTTCCAAGCATACAATTCACTATTCTTTACAAATTTAAAACAAAAGGAGGATTATATCATGCCAAAAATTACAATTATTTCCATGTACAATGGCCGTTGTTACAAAACGATCATAAAAAGAGCGGAACAGCTATGCCAACTTGCGGTTGACGGGAGAGTGGTTTACGATGATGAACTGGATGAAAGCAATGAATATACGTGCTTCCGGAAGACTGATCCTTTTGAAGATTACAAAACATTCGAATTTAAAAACGCAGTTGTGACGACCAAGGAAGGAATTAAGAAAATAAAATTTGGTTTAATAACTTCGTTAATTGTTTTTGGCGATAAAATAGGAGCCATCATAGAACGGGATTTTAAAGAACTTATTCTCATCCAAATTCCCGATGGTGAACAGCTTATCCTTCCTGTTATCGAATTGCCCAGGATCTTTCAAGGGAAATAAGCAACCTAAGCCTCTGCGGAAATATTTCCAATGAGGCTTAAATTCTATTTGACTCCTTTTTCATTTGATGCTAACCTAAAAACAACCTAGAAAGTCCAGCCCGCATAAGCTACGCGTAAGCGTTGCTGGCAGGCCTCCGTTTTCCCGCCCCGAGTCTTCGGGGATAGGAAGACAATATTCCGCAAGGAAAGGCTTTCTTTGGGGAACTTTTTAATTGTTACATTTGTTATATTGTTAAATTGCTGAAAATTATTTTATTATGATTTCAACCATTTAACAGTTTAACCATTTAACCATTCAATTATGCAATACGAACTTTTCTATCTGATCGGCGCTTCTAAAGAAGCCGCGCTCGAAAACATCAAGACCCAAGTGGAAGACATTGTTAAAAACGAAGGTGGAATTTTTTTGGAAAAAGAAGTTATCGAAAAAAGAAAATTGGCCTACGCGATCAAGCACGAGAGTCACGGTTTTTATCTGGCCCGCCGGTTTGATTTGGAAGAAAAAGACAAGCTCCGGGAAATAAGCAAAAAGATCAATCTTTACCCGGAAGTTTTAAGATTTATTTTGAGCCGCGCCGAAAATCTGCCGGAATTGAAAACCAAAGAAGAAAGAATCCAAAAAAGCCAGGCTGAATCGGCTCGCGCGACAGAGCAAGAACGCTTGATTAAAGAAAATCTTTCCGCCCAAAAAGAAAAAACAGCCGCTCTCTCTCAAAAACCGCAAACAAAGCTGGAAAAAACTGAAGAAAATATTGATACCCAATTAAAAGAACTGCTCAATATTTAATTTTTAATTTTTAAAATATGAATGTCAATAAAGTTCTGCTCGTGGGCCGCCTGACCCGCGAACCGGAAATCAGGACTACTTCTTCCGGACAATCGGTGGCTTCTTTAAGCATCGCCACCAACAACTTTTGGAAAGACAAGAGTGGCCAAAAACAAGAACGCACTGAATTTCATAATATCGTTTTGTGGGGAAGATTAGCGGAAATCGCCGGACAATATTTAGTCAAAGGCGCCGAGGTTTTTATTGAAGGCCGGTTGCAAACCCGCAAATACACCGCTAAAGACGGAACCGAAAAAAGAACGACGGAAATAGTGGGAGAAAATATGCAGTTAGGCGCCAAGCCGCAAAACCGGCCTTACACCCCTAATGTTCCCGCTAATAATTCCGCTTCCGCTCAAGGAGAAAAACCGCAAGAGGAAGCTATTCCGACGATTAATCTTGATGAAGAACAAGATGAAGTTAAAATCGCGGATGTTCCCTTTTAATTCCGTTTCACGAAGCCCTGGAAAACAAGTCCGCTCTAAACAAATCTGATCGACCCGCTTGATTAAAGCCGTTTGGTTGCGAAAACCGGACTATGAAAATAAATCAAGAAGTTCCGCTGACCGGCAGACAATTTGCTTTTAAAAAAATACTATTTTATCCCGTTAAATTTATTAAGATATTTTATGCGAAATTACAACAATAACACTAACAATAACCGCCAGACAAAAATTGAAAAGAAAATTTGCTATTTTTGCGAAACCAAAATAGAAAAAATCGATTTTAAGGATGTTTATCTTTTACGCCGCTTTATGAATTCTCAAGGAAAAATTTATCCTCCCAAAAAACACAGCAACTGCTCCTTTCATCAAAGAACTTTGGCGAACGCCATTAAAAAAGCCCGTTTTATGGCTTTAGTTCCTTTTGTCATAAAATAAACCCATTAAAAAAAGTTTAGAAACGTAATTGGTGTCGGAGTAAACTTATGCTGGGATTAAGTGAAATAAAATCAGGCCGGAATATTATTTTGAAAGATGTCCCATACGCCGTGCTTTACCATGAACATTCCAAAACCGGCCGGGCCGGATCAGTTTTGCGCACCCGTTTAAAAAATCTGCAAAATGGCGCCATTCTGGAAAAAACTTTTCAGGGCGCCGATAAAATTTCCGAAGCTGATATCAATAAATCTAAAGCCCAATTTCTTTATCGGGAAAAAGAAAAATACTGTTTCATGGATATGGAATCTTATGAGCAATTTTCTCTTTCTGAAAAAGTTCTCGCCAGCGCCAAAGACTACTTAGTTGAAGGAACTGAAATGACCGTGCTTAATTTCAACAGCCAGCCCATTAATATTGAATTGCCGGTAAAAATAGCTTTGCGGGTGGTGGAAGCTCCGCCTAATGTCCGGGGCAACACTGTTTCTTCCGGAGGCAAAATTATCACATTGGAAACTGGTTTAAAAATATCCGCTCCGCTTTTTATCAAAGAAGGAGAAAAAATAATCGTGAACACCGAAAGAGGCGAATACGTGTCCCGGGTTTAAAATTCAGACAATATAAAAAATCTCTTCCGATTACCCGGAAGAGATTTTTTTAATGGCTGCTTTATGCCAAGCCGGTAAAATTGATAAGCGTAAACACCAAGACCGGCGCGAGCGCTATCAGAATGGCAAAGTTCATTTCTTCGGCCATTTCTATTTCCGCTTTTCTTTTGGCGCATTCCGGACACTCCGGATTTCCGCAAGGAATTCCTGTGTCCAACTCCTTTGGTTCTTCCATTTTGTTTTTGTTTTTAATAATTAATTATCCTTACGCTAATTCCGACAAAAATTATATGCAATAGATATTAGAGTCGCTAAGCGGTTCTGCTTTACGACTTTATATTATGTATGCGCATTTTGCTTAAAATTAGTGTCAGGATAAAATAAAAAAACGGGCTAATCACCCGCTTCTTAGCGGAACTCGCCTGCAGAGCGACCCGCTTTTTTGCCTGTTTCCAGGCTACTTTTATATTATACTCCTAAAATCGTAAAAAGTCAAATTAATGCGCTGGTTCATATGATATTCTCCATGTAGAGCTTTAAAAATCTATGAAGGGAAAGTATAGTGGGAGGCATATGACAATATATGGATATGTCCTTCCTGGCGCAGTCCGTTTGGCTAACT
>Ga0100389_1002920_pt1 | contig 13519 bp, 6 predicted proteins | sample CryGeymeta201513_FD_81537 | JGI IMG/M metagenome (GOLD analysis project Ga0100389, IMG submission 81537) | Groundwater microbial communities from Crystal Geyser aquifers in Utah, USA - Crystal Geyser metaG 2015-13 | ecosystem: Environmental > Aquatic > Deep subsurface > Groundwater | place: USA... | reverse complement strand
TGGAAATCCGCGCCATTGACGCCAAGATGGACCAACTCTTGACCCATCAGTGGCAGCACCTCCTGGAGATTCAGCAGATCCAGACGGAGATGATGGGGGAGCTGACGCGGCACATCCGCGGGGACCAGAACGGCCTGCAGGCTCGATAGAGAGAGCTGGCGGGGCCGCCCTTGAGCATTCGCGTGTCGCGCCCCTTGACGATCCGGGCGCCCCTCCGTACAATACGCGGTGCTGTCGGGAACCGTAAGCGGCCAAGGACTACGGCGACAGCGGCGTCTACGTACCCGAGGCGGACTCCCCGGTGGGCGGGGAGTGCAAGAGAGGCGGCTGTTTGCGGATTGTAGTCCGTGCCAATCCCCTGGTAGGTGGTTGCTGTCGGCATGATGGAGTACTTGGCCAATCGGTCGAAGCTGTGTCTGGTGGCATTGGCCTTCGGGCTCGTGGGGTTGATCGGGATCGGCGACTACCTCACGGGGCCGGAGGCAGGCACGTCGATCTTCTACCTCCTCCCCGTGGCTCTCACGGCCTGGTTTGCCGGCAACGGGACAGGGGTCGTTGTCTCGATCGCCAGCGCGCTCTGCTGGCTGCTTGCCAACGTGCTGTCTACGGGTGTTTCCCACGGATACGCCTTCGCCGGTTGGAGCGCACTGGTTCGCCTTGGGTTCTTCCTGGCCACCTCGACTGCCCTTGCCGAACTCGCGGCAAGCCGGGAGAAGCAGCGTGAGCTCACCGAGTTCCTGGTGCACGATCTGCGGTCACCGCTCACGAACGTGCACTCAGGCCTGCACACGCTCCGCGGGGCCGCCGCGGACCGGATGGACGGGCTCGACAAGGAAGTGCTCGAACTGGCTGTGGTGTCGATGGACCGAGTGCTGACCCTCGTCAACTCGCTACTCGACCTGTCGAAGCTTTCGAATGGGAAGATGCCGGTCCGTGCGGATAGGACTGACCTGGGCGAATTGGTCCGGCGTTCGCTCTGCGAAGTGTCGCTATGGGCAGAGCGAGACCAAGTGTGCCTGGAAATGCAGGTGGAGGCTGACGCGGGGTCGGCGTACGCAGATCCCGACCTCACCAACCGCGTCTTAGTCAACCTGGTGAGCAATGCGCTCAAGGTCAGCCCCACGGAGGGAAAGGTGACTGTGACGGCCCGGCAGCTCGCCAGTGGCGAGGTTGCCCTGAGCGTCGCCGACCAGGGCCCTGGGATCCCCGCGGAATGGGCGCAGCACGTCTTCGAGAAGTTCGGGCAACTGGAGGCGCGCAAGGCGGGGGCTTCCGGGACCGGCTTGGGGTTGACCTTCTGTCGGGCGGCGGTGGAGGCGCAAGGGGGCCGGATCTGGCTGTCAAGCGAGAACGGTAACGGCACCACGGTGACGTTCACTCTGCCCGCTGAAGCCTCCGCGCAGGTGAGTCGCCGGGCGCGATCCCCTCAGACACAGACGACGGCGGCAGTACGCCGCCGCCCCTCCTGACTTCGGGTGCCGCGCGCGTCACCATAGGCTGCAGGGGGGCGGCACTGCAAGGAGGTAGGACATGGCACGCGACGTGCGCTTCATCATGATCGGTGGGTTCCTCGGCGCCGGGAAGACGACTGCGCTGATCGAGACTGCGAAGAGACTCGCCGAGCGAGGCAAACGGGTGGGTCTGATCACCAACGACCAAGCGGAGGACTTGGTGGACACCGGGCTTGCGCGCGGGCACCAGTTGAACGTCGAAGAGATCCCGGGCGGGTGTTTCTGCTGCCGGTTCAACGACTTGGTCAGCGCCGCTGACCGGATTCTGGCACAGCAGCCCGATGTGCTCCTCGGCGAGCCCGTGGGGAGCTGTACCGACATCTCCGCCACGGTCTTCCAGCCGCTGAAGGACCTCTATGGAGACTGGTTCCGCATGGCGCCGTTCTCGGTGCTGGTCGACCCCGCGCGAGCGCGCAAGCTGCTGCTCCGGACCGAGGACACGACTCTCCCGGAGAACGTCGCCTACCTGTTCCGGAAGCAGCTCGAAGAAGCCGACCGGATCCTGCTCAACAAGATCGATCTGCTGTCGGCCGAGGAGCTGGAGGGGCTCGTCGGGGAGCTGACTGCGCACTTCCCGGATACGCCCGTGTGCCCGGTCTCCTTCAAGGACGGAACAGGGGTGGGGGAGTGGCTGGAAGCCGTGCTCACCGAGGACCGCGCCGGGGAGCGACTGCTCGACATCGACTACGAGCGCTACGCCGACGCCGAGGCTGTGCTCGGGTGGCTGAACGCCACGATCGTGCTTCGAGCGGAGACCCCGTTCGACGCGCGCGAGGTGGCGATGCATCTGCTGGGCGAGCTGCAGGAAGAACTGAAGAGCCGCGACGCGGAGATCGCCCACGTCAAGCTCCTGGTTGCCACGGGATCGGGCACGCTGGTCGCCAATGTAGTCGCGCTCGACGCGGTACCCACCTTCAGCGGCGACCAGCTCGAGCCGGAGGAGCACGCAGTGCTGACTCTCAATGCGCGAGTGCACCTCGCGCCGGGTAAACTCCTGGCGCTTGTCGAGGAGTGCACGGCCCGGATCGCCGCGTCGGGTGAAGTCGAGGCCGGTCTCAGGAACGTGCAGTGCTTCAGCCCGTCGCCCCCGAAGCCGACGCACCGCTACGACCACGTCGTCGAGCAGAAGGCGGCGTGACAGGGCGGCAGGGGTAGGCTCGGCCAACGCCGTACCTGCCAGGTGTGGGCTCGGCTCTGGTCCGCCAGCCGGTCCAACCGTCTGCTTCCCAGCGGCGCACCCCCTTGCGCACCATCTCTGCCGTGATGCGTAACCCCCGCGCCGTGGGCTTGATGCCGCGCTGGGCTGATTCGGTTGGCGGGGGGCTCTGCTCTCGCGTCTCATGCGGTCATACCGAATCAGGCACATCGGCTCCTCCGTGCGCCAGTGGATTGTTTGCCCGCGTGGATCGGACGAAGTTGACCGGTGTGCCCCACGCAACGATACCGCAGCCATTCCTTCCTCCACTTCTGCAGCTCTTGCTTCCCCGCCCTACCGAACACCTTCAGTTCCCGCAGGGGGATTCGATGCCTATTCCCTTTCCCAACTTTTCTTCCGCGAGTTATTGACACGGCCGGAATGTCCAGGTATACTGCAATCGCGTTTTGGGAGTCAACTGACCACGGACCACACTCATCGCGGCAAGGATCGTCACAGGTTTCCATCGCGGCATCGGCAGCACTCCTTATTGTGGTCCCCTACGCGAGCCGGCACGGGTAGGCGCAGGACGTTGCGGCCCGATGAAAGGACTGATGGGAATGCGAGAGAATACCTGCCGTGGAGTCAGGAAGTGGTTGGCTTGTGCGGTTGCGGCCAGTGTCGCAGTTGGTGCTTTGGTGAGTTGCGGTGGCGGGGGAGCACCCCCACCAAGTGATGGCGGAGGTGGCGGCAACGGTGGCGGGGGAGGAGGAACAGCGCAACCCCAGGCGACTATCACGGATGCTTCCGGACAAGCCGTGTCTACCGTCAATGAAGCGACCCGTGCGTCGGTGGCGACGAGGTTGGCGGGTCTCCCGGCAGGGAAGGCCGTCGAGGTGATGCTGTACAAGAACGGGCAACCGGTGTATGTGGACGCCGAAGGGAGTCCGCGACCACAGACGCTGACGGCAGACGCTACGGGGGAGATTCGCAACGCAGTGTTGTTCTACGATCTGGGCATCGATCCGAGGACGGGCTTTGAAGTCGATGCCGTGGGTACCTACACGGTGCACATCACCGGTCAGGGGATCGACCTCCTGAAGGAACTGACGGTGTCCCGCTCCGCGCGTGGGCGGCAGGGCTCTGTGCCGACCATCTGGGTGATGCGGTCTGGCGGCGGCGGCAGCCGGTTCGCAGTGGGGTCGGTATTGAGGGGCGAGCCCGTTCAGGTGAAGGGAGTCGGGTTCCAGCCGAACGCGACCGTCCACCTGTTCGTGGTGGCTGACAAGCGGGAATGGGCGGCAGCGGATCCGCTGAGTGACGTGACCACCACGGTCGAAGAGGTCACCACAAATGCAGAAGGCGAGATCTCCCCGCCGGTTCAGGTGTGGGCGTCAGCGTCTGCCGTGAATGGCAACCGGGACTTCGACCTCGTGGCCGATGTGGACAAGGACGGAAAGTACTCGGCGGGAGACGCTATCGACGCCGGGCGGCTGACGGGGTTCACGGTGCAGGAGGCGCCGCGCGGCAGCACCACGGAAGGCGTGCAGTTGGCGTGCGACGGGAGCGGCACGTACAAGGACTCATTCGCCGCGAACGAGACGGTCCACGTCTGGGTGAACCCGCCGAGCCGGCCGCTGGCGCCTTCCCAGTTGGTGAAGAAATACATTCTGGTGCACCGGGATTCCTGGCGCCTCGGCGAGGCGCTGGTGGACGTGACTGGTCGTCCGGAGTGGGATCTGGTGCGGTACGCCTGCTCGAACCAGTACATTGCCCCCGTATGGTCGGCTCCTTTGATCCCCGGAAAGTATGATGTGGTGATCGACGTCAACCAGAACGATGTGTACGACGCGGGAGACATTCTGGACGGCGGGGGCGCTGGAGCTGGGTTCCAGGTCCAGGGTCCAGTGCCGAAGCGCGTGCTGGTATCGGCCAATCCACCCATCGTGAACCCGAACCAAGCCAGCGTCCTCAAGGCGCAGGTGATCGACGAGAAGGACGCTCCGATCCCCAACTCGACCGTAAGCTTCACTGCGGGGCAAGGGGCGACGCTGTCAGCCGCCTCTGCGACGACGAACGCGCAGGGCGTGGCTTCGGTGACATTGACAGCGGGCGCAACCGGCGGCGTTTCCGTGTCCGTGACCGCGATGGTGAACATCGAGCAGACGGCCGTGACGGGAACGACGACGGTGGACGTGCGCGCTTTGGGCTCGATCAGTGCATTGATCCAATGAAAGGACGGGAGCAAGGATGACCGAGAAAGCGAGACTCTATCTGCTGGACGGGGTTGTTCTGGTGTTGGTGGCAGCTCTGGTGCTCGGGGGGTGCGGCGGCGGCGGAAGCGGCCTCGTCAGCATTCCCGCGACGACGCCCGGAGGAACGTTCGGCGACTATGCGACCGGACCGACGGGCTCACTGGTGTTCCGAATGGCGTGGCCTTCGACCGGCACGCGCACGATCCCCGAGGCCGCAACAACGGTGGGCATCGAGGTCACGGGAGAAGGACTGGCGCAGGCCGTGACGACAACCATCCAGCGTCCGGCTGACAAGGCAACGGTGGACAACTTGCCGTCGGGCCAGAAGGGCGTCGCCGCCACAGCCCGGGACGCGTCGGGAAAGGCCTTGGCCTATGGCGCGGCGAGTGTGGTGGTGGAGGCCGGGAAGGAAAAGGAGGCCACCCTCACCCTCCAACCCATCGAGGAAGCCGGTGTGGCGCAGGCTCGAGCGATGGTGCAGGAGGTGCGCGACTCCAGCGTCGCCCTCGGCGAAGCGTTCTCCGGTGAGATCATCAACCAAGCGGCGGTGTGGTCGGCGGATCTGGTGCCGACGTTCGCGCTCACCATGCAGCGGCTGGATTTCATTGCGGAGCTTCTCCATCCCGGATGGGGTGGAGGCGCAGTGCCTGCGACTGTTGGTGGTGTGTCTCCGACGGCCGGCGCTCGCTCGCGAGACATCCTCGGCCCGGAAGGGCAGTACTTTGGGGACTTGATGGACCTCCCAACTGGCAAGTACCAGGCCATCCTGCACACCGATCCGTGGTCGGGGTTTCACACGTTCGAACTGCAGAAGGTGGGTGACACGGCAGAGAACACCTGGATCGTCCTCGGTCCCCAAGGGGATGCGCTTCTGAAGGGGATGGAGATCACTCTGACGCGCGTCCCGAAAACCAACAATCTTGGGGTCGACGAAGGGCAACTGAGCGTCACGTCAACCGAGGACGCCAGCCTGGCTTACCAGGCAAGTCTGACGCTGGAGGCGGACGGTCAGAGCCGCGTCACCAAGATGACGATCGCCGGCTCGTTCAAGGACAAGTACCTGCCGAGTGGTCTCACGGTGGACGGCGCCTTCACCGGCGAGCCCCTGGGGAACGACAGCTACAAGACGGCCGCGTTCACGGGGAGCATCAAGTCGGACAAGCTCAGCCTGAGCGTCGAGCAAGCCTCGGTGGCGTTTGAGCCGCCGACGGCGACGCCGGACCTCGACGGCTGGTCCTCGTTCGTGAAGAGTGCCGAGCTAAGGAACTTGGTGCTCCAAACCGCCAACGTGGAAGAGCCGATACGCTGGGCCGGCACGCTCAGCCTGCCGGAGATGGTCATCGACGACAAGGTCCTTGACCAAGGGCCGTACCCGAAGAAGGGCGAATGGAAGGGCACCTACGACTCGTCGGCGCTGAGCTACGAAGGCACGCTGAGCTTCGACTGGCAGAACCCGCAGCGCCACCTGACGGAGTTGCCCAATGGCACAGTGAGCCTGATGGGCCGACTGGCGGCGCGGAACAAGCCCGTCTTCTCGACGTCGCTCACGCTCACCACGACCAGAGCCCCGGGCTACACGCTGGCCATCGACCTCACCCGCGGCGACAAGTACCTGCGCGGGAATCTGACGGGGAGCACGGAACTGGATATTGACGGTCATGTGAAGATCACGGACTGGTCGCTGAGTCTGAAGAATGAGAATGATCTCAGCGTTGCCTTCGCGAAGTCCACTGACGGTGGCACAGTGACAGATCGGACGGGCGTGAAGCTGGCCGACATCCAGAAGGACCCGGACCTGAAGCTGTGGGTACTGCGGTACATTGACGGGACCATCGAGTCGTTGGCACCGTCCGGGTTCGCCTACGACCCGGTGCCCATCATTGGGACGGTGACTGGGAGGGTGGTTGACGCGAAGACGGGAAAACCGATCGCCTGGGCATCCGTGTCCAGCGGATATGACGGCGTGAGTACCGACTCTGAGGGCAAGTTCGAACTGAAAGCCCTCAAGGGCTCCCAGGTGCTCATGGTGTGGTACCAATGGGCTGTTGATGGTCCGAAGCAGGTCACCGTGGAGGTCGTAGCAGGAGGGGTGGCAAACGTGGGCGACATCCAGTTGGAGATTGCGCGGAACGAAGCCCCTGCCATCTCCCGCTTCACCGTCTCGCCGACGGCCCTGGACTTTTTTGGGGGCGGCCAAGTCGCGTACACCGTTGTAGCGTCGGACCCGGAGGACGATTGGCTCACAGTGACAGTATTTGTCACGCGGCCTGACGGCAGCGTGGAGGCCCTGGGATCCCAGACCAGACCGCCTGGAACGTTCACGGTGTTCTACAACTCGCCTGCCAACATCAGCGCTACTGGACAGACCGCGACCTACACGGCAGTGGCGCGCGTCTCTGATGGTGAGAACACAGTCTCGTCATCGGGTGCAAGCTTCACGGTGGCTGCGCCGGCTGTGGACCTTCCCGTGGTGCCTCCCGTGGTGCCGGCGCCGAACAACAGTCCGTAGGGCATCATCGTCTCCTCCGCTGGGGAGAACCAATCTGCTCGGATAGTCACGTGGGAGAAAGGAACTGATAACGATGACCGTGAAGCTCGCGAAGGCGATTACGACTATGGCGTTCTGTGCAATCGCCGTTTGTCTCCCCGGCTGCGGCGGCGGCGGGAGCGGGATCGTGAATGTGGCAGCGCCGCCGGGCGCTGGAGCCCTTGGCAACTATCAAGGCAACGCCGTGGGCTCGGTGGTATTCCGGGTGGTGCTGCCGGTGAATCAGAGTTCGCCCGCGGCGACGCCAGCGATTGCCGCCGTGGATCTGGAGGTGACCGGCGAAGGGCTGGCGGAAGCCCATCGGTCGCAGTTGGCAGGTCTGCAGGGGCAGACTCAGATGGAGTTGCCAGTCGGTCAGAAGGGCGTGTATGCCACGGCGCGAGATGGGTCGGGTCAGGTGGTTGCCCGCGGCTTTGAGAGCGTGGTGGTAGAGTCGGGGGCAGTCAAGAATGTGGTGATCCGCCTCGGTCGCGCCCAGGCGGCGGAGATTGCGCAGGCGCGGGCCCTGGTGCAGGAGGTCCGCGATGCCACCGTCGCTTTGGGGGCGACATTCGGCAAGGAAGTGGTCAATCAGGCCTTGGTGTGGGGAGCGGACCTGGTGCCCACCTACGGTCTCACCATGCAGCGCTTGGACTTCGTGGGCAATGTGTTGATGGATGGGCACCTGGCCTTGACGGATCATACAGCCAGCACGGAGGAGCCGCAGTACTTCGGCAGCATCACCGAGTTGCCGGCCGGCACGTACCGGACGCTGCTGCAGCAGCCCTGGCCGGGCTCGGGGGGGTGGGACATTTGGCTCCTGAAGACCGGGTCCTCACCGGACGAGAATACGTGGATCGTGAATGCACAGGACGGGGAAGCGGTCACGCAAGGCCTGACGGTGACGTTCAAGCGGACCCCGAAGACGAACAATCTGAAGGTGGATGAAGGGGAGTTTACGGTTACTTCCAGTGCCGACCCGGTGCTGAAGTATGAGGGGAAACTGGTTCTGGACGTGGATGCGCAGAACCGAGTGACCAAGATGACGGTCACCGGCAGATTCAAGGACAAGTACCTGCAGGAGCCCGACGGCATCAGCGTGGACGGGACGCTGACAGGAGAGCCGTTGGGCAAGGAGAGCTACCAGACGGCCTCGTTCACCGGGAGCCTCGAATCGAACAAGCTGAGCCTGAGCGTCGAACAAGCGACGGCCACGTGGGCGCCGCCGTCAGCGGATGCCGAGAAGTGGGAGAACTTTCTGAAGCAGGCGGAACTGAAGAACTTCCGTTTCCAGACGAAGAACGTGGCGGAACCGATGACGGTGAGCGGTACGCTGACGCTGTCGGAAACCACGTTCGACGGCGCCGAGCAAGTGAGCGCCCACGGCTTCCTGCCGAAGACAGGTCAATGGACAGGGACGTACCAGTCGCCCACCAGCACCTTTGAAGGGTCGGTCAGCTTTGACTGGCAGAATCCCCAGCGTGAACTGACCGAGCTGCCGAAAGGGACGGCGGAGTTCAAGGGCCGCGTGGCGGCAGCGAACAAGCCGGTGTTCTCGCTGGCGCTGACGCTGGACACAACGAAAGCGGCCTCGGGCGATTACGCCGCGAACATCGATCTCACCCGGGGGCAGCACTATCTGCGCGGAACGTACACCGCAAAGGCCCAAGTTGCAGACCGTGACCTAGAGGTGACCGACTGGTCGCTGAACCTGAAGAACGAAAGCAACCTCACGGTGGCGTTCAGCCAAACGGGGGACGGCGGGACGGTGACCGGCGGCAGCGGCGAGAAGCTGGCGGATATCCGCAAGGACCCCGATCTCGGGCTCTTGATGGTCAGGTATGTCGATGGTACCGTCGAGTCGCTGGAGCCGGCGGGGTGGGATCACCAAGCGCATCCCCTGTATGGTACCGTCACGGGACGGATAGTGAATGCCAATACCAAGGAGCCCATCGCCGGCGCTTCGGTGACAGGCGGGTATGATTCCACCGTCACCGACGAGAAGGGCCTTTTCCAGATGCGCACGTTGGCCGGCTCCGTGACCCTCCATGTTGCGTATGGTGACTTTCCTGTGCTGAGTGTTCCAGTCGTCGTCGCACCGAACGCAGTCACTGACCTGGGGGATGTCTCTCTTGTGGTGCCGCGCGCCAGATGGACCTTCATGGTCTACATGAATGCGGACAACGACTTGGAGGAGTTCGCCATTCAGGACTTCAACGAGATGGAGCGTGTCGGGTCCTCGGCGGACGTAAACATCGTCGCCTTGGTAGACCGTAGCGGGGGGTACGACTCCTCGAACGGCAACTGGACCGACGCCCGCGAATACTACATCACCCGGGACAGCGACAGCCAGGTCATCCACTCGCAGATTCTGGCGGAGCTTGGGGAGATTGACATGGGCGACCCCGAGCAACTGAAAGCGTTCGTGCGCTGGGCGATGACGGAATACCCCGCGGACAACTACGTGCTCGACATGTGGAATCACGGCGCCGGCTTCCGGTCGCGCGCGGCCGGGCGAGCGCCGATCACTCGCGGCTTCTCGTTCGACGACACCCAGAACACGCACATCAGAACGACCGCCCTTCCCGGAGCCATCCTGGGGCCCGATCACATCGACATCCTGGCATGGGACTCGTCGCTGATGCAGATGATGGAGATTGCCGACCAGGTCGGCGACGCAGCAACCTTCATGGTGGGTTCGGAGGAGAGCCCGCCGGGAGACGGCTACCCCTACCAGAGCTTCCTGTCGGACCTGATCGCGAACCCCGCCCTGACCCCGGAAGCGTTCGCGATCCTGATTGTGGACGACACCATTCGAGAGCTTGGCGGCGCATTCGACGTGACCCAGTCCGCCCTGAGGCTGTCGCAACTGCCCACGTTGCGCGAGAGACTCAGCGCCTTCGCCGATACGCTCATCGACGCCATACCGCAGTATGCACTCAATATTGCCGCAGCGCGCGGGGACGCGCAGCGCTATGGGCACGGCGCCTACACCTTCCGGGACTACAAAGACATCCAGGACTTCGCTGAGAAGATCAAGGCGGAAGTCCCCTCCTCAGCAGTTCAGTCGGCGGCAGGCGCAGTCATCCAAGCCCTGACGAACGCTCTGGTTGCCGAGGGTCATTCCGGCTTCAGCGTGCGTAACTCGCATGGCCTTTCCATCTATGTGCCCCAGCCGAGCGACTACCTCAGCTCCTACGACTCGCTGCACTTCGCCCTGAACGCGAGATGGGACGAGTTCATCCAGGCGCAGACGAAATAGGGGCGCCATGGGTGATTGCCGGTTGCCGCAGGCGCCTGCAGGAGCGCAGGAGCATCCCGGCCTGTCTGTGCGGGATTGCCGACGGTGTTGTGTGTCCGAGGCCGGCGCGCGAGAGAGAGTAGTGGGCACTTGGAGCCAAGGCCCGCAAGCCGGGAACGCCTGCGACCTGCCACCTGAGCCGTGCCCAACGGCTCGGCGGCTCCGGTTCCTCGTGAGCACCCGGGTGGTCAACCGAAGTGCATTTGGCCTGGCCTACCGCAGTCGTCATCTGTCCGTATCGGTACGCAGCTCGCATCTGTGGCTCTCCGACGCTTTGGTGACCGACGCGGGGATCGAGGTCGGACTGCCCTGAGGCGCTCTCTCCGCGCGCGGCCTTGGGTGACGGCGCTTGACTGGTTACCTGAGAACAGTCACATTGTCCAGCGCTCTTACCTCGGTGGATCGCCCGCGGTCTTGCCTGCCACGATCATCAAGAGGAACACGCATGGCGAACCAATGTGCTTCCTGGGGTCGTGGCGGTTGGCACGATCGGTCCGACTGTGACTCGTCCCCCCAAGCGGCAGCTAGTCCGTCTGAGTCGGGAGCCAGTCTCTGGCCGCTCATCGCCAGCGGAGCATCAGTCACGCGTCGCGTTTCACTCGTCCCAACACGCGACGCGCTTCCCCGTAGGAGGAACGCAATGGCCGACATGAAGCAGGCCTCGCGAGGCCCGCGTGATGGACTGTCCCCAGCATCGATAGCTCTGGTCCGCCTCACTTGGGCCGCACTGATGTCAACCGCCTCCTTGACGCACACAGACGTGCTCATCCCACCCCAGTCGGCTGCAGACGACCACTCGGACTGGTTGCGATCTGCAACCGCTTTCGGGCGTCGCGATGACCCGTCGTCGCTGTCCTACCGGATGTGGGGTGCTGGGGACACCAACGTGCTTCCCCTGCTCGAAGCCGACAATGAGCCCTTGTCGCCCAAGCTTCACCCGCGAAGCACGTCTCGGTTTCTCAGCCACAGCGCCATCGTAAGGCAACTGCACTATCGCGACTGGCGCCTGACCCGAGGTTGGGCCAATGTCAGCTACCTCCACGGCAACGGTGACGCCGGGCAACTGTGGCTAGACTTGGCGTCCGATACTCAACGTCCGGGTGTGCGATCCACTCCGTACCTGGAGGGACGCGAGACCAAGCTCGCCTGGTGGGGCCTTTCGCGGCGGTTCTCAGTGTCAAGCCCGAAGCTGGGAGACGTGGCACTCCACGGGCGGGTGGGCCTGCGATTGCTGGAGGCGTTCCGGCACCGCGAAGCCGCCGTCTCCGGTTGGTACGAAAACAACCAGTTCCAGGGCAAGCTCAGCCTGCTGTCCACCCGGGGCGCGGGCTTCAGCACGACGGGGCATGGCTACTCGCTCGACTTGGACCTGTGCGCCGTCGCCTCTCCCCGGTGCACCGTGGGTCTCCGGACCGAGGGCCTTCTCGGACGCCTCAAGTGGGGCCAGGTGCGGCTACTGGAAGCCGACATCAACAGCGCCAACGTGTTCCAGGATCCGCAGGGATTCATCCACAACCTGCCGCTCGCCACGGGCACGGAACAGCGGTTCATGCACGCCGATTCACTGACCACGTTGTGGCAGCTTGGCGCGTCCTGGGAAGAAGGCAACGGTTACTGGACCGGCATCGTCAGCAGCCAAGGCACACCCACGACGTATCGCCTGAGCCGCGTCCAGCGAATCGGGCGGGATCAGTACCTCATGGGTACATGGTGGCTCAACAGGGACACACTCGGGCTGACGTACTGGAACAGGTACCTGACGGTCTCCGTTGCCAGTTCGGATGTGTCGCTCTCGGATTCGTTCGTAGGAAGCGTCGGGGTGGCAGTCAGGCTCCCGTGGCACCCGACTCAGCCATAGGGTCAGAGCACAACGTCGTGGCTTCCCGCGGGTTCGTGGTTGAGCATGTCGGCGAGGAGATGGTCAGAGAAGACGGGCGGCAGTGCGACGAGGTGCGGACAGGTGACCCGAGGTGACAGTTCCGCCGTCCGCGACTGCACCATCTCTGGTTGGAGTGGGCAGGGGTGATACTACCTCCGCAGCAACGGCTCGGCGCACTTGTGTGCCCACGTGACGTGGCTCTTCCGGCTGGCGCTGAGACACCGCGAGATCGAACCGGCGCTCGCCGAAACTGGATTCGCCGTCCCATGACCACGCCAGATTCCCCAAACCGTGCGTGGATCTGACGCCGGGCGGCGCGCTTCTCGGAGCGCCGTTCGCCGGAGGCGCGCGTCGTGCGGCGGGAGGATTCTGCGCGGCGCGGGGCAATATGTGCTCCGGACTCGGCCTGCGCCTGCCGTCTGGCGAATTGGCGATCCGGAGGGAATGCCGTGACTGACGACCGTTCGGTGCAGAGGCGTTGTTGCTGCTGCGTGGTGTGGCTGGCGCTGCTCACCGTCTGCGCCTGCGCTCAAGACAACCTGGTCGCCAACCCCGACTTCGAGCAACTCGGCGCCCAAGGCTTCCTCGCCGATTGGGGACGCGGCGAGTTCGGGAAGGTGGGCAAGACGGTCTTCGTGGAGACTGAAGGCGCGCACGAGGGGAAGCACTGCCTGCGGCTGGTCGGCACGCCGAACACGTGGACGACTTGCGCTGCGCAGGACCTCACCGTCAAGCCCGAGACCAACTACTGGGTCACCTGGTGGTTCAGGGCGAAGCAGCCGATCAGCAGCCGCACGTATCTGTTCCTGCAGACCAACCTCGCCCAGCGCGTCTTCCCGCAAACAGACCGGCGCGGTGCCCTCGGCTGGGCGCTCTGCCTGGCCCAGTACCGGACGCAGCCCGGCGAGACG
>Ga0100389_1002908_pt1 | contig 13534 bp, 8 predicted proteins | sample CryGeymeta201513_FD_81537 | JGI IMG/M metagenome (GOLD analysis project Ga0100389, IMG submission 81537) | Groundwater microbial communities from Crystal Geyser aquifers in Utah, USA - Crystal Geyser metaG 2015-13 | ecosystem: Environmental > Aquatic > Deep subsurface > Groundwater | place: USA... | reverse complement strand
CCAATTTTTTAGAATTTGTACAAATGTAGTCCTGCCATAATATGACAGGCTAATTCATTGGTAACAAATTTAAAAAATTGGCAGAGTGGGGGGAAGCATTTGTCGTTCTTGATTTTTTGTTTACTTTTTTATCAAGAAAAAAGTAAAAAATAAAATATACTTTGATTGTCTTTCATAAAAATATTTATGAAAAATCATTTATTCAGCAGACCCTATTTACGCTACTTCCTGCATAATACATATATCTTCTCCAAGAAGTATAGGTATCTTGCTCGGTAACGCTCCACCAATAACCAATATTTTTTAAATCATAGAATTTTCCATCACTATAACGAGCACCAGAAGGAAGAGCTGTAAAGCCGGTTTCATTTGTGGTTCCTGTATTTGGAGTATTCCAATGTGTTGTGCCTGCTTCTTTAAGTTTTCTTCCAGCAATGCTGTCGCCACCTAAATAGGTTGTTAATACCGTCCATTCAGAATCGGATGGAACGTGCCAACCGATTGGCGCAATATTTTGGGTATCAATTACAGCATACCAATTGTAAAGTCTTCCATAAGTAGTTAAATTATTTGCATCATTTTCATAATTGCAATAAGCTCCAGTATTTAATGCTATCCAAGTTGTATTAACAGAGATATTTGGAATAGAAGTGCCATTTCTATATTTGGTTGTTTTTAAATTTTCTACCATCCACACTTGAGTTCCAATTGTGATGGTATGATAAACATTTCCATCTAAATCTGTAACTGTATTTGAACTGTCTTGCAATGTTGTAAAGGAAACATTATCACCATAAGCAGTTCCAATATTATTAGTGGCATAAGCTCTTACAAAATAAGTGGTATTTGCTTTTAATTTTAAAATTGAACTAGTAAAGGCTCCCGTACCTTTGTTGTCAATAGTTTTATTATCTACTATGGTAGGATTGGTTTGTGTACTCCAGCAAACTCCTCTTGTTTTAATAGAGGAATCTCCTTGATTAGTTATATTTCCTCCACAAACGGCTGTGCTATGGGTAATGTCAGTTATACTGATAGTAGTCAAAACTGGTATTTTACCTGTTGTCGTGTCCTCTGGGGTTTCATCTTTTTTACAAGCTAATGTAAGCAATAAAGATAAGCCTATTAATAGAATTTAATTAATCAAAATCTTTTTTTTCATTTCAAAAATTTTATGGTTTAATTTAATATCTTTTGCTGATTATAACTATCATACAACACAATTGTACAAATATTTTTTCTTTGGGGTCAAAATTAATAATAATTTGAACAAACATAATTATTTGTTTTTCGTTGCTTTTAAAACATCTGCCTTGACAAAACAAACTTTTGCGTTTTTCATATCTTTTAAACCCATGTAAGAACCGCCCAAATTAAGGTAAAGTTCATAATTGGTAGAATCAATTTTAATTGCTTTGTTAAGATAGGCAATTGATTCATTGAAATTGCCGTTTATGCCATAAGCTACTCCCAAATTTTGAAGCACTTGCACATCACCTTTATTTATTTTATAGGCTTTGAGCAAGTAATAAATAGAAGTTTTTAGGTCGTTCTTTTGCTTACCATATATCTCACCCAATTTATTGTATGCCTGATAGTAGTTTGAATCTATTTTTAACGCATTATTCAAGAAATACAATGCACTGTCAATTTGATTATTGTCTGAATAGCCCATTGCAAGCCAATAATAGGTATCTGTTTTTGCTCCTTGATATTTCAGCAATGTTTTATAAGCCCTAATACACCTATCAAATTTTTTGTTTTTAAAAGCAATTTGACCAAGAGATGCTAAATTTGTTATTGCATAAGAATAAGTCTTGTTTAGTTTAAGGCAATTCTCATAACAATAATTTGCTTGAGCATAATCTTCTAAATACAAATAATTACTGCCGAGCAAAACCCAAGCAGCAATGTTTTCGGGGTAAATCTCTAAACCCTTTAACAAATATTTTTTGGCTTTATTATATAAATCGGTTTTTATTATTTCACTTTTCTCGGTTTTGGCTTTTTCTAGCAAAGCATTACCTGCCGAAACATTCACTTTGGCAGAATTTGTGGAAGTTTTGGCATCTGTAACAAAGAGTGTTAGGTCGTTTTTCCATGCAAAGTTTCGCGAAAATGTTTTAACGGAATATAAGCCAATGATAATAATCAGCAAAGTTTTTACCAAATTGGGAAATTGTTTATGAATTGCTGATTTAGGGATAACGATTAATAAACTATAAGCAAGTATTAAACAAAAACCTAATGATGCCGAAAACACAAAACGTTCGTTCATAAAAGTACCCACATTAAATACCACATTTGATGCAATAGATAAACAAGCAAGATAAACGATTATGCCATAAGCAAAAAAGTTTTTCTTAATAAACCCCCAAATACTAAATATAATTAGCCCAATATAAATAAACAACGGTAAAAAAGCCCTATAATCAGACCAGCCAATAATTGGAATTTGTTTAGGATAATAGTCATGGGTGAGTGGATGAGGGAAAATCAATAATTGAATATACTTCCATAAAGTAAAAAAGATAGTTGCAAATTTATCGGAGGTATTCGTATGTAAATAAGGGTTGTTGAGCAATTCCGTTTGCTCTACATGATTACCAATAAAGAATCCTAGTGCCTTGTAGCGGATGAATATAAAAACTGTTAAGGCAATAAATAATGGAATTATAGCAATTGTATTTTGAACAAATGATTTCTTCTGAAAAAAGTACAAAGTAATTGGTATTACCAATAGAAAAGTTGCAGCATTTTCTTTAGAAAGCAATGCCAATAGAAAACTCATTATCGTTAAATTCCAGAAAATGATTTTATTTCTATTGCTTTCGCTTGCTAAAAAATTTAAAATAAAAAGGATAGAAGCAAAAACAAAGATAAGACCCATTATTTCATCTCTTCCTTTTATGTTTGCTACTACTTCGGTATGAATGGGATGTGCAGCAAATAATATGGTTGTTATAAATGGCAAATTTAAGTACCATGCGGCTTTTTGCTCGAATAACAATAATCTTTTCAAAATAATAAAAAGTAATACACAAAGCAAAGCATAAAGCAATATATTGAATAAATTACCCAAGAATGGATTTAATCCAAAAAGAGCATATTCAATAGCAAAAGTGATTTGCGACAATGGACGATATCTCCCACCAGGCAATACGTTTTTATTTTCTCCAAAAAATCCAACAAAGGAATCGTTGGTTAATATTTTGCCGATGCCCGAAAATCCTTGCTTAGTGAATGTGTTTTCGGTAATAACCAAAGTATCATCTAAGGTGTAACTAAAAAAAAGTGTATTACTATACAGCAAAAAGGAAAAGAAGGCAATAAAAACAATTTGAAAACGATTAATCTTCGTTGTTGTATAGGATTGTTTTAGTTCTAATTTTAGAGCTACTTCCTTTTGAATAACTTGCTTGTGTTTTTGATGTATGGGTGTTTTCATAGGAAACTGCTACTTTATTCAAAATCGGGATAAAGCAAATATTTCTTTCTTATTTTCTTAAATTGAATCAGGTCGTTTTGCCAGCTTTGGTGAATTTCGTTTTCGTCTTTATTATCTATAATTTGTTGTTTCAAAGTGTGTGAGCCAGATAGTTTTTCAAAGAATGCATTAAAGAAAAGCTCTTTTTGAGGATAGTTTTTATAAGCATCTTTTAAATAAAGCAAAGATATTTGATGGAAAGATTGAATTACTGAATCGGGAATGATACTTAAGTCGATTCCATAACACGTTTTCCCTTCATAGAAAGGTTGTTTGGCTCCTGTTTTGCTTTTGGGTACGTAAGAAAAAGTATAGTTGTGTAAATCAGGATGACCATATATTTGAAAGGGTTTGTCAGTTCCTCGACCTACACTTATTATTGTTGACTCGAACAAACCGATGGAAGGATATAAATAAACCGATTTCATATTAGGCAAGTTGGGAGAAGGTTTAATGGGCAGTTGATAAAAATAAGTGTGTTTATATCCTTCCAACGGAATAATACTTAATTTGCACCTGATACCCCCTTTTAGCCAACCCTCTTCGTTAATCATTTGTGCATATTCTGCAATGGTCATTCCGTGAACCAAAGGCACCAAGTGCATGCCCACAAAAGAAGTTAATTCTTTTTTCATCACAGGCCCATCCACATAAAACCCATTTGGATTGGGTCTATCTAAAACTATAAATTGTACATTATTTTCTGCACAGGCTTCCATTACATAATGCATAGTGGAAATATAGGTGTAAAACCTGACACCTACATCTTGAATGTCGAACACAACAATATCAATATCTTTTAAATCTGTTGGATTAGGTTTTTTATTGTTTCCATATAATGAAATAATGGGAAGTCCAGTTTTACTATCAGTATTGCTTTTAACGTTTTCACCAGCATCGGCGATTCCTCGAAAACCGTGTTCCGGACAAAGTATTTTCTCAACCTTTATACCAGCATTTAATAAACTATCCACTAATTGCGTATTTCCAATCATTGAGGTTTGGTTGGCAACCACTGCCACTCTTTTGTTTTTCAATAAAGGAAAATACAATTCCGTTCTTTCGGCACCCACTTTAATATCTTTCGGAAATATAACTTTCCATTCTAAACTGTCTTTTTTCTGGGCATAAATAGAACCAACAGTAATAAATACCAATATTATTATAGTTGAAATGGGTTTCATTGAATTGGGTTTCATTTTCCCTCCACTATTTTTATCTCTTCTGGCGTTAATTCATATAACTCATAAACAATTTCATTTATTCTGTCTTCGCAATAGTCAATTTTTCCTTGTATTTGTTCACGCTTGCTTTCGAGTTTTGCATCATGGATTTCTTTATTTAATTGTATAAGTTGGTCAACAAATTTTATTATTTTGTTTTGCTTTCGTACTTCTTCATTATTTGTCTTATCTATGGACTTAATAGGAAATTTTTTACAATTCTGAATTAAAATTTTTTGAAATAGATTTTTTGAAAGATCCAAATACTTATGACCATGATAAAAATTCATTAAATTACAATTGAGCAAAGCAAGCAAATATTTTATGGATAACTTGTTTTCATCTTTTGATATTATATTGAATACTGATTGTGTATTGTATAATTCCATATCAGTATAACCAGCATAAATTCTTAATGGTTTTCCACTTACAATTTGTCTAACTAAAATTCGAGGTGAAGTAAAAAATCTTGTTTCTCTTGGTGCTCCAAGCCAATTACCATAACTAATATATTCCTTTTCACCCCAAATAACAGAATATCTCTTTACATCTGAACCTTCAAGAAGTGGTTTGAAAGTATTATCTTTTTGCGTTTTAGAGTGAAATACTCTTTCTTTAATTTGGGTTTGGGTATGCCCTTTATATTTATCATAAGGAGTTAATCCTAAAGTAAAATCACAAAATTGAATTAGTTCTGATTTATTTTTTTCAATTTTTTTTAAGAGATTTATTTCCGTTTTATTACTAAAAATGTCAAAAACTGAAAATTCATTTTTAAGCCATTCCTTTGAATTCAATTGCTTTATCTCTTTACCGTTTTTCTCAGTTATTTCTGTTATTATTTCGTTTCTGTCATATAAGATACATTTTGCCGTTTTAGCTAATTTTGAAATGCTAATAATAACAGTTTCTGCTTTTACATTTTGAAAAACATTATCTGGTAAACGCACAATAGAATCAATTGAAAACTCATTTAAAATAAGTTTTCTACATTTCTCATAGGAACTTTGATATAAAATTGAATTAGGTACAATAAAGCCCAAAATTCCATTTCTTGACAAAATTTTTAAACCATGTTCAATAAAAATAGCATATAGGTTTATACGGTTCTCAGTAGTAGAAAATTTGTTAAAATAATATTTTACTAATTCTTGGGGATGCCCTTTTATATCGACCCATGGCGGATTCCCTATTACCACATCAAACCCGCCTCTAATATAATATCTACTATCCGGTTCATTAAATTCAGAAAGTTTTTGTTCCAAATCCGAAGCATATTCCATCGCCTTTTTGGCATGTTCTTTTGCCTTTCGTGCTATTTGTTTCAGTTCTTCTTTTGGCTCTATAATTTTTCTATTAAATACTTCTGGGAAAGCCTTTTCCCAATTAAATGGTTTTATTTTCTTTTCTTCTCCAAAATCTAATTGCGAGCCATAAATATCGGTATCAATCAAACTATTCCCACTCTTTATATTATTATCCAAAGTAGGCAGTACTCTTTCATTAAACATGTTAAACTGATGCGAAATCGAAGCTTCGGTTTCGCCTTCCATACATTTGAGTAACAAAGAGAGCTTGGTAACTTCCACCGCATTCAAATCAATATCTACTCCGTATATATTGTTGATCAAAATCCGTTTTTTTTCAGCAGTGCTCAAATGTCCATCAGGTGTTAATACTTTTGCTTTAAGTCCACGAGTCATCCCGAGTTTCTTAATATAATAATCATTATGCCATTGCATCAAATAAGCGTATGCCCCAATCAAAAAGCTTCCCGAACCACAGGCAGGGTCCACAATTTTTATGTTGCTCACATCTTCCGGCTTTTTGTTTTCAATCAGTTTTCCAATTGTTTGCTGCACAATATAATCCACCACATATTGCGGAGTATAATAAACGCCTCCTGCCTTTCTAACTTCTGGCTTCTCTTCAATCTTTGCATGGTGTGCTTTATCAATAGTAATGGTTTTCCCCAGAAACTGTTCATAAGCACTTCCAATAATCTCCACATCCAAAACAGAAAACTCATATTGGCTTTCGGGATAATATAATTCGTTAATAATCGTCTTTATTACCTTGTTGTCTATCTTTAAATTCTTGCTTATTTGGTCTTTCTTAAAATCGAAAAGTCCGGAGTTATATTTGTCATCAGCAACTTTAAAAATATCAAAAAGGTTCTGATAATAATCTCCTTGTTTTAATGCATTTTTTAAGTTACCATCTATTTCTACACCTCTTCCTTCTGCTATCCTAATAAAAATAATTCTGTCGATGGTTTGCTGAACAGCAAAATTTATTTCATCTTCATCAAGTTCTTTATTTCTAAGACTTATTGAAGTTGCCAGATAAGTTCTCCATTTGTCAAGAGAAAGTAAAAACTCCTTATCTACCGTTGCCGTTCCTTTTTTGTTGGCGGTTCCTTGCACATATTTATCAAAACTGCCTTTCAAAACAGCTTCTTTCGAAAAAGTGTTCCAAATAAAATCAAATTTGGTCAAGTAATCCTTAAAAGTGAAATACTCCACACGGGCAACCGAAGCCTTATCGGTAGGCAAGGGCTTTTTGGTACAATCATATACTGCAAATTCCTCAAAGTCGGTAATCATACTAATCGAAAGCTTGGCACTCCATCCATAGCGTCTCACCTGATATGCAGGAAGTATATCGTCCTTAATAAAAACACTTGGTTTTTTAGCCTCCACGAAAAATAATCTTTTAGCACCTCCAATCCTAAACGAATAGTCTGGAGCTTTGGTGGCTTTGCCCACCTTTACTTTGTCTTCGTGTATTACTTCTCTATACGATTGAGCAGCGCCTTGTTCATTATCAATATCCCATCCCAACGCCTTAAAAAACGGATCAATAAAATCCCTACGGGTAGAGGTTTCATTATATTCCAATTTCTTATAAGAAGCATATTGCTCCTCAAACCTTACAACCAGTTCCGATATTTTCTTATGGGCAGATTCTTTTGGGGTCATTTGTTGGTTCTCTTTTGTTTCAATAAAATAATCAAAAGTAAAAGTAATTTATTATCAAACAACAACCAAACGAATTTTATGAACAATGAATGTTAATCGTCTTTTTTCTTAACCATGAAAATCAAAGATAATGAATGAATAACCCCGATGCAAAGCCTCGAGGTATCTGAAAAAAAACAAAAATGCCACAGATTGATAGCAATAACAAAAAAATAATCTGTGAATCTGTGGCAATTATTTTTTATTTACCCCGCAGCAGAGCTGCGAGGAATTCTTTTGATTAAAAAACAAGTAAAAAAAACGGAGCTACTTAATATTAAATTTCTGCTTAAATTCTTCGATAGTTTTTTCAAGACCCGTTTCTAAATCAATCTTATATTTCCAACCAAGTTTATTTATTTTAGATACATCTAAGAGTTTACGAGGCGTTCCATCAGGCATAGAGGTGTTATATTTAATAGTGCCTTTAAACTCGCTAATATTTGCAATAATTTCGGAAAGTTCTTTAATGGAAACATCTATTCCGCAACCAATATTTATAGGAGTTGGTTCATTATAATTAAGCATCAAAAAATAACAAGCTTCTGCCAGGTCGTCAACGTGTAAAAACTCTCTTTTAGGGTTTCCTGAACCCCAAACCTCAGCAAATGCAGCATTTTTTTGTTTTGCTTCTACAAATTTTCTTATTAATGCTGGTATTACATGCGAACCCATTAAATCATAATTATCGTTGGTTCCGTATAAATTTGTTGGCATTACCGAAATAAAATTGCAGCCATACTGTTGTCTATAGGTTTCGCATAACTTAATACCAGTAATTTTTGCTAAAGCATAAGCATCATTGGTTGCTTCGAGAGGACCCGTAAGCAGATATTCTTCCTTAATAGGTTGTGGAGCCATTTTAGGATAAATGCACGAAGAACCAAGGAAAAGCAACTTTTTAACTTTGTTGATATAAGAAGCATGAATAATATTCGCTTCAATCATCACATTGTCATAAATAAATTCAGCTTTTTGTGTATTGTTTGCGTGTATTCCGCCAACTTTAGCAGCAGCCAATATAACATAATCTGGTTTTTCTTTAGAAAAGAAATTATTAATGTCGTTTTGATTTCGTAAATCAAGCTCTTCGAAAGATTTAAAAATAAAATTATTAAATCCCTCTGATTTCAACTTGCGATGAATAGCCGAACCGACCATTCCTAAATGACCTGCTATATATATTTTACCGTTTTTATCCATAATTCAATTAATTATCCGATTTTAAATCATTAACGCTTTTATGTCCGCCTTCTTTCAAATATTTATCACGTTTAAAAAGGATTAGGTCGGCACTTACCATTTCTTTCACCAACAAAGGCAAATCATATTTGGGTTTCCATCCAAGAATTGTTTTTGCTTTAGTAGGGTCACCAATTAAAAGGTCCACTTCTGTAGGACGAAAATATGCTTTATCAATTGCAATTACTTCTTTCCCTTTTTCAAGAATATAATCGGGATTACTACAAGATTTAACAATACCTTTTTCTTCAACGCCTTTTCCAACAAACTCTAATTCTATACCAACTTCGCGGAAAGCCATTATTAAAAAATCTCTTACGCTTGTTGTTTTTCCTGTTGCTATTACAAAGTCTTCTGGTTTATCTTGTTGCAACATAAGCCACATTGCTTCTACATAATCTTTGGCATGCCCCCAATCTCTTTTAGAATCAATGTTACCCATATACAACTTATTTTGTAAACCAAGTGCAATTTTTGCAACAGCTCTTGTTATTTTACGAGTAACAAAAGTTTCACCACGCAATGGAGACTCATGATTAAATAAAATGCCATTTACTGCAAACATATTATATGCTTCGCGGTAATTAACCATAATCCAATAGCTATATAGTTTAGCAACAGCATAAGGAGAACGAGGATAGAATGGTGTTTTTTCTGTTTGTGGTATTTCTTGAACCAAACCATACAATTCTGAAGTAGAAGCTTGATAGATTTTAGTTTTATTGGCTAAACCCAATATTCTCACCGCTTCCAATAAGCGCAAAGTTCCCACACCATCAGTATTGGCAGTATATTCTGGAACTTCAAAACTAACTTTAACGTGCGACATTGCACCGAGATTATATATTTCGTCGGGTTGTACTTCTTGAATAATGCGAATAAGATTGGTTGAGTCGGTTAAGTCGCCATAATGCATTTTAAATTTAACATCTTTTTCGTGTGCATCTTGATAAAGATGATCGACACGCTGGGTGTTAATTAAAGAACTGCGTCTTTTAATACCATGAACCATATATCCTTTGTCAATAAGAAATTTAGCAAGGTATGCCCCATCTTGTCCCGTAATTCCTGTTATTAATGCTTTTTTCATAATTGTATATATTTCTATTGTTGGCAAAATTAGTTGATTTTCAAATATAAAAAATAGTATTCTGCATTTTTTTCAAATTCTAAGAAATTGGAAATAATAAAAAACCCCGAATCAACGGGGTTTTTACAAAAAATTATGAAAAAAAATTATTCAACAATATTCATTTCTTTTATCAAATTTTGAGCACCAGCTAATTTGTCTATGCAAAACAAAACATAACGAATGTCCACGCAAATAGTACGTTGAAGATTAGGTTCGTAAGCAATATCTCCGCTCATTGCTTCCCAATTTCCATCAAAAGCAATGCCTATCAATTGTCCTTCGCCATTAATAACAGGACTTCCAGAGTTTCCCCCGGTAATGTCGTTATTAGTGATAAAGCACACAACCATATTGTCGTTTAAGCCATATTTACCGAAATCTTTTTTGGTATAAAGCTCCTTAAGTTTAGCAGGAACAATAAATTCATCATTATTCGGGTCTTCTTTTTCCATAATACCTTTAATGGTGGTAATATAATCGTAATGAACTGCATCCATTGGAATATAATCCAACACCTGTCCATAAGACATACGCATGGTAGAATTGGCATTAGGATAATATTTTTTATCTGGATTCATTTCGAGCATACCAGCCACAAATAAACGATTACCTTTGTCCAACTGTTCTTGAGCTACAGCAGTTTTTTCATATATAGAGTGATAAGCAAGAAGAATTGAACGCATCGTCATAAAACCTAAATCCTTTTCCATAGCTTTTAAGGTGGGTTTTTCTAAAAATTTGTTAAGCTTCACAGGACAAACCAAGAATGAATTTTTGTAAACATCTTCTGCAAATTTTACAAAGCATCCTTTATATTTCTTTTCTACAGTAGTGAATATTTCTGGATGTTGATCTTTTGGAACATTATCATAATACATTTTCATCAATGCAGCAAACAATTTTTGGTCAGTAGGAGCATTAAAATCTTTAAAAAACTTTTCAGTAGTTAATTTAAAAGCATCCGCCGCTGTTTTAATTTCGGCTTCTGTTTTAGCTGCTTTCGTTTTGTCTGAATTGTTTTTAAGCATTTTATAGAGTGGATTCAAGCCATAAGAAAAGTAAATAATATCTGGTCCTTGAAAAGCAGCTTCATTCACATATATTTGCGAAAGATTATATTTTGTTAATTCGGTATAAGCTTTTTCTATCAAGGAAAGTGCATCGCCATATATTTCTTTTCTTTTTGCATCTTGATTTACCCACTCGGTAAATTGGTTTTCTATTTCTTTCTTTTTATTTAAAACATCTAAGCGTTTTAAACCTTTTGTTTGACCTATAAAATATTTCCAATAATTGGCAGTTTGAGCATAGTTTGAGGCATATTTAATTTTAATCGCATTATCAGCATCCATATCCTTTTTCATGATAGAAAGTTTGGTATCGCGAATGTTAACGATAGAAGGATTGCTTTGATTAATTGCTAAATCAACGGCATAAGAAGTTTCGTAACGTTGAGTACGACCAGGATAGCCCCAAACCATTGCAAAATCATTTTTTTGTACACCTTTTATAGAAATTGGCAAAGAATGTTTTGATTTCATAGGAATATTATTTTTGGAATATTCGGCTGGTGAACCATCGGGGGCAGTGTAAATTCTAAACATACTGAAATCACCAGTATGACGAGGCCACATCCAATTGTCAGTATCTCCGCCAAATTTACCAATTGCTGATGGAGGAGCTCCAACCAAACGAACATCTTTGTATGTTTCGTAAACAAACATATAAAATTCATTACCATCAAAGAAACTTTTTACTTCAACATCATATTTGCCATCGTCTGATGCTTCGTTCTGCAATTTATCGGTTATTGCATCAATTTTTTCTTGTCTTTCTTTTTCAGACATATCATTGGTTAACTTTGATTTAAACTTTGCAGTTACATCTTCCATTCTAACAAGAAATGAAGCTGTAAGGCTTTCATTTGTTAGTTCTTCTGCTTTGCTATATGCCCAAAAACCATCAGTCAAGTAATCGTGTTCTATAGAGCTATGAGATTGTATGGATTCGTAACCACAATGGTGATTGGTTAATATCAAACCTTCGTCCGAAATAACTTCTGCCGTGCAGAAAAAGCCAAGTGAAACAATGGCGTCTTTTAAACTTGAATTATTGATACTATATAATTCTTGTGCGGTAAGTTTAAGCCCCATTTTCTGCATATCAACATAATTGAGTCTTTCGATAAACATAGGCAACCACATACCTTCGTCTGGTGGTGTTGTAGAAAAACTTTTTGCTCCTACTGTGAAAATCAATAAGAACAACATCATTAATTTTTTCATATATAAAATTTTAAATTAAAAAGGGTTTGTAAAAATGTTTGTAAAAGTACTGTTTTTTAAATTTTCTTGTTTAAGTTTTTTTATAATTCAGACAATATTTTACAATAGTAGTTGCTATTTCCTTCTAAAAAAAACAGAATATATAAAAACAAGGTTTCAATCTGTAACTTTTTATTTTCTCAAGGCGTCTTATACACAAACCTAAAATCCTATAAAAAATGAAAAAAACCAAATTTTACCTTATACCAGCAATAATCATCACTTTTGGATTATTAATTGGTCTAACTACAACCAATTGTAGTAATATTAACTTCTCTGGCATAGAAGGGAATGGAAAAATTGTAACAGAAGAAAGAAATGTTTCTGAATTTAATGGTATTGAAGCAAGTGGAGCTTTTAATATTGTTTTAAATGAAGGAACACAAAACACTGTTAAAGTGGAAGCCGATGAAAACATTATAAAAAATATTATTACCGAAGTAAAAGGCAATACTTTAAAGCTATTTACAGACACTACTATCAACAATCCTAAAAAAATGAACTTAATCATTACTTATAAAAACTTAATTTCAATTGAATCTTCGGGTGCTTGCAAGATTTTAGGAAATTCTGAAATTAAAACCGAACATTTTTCATTAAATATGAGCGGTGCAACTGATGTTAACTTAAAATTATCAGTCGTTTCTTTAAATACTGTTTTGTCTGGAACTGGCAGTATTGATATTTCTGGAAATGCAGATAATCAGAACATAGAATTATCAGGAGCATCTTCATTTAACGCATTTAATTTTATTACAAACATAACCACTATTGATTTAAGTGGTGTTGGTTCGGCCAAAATAAATGCAATTAAAGAAATAAATGGTGAACTTAGTGGTGTTGGCTCCATTCATTATAAAGGAGAGCCAATTAAAAACATTTCAATAAGCGGATTAGGTAGTATTTCAAATATTAAATAAATTTTAAATAGTAAAACAATGAAAACAATTAGAAAAAAAATTAGTCTGATAGTCTCTATAGCGATTGTTATGACAATGAGTATGAACATTAGTTTGTTTGCTCAAAAAGATAAAGGAAATGTGATTACTCAAGAAAGAAAGCTTGCCGATTTCAATGCCATTGAACTGGGAAATGCTTTAAATGTT
>Ga0100389_1002891_pt1 | contig 13568 bp, 12 predicted proteins | sample CryGeymeta201513_FD_81537 | JGI IMG/M metagenome (GOLD analysis project Ga0100389, IMG submission 81537) | Groundwater microbial communities from Crystal Geyser aquifers in Utah, USA - Crystal Geyser metaG 2015-13 | ecosystem: Environmental > Aquatic > Deep subsurface > Groundwater | place: USA... | reverse complement strand
GGTTTTATAGTCGCCGGACTCATTATCGGTTCTTTGGGGTATCTTGCTCAAGAGAACATTGAAGTTATCAATAACTTGGCCTCTATCGGAGTAGCGTTGCTTCTTTTTATCGTTGGCTTGGAGATGAATATTAAGGAGTTGCGGCACATAGGCAGAGCGGCGATTCTTGTCGGTTTAGGGCAAATTATTTTCACTTTCACTATCGGTTACTTTGTCTGTTACGCCTTAGGGTTTACTAACTTAACCTCGTTCTATATCTCCATCGCCATTACGTTTTCTTCAACCATCGTGGTGGTAAAGCTGCTTTCGGAGAAAAAGGACCTAAAGAGTTTGTACGGTCGTATTGTTTTGGGAGCTCTCTTAGTACAAGACCTGGTGGCTATTTTGGTGATTCTGTTTCTCACCGGATTTAGCGGTAAAGAAGCGGCTGGCATGGGGTTTGTGGTAACGCTTCTAAAAGGTGCGGTGTTTGTGGGGTTGCTAATCCTGGCTTCTAAATACCTGCCAAAACTTCTTGACCTGATTGGCAGGTCGAGAGAACTCCTCTTTCTTTTTAGTATTGCTTGGGCGTTAGGCATTGCGGCACTGGCCGGCTCAAGCGTGGTCGGTCTTTCCATAGAGGTTGGCGGGTTTTTAGCCGGGCTTTCTCTCGCGGGGTCTGCCGAGAATTTCCAAATATCATCGAGGCTGCGTCCGCTTAGGGACTTCTTTCTTATACTTTTCTTTGTGGGCTTGGGGGCCAATATGCTTCTTGGAATAACGCCCGAACTTGTGACTTCCGCCATTGCCCTCTCGTTTTTTGTCTTAATCGGCAATCCTATCATTATTCTTATCGTGATGTCTGTAATGGGTTACCGCGCGAGGACAGCGTTTCTCTCCGGTCTCGCTTTCGCTCAAGTATCGGAGTTTAGTTTTGTTGTCATTGCTTTGGGCGGCAGACTTGGACACTTGGGCGCTCCCGAAATGTCTCTCGTGACCCTGATAGGCATCATTACCATCTTTGCGTCTTCGTACTTTATTTATTACGGCGACAGAATCTATGAATTTATGAAGCCCGGGGTCAAATTTCTGGAGAAGAGAAAGGGATTAGTGGAAGAGTTCGGAGAGCTGACTAATTTAAAAAACCATCTGGTTTTAGTTGGCGTACACCGGATGGGGCAGGCGATATTAAGGGCACTTTCGAACTCTACCAGGGACTTTGTGGCAGTTGACTTTGATCCGGTGGTTGTTAAGAATCTCCGGGAGTACAACCTGCCCGTCTTCTACGGAGACATTACCGAAGAGGCGATTCAGGAATCGGTGGGTTTGGACAAAGCGCACGTGGTAATCTCGACAGCGCCAGACTTCAGAGACAACTTAGCCGTTCTTGAGATAGTCAGGCGCTCTAATCCAAAAACCAAAGTCATTTTAACTTCCGAAAGCGAAACGGATGCTTTGGAGTTGTACCGCAAAGGCGCAGACTACGTAATACTCCCGCACTTCTTGGGTGGCAGAGAGTTGGTTGAAATCGTTGATAAAGATCACAGTTTTACTAACTTAGAAAAATTAAAGAGGCGCGACTTAGAACTTATCGGAAATAGTTTAACTTAAATTGTTATGAATTTTTTCGCATTGTCTGGTATATTCTCTGGCGTAGCCATGCTATCGCTTACGATAATCGTGTTATTGCATGATTATAAATCCCGTCTGAATGTAGCTTACTCTCTTTTCTTGATTTCCGCCTCTTGGTGGGGTTTAAGTATTTACTTTATCGCGCAGGCCACTACGGTGGGCGAGGCGTTTTTCTGGTGGCGCATTGCCCATATCGGCGTGATTCTTATACCGATAACGTTTCTGAATTTTGTTTACGTTTTCTTAAAATTACCCAGCCGAAAGGCTATTATAGTTTCTTATTTAATTGGGATATTGTTTTTAATAGCTAACACTACTCCTTATTTTATTTCTAACATGAGATGGGTTTTTGATTCGTTTTATTACGATTCCCCGCCCGGTCCTTTGTATATACCATTCGTGGCTTTTTTTGGCATCATTGTATTCTACGGCACTTATCTTCTGTATCGCGGTTACCATAAGGCATCCGGAAACGCCAAGGGACCGATAGCGACCGTGTTGTTCGTTTACTCTGTATCGTTTTTAGGGGGATCCCTCGCTTATCTGCCGGTGTTTGGTGTTGATGTTCATCCGGCGCCTGGCACATTTGTGATTGCTTTCGGCGCCCCTGCTATTTTCTACGCTATCACCAGATATCGGCTTTTTAACATAAAGTTAGTCATTACCGAATTGACTACCATTACCACTTGGGGACTATTCCTTACAAGGATAATTTTTATGAAAGACCTGAATAGTGTTTGGGTGGACGCGCTCGTTCTACTCACCGCTTTTGCACTTGGTATCTTTGCCATTCGTAGCGCTATTAGAGAATCCAGTCAGCGCGAGCAACTACAAGACCTTACAGAGCATCTCCAGCAAAAAGTCGCAGCCCAAACCCAAGAAATAAGAAGTGCCTACGAAGTGGAAAAGAAAGCGAGAATTGAGCTTGAAGAACTGGACAAAGCCAAAGACCAGTTTATCCTCACCACCCAGCATCACCTAAGAACACCACTCACCATTGTCAAAGGATACGTTGATTCTCTGCTCAATAAACCACCAAAGACTACTCTTGCCGAATCAAAAGACGCTTTGAACAAAACATCGGTTGCCACCGGCCGTCTTGCGTCACTTGTCAACGAACTTCTGGACATCTCCCAAATGCAGGTAGGCAAGGACATCTTAAGGAGAGAGCCCGTAAATCCCAAAAAGATTGTTGAAGAAGTCCTTTCCGAACTTCAGCCGGAAATAGAAAAGAGGCGGATTGAAACAACCATAAACATCCCTGAAGATTCAACCATAGAGGCTGACCCCCACAAGATCAAAGACGCTCTGACTAATCTTCTGGACAACGCCGTGAAATACAACAAGGAAGGCGGCGAAATCAAAATCAAAGGAGAAAAGACCCGCCATCCCATTGAGCGTGATAAACAAATCTACCGCATCACCATAGAAGACACCGGCATAGGCATCTCGCCAGAAGAACTCCCCAAACTCTTCACCCAGTACTTCCAGAGAGGCAAGGAAGCGGAGAAGCTCTATACCACAGGCAGGGGCATAGGGCTCACCATCACCAAAAACATCATCTCTGCTCATAACGGCAGGATTTACGCTGAATCCGAGGGGAGAGGAAAAGGAGCGAGGTTTGTGGTTGAGTTGCCGATATAACTGGTTTTTACATGAACGATTCGGAATTACAAGGGTTAAAAAAGAAAGCGGCCAAGATTGTAGCCGACCTTAAAAAATTATTTCCTAAATCTAAGACAGCTTTAAGATACTCCAATAATTGGGAGCTTTATGTGGCTGTAGTTCTTTCGGCGCAGTGTACCGACAAAAAGGGTAATGAAATTACCGAGACACTTTTTAAGAAATATCCTTAGTTTGATGATTACTTAAAGGCGTCCGGCAGTCGGCGGACCGGACAAGAATTTGAACGGGATATTAGGCCAACTGGTTTTTACAGAAACAAAGCTAAGAATATATTGGCGGCAGCTAATTTTATTAAGAAGTATTTTAACGGCAAGCTGCCGAGGACGATGGAGGAAATGCTTAAGATACCGGGCGTCGGCAGAAAAACGGCCAACGTGATTTTAGGTAACGCCTATGGAATAGTGGAGGGAATTGCTGTTGATACTCACGTGATGCGCTTGTCCCAGCGGCTCGGGCTTACCAAAGAGACCGACCCTAATAAGATTGAAAAAGACTTGATGGCGATTCTTCCAAAAAAAGAGTGGTTTAGCTTTACTTACCGGCTTATTGACTACGGCAGGAACTACTGCCCGTCCAGGCCGCATAGACACGAAAAATGTCCTCTATATAAATATGAAAGGCTTTACCCCGCACAACAACTGCGATAAGATTAATATTAATAGAGTTCATTAGAAATTAGACATTTTAAACTTTACAAGGCATAGTTAATTCAAAGGGCGAAAGATAAAACAATAACTTTTATAAAACAATTATGAAGAAATTATTTATTTATTCGGTAGTAGTACTGGCCTTGGTTTTCCCGGTTAGCGCGCAGAACACTACCCAAAACACAGCTACACCGCAAATCACTCCCGTATTTCAGGGGATTGATCAAGGAACGCGGGAAAGAGTAAGGGAAGAGATAAAGGCAAGAAGAGATGAGTTAAAGTCGAACATCAAAGGAACGAGAGATGAGTTCAAGGTTAACATACAAGAACGGAGAGCCGAACTCAAAGACTTAATCCAAGGGAAGAGAGAAACGTTGAAGGAACAGCTTCAAAAAGTTAAGGATGAGAGGAAGAAAGCGGCAGTGGAGAGAATTGATGCTAGGTTGGACGAATTAAATGAGCGTATAGCTAATCATTTTTCCAATGTCTTGGATAAATTGGAAAATGTGTTAGAAAGGATTGCCTCGCGCGCCGATAAAGCTGAAGAGAAGGGCTTGGATGTAGCTGCAGTTAGGACCGCCATAGATAGCGCCCTTAAAGCCATAGAGGCAAGCCGCACCGCCGTTCAAACACAAGCGGGCAAAACTTATACTATTACGGTAAGCAGTGAGAATAATTTGCGAGTTGATGTAGGTGAAGCTCGCCAAGCTCTCCATAGCGATTTAGTGAAAGTCAGGGAAATGGTGAAGGCCGCGCATGATGCAGTAAGACAAGCGGCAGTAATTTTAGCGCAGATTCCTCGCGTGAATGAAGCGGAAACTTTGCCTGTTAATGATGGTCAAAATAATTCTAATCAATAAACTATGACTAAAAATATTTCTATCACAATTACAGTAGTTGTTCTACTCTTAGTAGTGGCGATAGTGGGAATTGTAATTTGGCAAATGCAGTCAAACTATACCCCGCCGACGGGCGAACCGGTCGCTACGCCTCCACCGAGCGAGACGCCATCCGACTCTACTACTCAAATTAACCAGTCTCTTGATGACGTAGATTTGGGCAACTTGGACCAGGAATTTCAGCAAATCGACGCCGACTTAAACAGTCTCTAGAGATTATTAATTTAAATACCTTATAAAGGCATTTTCCGGGAAGATAGTTTCCGGCAGTTCAGCTGGCGTAAGGTAGCGTATGTTTTTATTGATTCTTTCTTCATTACGAAAAGTGTTGGTTATAAACATAACCGTTTGCGCCGGCATAGGTATACCTCTTACATCCACTCCGGGAGCGTTTATGATAACGAATTTGGGAGTTTCTTTAGGTAGCGCGTTCAATTCCCTGCCTATTTCCGCATAGTCTTGGTTGAAAGCGCCGGCTGTATTGGGATTTTTTGCCCAGACTATAAAATAATTTACATAGGATTCTATGGTTATTGTCGCCAAGAGTATTAACGCGATGATGTTCAACTTTTTGATCGTGATTCTCTTTTGTAAATACTCATAGAGTTTTAGACCCCCAAAAGCTGAAAATATCATTATGGGCGGCGCCATTAGTATGGCGCGGAGCGCATGCGGTAATCCTTCGTTGGAGATAACTACAGGAGCAGCGGCTGTCATAGTCCAAAGAAACAGTATTGTCATCCGTAATTTATCGCCTTTGCGACTTGGCGATAAAGAGCGCAGCCCTGATATAAGTCCGACTAAAAAGATAATACCTACCGGTATGGATAGGAGTGGATGCCCTGCTATGTTATGCCGCCAGTTCCAGTCGCCTACGATATTAAACATACCCGCCGTTTTGGTTATATTTATAAGAAGATTTTTGACTGGAGTTGCCGAGTTGAATATGGATATCTGGCTTGTGCGTCCTAAGAAATCTTGTGGGTTATTCAGGAAATAAATATTTAGAGGTAAAGTCACCAAAATTGTAAAGGCGATAAAGGTGAGCGCGGCGGTGCAGAAATGTTTTGACCACCTTTCTTTTCTGGCTTTGATAAAAAATACGGCCAAAATGCACAGAATAATAAGCGGAGTAGCGCGGTAGGCTATGTAGGAATAGAAACCTAAACCGTAAAAAATACCGCCGAATATAGAATTTAGAATATAGGATTTAGGGGGTTTGGATTCTTGGGCTTGTCGAAACGATAAAAGCAAAAAGTAAATACCCCAAGTTAAAAAGAAAGGCGCCATAATGGCTCGGAAACCGATACGAGAAAAAACTATATGCCAAAACGAAGTCGCTATTAAAAAAGACGAAAGCAGGGCAACTTCGCAATTTCCAATTTCCAATTTCCAATTTCCAAACCGTTTTGAACTTTGAATTTGTTTAGGATTTAGGATTTTGGATTTTGGATTTTCACAAAAAAACTCTTTCGTTAGAAAATATATTCCTAAGACCGTTAGGATTCCAAAGATGACACTGGGTAATCTCAAAACCCACGGTTCATTGCCCAAGAAAGATATAAATATTGCTTGAATGTTTATGAATAATCCTTCCCGGCCGTTGTTTTCCGGGTAAAAAACCTTGAAGTCGTGAGTGTCAAGCGCTTCTAAAGCATTATTGCCGTTCATGGCTTCATCCGGATAAAGCCCCGGTGGAATGGATTCTATATTAGCAACCCTAAGGTAGGCCGCTATAATGATTATAAGGACGAGCCACCAATATTCCTTTTTCATACCCAGTAGTATAACTGCGATTGCAAGTTATTGATTAACTTGTCGCTAAATGATTTATTCATGACCTTTGACTTTTTCTTGCCTAAATCATCAAACTACGATAACTTGAGAGTTAATCTTATCGCAGTTATACTGACTGGGCATATATAAAACATTTTACATGCCTTTTTACCTTACTCCAACTACCATAGCTTTTATCATTGCCGCGCTTCTGTTTATATTTGCCGGGATGCCGGCAATGAGATCTCTGCGTCATCATCTCTTTTTGCGCAAGCGTTTTATACTCCTAGAAGTGCCTGCCGTTTTCTTTTCCGCCAAAGGCGGATCCGCCCCTGGCGGAAAAAATTCTGGATTTAATGACTTTATAAAAGACATTCCTGTGCCGTTTGTTTTCGAAATAGCTGTTCATCACCTTGGTAAGGGAACTCATTATTACTTAGCCGTGCCCAAAGCGCTTATTAAAGCTATTAAAGCAAAGTTCAATTTCGAGGAGGCAAGCGATTATAATATCTACCATTCTCAAGGGTCTCATTTAGGATTCTATTTGAAAAGCTCCGGCTTATCGGCGGTTGACTTGAACACAATCGATTTTTCTCGGATAAACGAAGTTGGAGAAGGAGCGGTTATCCAGCTTATAGTCGTGGCTAAAAAGAGTAGGAAGTTGGTTAATTTCAGAGTGTTGGTTTCCGCCCCCACTCCTTATCAAGCCCAGGAGGTAGCCTTAGGCTTAAATGCTTCGCTTACAGAGTTCAAACCCGTGGCTGTTACAAAAAATCTTACGGAGTTTATCCATAAAACGACCTTTAGGGAGTTTGACTGGGATGAGGTCATAATCTGGAGTAATATTTAGAATGTTGGTAGAATAAGTTCGGGCGGCAGGAAGAGCACTCACTTAACAACAAATAAGTATAGGAGGTCACCACTGCCGCCCCTTTAACTAATGTTTTTCCAGGAACGAATAAAGCTCAAAAATTTAGGCAGTTTTAAGATAGGGGGAGAGGCAAAGTTTTTCAAAGAAGCGAGAGATACAGATGATTTGATCGAATCTGTAGCCGAAGCTAACTTGCGATCCCTGCCATTTTTTATTTTAGGAGGTGGTACGAACATCTTGTGGAGTGACAAAGGTTTCGATGGGCTGATCTTAAAACCATCTATAAAAAATTTAACCATCGAAGGAGAAGAAATAAAAGCTGGTGCGGGGGTTTTGATGTCCGAGCTTATAGATTTTGCAGTTTTACATGGGCTTTCTGGACTTGAATGGGCCGGCGGATTGCCCGGTACTTTCGGCGGCGCTATCCGTGGTAATGCCGGCGCTTTCGGCGGAGAAATAAAAGACGTCATCAAAGAAGTAGTTAGTTTAAACACCTCTACTTTAAATACTATAAAAAGGAGCGACGCAGAATGTGTTTTTGGCTATAGAACCAGTATTTTTAAGGAAGGCGTCAAAGAAATCATAGTCGAGGCTAAGCTTAAGCTATCTCGAGGAAACGTGAATGCCATTAAGTCGGCCGTTCAAGATAAAATAAACTATCGGCATGAGAGGTATCCAATGGAATATCCTAACGTAGGCAGCATATTTAAGAACGTTGCGATATCTAAGTTTCCAAAATTGGATTTAGAACGGTTTACGAACGTCATAAAACAGGACCCTTTTCCGGTTATTCCTACGGCGTTTCTAATTTCTGAAGCAGGCTTGAAGGGCGTGTCTTACGGAGGAGCGATGATATCTCCTAAGCATCCTAATTTTATAGTAAACGTTTTAGGAGCGACCTCGAAAGACGTCAAAAATTTGATTGAGTTGGTAAAAGATGAAGTTCTCGATAAATTTGGTGTTGGACTTGAAGAAGAAATACAAATTTTGTCTGAAAATCCGAGCTGAAAGCGAAGGAATTTTAGTTACAAAGTTTAGTACCGAGCACTCAGTACGATTTACAAAACTTTTATAGGATTACTGGTAAAATGACTATTCATAAAAATATTTTGGATAGACCATACTGAAGCGCTCGGTTCTCATTGTTGTGATTACTCGGTCAAAAATGACCTCGCAAACAACAATGGAAGTTATCCACAGTAGTCTTTATAACTCATTTGTACTAAACTAAAAGCAAGGAGTAAAGTTTTCAAAAATGAAAATTGGTTTGGTGGTCGGCAGACCAATCATAAGCAATAAACTAATGGCAAAGAAAAGGAAGGCCGCAAAAAAGAGCGCTGCGAAGAAAGTTTCTAAGAAGAGCGCCAAGAGGAGAAAGAGATAACAAATACTTTTCGCGACCGGAACCGAGCATTCAAGGCTTTGAGTGCTCGGTTTGCCGTTTATGATTATCCATTTTATAATGGGAGTCATGAAAGTAATCATTAAGGCAACTAACTTAGATTTAACCGAACCCCTGAAAATCTATATTGAGAAAAAGATTGGCGTCTTGGAAAAGTTTCTTTCCGCAATGGATTCGGGCGCGGTTCGGGCTAGGGTAGAAGTAGCTAGAGCTACTCACCATCATAAGCAAGGAAACGTCTACCACGTGGATGTAAATCTTGATTTGCCGGGCGGGGTATTGAGGGCGGAAAAAGATGATGTGGACGTAAGAGCTGCTATTGATGCCGTGAAGGATAAGTTAAGACGCGAGATAGAAAAGTACAAAGAGAAATAATTTTAAATGTCACTTTCAGATTTATTGGGGAAATTTTTTGCCCCTAACAGTTCGCATCCTCAAGAAATAGACGAAATTACGAGCATCGAAACAACCGTAAAAGATCTTTCAGATGAGGCGCTTAAAGGAGAAAGCAAGTCTTTAAAAGAATTGGCAGAAAAAGGAACAGAACTTGACGAACTCTTGCCTAAAGCTTTCGCGCTTATAAGAGAGGCTTCCAAACGCACTTTGGGGCAGCGTCATTATGATGTCCAGTTATGGGGAGGGATAGTTTTGCATCGCGGGCAGATTGCCGAGATGATCACGGGAGAAGGTAAAACACTCGCCGCTACCGCGCCTATATATTTAAATTCTCTTTCAGGGAAAGGAGTACACGTTATCACTGTTAATGATTACCTTGCTAAAAGAGATACCGTCTGGATGGGACAGATCTATAATTTTTTAGGTCTTAGCGTAGCTTGTTTAGTCCATGACGGAGCTTATATTTACGATCCTAATTGGCATATTTCCAAGGAAGGAGAGGTATTGATAGATAAAGAACGCGATACTACCGGAGCCTTCTTGGTGCAGGAAGAGTTTTTGCGCCCCGTATCTCGCAGAGAAGCATATTTGGCGGATATAACTTACGGCACGAACCACGAATTCGGGTTTGACTATTTACGAGATAATTTGGCGCAAGACTTAACCCATCAAGTACAGCGCGAATTGAACTTTGCTATTATCGACGAAGTAGACTCTATTTTGATAGATGAAGCGCGAACACCCTTAATCATTTCTGTGGCAGACAGAGAATCGTCGGAATTTTACAGAACATTTGCTAGAGCAGTTGATCGGTTAAAAGAGGGAGAGGATTATACAATTGATGAGAAGTTGAGATCTGTGGAGATTACCGAAGCTGGCATAAACAAGATTGAGGCGATGACGAGCGTCAAAAATATCTATGCGACGGAAAATTTAAGGCTGGTTCACTACTTGGAAGCCAGTTTGAAAGCTAAAGCCCTTTTTCTCAAGGATAAAGATTATGTGGTCCGTGACGGCGAAGTTATCATAGTTGACCAGTTTACCGGTAGATTGATGCCCGGCAGGCGGTGGTCATTGGGTATACATCAGGCGGTTGAGGCGAAAGAGGACATAAAGGGGCAGAACGTAAGAGTCGAAGATGAAACAAGGACTCTGGCCCAGATCACATTGCAAAATTATTTTCGTCTTTATAAAAAAATAGCCGGCATGACCGGTACTGCCCAAACTTCTGCCGAAGAATTTCATAAAGTCTACGGTTTGGAAGTGGTCAGCATTGCGCCGAATAAGCCGCTTGTGAGAAATAATTTGCCGGATACGATTTATAAGACGCCGGATGCCAAATATCGCGCCGTAGCTAAAGAAACAAAAAGAAGAAACGAAGCCGGCCAGCCAGTCTTGATTGGCACAGTTTCCATAGAAAAAAACGAAATACTGTCTAAATATCTTAAAGAAGAGGGCGTGAGGCATGAGATTTTAAACGCCAAAAATCACGAAAGGGAAGGCGCTATTATCGCTCAAGCCGGCAGATGGAGCGGGGTGACTTTGGCTACTAATATGGCCGGAAGAGGAGTGGATATTATCTTAGGCGGCAATCCCCCCGATCTTAAAGATGGAGAGAAAGTGAGAAATTTGGGAGGACTGCATGTTATCGGAACCGAGAGGCACGAAGCCAGGCGCATAGATAACCAGCTTCGCGGTCGCGCAGGCAGGCAGGGCGATCCGGGCTCATCCCAATTTTTCTTGTCATTGGACGATGATTTATTGCGTATATTTGGCGGTGACGGCATAAAAAGACTTATGGAGCGTTTTAATTTGCCCGAGGATATGCCTATAGAGAATAAAATGGTTTCGCGCGCCGTAGCTCAAGCTCAAAGCAAGATAGAAGGATTTAACTTTGATGCTCGAAAACATCTCCTTGATTACGATGATGTTTTAAATAAACAAAGGCTTAATTTCTACGGCAGGAGGCAGAGGATATTAACCGTTGCTAATAAAGAAGAGTTAAGAGGGCTTATCGAAGAAATACTTACAAGCTACACGGATAGCTTGGAAAAGGCAGAGATTCCTTCGGAAGATTTGGAAAAAATTATGAAAGAAGCCGGTATTGAAGCTCAAAATATTGAAGAAGTGAGAAGAGTTGTACATGAGAGAATTCAAAAGTATGAAAATTTTAACGTAGCAAAAAGGCAAATTTTAGCCGTTTTAGACTTCTTGTGGATGAACCATCTTGAAGATATTGAAGATCTCGTTGAATCGGTGCGTCTTCGCGCTTACGGGCAAAAGGATCCGCTGGTTGAGTACCGCAGGGAAAGCAAGATTTTATTTGATGCCATGATGAATCATTTTGAAGCGTGGGTTTTTAATAATATATTTAAAATAGAGAAGATTAAAGAAGAAAGTCCTTCGGCGGCACCGGCACCAAGAAGCGTTGAGTTTAAGGATGTGGGCCGTAATGATCCCTGTCCTTGCGGAAGCGGCAAGAAATTCAAGAAATGCCACGGCAAATAAAATAGCACCCTTTTAGTGGATGCTATTCTTTCTAACTAGTTTTACATCTGGTTCAGTGCCGACATCACTTCTTCAAGCTGGCTAACTTGCCAGCTTTCTTGGCGAGCTTTTCTTAAAATTCGCTCTACAAATGTTGCCCTAAGGTTTCCCATAAAGCCTGGTATCTCGTAGTACGCCGCTTGGTAATCTTTTGGTGTGCCGCCATTTATGATGACGTGCGCCAAGTTTTTATAAAGTAGCTTTCTAGGATTAACGTTCTCTTTAACCTTAGAGATAGGGGATGGAAGAAGAATTACTTCATTCATATAATTGAGATTAATTTAATTATTAAAGTAACTACCGATTGAGATATTCGACCGTTAGTTAATACCTCAAGTAATATTAGGCTAACACATAATATTAAGTTTGTCAAGTCTTTGCTGGAGACTAAAAAGAGCGTTTAGGAAACGCTCTTTTATTATTATCAAGGCAACCTTTTTGCTAGGCACCTAAACTTTTTTAACTCACACCACGACTCAAATATAATTCGCATGTGTTTTCTCTTATATTTGGTCTCTTTCATTTTCTTGAAAGCAAACTCTACTACTTCGAAATCGCCGTTTTTTGGATCCTTCATCAAGAATTCAATTCCTGCATCGTAGAGAAGTCTGTAAGTTTCAAAGTCGGCACCATTATCCCGCTTTAGGACCGTGTAAGCCCGCTTTACCAGCTTTTGACACAAGGTAAACTGCGCTGGAAAGAATTGCAGTTTCATACAAGTGTCGAGATATTCATACGGTTCCCAGCGATCACTTTTAGCTAGTTGATCAGCCTTTTCCTTAAGATTGTACAAAGTAACTCCATCTTTAGAATTGTTGTACATAAGTTAAGTGCATAGGCATTTGTTTTTGATAGCAAATGTCTATACCTATGAGTTTATTAATTTATAAAGGAGCGAACCCGGGGGATTCGCTCTTGGTTCGACCTTTACGGTCCAACAAGAGATAAATCCCTCGATGGTTGTATCAAAAACAGTACTATATAATCGTCTTTTTGTCAAACGTTTTAAAACCAAACTTAAAAGACCCAAGGATTCTCCCCAGGTCTTTCGCGTCTAGATATGCACGATTACTCTTTGTTTGGCGCCTTTTCCCAATCTTTCTTGCAGACCCTGTGCCACCTTTTGGTAGTTCAAGCGGTCTTCTTCGGTTTCGGCGGTGTCTTCCATTTTTTGGAGAGCGAGTTCTGTGAATCTTACTCCGTGACTGCAGATGCTGTCATTCAGGAATTCCCACCACTCCTTAAAAGGAAACTTGTCGCTAGGCGCATCGTTTAAGGTGTGCCAGACATACTCTCTTGCATTATCTTCACAGACTTTCGATAAGTTAGAAGGCAGTTCCACGAGGAAATTACTCCAATCGCATAGTTTTTGATTGGATTTCTCTTGAAGCCATTTGGCTTCTTCCGTGTATTGCCAGCATTTTTCGCAGTGCATAAAAAATACTTACTAACCTTAGCCGCAGCCTCGGTTGGTAAATTATTATTAATTTATAAACGAACGACCTTTGCGCATTAAATTACCATAATATTAATATTTTGTCAACTCAATAAATAAAAAAACTCGTGGGTAAAGCTCACGAGTTTTTTCTAACTACTTTCTTAACATTGCTTCCATTTTAGCGAAGCTGCCATTAATGATTTTGACTGCCAGCTTGTCCTCTTGGGAGAGCTCATCTTCTCTGTGCGGATTTAGAGTTTGGAACATCAGATTTAAGATATTCCGGCATCGCGTC
>Ga0100389_1002870_pt1 | contig 13605 bp, 9 predicted proteins | sample CryGeymeta201513_FD_81537 | JGI IMG/M metagenome (GOLD analysis project Ga0100389, IMG submission 81537) | Groundwater microbial communities from Crystal Geyser aquifers in Utah, USA - Crystal Geyser metaG 2015-13 | ecosystem: Environmental > Aquatic > Deep subsurface > Groundwater | place: USA... | reverse complement strand
CTTAAGTACCAAGAGCCAAGTATCAAGTGTCAAGTTTGAAACCAGAAAAGATTTCCCTGTGTCTCTGTGCCTTCAGTGCCGTAGGGTCATTAGCTCAGTTCTGACCCGGAGGTCCTCGCGTTTTGCTACAAGTTCTTCGGAGCAGCAGAGGGCTTTCGTGGAAATTATTTAGGAGTAGGTCCGATGACTCCGAAAGGACGGAGTATACGGACTCTTCGGAGGGCTTTTCGAAGACCCGCCAGTCCTTAAGGAGGGAGCCCCGTTTAAACGACCCTAAAGGGTTTACTCCCAGTGCTCTACTCCTAGGGCTCTATTACAGTTCCCAAAAGGTTCTTATCCGTGGAAATCCGTGCTAATCCGTGGTTAAAAAAACAGTCATTAGTCATTTGTAAAAGCCGAAGAATTCTCCGTGTTTCCGTCTTTCCGCGCTTCCGTGGTAAGTTTTTAATATGAGCCAAATATTCCTCTGTGTCTCCGTGCCTCCGTGGTTAATCTTTTGTGCTTTTGAGGACTCGGCCGGCGCCGGGAGCGAGCGGGATCGCGAGTTCTCCGTTCTTGGCGGAAAATACCTCGCCGGTCAGCGCGTCCTTCCAGCTTCCTGTTTCAAGCGTCGTCACGCTCACGGTCACGGTCACACCCTCACCGGGCCGCGCGCTTGCCACTATCAAAACAGGATTGCCATTCGGGTCCTTAAAACTGCCTGCGCGGGCAGGCCCGGAAATTTCAGCCGTCTGTTCCGCAGGCTTCAGAGACATCAAGAGCGGGGCAAGCTTTCCGAGCTCGCGCGCGAGCGTTTCAGCCGTGGAATATAATGGCCTTGGGCTGCCGTCAACGTTAATAAGCCCGTCAAGCACTTCTGAATGCTTCGGCATTGTCTGGTAAAGGAAATAGAAAATACCTTTTGCTCCTGCCGCAATAGACAAATATGTCACTGCTCGCAGTTCCTCATGCGAAGGATACCGCCACGCTTCAGGCTTGGCAAAGGACTGCAGCACCGCCCACATCGCATTATCCCTGGACGCCCTTTTGAATTTATAAAGCAATTCTATGAAATTACCCAGGGTCTGCGCAGGCACTTTCGCGTAATGCGGGTAGATATCAAAACATGTTTCGGAGAATTTAGCGGCGTCAGTCGCGGCCTTCAGAGAATCCGGGTTGCAGAAACAGGAGAACGCGGGGCGGGACGGGTCGATCTCTTCGAGCGCGTTCCTGACCACAAGCCAGTTTTGGACCTGCTCAGGAGGGGGTTCATCCCTGACCTGGTACCGCAGAAGGGAAGAGTAATTGCCTATCTTATCAACAACTCTTTTCACGGTCTTGTAAACTTCCGTTTCTTTCAAGGGTTTGTCCCGGCAGATAAGTTCCACAAGCGGTCTGACCTCGAGAATGACTTTTATTTTGTTCTCCTGCGCTGACTCCAGGAGCGTCTGCCACAAAGATTCAGGGCAGTTCGGCACAGCAACGCAGTTAAACCCGTGAGCGGCAAGGTCTGCGAAACAGCGGTCATAATATTTCTTCGCGCCTGCCTTGTCAGCAGGATATTCAGCCGGTCCCGGAGCTCCCTCAAACCACACCCCTATAGGAAAAAACTCCTCTGTCTTTTGCTCCAATTTTGCTCCTTCCGCTGTAACTCCGGTATTTAAACCCACCCCAATTAAAAATATAGTAAGCAGTATAGTTTTCAACCTTTAACCTTCAACTTTTCACCTTTAACTTCAGTATATCCCATACTGCTTCCCCGCCTCATACATCGCCCGGAAGTGGCTTACCGGCGTAAGCGGGGCGCAGTTGTTGCCGTCGTGCAGGATGAACTTCCCGCCCTTCATCACTCCTGACCCGCACAGGTCCTTTACAGCGTCTATAATCGCCTGCTCAGGCCCAAGTTTCAGCAGGTGCGGCGCGATGTTGCCGATCAAAAGCACGTCTTCCCCCAGTTCAGCCCTGGCTTTTCCCATATCCGTGGGAAAACCCAGGTCAAAGGTCTTTATGTTTATTTCATCTCTCAGGAACTTCATATGCCTCTGCACTTTGCCGCACAGGTGAATGCCGTTCGGCCCGCCTTTTGAGAATTCGGCCAGTAATTTTTTATGGTAGGGAAGGATGAACTCCTTATACATTTCGGTAGAGATAAGCTCTACGCTGTCGTCCGCGAATCCCCAGCCCTGCCCGGGATATTCTATCTTCATATATTCATATACCTTTTTTATCCTTGCTATCACCGAATCTGTTATAAAAGACAGTAGGTTGTGCGTGTATTTGGGGTCCTCATAAAAATCCATCGCGACTTCGCTTGCTCCTCGAAGATTGCAGGCGATCGTAAGGGGGCCGTCTGTCCCGCCCCCGAATATGCTTCCCCTGCCAACCGGCTTTCCTTCAAATTCCGTCTTTTTACGCTTTTCTTCCAGGTACTCGTGGTCCTCGATCGATTTTCTCATAATAGGGCTGTCAAAAGGCGCTGGGTTTGGTATGTCATAAAGTTTTTTTTTATTTTCTTTCAGTATTGGCTCAATGAACGGCATATCGCTCTTCGGATACACGATAGGGCAGCCGAACCAAGCTGCTTCGTCGCAGTTTGAATATCCTACTCCTATGCCGCCCCATTCCTTCTGCGGAAAGCCCATCTCAACATCCTGCATGACGTTGAACCTTACCCATTTCTGGAATTGCAGGTCCACTTCCCAGCGCGTGTCGGGTTTTTCGAAATATTGCTTCCAGGTAATTCCTTTTGTGTTAAGCTCGGGATTCAGCAGTATCATCCTGGGGTTCATTGATAACTGCACAGGTACCCGGGTTGGCGTTCCTTTATTATAGGCGTCCAGGACCTTCGAAACTTCCTCATTGTGCGCGGCGAAGTCGAGTTTGTCCTTTAAATAAAATTCCGGCATTAAAACCTCCTTTTCTACCACAGGTTAACACAGGTAAACACTGTTTTGAGTAACTCAAACCTTTAGGTTTGAGATTCTCAGGACTCCCACCTTAAGAATTGGCGGGTCTTCGAAAAGTCCTGAGTTACAGATGCAGACTGCTAGAAATTTTGCTTTTTGAGCCATTTTTCACATAACTTTGTCCAGGCGCTTACACTTGGGTTATCGCTTGCAAGTCCAAGGCCGTGCGGACCGCTCTCAAAAATATGCAATTCATAAGCGACATTGAATTTTTTAAGAGCTTCCGCAAAAAGAATGGAGTTCTCGACCGACACAGCCTGGTCGTCCCGGGTATGCCATATAAACGCGGGAGGGGTGTCTGCAGTCACCTGTTTCTCGCTTGAAATGGAATCCAGCAAATCCTTTGTGGCTTTCTCGCCGAGAAGGTTTGAAAAAGAACCCGGCTCAATAAATTGCCCGGCTGAAATGACCGGGTAGCACAGGATCATCAGGTCAGGCCTGCAGCTCTGCCTTTCAACCGGGTCAGGGTCATCCTTTTTTCCGCTGTCAAAATGAGTGCCAAGCATTGACGTAAGATGGCCTGCGGCTGAAAAACCCAGCATTCCAACGCGGTTCGGGTCAATATTGAACTCCTTAGCTTTGTGGCGGACCAGCCTTACGGCCCTTTGCGCGTCCCACAGCTGCACAGGATACTTATAAGGCGCGACCCTGTAGTCCAGCACAAAACTTGAAACGCCTATTGAGTTCAGCCATAAAGAGATCGGTTCTTTTTCGTGGTCAGCCCTTGCAGCATACCCTCCGCCCGGGCAGACTATTACCACGCTGTCCGGCTTGCCGGTTTTCAAGAGATAGGAAGTAAGCCGCGGGCAGTCTTCAGGCCCTGTGCCCGTTGCTCCGGGCGCGTCTTTTTCCCATAATAACACAGGTATGCGTTCCATGTTTCCCTTTATTTGCTGGATGCTGGATGCTAAATGCTGGATGTTAAAAAGGTTCCGAAGTTCAAGGGATTAAATTTGCAATTTGAAATTTGCAATTTGAAATTTGAAATGTTTTTAATCGATTTGGCCGAACCCCAATCCCGCTGGCAATGCCTGGGGGCGCTCGCACGTGCTCTTGATCTCAATATGCCTGCCTGCATCCGAGGATTCGTCATAAGACTGCATTATGTCAAGCACGTGGAATGCCATGTCACCGCTCGCCCTGTGCTTCCTTTCGGAGATAATCGCTTTTGCCATATCCGCGACACCCAGACCCCGGCTGTTCTCAGAGTAGCCATGGGAAAGGGGAGTTTCAGCCCACGCTTTTGAGCCCTTCTTGAAAACGACCACCGGCCCGCCGAAACCGTTGGGGTCAGGCACCCTGATACAACCTTCTGTCCCGTATATTTCTATGCACGGAAGGCCTGCTGACCAGACGTCGAAGCTGGTTATCATTGAAACAATGGCTCCGTTCGCGAAATCCATAACTCCCGCAAGATGGGTTGTAGTGTTTACCTTTATAATGGTCCCATTTTTCGGCTGGCTGGTGATAAGCCGCTCAGGAAAAGTCATTTTTGTTGACGCCGCGACCCGCTTTACCGGTCCCAGCAGGTTGATAAGCGCTGTCAGGTAATAGGGGCCCATATCGAACATCGGGCCTCCGCCTTTCTGGTAGTAGAAGTCCGGGTCAGGGTGCCAGGTCTCGTGGCCGTGGCAGAGCATAAAAGATGTTCCGGCAACAGGTTTCCCTATAAAACCGTCATCGATGAGCTTCCTGCAGGTCTGGATGCCCCCGCCAAGAAACGTGTCAGGCGCAGAGCCTACGCGCAGGCTCCTCTTTTTTGCCTCGCTCATTACCTTTTTGCCGTCATTACGGTTCGCGGCAAGCGGTTTTTCCGCGTATGAGTGCTTACCCGCTGTCAGTATCTGGAGGTCAACTTCAGCGTGGACAATGGGTATTGTAAGGTTCAGCACTACCTTGATCTCCGGGTCAGCCAGCAGTTCTTTCACGCTGCAAGCCTTCGGTATCTTATACTCATTCGCCCTTGCCTTCGCCCTTTCGATCAGCAGGTCCGAACACGCCGCGACCTGCAGAAAATCAAACTTTTTCAGGTTCGTGAAATAAATAGGGCTTATGTTCCCGCACCCTATCACCCCAATCTTGATCTTCTCCATTGTTCTTCTCCTTTTGTGTTCGCGGATGCATACGGATTAGAAAATACGGATGCATACGGATAAATACCGATTTTACCGCTGAATTCACTGAGGTTTTAAATAAATTCCTTGTTTTTGCTCTGACACGTTGATACGTTGATACGTTGACACGCTTTAAACGGTGGACCGTGGACTGTGGACTTATTTATATCTCAGCCAGAGCCTTCTTAACGAACGCCATTCCCGCCCTTGAGCCCATCTTGCATTCTTCTAAGCCCTCGAACTCGATTGACAGGCATCCGTTGTACCCGGAATCCTTTATGATCTTAAGAACCGTCCTTATGTCGATGTCTCCCTGGCCCACGATCGAGCCTCTCAGGAAATTGCCGTGCAGGGTGGGGAACCAGCCCTCTCCGGGATTCGCGTGAGCGGGCCTGAAATAGAAATCCTTGAAGTGAACGTGGGAAGCGATGGATATGTTGTTCTTTGTCGCGGCTATCGGGTCCTCGTCAACGCACATGAAATTCCCCGCGTCCAGGGTTGTCCTGAAATTTTCCCTGTTGACTTTTTTGACAAGCAGCCTTATTCTATCGCTTGCCTGCATGAAATACCCGTGGTTCTCAACGCTTGTCGTGATGCCGAACTGTTTCGCGTAGTCCGCGACCTTGCCGCAACCGTCAACTATCTGGGGCAGGTCTTTGTCAAACTGCTCGATCACGCACTCGTTGGGCGGCCTGGACGCCGCGTCGTGGCGCATAAGCTTAACCCCCATCGCCGCGGCTATGTCCACCTGCTTTTTCACCCTTGCTACTTCCTTTTCAAAATCTTCCTTATTCGCCTGCAGGAACCCGGCGCCTATCGTGTAACTTGAAATATCTATCCCCACGTCCTTCGCCTTCTTCTTCAGCGTTTCCGCCATCTGCGGCTGGTCAAAGATGTCATACGCTATCTCCACGTGCTCGCCGCCGTTCTCCTTTATCCACGCCACCGCGCCCGGCAGGTCCATCTCCTTCGCGTTTATCGCCTGTATCAAGCTGTAGCTGCTTAATCCGACTTTCATTGCTGCCTCCTTTTTCAAAACGTGTCAACGTGTCAGCGTATCAACGTGTCAACGCAACAGCAAGGAATTTATTTTAAAACTGGAATTCAAAATTCGTGCAATTCGTCGTTTATCGACGTAACCCACAAAGAATGTTGCGAAGCAAACAATTCGAGTTAATTCGTGGTTAAAGGGCAGTCATTAGTCATTTGTCATTTGTAAAAGCCGAAGAATTCTCTGTGCCTCCGTGCCTCCGTGGTTAATCCTTTAGTAGTTGCCTTTTTTGCGCCAGACATCCAAAATAAGCTCGTACCGCTTCAGCGCCATTCCGGTGTAAACGCAGTTGCTTGTGGAGAATACGTACCCGCCGCCCGGCATCCCGTGTTTCAGGCAGTATCTTGCTGACTCGATGACCTGTTCATCCGTGCCTGTCTGAAGCAGGCCGCAATTCACGTTCCCTATAAGGCATATCCTGTCACCCACGAGCTTTTTTACTTCCTTTATATCAACCTTTGCCTGCGGGTCAAGCGACTGCAAAGCGTGAGGTTTTGATTGCGCAAGCTGGTCAAGTATAGGCATAATATTGCCGTCCGTGTGCATTATGGTGTAAAAACCCATATCCCTATATCCTTTTACAAGCTTGATAAGGTATGGGGTCACGAATTCCGAGAACTGGCCTGGGCTGAGGAACGGGCCTGTGTTAAGGCAGTAGTCCGTGCACATAGCGAAACAGTCCAGCCCGCCGTGCTTTTTATATTTCGCGGCCGTGTCAAGTGCGTTGTTGACCATGGTATCCGCGTTCTTTTTCGCTTCGTCAGGCTTATCGGCAAGCCAGTATGAAAAATTCGCCATTTCGGTTCCGTTTGGGATCCCGTAGGTGGCTCCGCCGTGGATCATGATCATGTATTTATCGTTGGTTTTTTCCTTCACGATGTCAATGAGCCGGCAGACCTCTTCAAAGCTTCCGGGATTGGGGTGCAGGAATATGGCGGAGTGCTCGTAACGTTCAGCTGTCTTCACGTAGATGTCAGCCATATCCTCCCTCTGGACCTGCCTTTCTGTCTCGCTCATCTGGTCCCACTGGTGAAAGCTGCGGTGGGAAGGGTGGACCTTGCCAAACGCCTCCATGGTCAGGAAAAACACCAGCTCAAAATGGGGCACGCGGCCTTTTGGCGGCGGCTTGCATTCCAGCGCGATCTTGAAACGCTCTTTGGGCGTCATAGCAACTCCTTCTCGTTCATCGTTCGTCGTGCATCGTTCATCGTAGAAAAATTACCCACAGAGACCACGCCTTGAAGATTGGCGGGCACGGCACGGAGACACAGAGGCGTAACTCAGGGCTTCAGCCCTGATGCCATTGAATCAATTTCTCTCTCCCCAGTGTGGGAGAGAATTAAAGTGAGGGGGCTCATTCTGTCATTGCGAACATAGTGAAGCAATCTATCTTGCTTTGACAATTTTCATTTCCAAAAGTCTTTGCTTTTCGTGCTCTATTTTTGATTTTAAGGTCTCGGGGTCGGGTAGCTGCAGTTTATACTTTGAAGCAAATATTCTGTTGTTCATCCCGCCCAGCGCGTATTCAACAACTGTTTTCTTTTTATCCGTGCAAAGAATAATGCCTATCGGGTCATTTTCTTCTGAAAATCTTTCCTTGTCTTTCAGATAATTCAGATAAAGATTCATCTGCCCGGCATCCGAGTGAGTGAACTCGCCGATTTTTAAGTCTATTGCCACAAGGCATCGCAGAATCCGGTGATAGAGAAGGAGGTCAAGCCGGTAATGGCTGCCTTCAAGCGTAATCCTTTTCTGCCGCGCGACAAAAGCAAAACCGACTCCCAACTCAAGAAGGAAGTGCTCAAGATACCTGATTAGAGCTTCTTCTAATTGTGTTTCCGAATATTCATCTTTTAGATTAAGAAATTCCAGGACATAGGGATCTTTAATTTCATCTTCGGGCTTAAGGATTATTGGTCTTTCGTGGGCTTTTGCAATTACTGCAAGCTTGCGTTTGGATAGCGCGGTCCTTTCGTATAGCATAGATTGAATCTGCCTGTCCAATTGCCTTACTGACCAGTTGCCACGGACGCATTCTGCTTCATAGAATTCGCGCTTGAAGGCTTCTTCAAGCCGCATAATCAGGCGATAATGAGACCACGATAGTGGAAATTTCCGAGACAGTATTTCGGAAATCCCAGACACTGTCTGGGATATTGGAATCAATTCGGCACACACTGTGTGCGATTTCTTTTCTGTCCTTTTTAGCAATTTCGCACACACTGTGTGCGAAATCTCTGAATAAATAAGGTAGAACTGGCGCATATGTTCAAGATTCCTTTCGGTAAAGCCTTTCCCAAATCGCGGAGTCAAATCATGAGATATCTTTCTCAGCAATTTCTCCCCATATTCCGCCCGTTCCTTGCCCTTCTGCTCATACTCAACAATCCTCCTACCCATCAGCCAATAGGTTGCCACCAAGGCGGTATTTACATACCGCACCGCTACCCTGCGCCCCTGTTCAATCAACGAAGCGAGTTCAGCAACAAGCCTCGAATAATTTTGCTTTTTTAAAACATTTCCCATTTTATCAATTCCTTTCTACCGAACTTATTCAGTCATTGCGAGTGAAAACGAAGCAATCTCTATTCTCTTGCCCTATTTAGGTGAAGAAGAAGGTAAAGGATCTTTTGGTTTCACCATATAAAGACTAATTAGCGTTAAAACTATTGCTTTATATATTTCACGAAGATTTTAAAAAAACAGGTCATCTATTTTGCTATAATGGCCCATATAGTTTCTTGTTAAATGGACAATTAAAAGATGTTTTCCACAGTAACTATTATCTTTAATATTGAATGCTAATATTTTTACTAATTTTTCATAATATTCATTAAAATCTTTTACATTACAACTATTACATACGACACTTCTGAGATTCTCATAATTATACTTCTCTAAACTATCTTTACCAAAAGCTTTTTTAAAAAGGTCGTTTAGTAATCCATTTACTAAAAACCATTCTTTTCCTATTCCTTCGATTGAAAGTGTTGAAGATCGTAATCTAGATAAAATGTTTTCCTCCCAAAATAATTCTCCATGATAAAGTAATTTCTGTATATTCATAATTTCGAAGGCCATTGCACTATAACCACTTAATAATTCTTCAGCAATTTTATTTGAAATTTCTTCAGTAAAGTCCTTGTCAGTTAAACCCAATTCTTTCATGTAAATTGGAAAATATAACTTTATATGTTGTTTTAATTCTTTTTCGTTATTTGGCAATATCTTTTCCAATTCGGTATCAATTAAGATTCCATTTATCATGCTTGCGCCTCGACTCTTGTGAGATATTCCTTCAACTTCTTCACATATCTTTTCATATTCTTCAGATATATTGTCAGAAGGAGCTTTGTTAATAATAAGTAAAAATTCGACAGCATTTTTTAGATATATTTTTAACTCTTCAGATAACTTCTTTTTTTCTAATTTTGTATACTTGCTATAAAGAGCCATCATTTCTCTGACTAAATTAAGCCATTCTTCACGTGTGTGTTTTTTATAGATTCTATATACCTCTTTTTCTTTAATACTTTTTTCTTCTGGGATTTGTGATACGCCCTTTTGGCTATAATAATTATAAAGAACTCTATCAATCATTATATATTCCGCTAAGGATTGAAATATATCTAAATAATCAAGGACTTTTGAATTTTGTATTTCCCTTTTTAAAAGTCTTTGATTGATTTGTCGAGATATTGCAAGGTTTATCGAAAAGGAATTATTTCTATTTAATTCGTCTAAGGCGAATATTTGCCAAGGTGCATAAAAATATCTGGCTCTGGTTTCACTTATGTTGTTTCCATTTATTTCAAAATTAACTTTATAATTATCCCAAGGAATAAAATTGTTTTTAGAAGGTCTTAAGAGATCCGGTGTTCCTCTAGCTGCTAACCAGTCAAGAGGATATCCGTCATTTATCGCCATCACATAGCATTCTTTTTCCATTGGCATTTTAAAGATGTCAATTCTTCTATTAAGTTCTTTTGCCCATTCAGGCGGAGGAACTTCCACTTGCTGATTTGGAAAACGATTTTGAAGATTAGCTTTTATATAATCTTCTGGATAAATCAAACGATAAATGGGATGCAATAATCCAGCTTCTTCGTATTTTCCTAATATATCAAGTGAAGCCCATACCTTGTTTGTTTCACAGTAATCGACAAAGTCTTCTGCTGACATATATTTTTCAATTGGATCAAACTTCTTTGTTGCCATTTTTCTTTTATCCTTCTTCAATTATCTTTTTTTCTTCTTCTGTAATCTCATAAAGTTTATAAACTATTTCATCAATTTCTTTGTCTATTTTTTCAATCTGTCGTTGAATTTGCTCTTTTTCGCTACCTTTAGCGGATTGAATTCGCTTATTTAACTCTAGTATAATACCTACTAACGATACTAATTCATCGTGAAATTTTTTTTCAGAGGAATTAGAAAAATCAATGGTACGTATAGGAAGCTGCTCCAAGTATCCTGATTTAACTATGGGAAAGATGTCTCTGTAATCAGTAAATACTTGTTGAAAATAAAAATTTAATAATTTTGAATTTAATAGACCGAGAATATATTTAATTTTTTCAGATGTTTGCCTTAAAGGAAATATAACACAGGTAGTATTTAATGCATACAGCCTTTTATTATCATATGAAAATTCTAAATCTTTGCCGACAAACTTGCTAATTAATTTTTCTTCGACTTCGAAGATTCTCGATTGCCTTGGTCTATCTAGTTGAGAAACAGAGTAGTAAACATAGAGTTCGTCTTCTTCAGTATAATATCGACTGATTTGTTTCCCCTGAACTACTTTTTTATATTTTTCGTTAATTTTCTTTTTAGTTAGAAATTTTTTATCATCACCGGTAGTGAGTCCTCTCCATACTTCATACAATTCACTAAGCTGTTTTGTATTTCTTAAACATTTATTGATTAAGCTTATAGAATTTTTAGTCAGATGGATTAAAAATCTCGATTTATAAAAATTTAGAAAGGTAGTTTGGTCCACATAATTAGTCCGATTTGCAAACTTTGTAATAATTTCATTTCTTTTTACGATATCTCTTTTAGATATAATGATTAAACCCTCAACAACCGCACTTTTAAATACTCTACCTTCATTATTCAAACAGAATATTTTTGTGTTGTGCAAAAAAAGTTGTCTTATTGCCTCACAATAATCATTTGTCAGAAGTGTATTGGGAACAATCATTCCCACAAATCCATTTTTTCTAAGAACGTTATAACTTAGTTCCAGGAAAGCAACATAGACATTTATTTGTTGCTCAACGCATTTATAATTTTGTTTATAATAATCTATGACGGATTTAGATTCTTCAAAACCTGTGTATCTTCCACCTTTAACTACAACATATGGAGGATTACCAATAACCACATCAAAACCGCCTTCGTCAACCATAATGCTCCTGAACTGCTCTTCCCAGTTAAAAGGATTGACTTTATACCAGTTATCGCCGAAATATTTCTTAAGCTCTAAAGTATCGCCGGAAATCAAAGAATTACCGCATTTGATATTTTTACCAAGCATGGGCAGAAGGGAAGTTCCTGCCACAATACCATACTCGCCTTCAAGCATTTTCAGCATTAAGGAAAGTTTTGTAACCCCTACTGCCTGCTCGTCAATATCCACGCCAAAAATATGTTCTCTTAAGATCTTTGCTTTTTCCTGAATTGTCAGGCGTATAACCGCTTCTTCTTGTTTTATATCCAACTGCCTTTCAGTTGATTTCTCCTGTTTCTTCTGATTCAGATACCAGTTCAGCATTTCTTCATAAGCCCTGATAAGAAAACTGCCTGAACCGCAAGCAGGGTCTAATATACGAATTTTCTTGATTTTAGCAGGAGACAGTTCCTGAAGCAGTTTGCCTACTGTATTTTTAACGATGTAATCAACGATATATTCGGGTGTATAGTAAATCCCGCCTGCTTTGCGGACATCGGATTTTAACTCATATTTAACCTGATGGTCAGTCAGCCTTATTGTATAGCCCAGATATTGTTCGTAGATATTTCCGAGGACTTCAGGAGAGATTACGTCAAATGAGTAGGGGTTGCAGGTTTCAAGAATAATGCTTTTCATAATTGAAAAATCAATGGCTAAATTACTTTCCCATTCTTCAGGCCTGAAAAGGTCGCTGTCAAAAATGATGTTATAATTCCTGAATTCTTCCTTGAGGAAAACCATTGTATTTGTGCCTACTGCTTCGTTTCTTCCCTCAAAAAGTTCATTTAAAGGCTGCCTGTGGATAAGTTTGCGGTCTTCACAAAAACGCATAAAGATAATGCGGTCCAGCAGCTTCTGTGTTATTTCCTTCAGATAATTTCCGTCTTTTTCAGGATCCTCTGAGTGAAAAAGCTTAGGATTGTTCTTATAAATATCTTTTGCCAGATTTTCCCGCCATCTTTCAAGGTCATCAAGAATTGCCTTATCAACAGTAATGCGTTCTTTCGGTTTGGTGAGGAGTAAATTATTTATGTCTCCGCTGACTGCCGATTCTTTTGAAAGCAGCCATAATTTATCAAATAATAGGGGATATTGTTTCCATTCTAATTCAATTTTTATGCCTTTACGTGGATTTCTTAGGTCAGGCTTGACAGTTACGTCAAAAAGCATCAATTCCTCAAAATCAGTAAGCAGAACGAACGGCACGTCTTTTTTGTTGTAACCATATTGGACTGCTTGGGCAATATGTTTATTAAGGTCAGCCCTGAGTGGCTTGGTCTCAACAAAAATCTTGGTTTTTCCTTCAATCTTTAAACCATAGTCAACTCTGCCGCGTGAAGAATTCTCTTCCGGGCTGACTTCATCCCGGTCATTGACATCCCATCCAAGCACGTCCTTCAAGAACGGCTGAATGAAGACCGTTTTGGTGGCTTCTTCGTTATAAGTATCAGCTTTGCCCGAAGCTTGCTCTTTTTCAAGCTTCTCTATGAGCTTTTCCAGATTTTTCTTCGCCTGTTCTTTGGTTAATGCCATTATTTAGCCTCCTGCGATAAAGGTGCTGTTAAAATAGGGACAGGCACTATTTTTAAACTCCTTATTTTTCAATGGATTTTCAGGGTAGTTGGAGAAATTTTAATATTGGGCGGGCAAGCCCGCCCCTACACGCAATCCTTCAGGGCTAAAGCCCTGAGTTACGACAAATTAACAGATTGCTTCGTCGCTTCAAAATGCTTCCCCCTGTAATTCCGATTAAACCGGAATTTAATACAGGGGCCTTCGAGTCAGAACTGGGTTGATGACTCTACGGCCGCAATGACACTAATCGTGTGTAATCGTGTGGTTAAGTTTCTATTTTGCTTTGGGGCCGGCAGCAAGGACTGCCTTCATCTCGTCGTCTGTCAGCACGCGGTTGTAGATCTTAAGCTCGTCTATCGCGCCGACATATCCCTCGCCGATGTGGAACGTGTTTTCTTTCGGGGCAGGGGCTCCCGGCCTGTCCACTGACTGCTTTTTGCCGTCAATATAAACATGGCTCTG
>Ga0100389_1002858_pt1 | contig 13632 bp, 6 predicted proteins | sample CryGeymeta201513_FD_81537 | JGI IMG/M metagenome (GOLD analysis project Ga0100389, IMG submission 81537) | Groundwater microbial communities from Crystal Geyser aquifers in Utah, USA - Crystal Geyser metaG 2015-13 | ecosystem: Environmental > Aquatic > Deep subsurface > Groundwater | place: USA... | reverse complement strand
TTTCTTCCCGCTCCATCTCACTTAATCTTTTATAATTTTTCATAGAAATCTAACTTAGCATTATTGGCGCTTCGCGCCAAATATGTTGCGTTAGATTCTGGAATCAAACATAGTTAAATAACCCCAAAATAAATAGCCCCGACCTCAGTGGTGTCGGGGCTATATTTAAAGAAAGCGAATTTTACCAACCAGATCCGTCCAAACGGACCGCAATCGTGTTTGATCCGTAATAATCGCCGGAAGGCGTGCCACCCGGGATGCCGATGCCCCAATAAATATCATCCTCAACATCGGTAGCGCCGGTGACCGGTTTCGGCGCGGTAATATCAACTTCCTGAGTGGTAGTGGAATAAAGGTAATAACTGGCCAAGGGGTAGGTGAACGGATCCAAGCCGTAAACCTGATTGAAAACATCAAGGGTGCCGGCGCCGCCGTCCCGCAGCATATTGACTCCGCTGACATCCACGTTAATCGGAGAATTACCGTAATTTTCCACGGTGGTCGTGCCGTTCTGGTCCTGGCTGTTCTGGGCGCCTTTGATCGCGCCGTAAGCGATTTCCGGTTCCTGCACATCCAGGCCGCTATTCGTGGCAACATCCACGCCCGCGCTGGATACGGAAGTGGTGCTGTGCAAAAGCTCATCGGCCGCGGACGCGGCCCCGAACCAGGCGGTGACGGCCTGGTTGCTTAAAGCATCCGTGGGCTGGGCGTGGAATGCGATCGTAGTCGTGCAGGTGTAATCGGCGGTCGCGTCCGTCGCGTCAGCGCAAGTCCCGGAAACATACGCGCAACTCGTGGACAGGATCTGATAGCAATCATCGTCATCGGCTGTGCAATTGAAGCCGTTCGTAGCGCTTTCCCAATAAATCGTGCCAGTCGCGGATACGATATCCAGACAGCTGTTATAATCTGACACTTGAAAAGTTGAAGAAGCTTCGTATTCAGGCGCGTACTTCAGATTGGGCTGGATGTTGATGCTGTTATTCAAGATGATATTCGTGACAAAAGGCGCGACATTAATGACCGTATAAGTACCGGTCTGGGGATTGCCGGCCGAAGGCATATTATGCCAGTCCATCACGAACGCGTAATAATTATAAGTGTCGTCCACCGCGACCGTGGTTGTGCTGAAACTGCAGGACGGATCAACCGGCGCCGTGGAAGTGCCATGGCAAAGTTCAATGGCGCAGCCGGTGGAAGTGGCCCAGCTGTTCGTCAGGCAGACATAAAGATGCTGTTCGTCATTCCCACCTTGGATGTCATAATCGGTCGTGGAAGCGACAACCGTGAAAGTCCCGCCGGGCGCCTGGCTATCAACGGTCGTATTCACGTCGTCAAAAAGCGGAGCGTGGTTGATGAAAAAGGGCGAGCCGCTGTCCCCTGACCCTTGGTTAGCCGGCGAGCAATCCGCTTCGCTGGCATGGTTATCGCAGATGAATCCATACCAGTCGCGGCTTTCCGCCGGCGGATCGGTTACGGTGTGGTAGCACACCGCTTCCACCGTATCGCCGGTCAAGTCGGAAACGCAAAGCTGGACCCCGCCGCAAGATGGAGCCACGCCCAGCGGACCAGGGGTTACGTCATTGGTCGTACAAACGATTAAATAGTAATTGTTATTTTCCGGATCGTTGCCGGTCGCCCGGAAGCCGATCTGGTCGCCCAGATTGATCGGGCTGGTGGATGTGGAAACGGGATCTTCCGCCGGTCCATTGGTGATTTCCGGCGGCGCGTTCTGCACTGTTACGGAAGTCGTGGCCAAATCTGCCTGGGCTTGGTTCAAAGGCAAATTTAAACCGCCTTCCTGAACCGTGGTCTTTACTAATTTTTGAAAATCCAAATTAAAAGAAAGGCCGACAGCCAAAGAGCTGACAAGCGTGATGATTGTCAGCCACGGCAAAGACCTTTTCAATTTTTTCTTGATTATTTTGCTCATGGGGATTATCTAAATATTTATTTATTTGGTTTTTTTCTGGAAATTTTATCCACAGTATATATTCTATTATACCACAATGTTATACACACTGCAAAATATTTGATTTATATTTTTTTTATTGTAATATTAAATAATACTAACTATAACGGATGGCATCCAAAGGATTCAGGGACGCGGCCCGTTTGGAAGGAAAAAGCCCGGTTAAACCGCCCAGTATGCCGGAAAAAACCGCGATAAAGATAAGGAAAAACAAAGGGAACTTGAAAAGCGCGATGGCCGTCCCGCCCATCCGCAAAGCGACCATATTCAAAAAAAAATTTATCAGCAAGCCGGAACCGACGCCGATGGCGATGCCGGACAAGCCGCCCAAAAAACCCATCAGGACCGATTCCGTCAAAAACATCACCTTGATGTCAAACGGCGAACCGCCGATGGTGCGCATGATGCCGATTTCCTTGGTGCGCTCCAAAAGGGTGACAGTCATGGTATTGAACATGCCAATCGCCGAAACGATCAAAGCGATACCGCCAAAAAGGGCCAGAACCACCTGCACGCCGCGAAAAATCTTATTGGCCTGATCAACGGTTTTGGACAAGGCCGTTACCACGAAACCCTTACCCAGGATAATCTCTTCCACTATATCTAAAAATTCCCGGGAAGCAACTTTAACTCTGACTTTGTCATAATAAGGAATGGCAAAATTAGCGGTGAATTCTGATAAAGGAATATAGGCGAAAATTGAAGCGTCATCCTCAATCACCCCTTTAATGCGATAAGTCTTGGGCAAGGGCAATTCCTGGATGTCTTCTGACCCGGACATGGGTATAAAAGCGGTGAATTTTACTGTCTGGCCAAGGATCTGTTCCGCTTCCAAGGAAAACAGTTTCAAGACCGCGGAAGAAACCACGACACTGTCATTTTCCTCGTCCGTAAAAAGTTCGCCGGCCAGCGGCACCACGCCGGCATAGCGGAAATATTTGGGTGAAGCTCCTTGCAGCATCAAGCTGGCATTCAAGTTGTCAAAGGTCACCTGAGCAGTAAATCCAACCATGGGCGCAACATCCACGACATTTTCAATCTTCCGGAAATTCTCCAACTCGGCGTCGTTGATCACCACCACCCGGGAAGGCGGGGTCATCACGTTCAGGGAAAGCATCGCCTCGCCGAACACGATCTTTTCCAGGAGAATGTTCTGCAGGCCATAGCCCAAGCCGACCAGAATGACCACGGCCGCGATGCCGACGCCGATGCCCAGGATGGTCAGCCAGGTCCGCATCGGCCGCGTCCGGAACATACGGGTCGCGAGTTTCAAAGTATCTTGTATTCTCATCATAATGATATTTTGCGCATCCTCTGGATATGCGAATTAAATATTAAAAAATTATCATCAGGTCGTTGAAATCATAATCAATGGCCATGCCCTTTGGTTTCAATGCCTTGGCAGATGATCTTTTCAAAATAATAAGTCAGCCGTTGAGCCGTTTTCTGCTCCAAACCGATACCGCCATTCGGCAAAGGCAGAGCGGCCAGCGCCGCGAATTCTTCCTGCCGGATCAAGCCGGAAACCCGCTGGTGAACAAGCTCTTTCAACCTTTTAGACTGGGTCGGATTAAGATTTCCGCCCGCTTCCACGGCCAAAAAACCCGAAATTTTCCTGACTAAATCGCCTTCCCGCTCAAAAAAATTATTCTGTTCCAAACGTCGCCGATAGCGCTGCACTTCCTCCGATTGCAACATGATTTTTTCCGTTTCCCGGGCCGCTGTCCGAGCCGCGGACGGAGACAAGCCCACCCCGCCGTTTTTTTGCTCAGCCTGGAGAGACGCAAAAAACTGTTGCTTGTTGATTTTCCTTTCCAGGACCAGCTGGACGGAACGTTCCAGTTTCTGCACCTGCTCAATCGGCATTTCCTGAGTCAGATAATTGACCAGACTCTTCACTTTCAGCTCAATCGGCGTGGAATAGGGATAAAGTTTGGATAAGGTATCAATTTCGGATACGATCATTTTCTGCCGGTCAATCTTGGCAATCTGCTTTTTTTCCGGATTAGACACCACTCTTTCCACACGGCCATCCTTCATATAAAAAACCCGATGGCAATATTTGAGCTGGGCCGCGTTATGGGTGATCATAATGACGGTTTTTTTGTCTTTCTGGTTGATCTCTTCCAGGGCATCCATGACCTGTTTGGTGGAGATGCTGTCCAGGTTGCCAGTCGGCTCATCAGCCAGCAGGATATCCGGATTGTTGACCAGAGCGCGGGCCACGCTGACCCTCTGACTTTGGCCGCCGGACAGGTTATCCGGATATTTTTCCGCGTGTTGTTCAATACCGAAACGGCGCAACAAGGACAGGGCATGCTTTTTCCGCCACCCAGGCGCGGCACTGTGAAAAATTAAAGGCAGGGCGATATTATCCAAAACAGAAATGGAATTGATCAAATAAAAAGCCTGATAAATGATGCCGATGGTGGATGTCTGGAATTTCACCATTTTTTCCGGGGAAAAAGAATATGGATTCTCGCCCTTGACCAGCAATTGTCCGGCCGAAGGCGCCAAAATGCCGAGAATAGAATAAAACAGAGTTGATTTGCCGCAACCGGAAGGGCCGAAAAACGCGACATATTCTTCCGGGTAAATTTCCATGCTAACGTTAAAAGTCGCCTTATATTCGTTTTCTTTCCCGATATTATAGGTGATATCCAAATTTTTTAGCTGGACGATTGGTTGGGGCATGGTTTAGTAGACTAGTTAATTGGTGAATTAGTTAATTAGGGGAAAGCCTTTTTTCCATTTTAACGTTTTATCAAAAGCCCTAATCCCTGATTAAAAATCACTAAAAATATTTCTTCCTTCTAACTTAATAATTGACAAACTTTTTTACTGGCAATAACTACAAACTTACTTTCCGAACTTCTTCACCCAGCCGAAAGTACTTTCAAAATTCTTGATGATAATATCAATGATGCTTTCTTCGCGGGTAGGCGTCAGTAAAGTGAAATCCTGAGAGCGCGCCTCGTTGCCGACTTCGTCCGCGCAGACCAGCCAAAATTTATAAACCGTGGCGGGCAGGAAGCTGGTGGCCACCTGCACGTGCTTGGTGGAATATTCCGATTCTTTGGGCAGGGACAAACCCTCGTCAACGACAATCAGGCCCTGATGGTAGAAAAACTGGCAAGCGGACAGCTCGTCCGTTTCCCAGCTCGCGATCGTCTGGATCTTATTTTCCGAACCTGGATACAGCGTTGATTCAGTATTGACTTTGGCAATCGCCGGCGGCAATTTGTCCTTGATGGTCAGGAAAGTCAAGGCCTCGCTCTGGGACTTTTCCCCTTCTTCGCTCTCTACCCGGATCACAACCGAATAATAAGTATCATAAATCAGATTGGTCAGGCGGACAGAATGGACGGTGATAAAGCTGGTGTTCCCTTCCAGCTTTGCCCGGCCGCTTTCCATATTCACATATTCCAAAATTGACGAACAAGGCACGTTCGTGACAAAACTGATCGTGGCCGCTTCTTCTTCAATCTTGGTGATGCTGATGTTGTAGATTTCCGGCTGGACGGATTTGGTCCGGAAAGTCTTATCGCGGCTCCGGCCGGTCAGACCGAGGACGGACTGCGAGGAAACTTGGAAATGGTAGGTCGTGGCCGGCCGCAGATTCTTGATCAGCACCTCGTGCGCCAAAGAATAGATGTCCGGCTCGCCGATTTTCCAATCATAAGGATTCTCGCGGTCCGGCCGGTAGTCAGCTTCGCTGGCGATCGCCACGATGGAATTGCCTTCCTTGTCCGTTTCCCAACTGATCCGCGCCCAATCCACGCCGACTTCCACTTCCGCCAAATCCAAAATGATGGTCGGCGGCTCAATGTTCGCTTCCGCGGTTTCCCGGATTTCCGCCTGCAAAACGACCAGGCTCTGCTCAGTGGTGATTTTCTGGAGGATCTCCTTGGTCTCCTCCACGATCGTCTGGCCTTCGCCCTTTTTGCCTTCCCCGCTCACCCCTTCGCTGCCCGCGCCCTTTTTCTGCTCCTCCTCTCCTGCAGTGGTAAATATGTAATCGCTGGATATGCCCTGGTTGCCGGCGGCATCCGAAGAAATCACGCGGAAATAATAAGTCGTAGCCGGCAATAGTTCATCCAAGAGAATCTCATGGCTGGTTTTATCAAAACGGGGATCGCGACTGACGCCATAGCGCTTATCCAGGCCGAAATTGACCAGCGAATCGGACTGCTCGTCCGTCTGCCAAGTGATCAGGGTGGAAGTGGCGGTCGTTTGCCCGATTTTTATATCCGAGATCGCGGGCGGCGTCTTATCCTCTTCTGTCTCTTCCGCGGCCGCGGGCCGGAACAGAGCAGACATTTTGTGCGCGAAATACAAGCCGATGCCCAGGCAAAAAAATATCATAAACAGCAAAACCACCAGATTGACCAATAAAAAATTTTTTTTCATATGAAAACCTCTGACTTTCGGCGTCTTTGCTGAGCCAGAAAAACCAAAGTTTATCTGCTGGCTATAATATAACACATTTCTTGACGGCTTGTCTAAAAAAATGGCCAAAAACGGCCGAGCCGTCAATCGCGATCAAAAAAACCCAGGAAAATTATATTTATTTTCTCTTTGGCCGCCAGAAAATCCGGGCCGTCCAGGCTTTTATCCATCTGTCCGATCGCCGCTTCCAAATCCGCCAGCGTTCGCTCATATTGCGCGCCCAGAGGGAATTGTTTTAGGGCGGTAAAACGGAATTTAATCTCTTCCCAGTACGGCGCAATATCATTTTTGGAGGAAAGGGCGATGATCGGCTGGTAAGCGCGATAGAAATCCAGCCAAGCCGCGCTGGGATCCGCCTGGCGCTTATCCGCCAATATTTCCGCGGCCAGGGATAAAGCCTGGTTGATTTGGTCCGCGGCCCGGGCATAATTTTTTTCCTGGGCCTGACGGTCGGCTTCGGCCAGCCAAGAATCCAGCCTGGACATTTTGTCCGGCCATTTGTTGGTGATGGCCGATGGCGCCGGCGCCGCGGACCGGAAAGACGGGGTAACCGACTGCCAAAAACCGTTAACATCCGTAAGGCGCGCGGCAAAATCTTCCCACTGGCTGTTTTGGTATGAAACCAGGGATCCGGCCAAGAGCCGGGACAGATTTTGCAAAACAAGCAATGGCTCCGGGCCGGGTAAGACTTCCGGCCCGGCCGGTTTGTTAAGGAATAGGAAAGAAACCATGGCCGCTGACACTAAAGCCGTGAAAATAATCGCACGTGTTGTTTTTTTATCCAGCCAACGCATAGTTATAAATTCCAGCCAGCGGGATCCAGCCAAACCGTGAAAATGTTTTCCCCGAGATAAATATCCGGATAGCAGGTGGGCGGAATGCCGATTCCCCAATAAATTTCATCCATTACGTCCGTGCTCGTGCTGATCGGACGCGGCGCGGCCAGGTCGACATACTGGTCCGAATCCGCGAGCATCTTTATGCCGAGCTCGTAATTGAAATTGGTCTGGTCCCACTTGATCTGGTCAACTGTGATATAACCGCCGTAATTTTCGCCGGACAAATCAAGGCCCCGGATATACGTGTCAATCGGGGAATTGCCGGCGTTGACAATGGTGGAAGTGGAATTCTGGTTGCCGGTATTATTGCCGGCGAAAATGCTGTTACCGAAATCGATCGTGTCTTCCTGCAGGCTTAAGGCGATGCTGACATTGAATTCCACTTCGTTGGAAGTCGTGGATTGGTAATTGGCGCCGTCAAAAACCTGCAAGTAAGAAGTCCATTTGTATGCCGACCAGGGATTGCCCGAGGAGGCGGCGGTCGGTTTGGCAAAATACTGGATTTCGGCCGTGCAGGTGAAAGTGGCAATGAGGTCATCCGCGCCGTCGCAATCCGACTTGACGCAGTCAACGGCATTAATTTGATAGCATTCATTCGCATCCTGAACGCAGCTGGAGCTGGTGGCGGTGATATAAACGGCCGCGATGGCCGATTGCAAGGTGTGGCAGCCGTTCAAATCCGATACGCTCGTGTTGATCGTCTGGACACTGGTGGTCAAGGGCCGGATATTCAGAGTCAAATGATTGCCATTATTCAGGCTCAAAGCGCCCAGGACCGGCATCGTGTTGTTGACGGTGTAAGTGCCGGCGCGGGAAGCGGGCGCAGCGGCCAGGCCGTGGCTGTCAAAGACAAAGGCGTAATAATCATAAGTGCCGGGCAGGGCCGGCGAAGAGGTGGCGAAGGAACAGGCGGCGTTGGGCGAAGTGGTGCTCATTTCCGAACATAAAGTTTCGTCCGCGCAACCGGCGGCGTAACTGATGATGCTGTTGGTCGTGCAGACGAACAGACGCAAGGTATCCGCGCCGCCCTCGGTGTCATTGTCCGTCACCGCGGCGCTAATCAGAAAATTCTCATCCGGATCCTGATTGTCAACCGTGGTCGTGACGGCCGTGAATTGCGGACGGCGATTGACGACAAAAGGCGAATCATAGGCCGGATCGCCCGCCCCTTGAGAAACGGCCGAACATTTGGCCTGGCCATAACCGAGCACTTTATCGCAGACATAAGCATACCAAGCATTGACCTCGGCTGACGCGTTAGTCGTGGTGGCGCAAGACGCTTCCGCGCCGCTTGTTTGCGCGCCGGAAACGCACCAGGCCCCGCCGGTACAGGTGGGCGGCGCGTCAATGCCGACGGCGATGCCGGCCGATTTACAGATGGCTAAATAATACTGATGGTTTTCGCTGTCACTGGCCGTGGCCTTGAACGTTACATCTGCGCCCTCTTCAGTCGGCGAAGTGGAGGCGGAAGCGCCGCTGTCATCGTTGTCGGTCGGACCGTTTGTGAAGCCGGGTGCCTGATTGGTGCTGCCGGACAAGGTGACCAAGGGAAAAACATCGTAATCATCCAAGGCCAGACCGCCATTCGTAACTCGGAAACAATAAGTTTGCGCGTCATCAGCGTCGTCAGTGACCGTAAAGACATATTCCACTTCCGTATAGCGGCCTTCATTCAGCGTCAGGTTGGCGCTGGCGTTGGAAGGGTCTTCGACCATGTCGCCGGTAATGAATGCGTAACCCTCGCTATTGTCTAATTGGGCGGTCGTCGTGCTGGCATCAGCGAAATAAGCGCTGTCAGCCATCTCAAAATGCTCGCCCGCGGAGGCGGTCACCGGCATGGCCAGCCAGCCGCCCGGATCCGTGGCGCAACCCAGGCTGGAAGAAGCATATTCCAGGCGGAAATTATAATTACTGGCCGCGCCACCGCCAGTATTGGCGATTTCCAGACGCAGGCGCGTCGTGCTGCCCCGCCCGATTTCCGGACCACTGGTCGGACTGCCATTATCTTCGTCTTCAAGCCAAGACGCGCTGTCTTTATCGCCGTCATCAGCGCGCCAGCGGTAATGGATTTGCGCGGTGGCCGGGACGGGCGGCGCGAAATTCAGATCGTAGTAATCCGTTTGCAGGTTTTCGCTGCCGCTGGCCTGATAGACCCGCCAATACATCCAGCCGTCGGCATCGTAATAATCAGCGAGTGACGAATTCACGCCGCCGGCCAGAGTGAAATCCGTGTTGGTCGCGGCGGCGCTGTCCGTCGCAATGGTTATCCAGATATTCACTGAGCCGAAACGGAAAATTTGCAAATAGACATTATTATACAGAGAACTGGCCGATGATCGTCCGCGCCAGGTGCTGGAAGCGGCATCCGTATTATTGCTGTGCTTAGTCGCGAAAAACCAGATCGGAATATTACTGGTGGAGGTGGCTTGATCCCGATCGCCGTCCAGATCGGAAACCCTGCCATAACCGGCCGGATCCAGGAAATAGGCCAGATCGGCCGTATTGGCCGGCGCGGAGGCGTAAAAACCTTTGCTGTAGCGGATTGTGCTGTCCGCCACTGTGCTCAAAGACGGATATTTCGCGTACGCCCCCAGTTCGCGTCCGCCGGTCTGGTCATAAAGGCGGAAACGATAAGTTTTTGAAGTGGTGGCGCGGCTGGTTTCCACCATGAAGACCAGCTCAGTGTATTCGTTGCTGTACAAAGTGATGGCGCCGGTCTGATTGGTGTTTTCGTGCCAGCTGCCGTTACGCCACACTTTCGCGTTGGCCTCGGCTTTGGCCGGTGAAAAAACCGTGTCATTATTAGTGCCCGCCAGGCCCAGGGCATAGCTGATCGCGGTGCCGGTACCGACATCGGCCCAGGCGCCGGCGTCCGTCACATTCTGGAATTGCAGCTTGTACACATTGTTCGCCAGCGTATCGCCGCCGTTGTTCTCAATCTGGATGCGGACGGCCAGCCGTTCGCCGATCTCCACGTTTTCCAGGGTGGTGGAAGCGTCTTCCGGAAAAGTGTTGGAATTGACATTCAGGCCGTTGTCGTTCTCAAAACGGAAAGACGATTGGCTGATGAACGGCAGGGCGCTCGTGGTCGTGCTCACTTCCGGCGTGGCGCTGGCCTTATTACCGGCCTTATCATAGGCCCAGATATTAAAAACATAATCCGTTGACGAAGATAAGCCGGTGACGATCGTGCTGGCCGTGCCGTTGTAATCGCGAGCGGCCAGATCCGGGTCGTTCGCCTGGGTCCAAGGCGTGTCCGTTTCCGCCGCGCCGGCCGTCCCCTCTTTATAGAATATCTTGTATTCCGAAAAGCTGATGAGCGGCTCATTCGTGGCCGCGCCAAAAACCAGGGTGACAGTGGCGCTGGTCCTGGAGCTGACGGTCAAATTACCGGGCGGCGAAGGCGCTTCCGTGTCCACATAAAAATTCGGCGTCGTGGCATTGAACGCCTGCCAGGCCGAGCAGGCGTTCTGGTCATCGCAGGCGATCACCTGCCATTTGTAGCCGATCGTGGAAGAGGCCAGGCCGCTCACGGTGCCGGTCGCGGCAAAAGCCGTCGCGCTGAAGTCGCCCCGCGTGCTGGAAGCGACGGCCCAGATCTTGCTCAAGCAGTCTCCCCAGGCCGTACTGGACACGCAGGCATTGAAAGACGATTCGTCCGTGCTGGCCGTGAATGCTTCATTATTGGCCAGGAGCTGGAGGTAAATCGTAATCACATCGTAAGTATCCGGATCAAAGGCGCGGGCGCTGAACTTGACGCTTGCTTCATTGGTCCAGCCGCTGTTCAAGATCGCCGTGGCCCCGTCATTTTTATATTGGCCGAGATTGGCCGGCAGATTGGGTCCGGAATTGAATTTCGCGTAACCAAAAGCCGTGTTTTCAAAATCCGCGTCCGCCGGTCCGGCCGCGCTCGCCAGTTCGGTCCAGGCCTGGTTGCCGGCGTTGTAAAATTGGTTGTTGCCCGGATCCCAAAAAACGACGGAATAATCGACATCGTCGTTCTGGAAGACGGCCAGCAATTCATCCTCGTTCGGATCGTCATAGAGGCGGGCGCGCGGATAGATGTTGGCGCCGGCCCCGGTCACCGAGCTGGTCGCACTGACGGAATTGGCGCTCGTATTAATGACAGCGTAGAAAGGCGGGAGATTGGTGTTGTAATCGCCCACCACCACGCCTTGGCCGGATTTGAAAAAAGACAAGGCAAAAGGTTTCTGGGCGCGATTGGCCTGGCTGTACAAATTGGCGCTGGAGATATTATCGCCGCCGGACACCGTTGACCAAGAAATGGTGGGGTTAGAGCCGTTCACGCGGTAAATATTCAATTCTCCCCCGCTGTCGCGGCCGGCGAAATAGGCCAGGCCGGTGCTGCCCGGATCAGCCGCAAATTCGCCATGGACGAAATCAGCCCCCCAGTCATTGGGCGGCGTCGCCGGGCTGGCCACCACTCCGCCGTAGTTGATGCTGCCGGCGGCCGCGGTAAAATATTGCCCCAAAGCGTAATTATTGTCCGCGCTGTCGGAAAAATAAAGCACGCCCCGCCCGTTATTGCTCGGGTCAAAATACGCGCCGCCGGTGAAATTATTGATATCGTCTTCTTCGTCGGACAGTTCGGTCCAAGCCGACCAGGCGCTCGCGCTGTTATCATAGGCCGAAGCGCCGTAATAATACATCGCGCCCACATCCGCGTCGTCGTCAAAACTGAGGAAAAGATAGTTGTCCGTGCCTGGCCGGCGGACCAGCTCGCAACCGTTCATCACGGCCATTTTGCCGGAGTCGCCTGTGCCGGGAATCACGCCCTCGCTTGTCCAGCCCGCCAGCGCGTCCCAGGAGAAAGCGATCGCCCCATTGCTCGCGTTATTATTGCGCGCAATCAGGAATTCGCCGCCGCTCAACGGCGCCAGACACGCGGTCAAAAGATCGTTGTGGGTCGCGCTGGCCCAAGCGGAGCCAAGCTCCGAGACATTAACAAAATCATCGGCCGCGAAACGATAGACCGCGCCCCACCATTTCTGGTTCGTGCCGTCCCAAGTCTTGAAGGCCAGGCCGATCTTCGCGCCGGTATCGCTGCGCAGGGCGCGGACTTGCCGGATGTTTTCGCCCCCGCCGGTCAAATTACCGCTGGATTGCTCCGCTTCCCAACTCGTGCCGTTCCAGAGGCGATAGTAAATAGCGCGATCGTTTTTCAGATAGAACAGAGCGCCGGGCGTGGAAATCGCTTCATTGGTCTGGACTATCGTGGGCGTGGAGCTGGTTTTATGCCCAACGATGTCATAGGCCCAAATATTGAAATAATAAATCGTATCCGGACTGAGATCGGAAATGGTGATGCTGGACTGGCCCAGATAATTCTTACTCCCCAAGCTGGCGGCCGTGGAAGAACTGATGAGATTGTTTCCTTCCGTAACCGGCGAGCTGGTGCCGTAATAAATTTTATACTCGGTGAAATTGTCCTCGTCTGTCGCGGCGCCAAAAGCCAACGTGATGGTATTGGAAGTCTTGCTGTTTTCCACTAACTGGCCGGGCGCGGACGGCACGGTCGTATCCACCTGCAAATTCGGCGCGGACACATTGAACTTGTCCCAGCCGGTGCAATCGCCATCATCGTCGCAAGCCATGGCCTGCCATTTGTAGCCGGAACTGTAATCCGGATTATCCGGCAAAGACACGGCCAAAACCGATTCGTAATATGAGGTGACGGTTGATTCGGAGCTGATGGACAGGAAGCCATTGACATCCCGCTGATTGTTGAAGCCGGCCTCAATCCAGCCGCCCGATCGGGCGATTTTGGAAACGCGCCATTCGTCAAACAAGCCGTCAAAAATTCGCCCAATTTCAAAACCTCGTTATTGGCGCTGATCGCGCTGGAATAATCGGCCGCAGTGCGCAAGGTCCCGTCCACATAGAATTTTAATTCGGTGGTGCCGCCGGCATTCCGGTCGTAGGAAAGGGCCACGTGGTGCCAGCCGCTGGCCAAGGTGCTGGTGGCGGTGCTGGAGCCGATCGCGCCGGTCAAAATATTCTCATGATTCAAAGTAATTTGATACGCCGAGCCCTTGCCGGCCAAAACGATTGCCGGCGTATAGGACATCACGGCCAAACCGGCATTGCCGCTGCCGCCGGCAGTCAGATATGTGCCGCCATCGCCGCCCAAGCCGGCGGCGCCGGCATAATCGCTGTCGCCCGTATTGCCGGCTGTTTTCCCGGATCCGGCCACAGTGGAGGTGGAAACGCCGCTCAGATAGCTTGAACCGCCGCCGCCGCCCGCGCCGGCGCTGTTCGCCGCGCCAGACTCGCCGCCGCCGCCGCCGCCGTAATAGCCGGATCCGCCACCGCCGCCGCCCGCGTAATTATTCGCGATACTGCCCAAACCGC
>Ga0100389_1002855_pt1 | contig 13637 bp, 9 predicted proteins | sample CryGeymeta201513_FD_81537 | JGI IMG/M metagenome (GOLD analysis project Ga0100389, IMG submission 81537) | Groundwater microbial communities from Crystal Geyser aquifers in Utah, USA - Crystal Geyser metaG 2015-13 | ecosystem: Environmental > Aquatic > Deep subsurface > Groundwater | place: USA... | reverse complement strand
GTGCTATTATGCAACAGTTTAAAAATCGGCCTTGCATAGAGCAAAACAATTTTACGAAATATTTAGTATCCGAAAACCTTTACGTTAGCCCAAGAAGTCAATGCTTCAGAATATGTAGGATAGTGCATAACGGTCGAGTGTAAGTGCCGTAAGGGATTGCGGGTGATTTCCTATCAAGTTACACGAAAAGTTAAAGCGGACTTCTGACCTTAGCAAACCCCTGAAACCCTTATGGCATTTACACTTTGTTGGCGTTTCGTTGTTCATTTATCTCGTTATTTTTTTTCATTTTTGCTGCATCGTTTCTGTCTGCCGTGCGTTGGGGTAGGCAAGCTCTTTGGCTGGTTTTGGTCGTGTGTTGGCTTTTTTGAGCGACCAGCCAATGTGCTTGACTACGGAGCGAGGGCTATTCAATCAATTGTCCTACTTTGTTTACTACTTTATATTCCAAGTCATCAAACTCGTTGAAATGAGCTTTTCCGCATTTGATTTTCATTTGTTCATCTCCACTTAATTTTGATAAATCAACTTGTGGTGTGCCAGTGTCTTTGGTTTCAGCGACAAAATAAATTTTCTTGTCATCTTCAAATACCAATGCCCAATCTGGATTGTAATTTCCTATTGGTGTTGGAATTTTAAACCAATTTGGTAATTTGAAATAGAATTTTATCTGGTCGCTGGTTTCACAATCTTTTGCAAACTTGCTTTCAACTCCTGAATCTAAAGGCACAAATTCTTCATAAATGGTTTTAGAAGGGTCGGAAACTTTAAACGAAAAGTCGTTCAGATAAACTTCTAATTCCTGTGCTTCAAACAATGCCATTTCATATTCTGAACCACCAATTTTTTGATACTTGATTCCGTCAATCATTAAATCATACAAAGTCCGCTTCATAGCAGTTGTTGCCAAGTCTAAAAACAATTGAGGATTGATAATAATATCCTCAATTCTTCCTGATTTACTTAAAATATCTTCAATCGTAGAACGAGTCAATTCTGTTTTGCTTTGAATGTAGCCCAAAACATCAGGTATTTTCCAAGAGTAACCTCCATATGATTCTACCTTTTCACCAACATAATTTGTTCCTACGCCTTCGTCTGTCATTGTAATTCCAATCTTTGTGGAACGAATGGAAGGTGATTTGATTTCAGGCAAATCTTTTATGGCTTTTGCAGCCAAAGTAATTAACTCGTCCGTTTTGTAATCTACTCTGTAAGTGGTTTTCTTTTTCAGTTTTTCCCAAATCTCCAAAAATTTTGGGTCGGCTTCAAACCCTTTTCGATACTTTATAGCCGTTCTCGTTTGCTTGTTTTTTATTCTTCCTGTAAATGCAACTCCGCAATCGTCTTCGATTTCTTTTTGAAGTGCTTTGGCAAAATCGTCATAGGCTTCATTAGCAATAAACAGTCAAGCGATTTATGTTTTGGTCATAAGTTCGCTTTCCTGTTTGGTCAACTGCCAAACGCAAACCTCTGCCGATTTCCTGACGTTTTTTTATATCTGACTTAGTTTCATTTAAGGTGCAAATCTGAAATACATTCGGGTTGTCCCAACCTTCACGTAATGCAGAATGTGAAAAAATGAAACGCAAAGAATTGTCTAAACCCAACAATTTTTCTTTGTCTTTCATTATTAAGCTGTAAGTGTCGTCATCTGCTTTAGTTTCGCCCGAAGTGTCTTTTACTTTTCCTTTGCTGTCTTGTGAAAAATAACCGTTGTGTGTTTCACCAATTGGAAATTTATCTAATTCCTTAAAAGCTGGTTTTGAAATGTATTCCTGATAAATTTCTTCAAACCATTCAGCAAATTTACCTTTTACGGCATTCCCTGTTGAGTCGTAGTTACGGTAATTCGCAACTTTATCAATGAAGAACAATGACAAAACTTTTATTCCTAATTTATTTAGGCTTTTTTCTTTCTTCAAATGCTCTTCTATGGTTTTTCGAATTTGAAACTTCATTACTTCATCAGTCAATCCGCCTTGGCTGTCGCCTTTGTACAATAAGTTTCCGTTTGAAATGGAAATACATTGGTTTACTGCATCAATTTCCTCAATAATATAGCCATCTGCATAGATTTCTCTTTCGTTGGATAGTTTGTATAAATCGTCACCCACTTTTACAGTAATGGTTTTCTTTTTTACACCTCCGTTTTCATTGCTGTTTATAGAAACTTTTGCTGTTACTTTGGTTTTTGTAGCGGTAATGGATTCTACCGAAACAAAAGCATCATTGTAAGCATTTTCTTCAATGATAGAATCTACTTCAATTTGTTTTACCAATCCTAAATCATATGCCTTTACAGGATTTAGACTGTATGTAAGGTTGTATTGATTTCTGTGTGTTGCAGAATAACGAAGCGTACACAATGCTTTCAGATTTTCAATAGCTGCAATACGCTTTTCGGTTTCCATATTTTGAGGCTCGTCCACAATTACAATAGGGTGGGTAGCCTGAATAAACTCAACTGGTTTTTGCCCGTTCAGCTTATCATTGGGTTTATTGATAATGTTTTCGTCTTTGGCAAATGAATCAATGTTGATTACCAAAACTTCAATGTTGTTAGTAGTTGCAAAACCTCTCAAAGTGGAAACTTTAGTACTGTCATACACCTGAAAATTAACGGGTACATTGTCATAAAGTGTTTGAAAATGCTCGTGAGTAATTTCCAAATTCTTTAAAACGCCTTCACGAATGGCAACCGAAGGTACAACAACTACAAACTTTTTAAAACCATACATTTTATTTAGTTCATAAATGGAACGCAGATACACATAGGTTTTTCCTGTGCCTGTTTCCATTTCTACAGAAAAGTGCATACCGTCCAATTTAGCCGAAACATTTATTTCGTTGTTGGTTTGAATGCTTTGTAGATTGATGAGTATTTGTTCTTCTGAAATTACTAAACGATTGCCATAGCTATAGATATTGGCATAGGTATCTAATTCAGACAATTCAGATTGAAGTAAACTATCTTCCAAAGGTTGCCCTTCAAACAAATCCGTTATGGATTTTATGGCTTCTTGCTGATAAGCTAAATTCGATTCAAAAGTTAACTTCATTTTTTTTCTGGTCTTGGAATTATAACTTTGAATTGTTCACCTTCAACTTCGTTGATAAGTTCAATATTTGGTTGTGCTTCCAATGCTCTATTAATACCCGAACCAAAACCACGATAAATCATTAGCTTTGAACAATAAGAAACTAAAAGATTATTACGTACAACAGCATTACCCATTTTAATGTTTTCTATTGTTAGGCTATTAGGCAAGGAACCTGGACTCACAATTTCAATTCTATTATCAAAAATCATAATCCTAATTGGCGAATTCTTAGAATAATCTCTATGTACCAAAGCATTTTGTACAAATTCTTCCAATGCAATTTGTGAAACTTCTAATTTACCTACAGAATTGAAATTTTGGCCAGCTTGAACATGTTGTAAATTTGATGTAAAAAACCTCATTGTTTCCTCAAAAATCTCAGGAATTGTTCCAACAATATCCTGACTACTACGGTATTCAGTTCCTCCAATACTATTTCCAAAAAATGAAATTGCCTTTACACAAAATGCAGGTCGATACTTTTGAGGATTGTTTGCAAAAAATAATAGCCCCCCTAGTGTAAGATGGCTTTCTTTAATGATATTCAAATTATTTAAAAGGTTTTCTGTAATGGTAATGCTTTCATCTGCTTCTCGCTTTTGAACTGCTTTAACATATTTTTCGACTTTTGAGTTTTCAACATCATTTATATTTGTTTGTGGAATAATCATTTCATCCAAATATAAAATTCCACTTTGTTGAAACAAACGTATCTGCTCGTTATTATCCGTCAACCTCCTTTTATCTGAACCTTGCTTTATCCAAATAGCTCCATTTTTATCCTTATAAGGCTTCGCAGTACCTTCTGAAATTTCAACTATCAGTACTTTTTTTTCATCATCATCTGAAAAAGAAACCCCAACAACCTCAGTATAAATAAAAACCTGTGGTTTTACCATATCATTAGCAATATTAGCCAACAATTGATTATAGTCATGAATTTGTTTTATACTAAGCCCAGTAATTTTACCAGTTTTATCTTCAACCCCAAAAAATATTTTACCTCCTCGTGAATTTGAAAAAGCTATCATTTCGGCAGCAATAGAATCGTTGCTGTCAATTTCTCTTTTAAACTGAACCTTGCTTGTTTCTCCAGTGCTAATTATATCAAGTAATTCAATTGCGTTCATATTGTTTTTATTTTTTCAATGTTCCAAATACTATAAATATTTTTCCTGCGATTAAATGCCTCGTCTCCACCTTCCATAATGTCAACAATAAATCGTTGTGTTTGGTGATTATCAATAGTGCCAGAATGTACTGTAATTTTCTTTTCGTCATAGCTGCACGAAACTACTTTTTCACTATCACCAAGCACAGGGATATTGGCGTTATGGGTTGCAAAGATAAATTGCATATTACCCTTAATTTTCTTTAATTCTTTTATTACTTCATCATAGATGGTTTGATTATCTAAATCATCTTCGGGTTGGTCAATAATCAATACATCATTTTCTCTTTGAGCCAACAAAAATAATATTAATGCAGATGCTCGTTGCCCTAAAGAATGCTTATCTAATGATTTACCATTGTATTGAATAATAATTTTATTTTCTACTTTAAAAGTGAGTAATTCCTCCCTATTTTCAATAAACCTTCGCTTAAAATCTACGACCTGATTTTCATTCAATATATCATTCAATTTGCTATTGTCTCTGTAAATTTGAATGAAGTCTTTGTAGTTTGCCTCAATCTCCTGATAAGCGGTTTCTCGGATACCTGTACCTCTGAAAACCTGCTTCATTTTATCAATAAATTTATCTCTCCTGCCTTTATATTCAACTTCAATTGAAATTTTACTTTCAGCCTCATTAATCCTTTTAACCTCCTTATTTAAAACATTATATTCTTCTAGCCAAAGATTGTCCAATTCAGTAAGTCGCTCCAATAAATTGGTCTGCAAATCGCTTCTTCGTTTTTCAGATTTTTCGATTTCCTTTAATTTCAATAAGGCTGTTTCGATTTGCCTGTTCAGGTTCAGAAAATTATCGGGGTTAATGGTGTCTGTGTTTATTTCTCGTTTAATCTTTGCAAACTCTTCCTTTAAGCCTTCTTTCTTGGCATTAATTTTTGATATTACATCTTTCAATTTTTGCTGACTGAGAACAGAGTTCTTTTGAATCGCTTTAAGTTTTTCAAACTCAATTTTTAATTCCTGAATAATTGTCTTTGCTTGTTCAAATAGTTCTTTATTGACTTCTGAACCGCTAATTTCTTGTTGAAAGAAATAATCATGATTAGAAATTAAGGATGCCAATTCACTTAAATAACTTCTGACTGTTGATTCTATTTGTATAAGTTTAGATATATCAGAATCAAAAAGTGTTTGTTGTTTTAATCTGTTTTCAACACCTTTTTCCTTAAAAAAATTAAGCTGATGTTTTGAGTTTTTTATTTGGGCCTCTGTATCTCTTTTTAACTCTTTTAAATTTTGAAGCTTTTTTAATTCCGATATAATATTTTCAACTTCTCTTTTCTTTTGCTCTATTTTAGCTTGAACTGCTTTTAATCTTGTTCCAATTAAGCGTTGGATCAAATCTCCTTCAAAATCTTTTCCTTTATTTGAAAGGTCTTTTTGTCCAAAATAAATAGGGGAATGGAATCCTGTAGCATCTATAGAAATTCCTGGTTGTAGCAAGTTGTTTTTGTAAATATCCTCCTTTTGTCCATATAGTTTTTCTATTCTGTATTCTTCATTTTGTTTGTTGACTATAGTAACTATGGCTTTCCCTCCGCTACCCATTGAGCGTGTCACTAATGAATTCTTATAATCTGGGTCAGCAGCGTTAAATGGAAGAGAAATTCCAAGAACATAGCGTAAAACTTCCAGTAATGACGATTTTCCGCTTCCCCTAATTCCGATAAGGTTGTTTAACTCGGGGGAAAAATCAATTTTAGTTCCTTCTAGTAAGCCTCCTTCAAAGGAAATTGATTTGATGTATGAGTTTTTAATTTCAGGCTTTGTATTCAGTGAAATTCTATAATTAAAGTCAGTAAGGGCATATTTCAATGCTTCTAAATTGAAATCCCCAATTTTGATATAAGTTCTTATTTCCTCATTTTTTTGTTGATGTGGTCTTCCTATATCTTCCAATGATTTACAGTCTGAACCTTCAATAAATGCAGGTAATTTATCGTTAAACCAGTTTTTCCAAGTAGCTACTTTATCGTAAGTTCTTACTTTCTGAAAACCTAATACAAAATGCCTGAACAGGTCATTTGATATAAGCTGTTGAATTCGTCCTCCGTCTAATTCGTTAAAAAAACCGCTGTTCTGTTCCACATGAGCAAGAATGATAAAAGAATCTCTTCCATTGTTTTCATGGTCGTTTAATTTCTGTAATACGGTTTCAAAGTTATATCTGCACCTTGTATTTTCATTTTCTCTATTCGCTATCCCTTCAAATGCGGCTGTAAGAAATTGATTAATGAAATCTTCACCATTAACACACCATTTTTCAAAATCGAAAACAAGTAAGCAATGAATCCCATTTGCTCCATCATTTACCGAAAGTTCAACTCCAGCAAATAAGCCAATACCTTCTTTTAAGGCCTTTTTTCTAAGGGCTACAAACTCGGATTTGTCAAACTTATTATGATTGGTAATAACTCCAACATTAATGTTCTGCTCTTTAAGTTTCTCTACATAAAGACGGCAAAAATCATTTTCATTACCTGTGTATGAGAATTCTTTGTCTGCTTTCGTGTGCAAATGGAAATCACCCCGAAGCCAGGTCGCTCCATTTTCAAAAATATTTTTGGTTTCGTTTTCCATTTTTGCTTGTTTTATATCGTTTTAAATTCAATCCCTGCATCTTTCATTTGCAGAACGGTATTCGTTTTCAACTGGTCGTTACCTTTAAAAAGTTTATCTAAGGCAATAACTTTGACAGGTTTTTCAGCAATTACAGTATCAATAATTTCTTGTGTTGCTTTTTCTAAAAGCAAAATCAATTCAGTGCCGTTGATTTTATAAAAACTGCTTTTCTTTTCAATAGGGCTGTTCAAGTCCTTGCCACTTTTCAGCAAAAGTTCATACACCATATTTTCAATGGTAGCAGATTCAGAAACAGGGTCAACAAACAATTTCATTTGCTCAGCTAATGCTTTTGCATCTTTGCCCTCAATTTGTTGCCATTGCTTGAAGTTGCTATCTTCTAGTTTTAAAACTTTGAAACCTAAATCGTGAGATTTCAGATTGTTGATTAACGATTGTTGATTTTTGATTTCATTAATGGTTTCCTCTGTTTGAAATTCGGTTTTTAGTTTTGTGATTGCTAATTCGTGATTTTTAAATTTTAATTCATTTTCAGCCTGTATTTCCTTTCCTGCCCTGCGGATTCTTTCCTTGCTTATGTCGGCTATGGTTTTGTACCCTGCCTCGTAAGCTTCGCTTTTTTCATCCGTAAGTTCTGGTAATTGTACGCAAATGTATTTTCTAATTGCTTTGTCTTCCTTATTTAGTTCCATTACTGCTTGGGCTGTAGTGCCACTACCTGCGAAGAAGTCTAAGATAATTCCATCCTTACTTCCCTCCATTGTCAATAAGTACTTTATATATTCAACTGGTTTAGGGAAATCAAAAGGTAAATTTTCTGATTTTAGCTTTTTTGCATCAGATTGAGAATCAAAAAAGTGCACACCAGTTGGTTTAGAATGCAAACATTCTCTTAAATATCTTTTAATTCTTGGTATTGTATTTTCGTCTTCGCCAAAATGCCATCTATTTTCAATTTCATACTGGCGTATTGTATCCTCTTTATATCTCCAACCTCCCTGTGGTTTTTTGCATTTAATTTTTGTAATTGGATGAATAATTTCAGACTCAAAATTACCACTTGTTACACCGCCCGGATTATCAGTTTGATACACACCATTATCATCACAGTAATAAAAGTGGTCAAATTCGTAAAATCTTGGGTATTTTGTCAATGCTTTCATTTCATTTTCAATTTCACTTGACTTCATACCTTGTTTCAATAATCTATTTGCATAACTTTCAAATTCTTTATAATTATTTTTTGGTACCGACCATTCTTTTGATACTGAGAATTTATTCTTTGAAAACACTAAACAATATTCGTGAGTTATAGATATTTGATTGACATTATTTTTCGCTGAATTACTTACTTTAATCGTTTCTCCCAGAAAGTTCTCCTCTCCAAAAATTTCATTCATTAATAAGCGAAGATTATGAACCTCATTATCGTCAATAGACACGAAAATTACTCCATCTTGTCGCAATAGATTTTTAGCCAAGTACAAACGTGGCATCATCATATTAAGCCAATTACTGTGGTATTGCCCGTTTTCTTTGCTGTTCTTTTTGAACATACCGTCTTTGGTCATATAGCCTTCTTCGTCTTTGTCGCCTACACGTTTTTCATATTCTGCTTTGGTTTCAGAAAATTTGTCAGGATAAATAAAAGAGTCATTGCCTGTGTTGTAAGGTGGGTCTATGTAAATCATTTTCACTTTGCCGAAGTAGCTTTTTTGTAGTACTTTCAGCACTTCCAAGTTTTCGCCTTCAATAAAAATGTTTTCGGTTTCGTCAAAGTTTACGCTTTCGTCTTTTGCAGGAACAAGGGTTTTGGTGGTAGGAGTTTGCAGTACTTTAAAAGCCTCACTTTTGCCCGCCCAATTCAACACATAGCGTTCATTAGAAAAGTTTATGTCTTCTCCAAGCGTGGCTTTAAGTTTTTCCCAATCTATTTTCCCTTCGCTAAATGCTTCGGGTAATACTTGTCGCAATGCGTTTATTTTTTCTTGTTCTGGTGTAAGACTTGTTCCGTCCATATTTTAGTGTACTTTTCTTTCAATTAATAATTCTTTGACTTCAATATCAAGGATTTCAGCAATCTTGTATAGGTCTTCTAGACTTGGTTGTCGTCTGTTTTGGGCGTAAGAGTTCACCATATTGTAGCTCTTGCCCAATTGCTCAGCCAACCATTTCTGTTTAATTCCCTTCTGGTCTAAAACGTCTTTTATTCGGTTCATTATTGAACTTTATTTATATTTCACAAAAATAAGAATAATTATTTAATATCTCACAAAATGAGTATTTAAATCATCATTCTGTTTGGGTGCGGAGGGAAAGGGCAAGCTCTTTTGGTTTTTTAGTGTTGGCTTTGCGTGTCGGCAAAAACCAAATGTGCTTGACCGTGCGGTTGACTTTCTTCCTTTTCCCTTTATGCAGCAAAAATTCCTTTGTAATTCTGTCGTCTGTTTCGGTCTTTTTACAATGAACGCTAACGTTTCTCAGCTATACGCAGGCAGGGATTTTCACCACTGAACTTCCTACGAAGAACTGAACTTTAAATTTACCACTTTCCTGTCCTACGAAGCACGAAACCCCTGCTTGCGTATAGGTGATGTTGTGCGTTCGGTGTTCTTCTTTCATATTGATATTCAGTCGTTTGTTAGTAATTCTGTCAGCGTTGGCAAAGATATACTCTTTTGCGATTTTTGGTTGCAGCGTTGGCTGGTGCGAATTGCAAATGTGTATGGCTTTTAGCGGTGGCATTATTTCGTTATTACTCTGTTTTTCTTAAAATTCTCCGCTTGTTCAAATATGTCTTTATATACTTCGTCTCTTTCTACTGGCGGATAACCGTGTTCGTCCAAAAGAATTATCAGTCCTACTTTTAAAGCGGATTTTATGTCTTGTCGTTTACTCCAATCAGGATATTTGGCTTGTGAGTCCACCAAGTCTTTCACTGCCTGGGCTAAAACAATTAGTTTGTCTTCTGGATATTTGAAGTCATACTTTATACACAAGTCTTTCAAAATGTCATAAAAGGCTTTTTCTTCAAAGTCAATTCCCAATTCGTCCCCTGCGGAAAACTCCTTTTGCACCTCCCAAATAAGGTTGGTCAAATGCTCTGCCATTTCTTCGTACACTTCGCTTCGCAAAACATCATCTTCTTTTCGCTCGTTGTAGCGTTCTACCAAGGCTTGCATTTTCTTAGAGAAGTCAATTCCTTTAACTTTATTGACTTTCTTAATCTCTCCAATCGCTTTGGCTAAAAGTTGTTGAAGCAATTTGATTTTGGTATGTGGCAGCTTGATTTTATCAATATTTGCCAAATAGTCTTCATCAAAAAGGTCTTGTTCGCTTTGGGTTTCATCTCCTAGTTTGAAGATTTCCTGAACGCCATCACTTTCTAAAGCGTCTTTTATCATTTCCCTAACTTTGGCGTTCATTTGTGCGGTGTCGGGCGCATTGCCTTTAGTCAGCTTGAAAACAATTGACCGAACCGCTAAATAGAAATGGGTGTAATCTCTTTCTTTCTGCGTTAAATGTTCGCTTCCAGCACAAATATCATAAGCAGCTTTCAGACGTTTTACCAAGCCCATAAAGCGGGTTTCCAATTCTTTGGTCAACTGAACGTATTCTGCCGCCATATTTAACGTGTTCAACTGTTCTAAAGCTGCACCACCAAAATATTTTGAACTGTCGAATTTGTGGAAGACCTTGGCTAAAAGGTCTAAATGGTTTCTAACCACAATGAGCGATTCTTGAATGTCTTCAAAGTTTTCTCTTTCGCCCTTGTTGTATTTGGCAAGCGCCATATTCATTGCCTTTTTGATGCCTATGTAATCGACAACCAAGCCTTTGTTTTTGCCTTCAAATTTTCGGTTTACTCTCGAAATGGTTTGAATCAAATTGTGTTGCTGAATGGGCTTGTCAATGTAAATGGAATCCAAGAAAGGTACGTCAAAACCTGTAAGCCACATATCAACCACAATGGCAATTTTGAAATTGGATTTTTCATTTTTAAACTGTCTATCCAATTCTTTGCGGTGTTCCTTTGTGCCAATCAAATCGTACATTTCTTTCGGGTCGTCTTTTCCTCTGGTCATTATCATTTTGATACGTTCCAATGGTTTGATTTCCCTTTTGTCTTTGTCTGTTAAAACAGCTCCTTCTTCCGCAATTCGTATTTCCGCCCATTCAGGTCTTAAAGCGATTACATTTTTATAAAACTCGTAGCCAATTTCTCTGCTACTGCAAACAAACATTGCTTTGCCTTTTACGGTCGCTCCTTCGTTTACTCTGTTTTCGTAATGTTGAACAAAGTCTTCTGCTAATTTCAATAAACGGTCTGGGTCGCCTAAAATGGCGTTCATTGTAGCCGTTGCCTTTTTGCTTTCTTCTATTTGATATTCATTTGCTCCTGCTTCGGCTGCTTCTTCGTAGTATTTTTCTATTTTCTCTAATTCGCTGTTGTGCAAGGCAACTTTGGCCGCTCTGCCTTCATACACAATCCGAACCGTGATTTCATCTCTTACCGATTCGGTCATTGTGTAGGCATCTACTACTTTTCCGAACACATCCAAAGTTGCATCTATTGGCGTTCCTGTGAAGCCTACAAATGTTGCATTGGGTAAAGAATCGTGTAGGTATTTGGCAAAACCGTACGTTTTTTTAACGCCTTCGGAAGTCACTTTTACTTTTTGGTCAAGATTGGTTTGGCTTCTGTGGGCTTCATCCGAAATACAAATCACGTTGGTTCTTTCCGTGAGCAGTTCAGTGTCTTCTGTAAACTTGTGAATGGTGGTTAAAAAAACGCCACCACTGTTTCTTCCTTGCATTTTGCTCCTTAAATCGGCTCTGCTTTCAACGCTTTCAACAGCATTGTCGCCAATGAATTGCTTGGCGTTGGTAAATTGCCCTGAAAGTTGGTCATCTAAGTCAGTTCTGTCAGTGATGAGTACAATGGTCGGACTTTCAAAATGCTTGCTTTTCATTAAAAGGCGTGTGAGATAAAGCATTGTGAAACTCTTTCCGCTACCTGTTGCTCCAAAGTAAGTTCCGCCTTTTCCGTCTCCCTCTGGCTTTTCCGCTTTTTTGATGTTTTCGTACAAACTGCGAGCAGCGTAATATTGTGGATAGCGACAAACTATTTTTTCATCTTTCTTTGACGAATCGGGAATGTAAATGAAGTTCTGAATAATATCTCGCAATCGGTTCTTGTGCAGCATTCCTTGAACCAAAGTGAACATACTGTCTATGCCATCAACCTCTTTGGAAAGTCCTGCAATTCTTCGCCAAGCGTAGTAAAACTCATAAGGGGCAAAAAATGAACCTGCTTTGTTGTTCACACCATCACTAATGATGCAAAATGCATTGTACTTGAAAAGTTCGGGAATGTCTCTCTTGTAGCGAGTGGTCAGTTGAACATAAGCATTGTGAATGGTCGTGTTTTCCTGAATAGCCGTCTTAAATTCAAAAACCACCACAGGCAATCCATTAATGTATAAAATGCCGTCTGGGATTCGTCTTTCCGTTCCTACAATTTCCAACTGGTTGACGAATTTGTAAATGTTGGTGTCAGGTGGATATTGTTCTTCGGGTTCTGCCGCAATGATGTCTAAATTTTCACTTTGACGTTGACGGTCTAAACCTGCATAATCAATAAGTGAAATATGAATGTCTTTTTGGCTTCTGTCTTCTCGTTTTAGGATAAATCCATCTGCCAACCACTGCATTATTTTCTTGTTGCTTTCATAAAGGTCTGCCGAAGAAAGCGTTTTGAGTTGCAGAATAATGGATTGTGCTTCGGTTTCGGTTAGGTTGGCATTTTGATAGCGAGTGAGCAAGTAGGCTTTTAGGTCTTCTTCAATCAGTACTTCATCTTCACTTGAACGCACCAAACTACTGCCCACAAAATGCGGATAGCCTTCGTTTCCTAAAAGCTCTGTAAATGCTTGCTCTAATTTCGCTTCTGTAAACTTCATTTATAATGGTTAATGTTCAATGATTAAGTGTTAATGTTGGCTTTTGCTGATTTTAAAATTGCGGTGATTAACTTAATTATTTCAACTGCATCTGTGTAAATGCTTTCAAATTGTTCAGATGACAGATAGTCGGTTTCTTTCAGTAGTTCAAGCCAATAAATTGTCTCATTAATTTCCTTTTGGGCAATGCCCATTTTATGTTTAAAGTCGTTTTTTGTTTCAGCGTGTTCGGCTTCCCTAATCATTGCTCCAACGCTTGTACCACTTCTTAACAATTGTTTTGAGAGGAGAAATTCTTTCTTTTGTTCACAAAGAAACTGATAAAGCCTAACCACTCTCACCGCAAAGGCAAAACTCTTATTCTTAACAACATTCTCTCTCATTCCATTAACCATTTATCATTAACAATTAATCATTCGGCTTCAGCCGTTTAATGTCCTCTTCCAACTCTTTCAAACTGGCTTCCTTCTCAATGGCTTTTTGCTGTTTTTTGAATTTCTCATATTCTTCTCCTGACTTTTCTATCGCCATTTTATGCGATATTTTCCCTGCGTGGGTCAATAACTCTCTGCCGTTTAATTGCAAAATGCTGTCCAATCGCTCTATCCAATCTTTCATATACATTGGCGTTTGTTGCTGTGCCATTGTTTCGGCAAATGCCAAATATTGCTCTACCAACAGACCCAAAAGTTTTATTTCGTCTTCTTCTAAATAGTTTTTGGCAACGCTTACTTCTGCTTTTTTGATGGAAGCAAGCTGTTTTTTGTCATACGACAGCATTCCCATCAAAGG
>Ga0100389_1002850_pt1 | contig 13640 bp, 13 predicted proteins | sample CryGeymeta201513_FD_81537 | JGI IMG/M metagenome (GOLD analysis project Ga0100389, IMG submission 81537) | Groundwater microbial communities from Crystal Geyser aquifers in Utah, USA - Crystal Geyser metaG 2015-13 | ecosystem: Environmental > Aquatic > Deep subsurface > Groundwater | place: USA... | reverse complement strand
CATGGAAGTTGCCCATATTTTGGGTACCAATCCGATAACCGATGCATGCAATTTCTCCGCTGCCGATGCAAATGATGATGGTGGCGTCGATGTTTTGGATGTCGTATGGACAGTCAACATGATCCTGACGGGCGGACGTATTGGCGACCTTGCCACATCCTCGGTCATTAATGTGAAAGACAATTCAGCAACATTTACCGCTGATGGTAATGTTGATGCATTCCAGATCACCGTCAGCCATGATGCAGATGTGACTTTCACCATGACTGAACATGCATTTCTTGCTGACTATGCCACCAATGGCACATCTACCATGATGATCATTGTGGTTCCCGATAGTCACGAACTCTTCACTGCTTCCGGTGAATTCGTGATCGATGAATATCTGGCTGCAGCAGGTGATGGTTACATCAATGTTTCATTAAGCGTTCCCAGTGAATTTGCACTGAATGCAGCTTATCCAAATCCGTTTAACCCCACAACCACAATCGGCTATGCCGTACCCAAATCTTCCGATGTGAAAGTCATTGTGTACGATATGCTGGGTCGTGAAGCTGCGGTTTTGGTAAATAGTTCAGTTGAAGCCGGTAATTACAGTGTAAACTGGAATGCCTCCGATCTGTCCAGCGGAATGTATATGGTCCGCATGACAGCCGGGGACTTCGTCAGCACTCAAAAGTTGATGTTAGTCAAATAACATCACTGTCAGTTTGATTCTGAAAAGCCCATCATCCGATGGGCTTTTTTTTAATTTGACATTAATAGGACTAATAAAGTCGGATTTATTTTGGATACCAAATTGAATCCTCAATAAATTTAGCTATCAGATTATGTTAAAACTCACCAAAAAAGTAGAATATGCATTGATCGCCATCAGATATATTTATCAGGTGGGTGAGAATCAAGCGCTCAGTACAAAAGAGATTTCTAAAAAATTTCAAATATCGAACGACCTGTTGGCAAAGGTTCTGCAACAACTGGCTCGACTGAATATTCTGCTTGCCGTCCAGGGACCCAGAGGGGGCTATAAGTTAAACAGACCTCTGTCCACGATTAATCTGACTGAATTAATGGAAGCGGTGGAGGGACCGGTCGGTGTTACCGAGTGCAGTATCAGCGCCATCTGTGAACAACTTGATCATTGTGATATCCGCTTACCGTTAAATAAAGTTAATAATGATATTCGCAATATGTTTAGCAACATAACACTAGAGGAGTTAGCATGCTGACAAGCAACATCACCACAGAAATCTCTCCACAGGAGCAAATTTCAATGACCCAAACAGCGGCTGAGTTTTTCAGCAGAGAATTTTCACAACAGGACCTGCACGGGTTCGGGGTTCGGATGAAAGTGGTTCAGGGAGACTGTAATTGCAATGATTATTCCTACCAGATGGAATATACAAACGAAGCGGTAGAATCAGATATGATCTTCAAAAGCCAGGGGCATTCTATTATTTGCGATCCCAAAAGTTTTCTATTCCTGAAAGGACTGGTCCTGGATTATTTCGGCGATGAAGAATCCGGGGGACTTAGGCTGTTTAACCCGAACGCTAAAAAATCCTGTGGCTGCGGGAGTAGTTTTTCCGTCTGAAATTGATTCAATATGACAAATGACCTGAAAATAATAGAACGCCTCACTCAACAGGAATACAAATTCGGATTTGTGACAGATATTGAGCAGGATACATTCCCGCCCGGTTTAAATGAGCAGGTGATTTCTGAATTATCCCGCGTAAAACGGGAACCTAATTGGCTGCTTGAGTGGAGGCTTAAGGCGTATCGCCATTGGACAACCATGTCTGAACCCACGTGGGCAAAAGTAAAATATCCGCCTATCGATTATCAGGCGATCAGTTATTATTCAGCTCCCAAAAAAAATAAAGCGCTGGAGAGCCTGGACGAGGTCGATCCGGAATTACTGGAAACCTATCGCAAACTGGGTATTCCTCTGGATGAACAGAAGCTGTTGTCAGGGGTAGCCGTGGATGCCGTTTTCGATAGTGTTTCAGTTGCAACGACGTTCAAAAAGGAACTGGCAAAAGCAGGTATCATTTTTTGTTCCTTTTCCGAAGCGGTTAAATCCTATCCTGAATTAGTGCGAAAGTACCTGGGCTCGGTTGTTCCTGCAGCGGACAATTACTTTGCTGCCTTAAATTCAGCCGTATTCAGCGACGGTTCATTTTGTTACATCCCAAAAGGGGTGAGAAGCCCGATGGAATTGTCCACCTATTTTCGAATCAACGCATCCAATACCGGTCAGTTTGAAAGAACGCTGATCGTAGCAGATGATGACGCATATGTGAGCTATCTGGAGGGATGCACAGCGCCAATGAGGGACGAAAACCAGCTTCATGCCGCCGTCGTTGAACTGGTTGCTTTGGAAAATGCGGAAATCAAATATTCCACAGTCCAGAACTGGTACCCGGGTGATAAAGAGGGTAAAGGAGGGATTTACAACTTCGTCACCAAACGGGGAGCCTGCCGGGGGAGGCGCTCAAAGATATCCTGGACACAGGTGGAAACCGGTTCGGCGATTACATGGAAATATCCAGGTGTCATTCTTCAGGGTGACAACTCCATCGGTGAATTTTATTCTGTTGCGCTCACCAATCATTATCAGCAAGCGGATACGGGAACGAAAATGATCCACATCGGGAAAAACACTCACAGTACAATCATTTCCAAAGGGATATCCGCAGGTAGGGGGCAGCAAACTTACCGCGGCGAGGTGAAAGTGATGAAACATGCAGACCATGCCCGGAATTACTCACAGTGTGACTCAATATTGATCGGCAGTCAATGCGGCGCCCATACTTTTCCATATATTGATATAAGAAATCCGACGGTTCAGGCAGAGCACGAGGCAACGACCTCGGCCATTGGCGAAGACCAGTTATTCTACTGCAATCAGCGGGGGATTTCCGATGAAAATGCCGTGTCCATGATCGTCAATGGTTTCTGTAAGGACGTCTTCAAAGAGCTTCCTATGGAATTTGCAGTTGAAGCTCAAAAATTGATGGAGGTCAGTCTCGAAGGAAGCGTCGGATGATGGACTTTCTTCAGCCGTATATGATAATATTTACATAAAAATGGAATCCTGAATATGATTATAATTACCAACCTCTCTGCGAAAATTGAGGGTAAAACCATTCTAAAGGGGATCAATCTCTCGGTTAAACCAGGTGAATTACATGTCATCATGGGTCCAAATGGTGCAGGGAAAAGTACGCTTGCCAACATTCTATCCGGCAAACCGGGATACGAAGTTTTAGAAGGGAGCGTGAGATATCAGGGAAAAAACCTCTTGTCGATGCCGCCTGAGATACGCGCCTGTGAGGGAATATTCATGTCATTCCAGTATCCCATCGCCATTCCCGGCGTAAGCAATATTTACTTCCTGAAAGCCAGCGTCAATGCGATTCGAAAGTACCGGGGTCTGCCGGAACTGGATGCGATCGATTTTATGAAAATGATCCGGGAAAAACTTGCAGAAGTAAATCTGGACGATAGTTTTATGAAACGCCCGGTAAATGAAGGCTTTTCGGGAGGTGAAAAAAAACGGAACGAAATTCTGCAGATGATTACCATTCAACCCATCCTCAGCATATTAGATGAGACGGATTCCGGACTTGATATTGATGCACTGAGAATCGTTGCAGATGGGATTAACAATTTCCGCAGCCCCGACCGGGCATTTATTTTAATTACACACTACCAACGGATGCTGGAATATCTTGAACCAGACTACATTCATATCTTACTGGATGGTAAAATTGTTATGTCCGGCAATAAACGCCTTGCCCTCGAATTGGAGGCGCGCGGATACCAGTGGGTAAAAGATCAGAATCGGCAAGTGGCAGAGGTATAATTTGAACGCCGTACAGAAAACCATCGATTTTATTCAGGAGATTTCAGCAGATTCACCGATCATGTCAACATTCGCCGATCATCGAAAAGCTTCCCGGCGGCTTCTGATCAGGCACGGTTTTCCGACCCACAAAGATGAGGCATGGCGTTTTACAAATATCCAGCCGCTGATTAATCAGGAGTATGATTTCAGCTTCGGCAATGAAGCCGGTTCTGAACATATGCCGGCTCCGGTGGTATTGGAAAACGTTCATCACCTTTCCCTTCACCCTCATGGAAAAATTGATCAGACGTCCTTATCTGAATTTACCCGTTTAACCGGATGTTTTATTCAGGACATCCTCGGCGCTGAACAAAATGAGCAGGTCAAAACCCTATTTTCAACCATCATCCGGGACAGCGAAAACAGCTTTACAGCGTTGAATGCGACATTGTTCGATCGCGGGTATGTTATTGTGGTGCCGGACAATATCCACGTAGACAAACCGATTCACATCCAAATTGACCATACATTGGAAGATCGTACCCTGAATACAAACTCCCGGTTATTGATGGTATTGGGTAAAAACGCCCAATGCACATTGATCCTTTCCAGCTCAAAAGCAGAAGGGTCGTCTTTTTCAAATATGGTAACCGAAATACAGCTGGAAGATAACTGCCGGATGGATTATTATCTTCTCCAGTTTAGCGGACAGCATGCGCATCACATGACACATACCGGTGTATTCATGAAGAAAAACGCCCGCTTGGCAGCCCATCATTTTTCTACAGGGGGACGAACCATCCGCAATGACCTGACCGTCAATCTCTTCGGGCAAGGCGCCGGGTGCAGCCTCCGGGGGTTGATCCTGGGGAAGAACACAGATCAAATCGATAACCACACTCTCATCAACCACCTTTCGCCCAACTGTGTCAGCACCGAAGTATTCAAAGGCATACTTGCCGACCGGTCGCATGGGATATTTAACGGTTTGGTAACGGTTTTTCCCGAAGCACAACTCACGTCGGCAACCCAAAAAAATCATACACTTTTACTTTCCCGGGATGCGATGATGAACAGTAATCCCCAATTACAGATCAATGCGGATAATGTAAAATGCTCTCATGGGTCCTCAACGGGTGAATTGGACGAGGATGCAGAATTTTATATACGTTCCCGGGGGATCAATGAGGAAATGGCAAAATTTATGTTGATTCAGGGATTCGCCCGGGAAATAACCAATTCGGTATCGAATTCTTCTGTTAAGGATGTGCTCCAGTCGGCGGTTGACCAATATTTAAATGAAGTGACGAAAGCAAAGGGTTGATCGATGGAAAACCTTCGTGACCTCTATCAGCAGTTGATCCTGGACCACAATAAAAACCCCCGAAATTTCAGAGTCATGAATGATGCATCCATCGAAGCGGACGGATATAATCCTTTATGTGGTGATAAGTTTCATTTATACATTCGGTTTGAGGGCGATTCTATATCAGATATCAGTTTTATCGGATCAGGATGTGCGATTTCGAAAGCATCCGCCTCCATAATGACGGACGAAATAAAAGGGAAATCTATTGAGGAGGTTGTCAGACTTTTTACCAGTTTCCGGCATATGATCACCACGGGTGAGACCGCATCTGATGACATCGGAAAGCTAGAAGTTCTTACCGGTGTGCATAAATATCCGTCACGGGTAAAATGTGCGCTTCTTGCATGGCATACCATGAAAAATATACTCGATTCAAATCAAACTATCACCTCAACAGAATAACGAATTATGTTTCCTAATGGAATCATCACTTTAGAGAGAGATTGTAAGGCGGTCCTTATCCCCGCCGGAGAACGGGTGACGTTATTGAAAGGGGCAACAGTTCAAATCACACAGGCGCTGGGGGGGGACTATACCCTCTCGATTAATGGCAGCCTGGTTCGAATATCCGGGAGGGATGCCGATGCAATCGGTTTAGACACCGGAAATCCCGCTGAACAAGATGATTTGACGCCACAGGAATTTGATGAATCCATGATCTGGGACCAACTTAAAACCTGTTACGATCCGGAAATTCCCGTCAATATTGTGGATCTGGGACTCGTGTATGATCTTGAAATAGATGAGCCTGTTGCGGGTAAACGAAATGTGATCATCAGTATGACCCTCACGGCTCCGGGATGCGGAATGGGACCATTCATTGCCCGGGACGTGGAAAACAAAGTATTGTCGGTTCCCGGGGTTATAAATGTCATGGTCAGACTGGTCTGGGACCCCATGTGGAACAAAGATATGATGACCGAAGAAGCCAAACTCCAACTGGGTATGTTCTGATTCCGGAAAAAATCCCTGTGTTTGACCCGAATAAAATTCGCCCTGACTTCCCTATATTCAATCAACCTGATTCGCCGGCGCTTGTGTATCTGGACAATGCTTCCACGACCCAAAAACCGATTCAGGTGATCGATGCCGTTCACCAATTTTATAGCCGGTACAATTCCAATGTGCATAGAGGCATTTACCGGATCGCTGAACAGGCGACAGAAGCCTATGAATCCGCACGGGATAAAATAGCGTCATTAATCGGTGCGCCCGACCGGCGAAATATTGTTTTTACGAAAAGTACAACTGAATCCGTCAATCTCGTAGCCTACAGCTGGGCGCGCAAATTTTTAAAACCTGGTGATGAGATCCTTGTGACGGAGATGGAACACCACAGTAATCTCGTCCCGTGGCAGTTGGCGGCATTACATACGGGCGCCACATTAAAGTATATCCCCATAACAGAATCCGGATCGCTGGACTTATCTTCGCCTGAAAAGTATTTTACAAAAAAGACCAAATTTGTTGCCTGCACGCACCAGTCTAATGTGCTGGGAACAATAAATCCCATTCAGGAGATCATCCGGTTCGCAAAATCGGTGAATGCCGTCACCCTGATCGACGGTGCACAATTCGTTCCCCATGGAGCGGTGGATGTACACAGTCTGGACTGTGATTTTTATGTTTTTTCCGGACATAAAATGATGGGACCCACCGGCGTGGGCGTCCTTTACGGAAAACAGGAAAGGTTTGAAGCAATGGATCCCTTTCTCGGAGGCGGGGATATGATCCTGTCTGTATCCATGGAAAGATCCACCTGGAACGATATCCCGTATAAGTTTGAAGCCGGTACGCCGAACATTGCCCAAGTCATCGGATTAGGAGTCTCTGTCGATTATATTAATAAGATTGGCATTCTGAACTTCGACGAACATATCCGGAAGATCACTCAATATGCATACACACACCTGATCAAAATCCCCGGGCTCTCGGTTCTGGGTTATCACGATCATATGGATGCCACCACTTCAATCAGTTTTAACCTGAACGGGGCTCACCCCCACGATGTTGCGCAGTTTCTCAGTATGGAGGGAACCGCTATCAGGGCAGGTCATCATTGCGCCCAACCCATTATGGAAAAGCTGGGACTCCATGCCTCTGCAAGAGCTAGTTTTTACATATACAATACCACAAATGAGATCGATTTTCTGATCAGCAACATCATCGCTGCACGTCAATATTTTACATAAAATAATTATCAGATTTTTTGCGCATATTGTGTATCTGATTGTTATATGCCCGAAAAAAATCTCCCCCGCATACCAAAAGGATTTTTATATTCAACAGTGCAGAGATAAATTTTAAAGTTTGTAACCATTACTATTTATATGAATGAAATAACCGGAGTTTGATTTAAATGATAAAAAATAATAAGTATATATAAAATAATAGAGCGATGGATCGTCAGCATTCTCACAGGAATCGTAAAAGCCGTAAAAAAGAATATTCATTAATTAGAGAATACCGGTTTGAAATCACCGTCATCTCGTTATTTGCCCTGGGTGTATTTCTTATAATAGAGAAGATGAATATTAAAATTGAGATATATCATATTATTCTTAATATCATTACATCTGTTCAAACCTATGTGTTGCTGGTCTTTCATGCATTATTACAAATTGCAGGGGAGATTGAGACCTCCGACATCGTCGGGCTTATACTCATCCTGATTGCTTTGGGTATGGTCTTTAGGCGAATGCGGTATAGGATTTTTAAAAAATACGCGTTTTTATCCGCCTGCCCAAAATGTGAGGGAGACTTAAAAAGAATTCACCGGACTTACATTCAAAAATTAGCAGAGATCATCCTGTTTGCAAAATTGAAGCACTATTCCTGCAAAAAATGTGCATATCATGGGTTCACGATCGGTTACAGATCCAAATCCTAAAATACAACCACATATAAAAAAGGGCAGCTCTTTCAAACGAAATAGCATTATTGAATTACCATAAAAAATATAAGGAAACTGAATGACTGAATTAATCCATCCTCACGGTGGAATATTGATCGATTTAATGGCGTATGACGCAGATGTTGAAATTTTGAAAAGGGAGGCAATTCATTTTAAAAGTCTGACCTTGAACGAACGGCAAATTTGCGATCTGGAATTGTTGATCAACGGCGCTTTTTCACCCTTGACCGGTTTCATGACTAAAACGGATTACCAGAGTGTCCTCGATAACATGATACTTGGTACCGGTGATATTTGGCCTATACCCATCACACTGGATGTCTCCGGATCGTTTTCCGAATCACTCACAACGGGCGAAAAAATTGCGCTACGGGACAATGAGGGGATTCTCCTTGCCATTCTCAACATCAGCGATATCTGGTTACCCGATAAAGGCGAAGAGGCTCAAAAGGTATATGGCACGGTGGATGAAATGCATCCTGCTGTTACCTATCTCATGCAACAGTCCGGCGATGTTTATATCGGAGGGAGTATCACGGGCATTGAATATCCCAAACATTACGATTATCAGTTATTACGGCAAACACCTGCGGAGGTTCGTGATCAATTTTCCAAAATGGGGTGGACCAGGATTGTCGCTTTTCAAACCCGGAACCCGATGCACCGTGCGCATGTGGAACTCACCTTACGTGCGGCAAAAGAGATCAGCGGCAATTTATTCATTCATCCCGTTGTGGGGATGACCAAACCCGGCGATGTTGACCACTATACCCGCGTGCGATGTTATCAAAAAGTATTAAATAAATATCCATCCGGGACGACGATGCTGAGCCTGTTACCCCTCGCCATGCGCATGGGAGGACCCCGTGAAGCCCTTTGGCATGCGATTATCCGAAAAAATTATGGCTGTACCCATTTGATCGTAGGGCGGGATCATGCAGGTCCGGGAAATGATCGTCACGGGAATCCATTCTACGGACCCTACGATGCTCAGGACCTGGTGGCAAAATATTCTGATACGATCGGAATCAAAATGCTCCCCTTTAAACTGATGGTTTATGTGGAAGAGATGGCGGGGTATATGCCGGTTGATGAAGTGCCGAAAGGAGCGAGTGTACTCAACATTTCAGGTACGGAATTAAGACGAAGGCTGACAAAGGGGCTGGAAATCCCGGAATGGTTTACCTACCCTGATGTAACAGAGGAATTACGAAAAACATATCCGCCAAAATCAAAACAAGGATTCACTGTCTTTTATACCGGTCTTTCCGGATCGGGAAAATCTACGATTGCAAATGGATTACTGGTGAAGTTGATGGAAGCGGGAGATCGCCCGGTTACGATTCTGGACGGAGATGTTGTTCGTACCCATCTATCCAGCGAACTGGGTTTTACGAGAGAACACCGGGACCTTAATATCAAGCGTATTGGCTTTGTCGCCAGCGAAATTACTAAAAATGGCGGTGTCGCTATTTGTGCACCCATCGCTCCCTATGCGGAGCCTCGTCAATTTAACCGGAAATTGATCTCACAGTTCGGCGCTTACGTTGAAGTGCATGTTTCCACTTCATTAGAAGTGTGCGAAGAGAGGGATGTGAAAGGATTGTATGCCAAGGCAAGAAAAGGGCTCATCAAAGGATTTACCGGTATCGATGACCCGTATGAAGTACCGGAATCACCGGAATTACGTGTGGATACCGCCGGTATCACACAGGAACAGGCTGTCCAGCAGGTATTTTTATATCTCGAGAAAGAAGGATTTTTAGGCTAACGTTGAACCATATATTATTTTTGGAGTTGTTATGCAATTTATCGATTTAAAAACACAGCAGGAACGGATTCGCGAAAATATCGATCGTCGTATCCGTGAAGTTTTGGACCATGGTAAATATATCATGGGACCCGAAATTCAGGAATTAGAAACCGGGCTGGCAGAATATGTCGGCGTTCGCTATTGTATCTCCTGTTCATCGGGAACAGATGCGCTATTGATCCCTCTGATGGCTTGGGGGATCGGTCCCGGTGATGCCGTGTTCACGACGCCTTTTACGTTCATCGCCACCGCAGAGGTCATTCAGCTGCTGGGCGGCACCCCGGTATTTGTGGATATTGAGAAAGATACATTCAATATCGACCCCTCCCGGCTGGATTCCGCGATCCGGAATGTCATTCAGGAAAAGAAGATACGACCCCGCTGCATCATCCCTGTGGATTTGTTCGGGCTCCCCGCAAATTATCCACAGATACAGAAAGTTGCGGATAAGTACGGACTGAAGGTTTTGGAAGACGGCGCACAGGGATTCGGCGGTTCCATCGGAAATCGCAAGGCCTGCAGTTTCGGGGAGGTTGCCTCCACTTCATTTTTCCCCGCGAAACCTCTGGGCTGCTATGGTGACGGAGGCGCAATTTTTACAAACGATCCGGATTTAGCTTCGGTCATGGATTCCATCCGTGTTCACGGAAAAGGCAGTGATAAATATGATAATATCCGTATCGGTATCAACGGTCGAATGGATACGATACAGGCAGCCATCGTGCTGGCAAAGATGGAAATTTTTGACGATGAAGTCAAAAAAAGAAATCTGGTTGCGGCCGAGTATAACCGCAGGCTGAAGGGGGTTCACTCTACACAAAAAATCCCGGATGGTTATGAATCGGTATGGGCACAATTTTCCATCCTTGCCGATGATTCAACGCATCGTCAGCAGCTGCTTCAAAAATTAAAGGATAAGGGTATTCCAGGTGCAGTCTACTATCCCCTTTCCCTGCACCGGCAAAAAGCATTTGAACATTTGGGATATCAACAGAACGATTTTCCGGTATCGGAATCCGTTAGTCAGCGGATATTCAGCGTTCCCATGCACCCGTATCTGGATGAATATTCAATATTTGAAATTTGCAACACTTTAACAGTATAAAGGATAAAATGAATGATCTCCCGTTAACGACAACCCTGCAAAATCATGAGCTGACCATCTCTGTCATCGGGCTCGGTTATGTGGGGTTACCCCTTGCCATTGAGTTTGGTAAAAAATTTCCCACAATCGGATTTGATATCAGCAAAAAGCGAATTTCTGAATTGCTTCTTGGATTCGACCGGACATTGGAGGTGACAAGCGAACAGATCTCCCAATCCGAAAAATTATCATATACGTCGAGTGTAGAGGATCTGAAAAAAGCTCAAATTTATATCGTAACGGTTCCAACCCCTATCAATGAAAACCATGCTCCGGATCTTTTCCCGGTCAAATCTGCCACGGAAATGGTAGGCAAAATCATTGCCCGGGGAGATGTGGTTATCTATGAATCAACCGTTTATCCAGGTTGCACCGAAGAAATTTGTGTCCCGATTTTAGAGAACCATTCCGGGCTGATCTATAACCAGGATTTCTTTTGCGGTTACAGCCCTGAACGGATAAATCCAGGCGATAAAGATCATACCCTGACTAAAATAAAAAAGATCACTAGCGGATCCACACCGGAAATTGCCCGGTTTGTGGATGATCTGTATGCCTCCATTATCACTGCCGGCACGCATAAAGCTTCTTCTATCAAAGTTGCCGAAGCCGCGAAAGTCATTGAAAATACCCAACGGGACATCAATATTGCGTTCATGAATGAATTATCGATGGTGTTCGAAAAACTGGGGATCGACACGTATGAAGTCCTGGCGGCAGCCGGAACCAAGTGGAACTTTCTCCATTACCGGCCCGGTTTGGTGGGGGGGCACTGCATCGGCGTGGACCCCTACTATTTGTCCTATCGTGCAGAAGCCGCAGGATATCACCCTGAAATGATCCTCGCCGGACGTCGGATCAATGATAATATGGGGATTGAAATTGCCAATCGAATGGTAAAAAGAATGATCCATCAGGGTGTGGTCATCAATGCGGCGACAGTACTGATCCTCGGCGTCACATTTAAAGAAGATTGCCCTGATATTCGAAATACACGCGTTGCCGATGTGATCCATGAATTGAGAGATTACGGTTGTAAAACCACTGTCTTTGACCCCTGGGCAGACAAAGAAGAAGTCGCTGATGAATATAAAATCTCAATCCTCACAAATTGGGAAGAGATCACCGAAACCTACCACGCTATCCTCGTCGCAGTTGCTCACAAAGGATTTAAAGACCGGAACCTGAAACCTTATTTGAAAACAAACGGGATCATATTTGATGTGAAAGGAATCATCGACCCGAATCAACACGATAAAATAAGCCGCCTGTAAGTGAAGAAAATTTTAATTACCGGTGTCGCCGGATTCATCGGTTATCATCTGACAGAACGCCTCTGGCAAACCGGGTATGAAATAGTGGGTATAGATAATTTAAATGATTACTATGACGTGAATTTAAAAAAAGATCGTCTAAAACAACTTGATCTCCATTCGCTGTCCGGACGATTCAAATTCTATAAAATGGATATTACCCACCCATCGGATATTCGCCGCCTGTTTGGTGACCATTCCTTTGATGCCGTTATCCACCTCGCCGCACAGGCCGGAGTGCGGTATTCACTGGAAAATCCGCAATCCTACATCAATTCGAATATTACAGGTTTCCTAAATATTTTAGAAGGCTGCCGAAACGCACCCCAAACTCTTCTTTTATATGCATCCAGCAGTTCGGTTTATGGCGGGAATCAGGAACTCCCTTTTTCAGAATCCCAAAAAATTGATCAGCCCTATTCACTCTACGGAGTCTCCAAAAAAACCAACGAACTTATGGCTCATGCCTATACTCATTTATTTAATTTGAATACGGTGGGCTTGCGATTTTTTACGGTTTACGGACCCTGGGGCAGACCGGATATGGCGCTGTTCCTGTTTACAAAAAATATTATGAGTGGTGACGAAATTGAAGTGTTCAATTGGGGAAAACACTCCCGAAGTTTTACCTATGTAGACGATATTAATGAAGGGATCAGCCGGCTGCTGAAAAAATATCTGGAGTCCGTAAAAACAGATCCCGGACAGTACCGGATTTATAATATCGGCGGCGACCACTCTGTAGGACTGATGGAGTACATCCATGAGATAGAAGATTATGTAGAAAAAAAAGCATTAATTAAATTTCTGCCCATGCAGCCGGGTGATGTGGAGAAAACGGAGGCGGATACGTCTCTTCTGGAAGCTGAAACAGGGTTTATCCCCCGAACACAAATTCATGAAGGTATCCGGTATTTTATCGACTGGTACCGCGAATATTACCATGTCTGATCCTGCACCCGCTCACCCCGGTAAAATAAAAGCACCCTTTCCTTCGACGGATCAAAAAAGCTGGTATGCCATTTATGTTCGTTCCCGCCATGAATTGACAATATCAGACCTGCTGACTCAAAAAGGGATCACCAATTTGGTACCAGTTGTGGATGAGATACGGCAATGGAGCGATAGGCGGAAAAAAGTGACCGTCCCCCTGATAAGAGGATATGTATTTGTAAATATAGACATATCCAGAGAGAAATTTGTGGTTCTGCAAAACGAGGGCGTGGTAAAATTT
>Ga0100389_1002849_pt1 | contig 13643 bp, 12 predicted proteins | sample CryGeymeta201513_FD_81537 | JGI IMG/M metagenome (GOLD analysis project Ga0100389, IMG submission 81537) | Groundwater microbial communities from Crystal Geyser aquifers in Utah, USA - Crystal Geyser metaG 2015-13 | ecosystem: Environmental > Aquatic > Deep subsurface > Groundwater | place: USA... | reverse complement strand
GCCTAATTTAGCCCAGTTAATTATGGTCTTATATTTCAGAATAGTTTTATCCTCCTCAGCTTTCTTGATTATGCTTTTTACCTTGCTGGCAGATATATCAACCATAGTAGCAATCTGCTCCGGGGTTGTTCGGGCGTTATCCTCCAGAATCTCAAAAATTTCGTTCATACTGCCTCCTAAGTTACCAGCTCAATAGCTGACCACTGTCTTTCTGCTTCATTGTAGCATAACTCAAATAATTTACCTTCACCTGTGGTAACTTTAAACGACCTTTTAGCTGGCTCCTGCCACACTTTTTCTATGTTTTTAACCTTATGCTCTCTACCCTGCCAAAGAAAAGACCGTGGTCGTTCCGCATAGGTATGACCTGAATAGCAGATGACTTTCAGATTATTCATAGCTTTTTATTCAGGTAACCCTCCCCCTTATTATCCCCCTCCCTTTGATAAGGGAGGGGGAATTGGGTATATAAGAGAGGCGAAGCCTCTCTTTGAGTCTCCATTCTAGGTAACCGGAAGGTGGCATAAACTAGCCATAAGCTAGTCACTCGCAGGGGCTGCTTTTCTATTCGCCGAAGCCTTTTTAGCAGTTTGCTTCATGTATGGTGCTTTAGGTTCAAATAGTTTAAGAGAAATCGGCTTTTCCTGCGAATGCTTTTGAATTCTAAATCTACCTGTATATTCCCCATTTTCTTTTCTTTCAGAGAAAGTCCTCCTTACGGTATGTTTTACTATTTCTGAAAGTGCTTCTTTCCTCTCATTTTCACAATTCACTATTCTAGCCTCTGCGAAGTCGGCATATTCTTTAGAAATCTCTATCCCTATGTAATCATGACCCAAAAGCTTTGCAGCGACTAAAGTAGTACCACTTCCACAATAAGGGTCAATTATTATTCCTTTATTATCGTCCATAATTGAATAAATAGCCCTGGCGGGCAAAGCTAACGGGAAAGGAGCGGGATGAGGATTATTTTGTTCAGGATGGAATCTCCAAATTGAAGTTAATAAAGCATGTTTAGGTTTTAATTCTTGACCTATATAATGCTTATCAACCGGCTTATAAAGCCAATATATTCTTTCTTCTACTTGCCAAAAACGCCAACCTCTGATGTTTGCCGCTATTAATCTATCCCATATTATCTCTTGCCTAAGAGTCCAATTAGTCCTCCTCAACCAATCCATGGGGTGAAGCATAAATCCTCTTTCCCATCTCAACTTATGATTATAAAAGAAAGAGCCACCTGGCTTTGTCATTCTAAATAATTCGTTCAATACTACTATTTGATTTTCTTGATATTCATCTTCAGGAAGCTTATCTATTGAATCCTTATACTTTACATTCTTTACAAGCCAGCCTTTCTTATTCTCTCCCTTATTGTATGGTGGTGAAGTAACACCCATATCAATAATTTCTGAGGGTATTTCTCTTAAAACTCTAAGAGTATCACCTACGATTATACGATTCATAAAATTTGATTGAGTCACTTTGCTTTCCCCTCTAAGAATTTATAGAAGTCTCTTACAATATACTGCTTATAATTTTCTAATTCCTTTTTACTAGTGAGATATATTACTTTTAGTTGCTGACAATCAATGAAATCTCGGTAATCAAAACTCGCGCTTCTCAAATACTCATTCGTAATATCTTTACCCTTTGGGAATCTCGCTTCTAACTGGGACTCTAGATTTTTTACAAAAGGAGGACTGGAGAAAGGGAATTCAAAAATGTAAATTAAACGTCCATCAATAAAACCGCTAACTAACATGTTTAAACCGTCTTCATGTTTATCCTTCTCCAATCGGGCAAAACGGTAATCAGAAAAATTACCGTACCCTTTCAGCTTGTCTGGTGATTTTGAATTTGTATCTACATTCTTAGGTTTCGCTTCACAATTTACAGTCTTCCCTGAAAATGCATCTTGTTTAAATCCGTTATAACCAATCTTCTTTTCCCTATGCGTGTAGCCAGCAAACATAACTGTTATAAATTCTCTTACCATTGATGAATTTTTATCGTTTATATACATAGTAATCAGGTCTACTAGAATTCCGATGAGCGTATCTTTTGATTTCCCTACAAGATAGCTACTTAATTCTTCGTGAGTACCTGTTGAATACAGCTTTAGAATTTCTACCAATTCTTTATTCATACTTCATAACACCTCGCACCCCATAATATAATAATTCCAACATATTTCTCCAGTATAATAGTTTTCTCACCCCTTTATCCCCCTTCCCCTTGATAAGGGGAAGGGGAAGAATTTATTGAAGAGGGGCTTCGCCCCTCTCTAACCTACACTCCCCCTTCCCTTATTAGGTAGGGCCGTGCAAAACCTTATGTAAAACAGAAGCTCTCAATTTGGCAATGGCGAGCACTTGTGCTATTCTTGAATTATGGCACAAAGTATTCCCTCGGCACAAGCCTTAATTGAAGAAGCTCTAAGTCTTAACCCTGATTTTGACGTTAATTCGCTCCACGCTCAAGTTTTTATTTTTATGGTTGATTATAGGTCAATATACTATGAAGCCAGTGTGGACTCTTTCCTTTCGGAGCTTGATTTGCCCAAGGAGCTACGGACCAAGATAAAACGGAAAATGCTTAAACCGGTTATGGTGGGAGATAAGGAATATAGTAACTTTATGGAAGAGGTATCACGGCGTGTTAGCCAAGCCTTCCAACCTATTTCCGGCAATGTTGCTGAACTATGTGTCGAGAGAGAATTAACTAAGGTTGGCCTTGTTAAGGGCATTAATTTTACGAGAAGGCAGGAACGGACAGATTTCACTGTGTATCATCCAGACATGCACCATTCCAAATTAAAGCATAGAATTGAAGTCAAGAATGTAAAAATAAGGGAAAGAGCTACAAGAGGGCTGCTATTTGATGGAGATAGTCTATTTGGTTTCTTTGATGACGAGAGCGAGTTTACCGAGCCCACCGTTGAACTTATCGATAACTTGTGTGTGAAAACCGGTGGATATTGCTACATGCCGTCTGCTACTTTAAACAAAATACCCCATAAAGCAAAGCGATTGCGACCTAATGTTGTATTTGCACACGATATGCTAAGTTTCGCCAGGACAGGCAAGATAACTTAGCTAGGTGGCCTCCAGAAATCCAAGATATATTCAAACGTAGTTCCGAGCGTTATATAGTTACTTGGCCAGCCGAAAATCCCAACGTGGTTCACTAGATTCCTTCTATCCCAGATTATGATATTTCTCAGTTCATAGCCCGCTTTTTCAAGCGCATCTATAACATATAGGTGGACTGGAATACGTTTGTTTTCCCACCATAAGTCAGTTACATCAATTACGCAGTGAGCTTTTGGCCTCATGAGCGGCAAAATACCCCTGTAAATTTCCTCCAAAGCCTGTGCATACTCGGCTGCCTCCATAGTTCCTAAATCGTTGGGGTCATTAGAATACTGCTGAACCTGTAAGTAGTATTGGTTTTGACGCAAGTCGCCTCTTATACTCTTATTAAGTCGGCGCCGATTAAGCATATTTGCATAAGGTGGCGATGTAATAGAAAGAGAAACGGTCTCCTCTTTCAAATACTGAGATATATTGTGGGCATCATCACAAATTGCGATTTGTTTAGCTTGACCAAATAGTCTACCTTGTGCTAGTCTTGACCTCCCAGTTTCAATATACTCATTCTTGAGGTCAAACCCAACCGCATTTCTATTAAGGTCCTGAGCGGCTAAGAAGGTTGTGCCAATACCTACAAAGGGGTCTAAAACAAGTTCACCCTCATGCGTGAATAACTGAATACATTTTGTCGGGAGTCCAATCGGGAATACAGCGGGATGGATATTTTTGTCTCGTATATCTCGCTTCTCATAGAAGAATTCCCAAATAGCAATCTGATGCAGTATCCATTCCTTGGCGGTCAAACAGTTAATGTGATTTGGGGGACATTGACAAGTCCTTTCGTAACCTATGTCCAGTAGCTTGGAAGTTTGTGTTGTCTCAACCATCGCTTTTACCTATCCCCTTTATTATATTCGTTGTCAAACAAAATGTGAACTACGCAACCACCTGATTTCCTACACGGGCTTACCTTTCTTTATGTTTGCTTAATTATACACGCTTCCGTGTATTTTGTCAAGCGTTTCCTCTCAATTTTGAGTCTTTTTTCTACCATTTATGAGAGTTAGTTAATTTATATCTCTGGCTTCCTTTTATGCCACTCTGTTGCCTGCTCATAGGCAAAGGCAATACGCAGTATTGTTTCCTCATTGAACGGCTTGCCCAGGACTTGCATGCCGACAGGCAAACCATCAACAAATCCAGCAGGTATAGAGATAGCGGGAATGCCAGCGATATTTATGGGCAAAGTACAGACATCGCTCAAATACATTTGCATCGGGTCTTCCAGCTTCTCGCCCAATTTGAACGCCACTGTGGGCGATGTCGGGGTGACCAGAGCATCATATTTTTCAAAAGCTTGTTCGTATTCCTGTTTTATCAAGGTACGCACCTTCTGCGCCTTGAGGTAATAAGCATCATAATAGCCAGCGGACAGAGCGTAGGTACCCAACATTATTCTCCTCTTGACTTCAGTTCCAAAGCCAAATTGCCGTGTCTTTTCCATAGCCTCTATCACACTGCTGGCATTCTGCTCCGAGAAGCCATATTTAACCCCATCATAGCGAGCCAGGTTCGCCGAAGCCTCAGACGGAGCAACTATATAGTAGACTGCTAAGGCATATTTGGTGTGTGGCAAAGAGACTTCCCAGTCTATTTCGGCACCTAGCTCCTCAAGCTTCTTTATCGCTATTTCCAAGGCTGACTTTACCCCTTCTTGCATCCCTGCCACAAAATATTCCCTGGGAATGCCAATACGTAGCCCTTTAAGGTCACGCTTTAAATAAGAAACATAATTCGGTACCGGGTAATCCACTGAGGTGGAGTCCATAGAATCATATCCCGCAATAGCATTCATCACCAGGGCGCAATCGGTAACATCCTTGGTTATCGGTCCAATCTGGTCAAGGGAGCTGGCAAAGGCGACTAAACCAAAACGGCTCACCCGCCCATAAGTGGGTTTTAGACCCACTACCCCGCAAAATCCTGCCGGCTGGCGTATGCTGCCGCCGGTATCAGAGCCAAGAGCGTAGACAGCTTCATCGGCAACCACAGCAGCGGCAGGGCCACCACTGCTACCACCGGGAACATAGTTTAGATTCCAGGGGTTGTGAGTGGGGAAAAAGGCAGAATGTTCTGTAGAAGAGCCCATGGCAAATTCATCCATATTTGCCTTGCCTAATATCACCGCTTTTTGCGTCTTCAGTTTCTTTATCACGGTGGCATCGTAAGGCGGAACGAAGTTTTCCAGTATCTTGGAAGAACAGGTAGTTCGTATTCCCGCGGTGCAGATAACATCCTTGATTAACGTAGGCACACCAGCTAACGGCGTAATATTGCCATTCCGTATATAACCATCCGCCTCCTCAGCTTGCTTTAAAGCCATGTCTTCGGTAACAGTGACGCAGGCATGAATTTTGTCCTCTACCTCAGCGATACGCTCCAGTGTAGCTTTGGTAAGGTCTACCGAGGAAATCTCACTTCGTTTAAGAAGTTCGTGAGCTTCGTGGATAGTCAGTTGACAAAGCTTGTTCATAAAACTTAAAGCCTCTCCGTAACGCTACCGCGAGAGATGACTTTCCGCCAACTGCCACCAGCTTTTGAATGCATCTATGCCTACTCCAAAACTGGCTTCACCTTAAAGCAGCCCTCTTCCCTTTTGGGAGCATTAGCAAGGACATCGCTTTGAGGATATGAAGGAAAACTCTGGTCTTCCCTGAAAACGCTTTGTAGTGGAACTGCGTGAGTTGCCGGTGGCACATCAGCTATGTCCACCTGATTAAGTATCTCAAAATTTTCCAGAATATTGGATAGCTCAACGGTAAATTTCTCGATTTCATCTTCGCTTAAACCCAGACGTGCTAACCAGGCTACATGCTCTACTTGCTGGCGACTTAATTTCATCTTGATATTCCTGAATACTGTAATTGTAGCATCACGCTTTATCGTTGGACAACAGTTGCTCACTCTGTTTGAAGAAGCGTATAATAAGCAGGATGAGAATCATCCTGTATACCGGCAAAGGAGGGGTAGGCAAGACTACTGTGGCTGCAGCAACGGCGCTGAGAGCCGCAGAGCTGGGTTACAAAACTATAGTCCTTAGCACCGACCCTGCCCACAGCCTCTCTGATTCCTTCGACATCACCCTTGGCAATGAGCCACGGCTTATCGCCTCCAATTTATGGGCGCAGGAAACCAGTATGTCACAAACCTTGAGAACTTACTGGGATACTGTCCAGGAATGGATAGCAGCTTTGCTAACCTGGCGTGGCATAGACGATGTTGTTGCCGATGACATAGCTGTCCTGCCGGGTATGGAAGAACTAGCTAATTTGCTTTACATCGCCCATTACCACGACGCTAGCGAATATGACGTTGCAATTGTAGATTGTGCCCCAACTGGGGAGACATTGCGTCTGCTTAGTTTCCCCGAAATATTGCGGTGGTGGATGCACAAGATATTCCCCAAGGGACGAGCCATTGCCAGCGCGGTACGACCTTTAGTTAAATTCACTTCCGCTATACCGATGCCGAGCGATAAGGTATTTGATGCCGCAGAACATCTGTTTAGCGAACTCGATAGGATACAGAATTTGCTCAGCGACCCAGAAAAATCATCTATGCGATTGGTGGTCAATCCTGAGAAAATGGTGATTAAGGAAGCACAGCGCACATTCACTTACCTTAACCTTTATGGCTACACGACAGACCTCATTATTGGCAATCGCTTCATTTCCGAAGAAGTAAAAGACCCTTATTTTGATTATTGGAAGAAGAGCCAGAAGGAATATTATGCCTTAATTGAGGAGTGCTTTGCCCCGTTGTCTGTTTTGACCCTACCCTTGTTCCAGCAAGAGGTGGTAGGAATACCAATGCTCCAAGCTATAGGGAAGACCCTTTACCAGGACAATGACCCCACCAAGTTGTTCTTCCATGGCCAGATTCAGAGCATCAAACGTGAAGATAGTAGCTATATACTTAGCTTAGCTTTGCCATTCATCGCCAAAGGGGATATCAACTTAAGCAGAAACGATGATGAACTTACCGTCCAGGTAGCATCATTCCGCAGAAACATAATTTTGCCCAATATTTTGAGAGGTTTATCTGTAGGCAAAGCCAAGTTTGAAGATGAGAGGCTAAAAATCGAGTTTCGGGCAAGTGGTGAGTCTAGCTCAGTATAAAAAAGGAGGCAAGATGGCAAAGAGGATTTTTGAGATTGAGCACGAGCCTGGAGAGGGATTTGTGGTGAGGATTAACACAGCGGGGATTCCACTATTTTCCGAAGAGGTGCAGAGCCACCTTCGAGATGCTCGCAAAGAGAGGCTGTTAGCTCTGCGCAGCTTAATCGATGCTGCCATTGAGCAGGCAGAAAAGCCCCAAAAGAAAGAAACAAAGAGAAAGAATATTAAAGTAGAATAATGGCTATTCAATATGGCCCAGATAAAATCCGTAATGTAATTTTGTTGTCCCATTATGGCACTGGGAAGACATCGCTTGCTGAATCAATGCTGTTCGCTTCGGGGACTATTAAACGTTTAGGTAATATCGAGGATGGAACTACTACCTCCGATTATGACCCTAGCGAGATAGAGCGCCATATGAGTATCAACCTATCGCTGCTTCCCCAAGTATGGAAGGAGACGAAGATAAATCTCATTGATCCTCCAGGATATGCCGATTTTACCAGTGAAATTAAATGTGGTTTGCGTGTTAGCGAAGGAGCAATAATCGTGGTCGGCGCTGCTTCAGGTGTGGAAGTGGGAACCGAACAGGTCTGGGAATATGTGGAAAAAGCAAATCTACCTTGCTTGCTATTCATCAACAGGATGGACAAAGAGAATGCCAACTTCTTTGCTACTTTGAAAGAAATACAGGCTAAATTAGGGGCAAATTGTCTGCCTGCTACACTCCCTATAGGCTCACAAAGTGACTTCAAAGGTTTCGTAGACCTGGTCAGCATGAAAGGTTATGCTGGAGCTGAGCTGAAGGAAACAGATATACCTTCCTCGCTTTCAGAACAAGCCGCTTCTTATCGAGAGAAATTAGTAGAGGCTGCTGTTGAGGTTGATGACGAACTTCTAACCAAATATTTAGAGGGAGAGGAAATAAGCAATGAGAAAATTCTTCAAGCCATAAAGAAGGCAACGGTTTCGAGGAAATTGGTCCCTGTTTTCGCTGGTTCAGCATTACAGGGTATCGGCACAAAGTCCCTTCTCGACGCCATTTGCGATTTCCTCCCTTCGCCTGAAGAACACGGTGCCATCATAGCGGTAAACCCAACAACCAAGGAAAAAGAAGAAGTTAAACCAGCTGTGGGGGAACCTTTGAGTAGCTTCGTGTTTAAAACCACCGCTGACCCGTATGTAGGTAAGCTCAATTACTTCCGCGTTTATTCTGGCTTGCTATTGAGCAACTCTCAGGTTTGGAATGCTACCAAGAATGGTATGGAGCGCATTGGTCAGCTCTTCGTTTTAAGAGGCAAGAGCCAGGAATCCGTCCCAGAACTAGCCGCTGGGGACATTGGTGCAGTGGCTAGATTGAGCTTGACCACCACCGGGGATACCCTCTGCTTTCCAGAACGCCACTTAATACTGGAGGGCATCGAGTTTCCTCAGGCAAATCTGACAATGGCAGTCCAACCTCAAACTAAAGCTGACCTGGATAAAATGAGCACAATCTTGCCCAGGATTTGTGAGGAGGACCCTGCCCTTCAAATACACAGGGAGCAGGACACCAATGAGGTTCTAATTTCAGGAATCGGCGATGCTCATTTAGAGATGGTGAAGGAAAAAGCACATCGCAAATTCGGTGTAACGCTAATTTTGAGCCCACCAAAGATTCCTTATAAGGAAACCATCACTGTGGCAACCAAGGCAGAATACAAGCACAGGAAGCAAACAGGGGGACATGGGCAATATGGACATGTCTTGTTGGAGCTCGAGCCTTTGCCTCGAGGCAGCGGTTTTGAGTTTACCAAGAGAATTGTCGGCGGAGCGATACCCAAAAATTACATCCCGGCGGTGGAGAAAGGAGTCAACGAAGCAAGGCAGGAAGGAATCCTGGCTGGCTATCCCGTGATGGACACCAAGGTCACACTTTACGACGGTAGCTTCCACCCGGTGGATTCATCAGATATCTGCTTTAAAATCGCCGGGGCGCAAGCTTTGAAAAAGGGATTATCTCAGGGACAACCGATACTGCTTGAGCCGATAATGAACTTGACGGTAACCGCTCCAGAAGAATTCACTGGCGACCTCACCGGTGACCTTAACTCAAAAAGAGGACGTGTGCTCGGGATAGAACCTGAAGGCAAAAATAATACTATTCAAGCTCAGTGCCCCTACTCAGAATTGCTGGATTATGCTATAAACTTGAGGTCAATAACACAGGGACGGGGCAGCTTCACCATGGAATTCAGCCACTACGAAGAGGTGCCACCTCATCTCACCCAGAAAGTCATTGCTCAAAGGAAGCAAGAAAAGGAATAAAGCTAAGCAATTTAAGACCGCTGCCAAACATCAGATTCAAAGTCAAAAAGCTTCAGCACACAGTCTGACGAAAACAGGTTTATTATCTACTCTTACCTGCAAGGTTGCAGAAATCTGACAAACCTCCCCACAAGTGCTAAAATTGACTTAACAGGAGGAAAAGGGCGATGAAAAGGAATTTGATGTTAGGAATAATGGTACTGCTGCTTGCTCTGGCGGTTGTTCCCCTGTCGTGTGGTCAGACGGGGCTGACAGGGGGGGGAAGCGGGGCTACCTCAGCACCTAATGCAACCGAGAGTGAGCCTGAAGGGGATGGGGGCATAGGCGCCATAATGCCGGTGCCTGACGCTGAATATAGTCTGAAGTGGGGCTACTATGGATACGTTTTCATTAACGTAAGCGAGGATACTCCTGAAGTCATCTATGCTGACAGAGGCGAGGATGTGAACATAACCGTCTTGGTCCACTTAATTTCCTTTCTCCCTAATTTTACACAAGCAAACATAAAAATAGCCCCGCACGACCCGACGAATGCCATTTGTCTCGAACCTTATAATGGCAGGGATGGCTATTTTTGCGTCAATGACCTCATAAGCTATATTCCCAACGGAACCGTGGAAATAAAGGCGAACGAAACTTTGCCCATCACGCTGGTCATTCATGTGCCCGAGGATTTTCCTCCCGGACTCCAGACAATTTCTGTAACCCCCGATCTGGGAATCTTAATGGGTGAAAGGATTTGGGGAGGTGGTGCGGCACCTATAGAAGTGAAGACTCGTGACTAAGGGAATCCTTGCCACTCTAATCGTCCTGGCTTTCCTTCTTGTCCTGGTCCCTGTGCAAGTCGAAGCGGGACCTTACATGGGCGGATATCTAAAGGAAAACGCTAATATTACAGACAGGGTATTGGTCACCGTTAATTATGCTGGGACGCAGGCTGACCAGATTCCATATTACACACATTTGATGGGCGTTTCGAGCATAGCCGGTGGCAGTGGACTTTCACCCTCAGGATGGACATACCAGAATGTTGTGGGGCTGATGAGGAACAATCATGTATATTGGCAACCCCAAGGATGGTATGAAAACAGCCAGGAATATCCTGGACCTATTTGGGATGTTGGCAGAGGCTACTACCTCTTTTACTACGAAAGGATGGATATTGCCTACGGCAAGGTAATCTACACCCTTTATGTATATCAGGATTCCACCGCTTATAACAACGACGAGCCAACCTATATCTATTTGTGGAGTCATCCAACCAGCGACAGCAATTTCCTGGTTGGGAGGCAGTGGCACAGCGGTAATTGGTATAAGCATTTTCAATTTGGAGTAGAGAGCGAACAAGCCTTTACGACAACAAACTGGCAAGAACTAAACGCCCACGCTTGTTATTACGATGGTGCCGATTGGCGTTATACTGAGGGGCGAGTGTGCCACGGGGACACTGCTCTCATAACCTGGACATACCAAGGATGGGCAGTTGGTGGTTCAACCTATGACGGCGTGAACAAAACGTATTCCTTCGATGACTGGGTGTGCTGGAACTACAGTGGCACAACTATCCCAGACGATTCGCAACTATGGAGTGGGAGTGGAATCGTGAGCGACACGGTGTTCAAACCTTACCACGCTGGTATCTTGAAAGGAGCCGTTAGTTTCGCAGGCAGGGGTGCCCCTCCAAACGATAGATGGATAGAACCGTTTGAGGTGAAGTTATTCGAGCCCGGTAATCTCGACAACGTGCTGTGGGAAGGGACTGCCACCACTAACAATACCGGGGTTTTCAACATTACTGATCTTACTCCGGGCACCTATGACATTGGAATTAAGAACTGGACGTGCCTCAGCGAGCTGGAGACTGGAGTGGACTTGAGTGGTGAGGCGATGGTTGACTTTGGCACCACTCGTGAGGGCGATGCCAATGATGACGATTATATTAACATTCTTGATTCCTCTGCCCTCAGTAGTGCTTTTGGTTCAAGTGAAGGTGATCCTAACTGGAATCCTCATTGTGACTTCAACCGCGATGGACATATAAACATTCTCGATGCCTCAATACTGGCCAGCAATTATGGTCAGCATGGAGACCTGAGGTAACTCCATATAAAGCATGCCGACTTTGGCCCTCAATTGCTGAGCTCGCTTGGATACATGCCCAAGTAACAATGGATTGTTGCCAGGTGGTAAAGGTATGGCACTCTCACATCTTACTCAGAGATTGCTTCGTCGCTAACACTCCTCGCAATGACAAAAGAGGGTATGCCTCGCAATGACAAAAGGGGGCATGCCTCGCAATGACAGGAAAGGAAGTCTATTTATCCCGCCAGCAATTCCTTCAGCTTACTGGTCAAAGCAGGCACAACATCTTCAAATTTGCCCACCACTCCATAGTGAGCATGCTTGAATATGTTCGCCTCAGGGTCCTTGTTAATGGCAATGATGGTCTTCGAACCACTGCAACCAGACATATGCTGGCTGGCTCCTGATATTGCGATAGCAAAATAAATATCGGGAGCGACAATCTTACCGGTGAGACCGATGTGCATCGCCTCAGGCACCCATCCATTATCACAGGGAGGTCGGGAAGCACCTACGGCGCCCTTGAGCACAGCGGCAAGCTCTTTCAAGGTAGTATTGTAAGGGTCAGGTCCACCACACCCTCTGCCTCCACAAACTATCGCCGGGGCATCCTCAAGCTTAACGCCAGTTACTTCCTCTTTTATAGTCCCCACTATCTTTGTCTTCACCTTCGACATATCTACGGCAACTTTAGTAGGAATAACTTCTCCCTTCCTTGACCCATCGCGCTTTATGGGCGACATTGCCTTCACTCTAATAGTAGCTATTTGGGGCAGAGCCTCAGCTGTAAATACCGCCTGAGCATTGCCGCCATACACCGAACTCGTCTGCATAAGCTGCTTTGTCCCTGGGTCTATGCTCAACTCAAGGCAGTCTGTGGATAAACCAACCTGAAGTCTAAAAGCAAGGCGAGGAGCTAAGTCGGCACCCATGGGCGTATTGCCCAGCAGGATGACACGAGGTGAAACCTGCCCGATAACCTGGTCAGCAACCTGCATATAACAGTCTGCTTCGTATCGCTTTAACGCTGAGTCTTCTACGGTATAAACTTTGTCTGCTCCAAAAGCAATTGCCTCTTTGTAAAGGTCACCAACCGTATCACTGACTAATAAACAGGATAAATCCTCCTTTAATTCGTCAGCAAGCTTCCTACCACATCCCAGCAATTCAGTGGTGATGGAAGGGAATTTCCCCTCTGCTATTTCTCCGAAAACTAATATACCTTTATTTTCAGCCATCATTTCCTCCTTAAATTAGAGTTTTTTTGCTTCTCTGAGCTTTACAGCCAAGTTAGCGCCAGCTTCCGCGGGAGTATCCCCTTCGATTATCTCGCACTTAGTCTCCCTTACTGGCTGAAAGAGTTTAGCTAATTTAACACGTCTTCCTGCAGCACCAACCTGAGAGGGCTCAAGTCCGATGTCCGCTGGCTTCCACACGATGGGTTGCTTCTTCGCCGCTGCCATAATCCCCTTAAGGGCAGCATAGCGTAAATCACCCAGCTCACTGGTTATGGTAAGCAAGGCAGGAAGCGCAACTTCCACAACTTCATAGCCATCACGAACCGCTCGCTCTACTTTCGCTTTTCCATCAACAATCTCTATTTTCCTGACCACACTCACGGCAGGAATACCCAGAATTTCCGCGATGCCCAAACCAACCTGACCGGCATTCCAGTCAGCGGATTGTCGCCCACAGAGAATAAGGTCGTATTCCCCTACTTTCCTAATCGCTGCAGCCAGTGCATTGGCTGTTGCCCAACTATCACCCCCTTCGAAAGCCGCGTCTTCAAGAAGGATAAGCTCATCACCACCCACAGACAGCGGTTTCTTAATCACATCCCGGGTTAGATTGTTACCGAGGCTAATTACCGTGATTTTGCCGCCTGTCGCACCTTTAATCCTTAAAGCAGCCTCCATAGCATTTTCGTCATAAGGACTAACCACTGGCTTTACATCTGGCGGCACGGTCATCTTGTCACCAG
>Ga0100389_1002829_pt1 | contig 13708 bp, 10 predicted proteins | sample CryGeymeta201513_FD_81537 | JGI IMG/M metagenome (GOLD analysis project Ga0100389, IMG submission 81537) | Groundwater microbial communities from Crystal Geyser aquifers in Utah, USA - Crystal Geyser metaG 2015-13 | ecosystem: Environmental > Aquatic > Deep subsurface > Groundwater | place: USA... | reverse complement strand
TGAGTCCGCCGAAAGGATTGGTGATGTAGGTGATCCCGACCCCGGAGAGGACGATTATTCCGGCGGCTACAAATTGCGAGATAAAACGTAATAAGGGATGAAGGTTGTATCTATCATCCAAAAGTCCGTCGATTACGATAATAGTGGCTCCTAAAATTAAGCCGATTAAGTGTTTTTCCAAAGGGCAGAAGATCAAAATCGAGACAACCAAGGCGATATAAATTGGTAATCCTCCGGCGCGAGGCAGGGCTTTACGGTGCAGGATCGCCGGGTGGTGGTGGGTTTGAGGATCATCTTTAAATCCCCATCGGAGAGCCAACCGCATTACTAGGGGAGTCAAGATTAAAGTCGTTATGAATGGGATGAAGACTACCAGCAGAAATTCCATTTAAATCACCAAACCAATAATCTTCAAAACGCCAAGAAAACTTAAGAAAATAATAAAAAATAGGGCAATGATCAAAACCCGCGAGAGGACAGGCTCGCGCTTATAGTTCAGTTGGGCCAAGGTGAGATTGATGGTCGAAAAAATACCCAGGACTGACGGAACCAACCAGAGAATTTCTTTGCCGGCCAGTCTTTCGCCCCCGCTTAAGTTGTAATAAAAGGGAATTTGGGGAGGAAGAAATGAGTATTGCCAGGAAAGGATGACGAGCAGACTTGAAAACACAAGCGCAATTCCAATCAATGAAAATTCGCTTGATTTGTCTTGAAAGATTGAAAGCTTGGGAAAGAGGGATTTATCCTTTAATCTTTTTGGATCTTCAGAGTTGGAAACTACCCTCTTTTTGATAAGCGATTTTTTTGCAAACCAAGACATAGTAAAACCTCTCTTTCAAATTTAACCTGAAAGGACGACCATGGTAAAGGTGTCATCCTTGATCTTATCCAAATTGTCACAGAATCGCTCTTTCCTGGATTCTGGAGTTTCCGCCGACTTGGTGGGCTCTCCTTCTCCTTTAAGGAGAAGGAATACTTCTGCAATCCTCCTTCCCACTTCCCTCCGTTTTTTAGAGACGTTAGAGGTTTGTTAGAGGTTTTGTTAGAGGTTTCTCCTCTTGCAAGAGGAGAAACCTCTTGTTAACCTCTTGTTTCTCTTGTTTTCGGTGGACAGTCGGCTGCCAGTTGCGTTTTGAGTTATTTTAATGACCTTTCCCCACTCTTTTCTCAGAAACCTTATACTCAATTCGGCGATTGAGCATAATCCGGGTATGCGCATCCAATCCAGGCAGTGTGGCTAAAAAAAGAGTAATAAAGGGCATTAAAAACCATTGCAGAAAGGAGAGGATCCGAACCCAGATTTTGTCACTCTTATTTTGCGGCGGATGGGAGAGAAGATCGAGAATAATAAAAGCACAGGTCAGAACCAAACACACGGCCAGAATATTTCTCGCAAAGATGGAAAAATTGTAACCCAAGACGGTTTCTTTGAGCTGAGGATTGATAACCACCGGCAGATTTACCCCCAAAGTCAAAAGAAACCAGGAGGTGGGCCACAGGAAATGAGCCTCATAAGAGCGAATCACTAAAAGAGTTCTCCTGAAAAAAGGAATCTCCGGGTGTTTGGCCCATTGCACGATAATATAGGGGATATCGGTCACTCCCCAGGCGTGACGGCGGTTTTGCACATAGCGGTTTTTCAAAGCATCAAAAAAGTCGTTCCCCTCGATTGAATCTCCATGATTGGTAAGATAGATAGGCATCGTTTCCACCTCTCCCTTGAGATTAAAAAAACATTTAAAAAACATATGCCAATCTTCGGGAATAATGTCGGTATCCCAGAAACCCACCTCGAAAACCATTTTCAGGCTGGCTGAATAGGTGGAATAAGGCAGAAAGAATCCCTCCTGGAACGGCAGGGCCATTCTCAGGACCGAATCAATGGCAGAGACCAGGCGTACGGGCAGAATGGTCCTGTCCAGATTGGCATATTCGGTGAGTAAGCCTTGCCAAAATTTGCGATAGCGGTTTTGATCATTCAAAAAAAGGCAGGTTAAAGCCGCAAAATACTGAGGGTTAAAAAGGGAATCGACGTCACAAGAAGTGATGGTTAGAAAATTGATATCCATGTTTTTGCGGTCAACCAGATCCATCTTGATCTTTCTTCCTGCCCAGGCTTCGTTGGATGACTTGCCCTTGAGTTCTCCGGGAAGATCAGGATGAAAAGTGGCAGTAATAAGGCCAAAAGTGTCGCCAAATTCGTCGCTGAGATGACGGGCTTTTGCTTTAGCCTCCGCTCCCTCTCTTTCTTCCATGGCTAAGACCACGATGATTTTGCGAGATGATAAAGTCTGAGCTGCCAGGTATTGCAAATTAATGCGGATTTTTTCCTCCAATTCCTTGTAGTTGGGAATGATGACAATGTGCGAAACCTTTTCAAAGTCGGGATGCTTTTGCGCCAAGGAGAGCCAATTCATTTTTTCGTTTCTTTTGATGGTTATAAATCCAAAAACGGCGGAAACGGCATACTTGGCGGATTTGTAAAGCCAATAGACGGCCATGAGAATAATAAAATAGGCCATCACCTTCGGAATTAAAAATGAGGCCCAGATCGGAGAAGTGATTGCCAGCCAGGTTACAAGACCAATGACAATTTCGATGACTCTTTGAGATTTCATGGCTTTTTTCGGTTAGTCCTTTAAAAACAGAATGTCACTTTTGGCCATGCCTGTCATTCCCAACTGACAAGGGAATCCAGGTTTCCATTTTTGACGCAAGATTAAAGCCAAAAAGTTTTTAACTTTAAACTAGGTTTTGAGATTTACACTTTGAACTTTAAGTTTGCTTTTCGAAAGCTAAGCTTTCCATACTTGCTTCCTACGGGATCCTTCGACTTCGCTCAGGATGACATTGTCCTGTATGGGACGACAAATTGTTTTAACAAAGTTGCATGTCTATTTTACCATTTTTTCAGATCTTTAAGCTTAAAAAAACGGATGGCATTAACACTAGTTTTCTCAACCAGAATGTTCAGGTCAACTTGCCTTAAATCCGCCACCTGGCGGGCAATTTCCCAAAGATTTTGCGGTTCATTTCTTTGACCCCGTTGGCTTTGAGGCGGCAATAAAGGCGAATCAGTTTCCAACCAGAACTTGTCCGGCGGAATGGCGGCGGCTGTTTGCCGGATCGGATCGGCGTTGGGATAAGTCACTATAGCGGTGAAAGAAATGGAATAACCGCTCTTGATTGCCGTCAACGCTTCTTTCAATCCATATGACCAGCAATGGAAAACCGCCCTGACATCGTATTCTTTGAGAATCGCCAAGGTCAAGTCAAATGCATTTCTGGAATGGACAATCACAGGCAAATTGTATTTTTCTGCCAGCCGCAACTGTTTTTCAAAAGCCACCCTTTGTTTTTCAAGTATTTCGCGGTTCTTTCTGCGGAAAAAATCCAATCCGCACTCGCCTAAGGCGACAACTTTAGGCTTGAGGATCAATTCTTCCAAGGCAGAGGCAGAGAAAGTATCAATCTCGTAAGGGTGTACTCCTACAGCCGCAAAAATCTGAGGGTAGGCTTGGGCCAGCTTTACCGCAGTTCTGCTCGTTGCCACAGAGGAAGACGGATTGATGATGACTTTTATTCCGCCAGCGAAAGCTCTGGCTATGACTTCATTGCGATCGGTCTCAAACTCCGGAAAATTCAAATGTGCATGGGTGTCGATTAAAAAAGACATCTTCGCTCCAAAGTTTACAAACGAGGGAAAAGAGATGGTTGTACTTTAATTTTGGGATTTTTGAATTGGTCCTGGATTTTGAGAGCGGTTTGGGGTAGAAAAGGGGCCAGCAACAGTCCGATTTTGCGGATTTCATCGACGGCTGCCTGCAAGACTTTGCCTATCTCGGGCGATCCTTTCTGCAGCAACTCCCAAGGTTTCTTTTGATCGATGAAGCGGTCAATTTCCCGGATCTGTTCCCACAAAAGGCCTAAAGAGAGGTTAAAATTAAAGCTTTTCAAAGTGGCATGATAACGCGGGCAGGTTTCAGAGAGACTAATATCGGTTTTTAAAAGATCCAAATTCGATTTTTCGCATAAGGTTGCCACCCGCGAAACGAGATTGCCCAGCCCATTGGCCAGATCGGCCTGATAAGCGCTTCTCATTTTTTCTTCGGTAAAGTCTCCGTCTTGATAGGCCGGAATCTGAGAGAGTAAAAAATAGCGTAAAGGATCAATCCCATATTTGTGAATCAGAGGAAAGGGATCAACGACATTGCCCAGCGATTTGCTCATTTTCTGATCGCCATGGGTAATATACCCATGAACGAATAAGTTTCTGGGCAAAGGGAGTTTGGCCGACATTAAAAGCGCCGGCCAGAAGAGTGCATGAAAACGGATGATTCCCTTGCCGATGACGTGTAAATCAGCCGGCCACCATTTGGCGAAATTGGCCTCGTCCCAGCCGAAACCGATGCCGGTCATATAAATATCCAAAGCGTCAATCCAAACGTAAATAATTTGGTCAGGGTCGCCGGGCACCGGAATGCCCCAGCTTCGTGCCCGCTTCTTCGAGCGGGAAATAGAAAAGTCCTGTAATCCCTCATTTAAAAAAGTCAAAATTTCGTTTTTGCGGAAAGAGGGAATAATCTTATATTCGTCGCTCTGGATAAGGTGTTGCAAAGCTTCCTGATAGCGGGAAAGGCGGAAAAAATAGTTTTCTTCCTCAATCCACTCCAGGGGAGTTGCGTGCTCGGGACAAAGCTTTCCATTCTTAAGCTCGCCTGCCTGATAGAAAGCTTCACAGCCGACACAATAATAACCGGCGTATTTGCCTTTATAAATATCTCCGCTTTCCTCCAGGGCCTGCCAAAGTTTGTAAACACCCGGCCAGTGTTTTTTTTGGTCTGTTCCGCGCTGGAAGATATTTAAAGAGATATTTAAATCGCGATAGAGTTGGCGGAATTTGGCTGAATTTTGGTCACAAAGTTGCTGGGGAGTTATTCCTTCTTTATCAGCCGATTGGACATTTTTGAGAGAGTTTTCATCCGCTCCGGTTAAAAAACAAACCTCATGACCTATCAATTTTGCATAGCGCGCGGTAACATCTGCCTGAATAATTTCCAAAGCATGTCCCAAATGAGGGGCGGCATTAACATAGGGGATTGCAGCCGTGATGAAAAACTTTCCTTGAGCCATGCTCGTATTTTAACATAACTGGCAAATTTTAAGCAAAGACTGTTTTAGGCAGTAGAAAGCGGGAGGTCGAATCTATTTTTGGGTTACTGCAAAGCCTTTCTCTGGATTTTACCCGTCTTGGAAACTCGACTATTTATTCTGGCTGGTAGCGGAAACCTTTAGGTTTCCACGTTCCCAGATCATGGCGAACTCAAGTTCGCCGCTACGAAATTTCCTTCCCTCACTCCCACGGGATTCTGAATCCCTCACCCCGCCTGTCGGCGAGGCAGAGATTCGGCGGGCAGGCAAGTTCAGGATGACACCGGTGGCGGACGGGATGACACTACCCTCCGTTACTGTTCGATCCGCCGAGTCGGCGGAGAGAACTACCTCTTTGGGCTTTGAATTGTTTTGTGGACAGGCGGGGAATTCTTACGGTTAAAGTAAAGTTCTAAGAAAAAAAGGAAAGCCGCCAGAAGAAGAATATTCAAAGGTTGTAAAACCTTTAAAAGTTGAAAGATGAGCAAAAAAACGACAAAAAAAGCCACCCACGCCCCATGGCGTAAAGATTGCCGAAAGATGAGGCGGGGAGAGTCGATTTTGCCGAAAGCCAAGCGTAAAAGATAGAAAAGCAGAGTGACAACGCACCACAGCTCTGTCCAGAAAGCTAAGAAAAAAAAGAGCAAGATTTTTAGACTGATTTCACTTCCGTCCGTAAAGGGTGAATGGGTTTCGCAAAGATAGAAGAGCACGGCTCCGGCAGCCAAGGTTAGCAACAGGAAAGGGATTAAAAAGCGTTGCATAGAAAGTTTTCCTTTGAAATCAGTTTCTTCATCAGATCCCCACTAAATTATAATGCGACCCGTCAGTTTTCTTTTCAACCTCAATCCGCACCGGAAACAGCTCTTTCAATTCGTCAAGATGGGTAACCACTAGAATTTTTTCAAAGTCATCCTTAATCTCATTGATCACTTCTACCAGGCGTTCCCGGCCCTGGGTGTCTTGGGTGCCGAAACCTTCATCAATCACCAGAAATTGAAGTTTGGTTCCGGCCCTCTGAGTTAAGAGTTTGGAAAGCGCCAGCCGCAAGGCAAAGTTAACTCGAAAAGCTTCACCACCGGAATACATTTCATAAGCGCGCGAACCGAGCTCGTCTGCGATCACAATCTCCAAAGTTTCAACAGTGTCGCCTTTTTTGGTGTCTTTTTGGGTTTGTAAGGTCACTCTCAAGCGGCCATCGGTCAGCCTGTCCAAAAGGTGGTTGGTTTCTTCTTCGATTTCCGGAATGGCAGTTTCAATAAGCATGGCCTGGATTCCCTTTTTCCCGAAAGCCAGGCTTAACTCTTCATAATTGTTTTTCTCTTGTGAAAAGAAATCCCGCTCCGCCATTTTCTGCAAGCGTAGTCCGGAAAGCTGTTCGCTGCGGGAAACCAGTCCCTTCGCTTCGCCTAAAATGGCGCGTGCACCCCTTTCTTCAGCCAGGAGAGATTTTTGAGCGAGCGTTTTTTCTGCTAACAATTTCTGATTTTCGGCAATCTCCAAAGCGACATCGCGTGTTTGGGCGAAAGCTTGTTGTTCTTCGGCCAGAGTTTTTTGGACCTCACCTATCGATTCCTCCTGCGCTTTAAGGTTTTCTGCCTCTGATTTTAGAGTGGCGCCAACTGTCTCCAGGGTGGTTTTTTCTTCCTCCACTCCCTTCAACTGCAGAAGCCGGGATTTCACCAACCGATGTTTTTCCTCGTCGTAATCATTCTTTTTAATCATCTCTTGGATTTTGAGCAGAGGCTCGTTTTCAAATTTAGTGGCCTGCAACTTTTGAATCTGCATCCGGTGTTTTTGATAGAGGTTAAGTTTTTGGTCGTGCTCCAGATTCAGTTTTTTCAAAACATCTTGTTGCTGTTCTAAACCGAGGGGATTACCGCACAAAGGACAGCGTTTTTGACTGTCCTTGGTTTTGGCGATCTGCTCATTTAGGTTCAAACCTTCTTGTTTCAGGTTTTGACATTGAACGAGAAGTTTGGCGATTTCCTGCTCGTTTTGCGCTTGTTTAGATTGCAGTTGGCTTTCCAGCCCGGATTTCTGAGCGATGAGTTTTATCAAAACCGACTGTTTTTCGTTCAGCTCGTCGTTTGTTTTTTGCAGGCTCATTTTTAAGGCGTATTTCTTTTCAATCTCATCTTTACGGGTTAGAGTGGATTTGAGCCTGAGGATCTGTTCTTCCTTTTTCTTTTTTTGGATCAGCCGCTCGCTCAATTCTCTTTTTTGGCGATTGATTGATTTTTCCAGCTGTTCCCGACTAGCCTTTTCGATCAAAAGAACCTCTTTGGTTTCGGTCAAAAGCTTGATTTGTTGTTCAGTCTCCGCCAATTTTTGTTCCAGGCCTAAAACTTTTTCCTCGGCTTGCTTCAACTGCATCTGTCTGATTTCGGCCTGTCCCAATTCATTTTCGATTTCGCCCAACTGAGTCTCCAGCCGCAAAATTTCCTGCCCCCTTGCTTTGGCGTTTTCTTTGGCCTTTTCTTCCAGCTCATCGTAAATCTGCAAGCCTAAAATTTCGCTTAAGATTTTCTTACGCTCAGTCGGTCCTTTGAGGGTAAATTCGTCAGCCCTGCCTTGGCGCAGGAAAGCCGAATTGACAAAAGTCTCATAGGAAGTTTTTAAGATCTGATCCAGCCTGGTCTGCGTTTCTTTAATGGTGCCTTCGGTCAGATTGGACCACTGTTTGCCTTTGGCAGTTTTGCTAAAAAGGGAAAGCTCGCTTAACCCCCTTTTCAAATTACGTGCGCGTTGAATTCTGTAGCAGGCCTTGTCCAGTCTGAACTCAAATTCGACCTCCATGAGGTTTTGTCCAAGCCTCACCAAATCGTCCGGCGATTTTCCGCGAGCCTCGCCCCAGACAGCGTAGGTAAAAGCGTCTAAAAGCGAAGATTTTCCGGCGCCATTGGGGCCAGAAAGACAGGTAAGATGCATTCTGGAAAGATCAAGAGGCGGGTTGTCGTCGCCGTAGGAAGTGAAATTTTTAAGACTCAGTTTTTCTGGAATCATACTTTTTTAATTTCCAATTTCTAATTTTCAATTTTTAATCAATTTCTAATTTTTAAACATTAAACATTTCTTCACTCAAAGAGTGAACAAATTAGGAATTTAAAATTTGAAATTCCTGTCTGCTGCAGACAGGAAAACCTACTCTGCCTGCCGCCAGTGTCATCCTGAGGAGTCCCCGCCGAATCCCTGCCTCGCCGGCAGGCGGGGGCGGGGACGACGTGAGAATCCCGTGGGCAAAAAGGACAATCCAACGGGATTCCCGATCAGGTCGGGAATGACACAAAAGGGGTCAGGAATGACACCCTTCAAAAACGTCAAACCCTAGCCAGCGATTTCTTTAAATTCCTCCATCAGCTCCCGGCCGTATTTTTCCAAGACCTTAATCTTTTCTTTGGGATACTCTTTAGCCTCAAAGTAGATTTGCAAAGCCTGCAAGGGCGACAAGGTTTCTGCAGAAACGCCCTCCAGTCTTTGCCGCACCGAGCGTTCAACGTTCTTGGTAATTCCCGCCAAAAGATGGGCTTTCTCCTCAATGGCTTTTTTAATTTCCGCCACTCTCAATCTTTCTAAATTTTCGGTTGAGATATTCAAGACAACCTTTACAATGGTTTCTGTTAAGTCCGATTTTTGAGCTACTTTTAGAATTTCTTCGGTGGGATCAAAAGATTCACCTAAAAGATCGAAATTGAGGGTTAGAAAACGGCGCGCCGGCGTTAAAATCGGTTGGTGCTTCGCCTTTTTTTGGTCATTGATTTCGACCAGCTCAAAACTCTTTTCTTCTTTTTCTTCACCAAAATCAACCCTTTCCAGAGAACCGGAATAGAGAGTCGGCGGATCTTGTGACAAAATTTGCCTTTTGTGGATATGACCCAAGGCCACATAGGAAACGGCAGGATGGGTTAAAAGCGGAAGAGGCAGAATGGGGTCTTTGCCTAAAGTTAACGCTCGTTCACTGCCATAGACCGCTCCCTCAACCGTCCCATGGACAACGGTTACGGTCGGATATTCCGGTTTTATATTTTTATAGAGAACGGGTAAAGTTTGGGCCAAGTGTTCAAATTCTTTTCTGGAAAGCCAGGGGAGACCGATGACTTGCAGTTTGGCAAATTCGGCATTGTGCAGTGGAATTTCAATAAGCTGTAGAGTGCGGATGACAAAAACGTTGTCCATCTCCAAAGTGGAGTAAATGTCCAAAGTGTTGGCTTTGCTCGCGACATTGGGCGTGTCGTGGTTGCCGACTAGGAGTACGACCGGGATTTGGTTTTTGGAAAGTTTTAAAATCCGCTTGGCAAATTCGCGCTGATGGGTTTGGGTCGGCTCGCGATTTTTGTAAGCGTCGCCGGCAAAAAGAACGGCGTCAACCTTCCCTTCCAAAGCATAATCCACCATGAAATCAAAGGAACGCAAAAAGTCCAACAACCGGGTCGATAAACCGCTTTCGGGGTCGGTTTTCCCGTAATTTTCCATGCCAAGGTGAAGGTCTGCAAAATGGATTAGTTTCATAAAGAAAAGTCAAAAGTAAAAAGTTAAAAGTCAAAATTAAGGTAGTTCTCTCCGCCGACTCGGCGGATCGAACAATAAAACCGAAAGTAGTTCTCTCCGCCGGCTGGCGGATCGAACAATAGGATTATTCTTCGACTGGAGTCCGTTGATCCGTCCATCTGACGGAGGCGGACGAAACGGAGAAGCACCAATAAAAAAGTCAAAAGTCAAAATGCAAAAGTTCGACTTAGAAAGCTACCGGCTTCTGGCAACTGGCTAAAGAATTATCGTCATTCTGGGTATCCCTCCGATTCGGAGGGTGATTCCAGAATCGGATTCTGGACGAGCCAGAATGACAGGCTTTTTTAAATCAATTCTATTTTACTGAGAAGTTTGTAAAAAGTCGAGTACGGTTTAGCAAACGAGCCCAAGTAGGTAATTTCTTTCCCGCCCCAGGATTGCTTAAAGTGGGTAAAGTTGCGGTATTTTCGGGTCTGGGGGTAACGTTCGTCTGCGATTCCCTCCAGATCAAAAGTGTGACAGCCGGCTTTCTTGCAGGCTACCATAGCTTTCCAAAGGCAAAGATAGCTGGCGCCCTTTTTCCTGCCTGCGGGCGTTGAGGCGGCATATTTATAGTAGGCAACCTGATTGTGTGTGATTACAAGACAGCCTGCCAGCGGGTCAGGATGTTTTTCGAGAGGCTTCTGAAAAGCCAAAAAAAGTTTTACTTGTGAGAAAAAGGCATCCCGAAGGTTTTTCATTTGCTTTTTGTAAGGATGATAGAATCCCCGCTCTTTGGCGGTTTTTTCAAAAAGAGCATAGAACTGGCCGAGATCGTTACTTTCTTGCACGACCAGATTTTCTTTCAAAGCTTTACGAATACAGGTTCGCACGTCACCCTTGAAACTTTTTTCAATCTTTTCCGGAATCGGAGCCAGATCGACAAGTATGGTTTTGGTATGCAAAATGGGCGAGTCTTTCCTGAATCCTTCGGGTAAAGCGTCCATTTTGTCAAGCGTGGCAGAAGGCTCTATTTTCACAAAAAGCGCCTTTTTCTCTTTGGCAGCCTGATCAACCAGATCCATGGGTAAGGAAACGGTCGAGCGCGGGATTTTGGCAACAGAGCCAAGAAGGGGAACTTTTTTAGAATAAAGATAAACCAGATCAGCGCGGGTTGAAATTATTTCAACTTCCCAGCCCAGTTTCTGCATAAAACCGGCGTAGGCCTTCGATTGCATATAATGACAGAAGGGATAGACAAACTGATTAGAAATCATATTAGAGATCGATGGCAGCCGGTTTCACTATAGCAGGGTTCACTTTTTGGCATCAGATTTGATCTTAGAATTTTTTAAGCCGGCCAGAAAATAGCGGCTGTTGCTTAAAAAGGTATAGATTTTATACCAGGGAGACAAAGGTAGGTCAAAACTGCCTAAGTATTCTGTCTCGCGTCCACGAAACCCGCGCTTAAAAAGGGTATGCCCGGCCCAAGGGTGTTTGGGATTGGAGTCCGGGGCGACTCCCCATAGATCATAGCTTTGAAAACCTTGTTTTTTTAGTTCTCGTATAATCTCCCATTGAAGAAGATAAGTCGGGAATTTATTTTTGAAAGCCTCATCCCGCACCGAACCGGCATAGAGCAGAAAGGCTTTCTTGCCTGATTTGAGAATCAAAGCTGCAGCTAAGATAATTTCTTTAAACCAGGCTTGCGAGATCATAACTTTGTTTTGGGGCGCCATCGTCCGCCAGATTTTTTCAAACTGAGAGAAAGGGCGGGGCGGGAATTTGCCACGTTTGGCGGTTGTCTCGTAGAGATTATAGAATTCTTTCACCGGTTGCAGGTTTAAAGGATTGGTAAAATGTTTAACGCTGACTTCTTCCCGCTGCGCACGGCGGATTGAGTAGCGCGTATCTTTTTCAAAATTGTCAAAAATGGTCTCAGATTTTGGAGCCAGATTGATAATCGCAGTCTGTTGCGGCTGAATGGATTTTTTAACTTTAGTAAATCCAAGCCGGGAGAAGATTTCCGCCGCAGTGGCTGAATTTTCAGCCGGGGGTTCGATTTTCAAAAAGAGAGCCTTGGATTTGGGTCTGAGGTAGTCGGTCAGAGATTTGAGTATCTCCAAAGTCAGAGTTCTATTTTTCCAGTTGCAAAGCGGGCCATAAGGAATATAGAAAAGGGTAAATCCGAAGATCAATTTTCTTTCTAGAACCTGAGCGATAGCCACCAGTTTTCCCGCTTCGTAGAATCCCAGCCTTTGGACCTTCCAGGCTTTGGAAGTTTTTACCTCTCCCCATTCCCAGGATTGGAGAGGGTTTTGAAAAGGCGAGATGGTTAGAAATTTAGCAAACGTTTCTTTTTGTTCGTCGTCAAAAACTTTTATTTCCACGGGTTTCATTTTAACACGGAAGGCAAAATTTACAAAATCCCGAACGGTTGGATTATTATTCACAACCCATGATAAAATGGGTGCGACCAATTTGTTTGTATGTGTGCTAACTTTTTCGTCCGGGGATTTACAGATGCAACACGGTTTTCAAATCCATCAACGCAGGTCGATCCGGTTAAAAGGATATGATTATTCTAATCCGGGAGCCTATTTTGTGACCATTTGTGTGCAGGATTATATACTCAACTAACTGTAAAATGCAAAAAGGGAGTTGAGTAGAACCCAAATAATGTGGCATTTTGTTCACAAAAGAAGGAATTTTAGCAAAAAATTTATGGCAAAATGGAATTATTTGGGTATAGATGTTTGTTTGGGAAGATCGTAAACGGGGCGATAATTTTAAGTAAGGTTGGGAAAATGATTTCCGGGAAATGATATGAGTTAAAAAACAGATTTGTCAATATTGATCTAGATGAATTTGTCGTGACACCCAATCATTTCCATGGGATAATTATTATCAATAGAGTTGTTGGGAAATTAGGTTGGATATTTCCCCTTGCCCCGCGGGAGGAAGTTTAGTGATGCGTTCTGGTAAAGTTATACAAACAGGCAAGAGTGACAAACGGGGTATGGGCTTTGTTAATCGTATTACGAAAGGTTTGTTTTAGCACATTAAAGTGTTTCAGGTAGGCAAAAGGATGCTCGGCCCTTACCCGGATTGCGGAAATTTGTCGGTTATTGGCTTTGTCTTCAGATGTTAATTCACCTCCGGGTGGTTTCTTTCTGGGTATGACAAACTTGATCCAGGGTGCCGTTTTATCCATCCCAAGGTAACCAGTATCAGCTACCGATGTGGCATGCGGAGGGACGAGAGTAAGAATGGGGTCGTCTTCAAGGAGCGTTTTATCATGACGTTTCCCCTCTACGGTTTGGGATACTGACAGAATCCTGTGGTTTCGAGGATGAACCAAGATATGATTTTTGACACTATGGCATTTGGATTTACCTGAGTAGTAGAATTCCTGCTTGACATTATCTTTTGGCCGTCGAATCTGTCTTTCAGTGGCATCGACAATGAATTCGGATAGTGCAGGACAGATCTCAAGGACTTTATCAAGGCATCTTGCTTTTACTTTGGGAAGATTAAGCTGATATCCCAACGTTTCAAAAAGAACCGGTTCTAAAAATTCTTTCCAAAAATACAGTTGATGGATATCTAGGCGAAACAACACTTGGGCGAGACGATAGGTGGGATATACCTTGTAGTAAAAGAGGATGAAAAAGAGCTTGGCGGCATCAGAGATAAAGATTGATGGTTTACGACCAGCTCCCGGAGCACGACAGCGTTTCTTGCGGTATGCAGCCTCATTTTCAGCTTGGTGCAAAGCATGGGAAAACCGGGGCACCAGAACTTTAAATTGAGAAAACGTAATCCCCAAGATTGAAGGGAATAGATGGGGATGTTTAAAAAGATAGGCATACATGGGCAGTTTCTCCTATGCTAAGGATTAAATACTGCCCTACATAAGTGTAGCAAATTATTTCCCAACAAGTTTAAGGTTTCCTTATAACCGAAGGTTTCAAGGTTTCCTTATAACCGGAGGTTTCAAGGTTTCCTTATAACCGGAGGTTTCAAGGTTTCCTTATAACCGAAGGTTTCAAACTTGTTTATATATTTC
>Ga0100389_1002828_pt1 | contig 13709 bp, 12 predicted proteins | sample CryGeymeta201513_FD_81537 | JGI IMG/M metagenome (GOLD analysis project Ga0100389, IMG submission 81537) | Groundwater microbial communities from Crystal Geyser aquifers in Utah, USA - Crystal Geyser metaG 2015-13 | ecosystem: Environmental > Aquatic > Deep subsurface > Groundwater | place: USA... | reverse complement strand
GAAACAGCCCTAAAAATCGCTGATTCTCTCGGTATAGGTGGGCTTAAAAAAAAGAAACTTTTGTATGGTGATAGCTGGAGAAATTTAAAGCCGGGATTAAAGATAAGGAAAAACGAAAACCTATTCCCCCGCCTTCGCTGAAGCTACGGCGAGGCAAGCCCGTTCAAGAATTCTATTCCAAAGCGCAACATTTTTATTTTTGATTAAATATTTCATATGGAGCGGAATAATTAAATCTTTTGCGTGGTCGGTTGTTCAGCAACCTGACCGCTTTTTGTATATCTCTTTGTGTTATTGTAGCAAAGATGGTTTTCTTGGGAAAGAATTGGCGCAAGAGTCCATTAGCGTTTTCGTTGCAGCCCCTTTCCCATGAGCGGTAAGGATTGGCAAAGTAAATTTTCAGTCCGATTTGTTTTTCAGTCGCATCATGCTCCGAGAAAGTCGAGCTGTTGTCGTAAGTGATCGTTAATCTTCTCTTTTTCAGCTCTTCCCTTCGTTTTTCTCGTATTCTGGCGCCGTAACGTCGCCTGTATTTGCCTTTTTGGCATCTAAGGAACCTTACCAAGTCTTTTCTTTTCTCGTAGATGAATTTATAAATCGTATCCTTGCCGACTCTTTTTCTTCCGTGTTTTTTATTCCATCTTCCGGCTATCTGTTCCGGAGACCAATACTTTCTTAATTTTTTGACAATGTATTTTCACAGTGATTTGTCGTTCTCAATTTTTCTAAATCTTGCGTTGGCTTTAATTCTTTTTTCCTTTGATAGTCGTCTTGCTTTTAGCGCATAGTACCTGCCGTTAGACCCAGATCCTCGTTTCCGTTCCCGCCATATAGTCGTCCTGTCTTTTCCTAATTGTCTGGCAATGTTCTTTTTTCTTGCCTTAGATCTTAAAAGAGCCACTAACTCATTTCTCCTTTCTGTTGTAAAATGTTTGTAGAGCATGTCCGTTATTTGGTTAATAGTTAATGGTTGTTCTTTAACTATTTTAACCGATGGCGGCTGCTTTTTTAATTTATTTCGATGTTGCGCTTCGGAATAGAATGCACCGTTTCGCTAACCGCTGACAAGAAGCTTAAAATCGCTCATGCTCTGCACAATCTCGGCGTTGACGTAATTGAAGCTGGGTTCCCGATATCATCGGACGGTGATTTTCGGGCCGTGAAGGGAATAGCAAAAGAAGTTGACGCTAAAATCTGTGGGCTTGCCAGATGTGTTCAAAAGGATATTGATGCGTGTATTAACGCCGATGTTGATTTAATACATATTTTTATCGGCACAAGCAAAATACACAGGGATTATAAACTAAAGATGAGCAAGGAAGATGTTCTGAATAAAGCCGAAGAGTCAATCCAGTACTGCCTTGACCACGGGTTTAAGGTTCATTTCAGTCCTGAAGACGCATGCAGGACAGAGCTTGATTACCTTATTGAAGTATGCAAACTTGCAGAAAGCAAAGGTGTTGAATATATCAATATTCCTGATACTGTTGGGATTATGACGCCACCGGCGATGCGTTATCTGATTTCTAATTTGAAAAGAAATTTAAAAACAAAGCTTGCTGTCCACTGCCATAATGATTTCGGGATGGCTGTCTCAAATACTCTTGCGGGAATTGAGGCCGGCGCGATGGTTCCTCATGTGACGATTAATGGACTTGGAGAAAGAGCAGGAAATGCAGATCTTGGACAGGTTGTTACAGCCTTAGAGTTGCTTTACGGAATTAAGACGAATATAATAACTGAAAAAATTTGTCAGACTTCAAAGCTTGTAGAGCGTCTCACCGGAATTCGGGTAATGTCTAATTTTCCGATTGTTGGCGATAATGCTTTCTCTCACCAGTCCGGCGTGCATGTGCATGGGATGATTATTAATCCTAAAACTTATGAAGCTATAAATCCCGAGTTTGTAGGCGCGATAAGAAGATTTGTGATAGGCAAACTCGTTGGAGCGCACGGCGTTGAAGAGAAACTGAAGGAGCTTGGAATATCCGCAACGGAAAAACAATTGCAGGAAATAACAGGGAAGATTAAAGAACTTGGCGACATGGGTAAAAAAGTAGTTGAAGAAGATTTGATTGCGATAGCGGAAGACATAACAGGCAGAGTTTCGGATAATGAAAAAATCTTGAGAGTAGTCCGAATCAATGGAAGTATTGACTCAAACAAAAAAGCGTTTGTGCGGGTCATCCTTGAATACCGTGGCGGGAAGGTTAAGTCCGAAAGTAATGGTATTGGTCCTGTTGATGCGGCATTCAAGGCGATAAAAGAAGCCATCGGCGAGAATAAAATTGTTCTTGAGATGTACCGTCTTGATGCAACAACCGGCGGGACAGACGCTCTTTCGGAAGTTACCATCAGAATTAGTAAAGACGAGAAAACGGTTACGGCTAGAGGAGTACACGAAGACATTGTTATGGCAAGCGTTAGCGCGTTTGTTAACGGTTTAAATTGTCTACTATTGGAGTAGCGAAGCATGGGCATTCTACAAAGAACGCCCTTTTTTTATTTGACAATTTTTTAGGTTTTGGTATTCTTGAATTGTTAAAGGAAATTTATGAAAAATCATAAAGGAACGCAAAATTGGTTATTTTCCTTCTTTAGCTTCTTCTTTAAGAAGAGCGTTTTTGATTTCAATTCTAAGAAGTAGGAAATAATAAAGAAAAAGATTGAAACCAAAAACGCTCTCCGCAAGGAGGCGTTTTTAATTAAGCCGGCTTTCGTCGGCAATAGAACCTTAAAAAAATTAAAAAATAAAAAAAACAGGATAAAAACAAAAAAAAATGGAAAAACGAATAAAAAAAGAAGGAGTCGTAAAAATCGGATATCTTGGACCGGAAGGAACTTTTTCCTGGAAAGCGGCGAAAATGTTAGCAAAAAAGTACGGGAAAAATGTAGCTCTTGTACCTTTCCCCACATTTGGGAATGGTTTAGAGATTTTGAAAGGAGGAGAAATTGATAAACTGGTGTTTCCTGTCGAAAATTCTATTGACGGGGGGATTAAGGCAGTGCTTGATACCCTGCAAGAGTTTCCCTCTAAATTTAAAATTGAAAATGAAATGATAGTCCCCATTGGGCAATGGTTATTGGGAATAAAAGGCGCTAAGATTAAAGACATAAAAACCATATATTCAAAACAGGAGGCTCTTGAGCAATGTCAACGGTTTATTCTTGAGAATAAAATTGAGGCAAAATTTACAAGTAGCACAGGGAAAGCCGCTCAAATAATTTCTCATGTAAATTCTAAGGAGCAAGCAGCAATCGGACCAAAATGGCTTACTGAATTTTATAGAGAAATAAGGATTATAGGGAAAAGAGTCGATGATAATCAAAGCAATGCCACCAGATTTATTATATTTGGAAAAAACTCCAGTGAGCCTACTAGAAATGACAAGACTTCAATTATTTTTACGATAGCCAATAAATCAGGGAGCTTAGTGAAGGTATTGGACATTTTTGCCGCCTTAGACATTAATATGACCAAAATAGAATCTCGACCGTCAAAAAAGAAAATAGGAGAGTATGTTTTTTATATTGATATTTCCGGACACAAGAAAAATAAAGATGTAAAAATAGCGTTGAGGGCGATAAGAATGGTGACGGCAAAGTTATTGAAGGTTTGGTCCTATCCGAGACATATAATTTAGTCATATAGCCGAATTTTTATAATTCGGCTGTTTTTTGCTTTTGAAACGGAATAAATCTAAAATAAAATTATGTTGATTGATAGTCATTCACATGTAAACTTTAAAGATTTTGATGAAGACAGGGACGAAGTGATTCGTCGGGCCTTAGATTCCGGAACGCGAATGATAAATGTCGGCACGGATTATGAAAGTTCAAAAAAAGCGATTGAGATAGCGAAAAGATATGACGAAGGAGTGTATGCGAGCGTCGGAGTCCACCCGAGCGAAGTAAATCTAGAAAGCGTAAAGCGTAAAGCGCAAAATGCAAAACAACAATTAAAAGCTCAAAATTTAGACTTTAATAAATTTAAAGAATTTGCGAAGAGCAAAAAGGTGAGGGCGGTTGGGGAGATTGGGTTGGATTATAAGTACTTATCAAAAAATAAGGAGGAAGCTGAAAAAGAAGTAGCTCAGCAGAAAGAATTGTTTTCGGAACAGATAAAGTTGGCGCAGGAATTGAATTTGCCGATGATAATCCACTGCCGAGACGCTTTTGCTGACTTGGTAGAGGTATTGGAAAAAGAAAAGCGGGCGAGGGCGGGCTTCGACTGTTTAGGCGTCGTGCATTGCTTTACCGGCGATCTTAAACAGGCGGAGAAGTTTATTGAAATGGGTTTTTATATCGGTTTTACCGGGATAATTTTTAGAGAAAGTGAAAAAGAAAAACTGGAGGAAGTTATCAGAAACATTCCTCTGGATAAAATTTTGGTTGAAACCGATTGTCCGTTTTTAACGCCGCCGATGGCGGGAGAAAAAAGAAACGAGCCGAGCTTTGTAAAATATGTCGCTCAAAGAATAGCTGAAATCAAGGGAGTCAGTTTTGCACAGATAGCTGAAACTACAACTGAGAACGCCAAAACCCTCTTTAACTTTTAATTAGGGCGGAAATTTGATAAGGTGGGGATATATGAAAGATTATAATCCTAAAGAAATAGAGCAAAAATGGAGGGATTTTTGGCAAGATAAGGAGATTTTTAAGACAAAAGATGGCTCGGGAAAGCCGAAGTTTTATGTTTTAGACATGTTTCCTTATCCTTCAGGAGAAGGCCTTCATGTCGGCCATCCTAAGGGATATATCGCCACTGACGTTGTCGCCAGAATGAAGAAAATGCAGGGATTTGAAGTTCTTCATCCGATGGGTTGGGATGCTTTTGGTTTGCCGGCGGAAAATTACGCCATCAAAAACAAAATTCATCCGGCTGAAGCAGTTGAAAAGAATATTAAAAGATTCAGAGGTCAGATGGATAAAGTCGGTTTTACTTATGATTGGTCAAGGGAAATTAAGACCACTGACCCGGAATATTACAAATGGACGCAATGGACGTTTCTTCAAATGTTTAAAAAGGGATTAGTTTTTCAGTCCTTTGAGCCGATAAATTGGTGTCCGAGTTGTAAAACCGGATTAGCCAACGAGGACTTGGAACAGGGAAAATGTGAGAGATGCGGAAGCGAGATTGAAAGAAAGCCCTTGCGCCAGTGGGTTATAAAAATCACTGATTATGCCGAGCGCTTACTCGATGATTTGAAATTGCTTGATTGGGAAAATTCAATAATAGAAATGCAGAAAAACTGGATTGGTCGCAGCGAAGGCGTAGAAATCAAGTTCCATGTCTCAAGTTGTAAGTTCCAAATCGAAGTTTTTACCACTCGCTTGGATACTATTTTTGGATGCACCTATGTTGTTATAGCTCCGGAACATTCCTTAATTCAAGAATTGAAATCAGAAATTGAAAATTGGCCGGAAGTTGAAAATTATATTGCAGAAAGCAAAAAGAAATCAGACATGGAAAGAACAGAATTGGCTAAAGAAAAAACAGGAGTTGAATTGAAAGGGATAAAAGCCATCAATCCCTTTAATAATGGAGAGGTTTCTGTCTTTATTTCTGATTATGTTGTCGCCGGTTATGGCACAGGAGCAGTAATGGCAGTGCCGGCCCATGACATGCGCGATTATGATTTCGCTATAAAACACAGTTTGTTGATTAAAAGGGTTATCATTGAAGAAAAGGATGGCGAAAATCAAAAATCAAAAATCAAAAATCAAAATAACAATGTAAAATTAAAAATTAATGCGAGGGAAGATGTTTACGAGGAGGAAGGGACACTTACTGAATCAGGGGAATTTTCTGGTTTGGGAACAGCTGAGGCGAGGGAGAAGATGGCTGATTGGCTGGAAGAAAAAGGTTTTGGCAAGAGAAAGGTAAATTACAAATTGCGAGATTGGGTTTTCTCAAGACAGAGATATTGGGGAGAGCCGATTCCTTTGGTTCATTGCGAAAAATGCGGAGTAGTGGCTGTCCCGGAAAAGGATTTGCCTTTAGAGTTGCCGAAAGTTAAAAATTATGAACCGACCGGGACAGGGGAATCTCCTTTGGCCGGGATTGAAGAATGGGTAAATACCACTTGTCCTCAATGTGGAGGAAAAGCGAAAAGAGAAACGAATACCATGCCTCAATGGGCAGGAAGTTGCTGGTATTACCTCGCATACATAATGCGAGGAATTTCCAATTTTCAATTTCCAATTTTCAAATGTAAAAAAGAATTTGACAATTGGTTGCCGGTTGATCTCTATGTCGGCGGAGCCGAGCATGCCACCCGCCACCTTATTTACGCCCGTTTTTGGCATAAATTTTTACAGGATATAGGCGTTGTCTCTACAGCTGAACCATTTCATAAGTTATTTCACGTCGGCTTAATTATGGCTGAAGACGGAAGAAAAATGAGCAAGCGCTGGGGTAATGTCATTAATCCCGATGATGTTATTGAAGAATATGGCGCTGACAGTTTGCGCCTTTATGAGATGTTTATGGGGCCGTTCAGCGAGGGCATTGCTTGGAATACAAAAGGATTAGTGGGGACAAGAAGATTTTTGGAGAAAGTATGGAAAATAGGACAAGAAACAAGGGACAAAGAACAAGAAACAAACAATGCTCACATTGAAAAACTGATGCACAAGACAATTAAGAAGGTGACGGAGGATATTGAGAATTTTAAATTTAACACTGCAGTCTCTCAATTAATGATTTTAGTCAACGAATTAGAAAAGAGTCCCTTAATACTTAATACTTACTACTTAATACTATTAAAATTATTGGCGCCATTTGCTCCGCATATTGCAGAAGAGTTATGGTCTGTTCTTGGGAACAAGGAGAGTATTTCTCAAGAAGAGTGGCCGAAATACGATCCGGAATTGATTAAGGATGAAATGGTAAGTTTAATAATTCAAATTAACGGAAAAGTTCGCGATAAGGTGGAGGTTGGGGCAGGGAAAACCGAAGAGGAAATAAAAGAAATTGTTTTGACTCAAGAAAAAACACAAAGATGGCTGGAAGGTAAGGAGATAAGAAAAATCATCTTCATCCCCAACAAATTAATTAACATCGTGGTTTAGTGTTAAAGGTTTTAAAATTTAGTCATTAAAAATTGATTAAAAATTAAAAATTAGAAATTAAAAATTCTTTTGCAAAGCAAAAGCTATGTGCGGAATAGTCGGCTATATCGGCAAGAATAATAAAAATATATATTTGGGGTTGGAGGCCTTGAAGCGTTTGGAATATCGCGGTTATGATTCTTCCGGTTTGGCTTTTTATGATCCGGCGAAGAAAGAGATAGTCTGCCTGAAGGCGGCCGGACGGATATCTTCCCTTGAGAAGAAGATAGAAACAAAAGAAAAAGAGGAGAAGAAAGAGATGTCGGGAAATCCATTTATTTTTCATACCCGCTGGGCGACCCATGGAGTTCCCAATGAAACCAACGCTCATCCCCATTTTGATAATCAAAAAAATATTTTTCTTGTTCATAATGGAATCATAGAAAATTACAAAGAATTGAATAAGGCGTTGGCGAAAAAAGGATGTAAATTTGTTTCTGAAACAGACACAGAGGCTTTGGCTCATCTTATCGGTTGTTTTTTTAAGGGGAATTTGGAGGAGGCGGTTCGGAAAGCTTTGAAAATGGTTAAGGGAACTTATGGCCTGGCCGTGATCTCCAAGGATGACCCGGGAAAGCTTGTGGCGGCGAGGAATTCAAGCCCTTTGCTCTTAGCCGTTGGAGACGGAGAATTTTGGATTGCTTCCGACCCTTCAGCTGTTTTGGCTTATTCCAAAAAAGTTATTTTTCTTGAAGATGGGGAAATCGCTGTCATAACCAAAGACGGTTTTTCCGTTTATGACCTGTCCCGCAATGTTGCGGGATCCCGCAAGAATGCGGGAAGGAATCAGAAAAAAGAAAAAGAAATTTCAGAGATAGAATGGTCGCTGGAAGAGGTTCAGAAAGGAGGGCATTCTCATTTTATGTTAAAAGAAATTTTTGAAGAGCCTGACGCCATAAGAAACAGCACCAGGGGTCGTTTGATAGAAGAAGACGGCGCAGTAAAATTGGGAGGATTAGAAACAGTGGAAAAAAGATTAAGAGAAATTGAAAGGATTATTATTGTTTCTTGCGGCACTGCTCATTTTGCCGGTCTCGTAGGAGAGTATATGCTTGAAGAATACGCTGGAATTCCGGTGGAAGTTGATACCGGGTCAGAATTCCGCTATCGCAAGCCGATTATTGATAAGAAGACAGCTGTTCTTTATATTTCTCAATCAGGCGAAACAGCTGACACTTTGGCCGCTTTAAGGGAGGGGAAAAGAAAGGGGGTTTTAGTTTTGGGCATTACTAATGTCGTCGGCTCAACTCAAGCTAGAGAAACTGATGCCGGAGTTTATAATCACTGCGGTCCGGAGATCGCTGTTGCATCAACCAAGACTTTTATTTCTCAACTTACTGTTCTGGCCCTTCTTACAGTTTATTTGGGCAGACAGAGAGAGATGTCTTTGGTCATGGGACGAAGGATAGTCCAAGAAATCAAAAAACTGCCGAAATCAGTTGAGAAGATTTTGGAGCAGAAAGATTTGATAAGGAAGATAGCCAGAAAATATTATAAGTTTCCCAGCATGCTGTTTCTGGGAAGGAAATATAATTATCCGACCGCCATTGAGGGGGCGTTGAAATTAAAAGAAGTTTCTTATTTGCATGCCGAGGGCTGTCCGGCCGGAGAAATGAAGCATGGGATAATTGCTCTTATCAATGAAAAATTTCCGACCTTCGCCATTTGTCTTTCCGACAGCGTTTACGAAAAGATGATTTCCAATGTTGAGGAAATTAAAGCCAGGAAAGGCCTTGTCATTGCTTTGGCGACAGAGGGGGACAAAGAAATCAGGAAAATAGCTGACGATGTTATTTATATCCCGAAAACATTGGAGATGCTTTCGCCGATTTTAGCTTCTACGCCCCTCCACCTTTTTGCCGCCTATGTCGGGTTGGAAAAGGGATATGACATTGACAAACCCCGCAATCTGGCCAAATCAGTAACAGTAGAGTAGTTACTATGCGGAACCAAAAAATATGAAAGTAAAAAAATAACTTATACGAACAAATCGATTGAAACATCAATCTATTATCAGGGCGAATATGATGCGGGCGTCACCGAAGTTAATTTTGTCGGTAAAGATTTCCGTGGCGTAGCAGATGGTTATTTGCACCCGTTTTTTCTTGATGAAAACGGAGAAATCTCAGAAATAGAAGTGCTCGTGAAACGTTCAGAGTGGGGGATAAATAACAGATTAACTCCGCCAAAAATGCCAAAAAAGCCGAAGTACAGTGCGAACCCGAAGAGGGTGGCCCTATCGACATGGGAAGAGAGAAATACCTTACCAATAATGATCAAGAATTTTTGTACATTCAACTGGAGGAAAGCGAGAAAAAAGAGAGCTTAGAAATTGGAGAAAATATAATCATTGACGTAGAGGCCTTGAAAAACTATGAAAGGAATGTATTCTGGACGCATAATAACATTGGCGGTAATGGTGGCGTCATGGATGATTATGTGGGAGATATACGAGCGGACAGGCGGATTTAAGAAGCGGTATAAAGATCCTCAAAATCGATAAAGAAAGAAGGGCAAAATTTAAATAAAAATTATGAATTCAAAAACAAAAATCTTAATCGGAGCGGGAATCGTAATTGGAATTTTGGCAGTGATTTTGCTTGTGTCATTCTTCTGTCCTAAGCCTTGCGGATCAGAGAGCAAATGTATTGGGATAAGACACAATATTAATTCTTGTCCGCCAAATACTTTTTGCGGACTTCCGGATCCTTATTGTTACGGATTGTGTATTAGTCCCAAAAAGGTACAGAACACACAAGCCCAAATTACAGAATCTAAAGTTATAGCGATAGCCAAGGCAACCGAAGAAGTGAAGGAGTTCTTGAAGCTATATCCGGATGCGGATTTAACTGCGTTTCAAACAGGGTGGTGTGATATGATGTGGCAGGTGAGAGGTGTCTATGTAAAATGCGGACAAGAGATTGATAAGCTAACTTGGGTTGTCTCTTATCATAAAGGCGAGGGATGGCAACCAACGAATGCTGTTGCAGTTAAGCTTGGCATTGACGCAAAAACTGGTGAAATTTCCGCAAAATATCCGAAACCGGAATATATTAAGAATAAAACATATTGCGAAAATGATGGCGAATGCCTGTGCGCTAGCTGTTGCGGTGGATGCGCAGACTTTATTTACGTGCCATTAATAAAGGCGCAATCAGAAAATATTTTATGTTACGCATGTTCCTGTGCTACAGGCGATAATTGCAAATGCGTAAACAATGCCTGCGGGGGGGGGCTATAAACATAAAACAATAAAAGTGGTAGAATTGAATTATGCTAAAGATTAGAATTTATAGTCGAGGGGGGCAGGGCGGGAAGACAGCTGCGGAAATTTTCGCCACTACCGCCATCAATAAAGGAATGGAAGCAAAAACCTTCCCTGAATTCGGGCCGGAAAGAACCGGCGCGCCGACTAATTTTTATATTAAAATCGGAGAAGGAGGAGATAAAGCTATAAGAAGCAACGAACCGGTGGAAAAATCAGACATAGTTTTGGTTCTGGATGAAGACCTCCCTAATGTCGGAGGGATTATTGAACATTTGGGAAAAGGAGGGACTTTTATTTTTAATTCTTCTAAAACCCCTGTTGAACTTAAAGAAAAATTTTTTCCAAAAATATCTAATATCAAAATTCTATCCATTGACGCGACTAAAATTTCTTTTGAATTGTTTGGAAAAGACTTTCCCAATATCTCGGCCATCGGCGCCCTGGCGAAAGTTTCAGGGATCTTGAGTTTGGAGGAATTGGCAAAATCGGTAGAGAGCAAGTTTTCCCGCTTACCGAAAGAAGTATTGGAGAAAAATATTAAAGCATTAAAAATCGGTTATGAAAAAATCTAAATTTAAAGAATTAAAGCCGGTTTTGCCGGCTGGAACAAGCGAACGGCTAAAGACCGGTTCTTGGCGTGTTTTGACTCCCTCAATTGATAACAACAAATGCGCTAAGTGTTTTAAGTGCGTTAATTTTTGTCCGGAAAATTCCATAAAATACAACGAGAATAAGGGACAGATGGAAATTGATTTTGAATACTGCAAGGGATGCGGAATTTGCGCTCAAGAATGTCCGGCCAAAGCCATCACCATGAATAAGAAATAAAAGAAGTCATTAAGTGATTAAGTGATTAAGTAATTTATGAAAAAAGAGAAAACAAAAAATTATATAATAAAACCGATGTCTGGCGGGGAGGCGGCGGCCGAGGCCTTGCGTCAGATTGGAATTGAGGTCATGGCTTCTTATCCGATTACTCCCCAAAGCCCGATTATTGAAACATTCAGTAAGATGGTTGCTGACGGCCGGGTTAACGCTGAAACAATAAATGTTGAGTCAGAGCATTCAGCCATGAGCGCCTGTGTCGGTTCAGCTGTAGCCGGAGCCAAGACAGCCACAGCCAGCAACTCTCAAGGATTAGCCTTGATGTCGGAAATCGTTTACGTCGCTTCCGGTTTGCGCCTGCCGATTTTAATGGCCATAACTAATCGGGCTTTGTCAGCACCGATAAGCATCCATTGCGACCATTCTGATTCAATGATGGTCCGCGATTCCGGCTGGATTCAGATTTATACAGAGAACGCTCAAGAGTTTTATGAGTTTTTGATTTTGGCTTTTAAAATCGCTTCCAGAAAAGAAATTTCTCTGCCTATTATGGTTATGGCAGACGGGTTTATAAGCACTCATCAGCTTGAGAAAGTGGCTATCTTTGACGATAAAGCCATAGCTGATTTTATCGGAGAATATAATGCTCCTTATGATTTCCTCAATCCTCAAAAACCGATTTTAGTCGGGCCGTTTTCCGTTCAGGATTCTCATTTTGAATTTAAATTGAGCCAGCAAAAAGCCATTGAAAGAGTTCCGGCTATATTCAAGGAGGAGGCTAAGAATTTTAAGAAAATAACCGGCAAGGATTATAAGTTTTTTGAAGAATATCGTTTGAAAGACGCTAATACAGCTATTGTTGTTATGAATTCCACAGCCGGAACGGCCAAGGAAGTCGTTGATAAATTAAGAGATAAGGGAGAAAAAGTCGGGCTTTTGAAACCTCATCTTTTCAGGCCATTTCCCTACAAAGAAATTGCCGAGGCGCTGAAAAAGGTTAAGAAGATAGCTGTTTTAGACAGGTCTATGTCTTTTGGCGCTAATCCTCCTCTTTTCGCTGAAATTAATCAGAGCTTAGCCGGAACAAGAATTCCTATTCAGAAATATGTTTTCGGGCTTGGCGGGAGAGCGATTTTTGAAAGGCAAATAGAACAGGTGTTTGCAGATTTAAAAAAAGGAAAAATTGACGACAAAATAAAATATATTCAATAAATATGGATTACAAAGAATTGGCGGGAAAATTAAATAAACAAAAATTGGCCAAGGGCACTCGGACTTGCGCCGGCTGTCCTATTCCTGTTATTGTTCGCCAGATACTGGCTCAAACAGACGCTCCAATAGCCGCCTCAATGGCAACCGGCTGTCTTGAAGTTACAACAACTATTTATCCTGATAATGCCTGGGGGATTTCTTCTGTTCATAACGCTTTTGAAAACGCGGCTACTACGATCTCCGGAGTAGAGACAGCTCATAAAATTTTGGCGAAAAAGGGAAAGCTTCAATCAGGGGCCGAGAAATTTAAATTCGTTGCTTTCGGAGGCGATGGCGGAACTTATGATATAGGATTTCAAAGTTTGTCCGGAGCAGTGGAAAGGAGGCACAATTTCCTTTACGTCTGCTACGACAATGGGGCTTACCAAAATACCGGAAATCAGAGGTCTTCAGCCACGCCGGAAGGAGTTAAAACCGAAACGACTCCGTTGGGGAAAGAAACGCCGAGAAAAGATATGATGAAAATTATGGCCGGCCATAATATGCCTTATTTGGCTCAAGCTGCTGTTCACAATCTGTCGGATCTGGTTGTTAAGGCCAAGAAAGCTTTTGAAACCAAAGGGCCTTCTTTTCTTCTGGTTTTTTCTCCTTGCGTTCCTGGTTGGGGATATTCCCCCAAGGACACAATCAGAATTTCAGAACTGGCCTTTGAAACCAACTTTTGGCCTCTTTATGAAATTGAAAACGGAAAATATAAAATTACCGCTAAGCCGACAGTAATAAAACCGGTTCAAGAATTTTTGAAAACGCAAAAAAGATTTGATCACTTGCTCAAAGATGAACAGGCGGTCAAAGAGATTCAAGATAACGTGGACAATGGCTGGAGAGAGCTCAATGAAATGAGTATTGAGTAGTAAGTAGTAAGTATTAAGCAAAAAAAAGAACACCTTCTGTTTCTGAAGGTGTTTTGCTTTATCGCCTCGGACGGGATTGAACCCGTGCATATCCTCTTGACTCACGTGCGTCAATAAGATAACTCGATTAGCAGTCGAGCGCCTTTGTCATCTTGGCTACCCGAGGCAAAATATAATTGCAGTCGGCAGGATTTCAACCTGCGCGCTCCGATTTTGTGAATCGGCGGTTGGACTGGTTACCACTCACCCACGACTCGTAGATTTACCTTTGAATCCGAACACTGTATGATAAAAAGAAAAATATGAAAAATTTTACACATATAACAGATAATGAGCGTCGCCGCATAGAAAGAGCGCTCAAACAAGGAGAAAGTATT